>FRDC01004061.1_pt1 | contig 52984 bp, 55 predicted proteins | sample 1106171 | NCBI WGS metagenome assembly FRDC01 (sample SAMEA3930566, study PRJEB13176) | freshwater metagenome | biome: Drinking water system; feature: drinking water; material: water | place: Singapore | collected 2014-12-20 | reverse complement strand
ACAATATACTATGGATCCATATCTGACCTGATACTATATATCCGACCTGATACCACATATCCGACCTGATTAAGATTAGACTGAGATTCGAGGTTGAGACTAGCGTAATTAATTCGAGAGAGATTCGAGAGCAATTCGAGAGAGAGCTGAAAAATTTTACGATTCAATTCGGAGCCGTGAGACCAAAAATTGGTAGCACTGTAAAACATTTCGACAGTCTCAGTCTATCTTAAATCAAAAAACCAACGCTACCTGGCCTTAGGATTGCAGAGTCTGGTTGCGGCGGAAATTTTCCGGAGGCAGAATGAAAAATAGATTTTTGGTTGTAAGTTCGATTGTTTTGATAGCATCTTTGTTGGCCGTTGTGGCTTGTGGTACCCGCAGTACTCGTCAAACCACTAATGCTCCCGACAGCAGTTTAGCTCCTCAAGGTAAGTTCGAGCTCGATAAGAAAACTCAGGTATCAGATGAATGTGTTCCTATGAATGATGGTTTAGATAAAGATTTAAAGGTTGGAGATAAGGCAGAAAGCAGTTTTTCGATAAAATCTCCCTATAAAGAATTTAATTTTACAAGTACCGAGGAAATAGTAGAGATATCAAACTCTCTGGTTCGCTCAAAAGGACTTTTTAAAATGGCAGATGGTAAGGAAATCGCCGTTGAGAGAAGTTGCGAGGCCGTCGGCGACGGAAAGTGGGCTTGCCAGGAAAGCGGTGAGGGTCTAAGTAAAGAGGCTAAAAATTTTACTTGTGAGATAAAAAACCAAACACCGGATAGAAACGAAAGCGCCGGCACCTACAAAATTGCAGGACAGTCAATTGCCGTCAATCGTCGTGTAATCACCTTCAAAGGACCAATCGAGTGTAAAAATGGTGATAAGGTGGAGTCGCTAGGCAATGGAACAGCTGTTTTTGAAGAGTTTACTGCAACTGAAGTCGTCAAATTTCCGAGCAGTAGTGCCGAAAGTAAAATGAAGCCGTGCCAAGAATCTGTGTTTACGGCGATGCGAATAACTTCTGACGATGGCAAAGAGATTTTTACCTATAAGAGCGAAATAACAAGCGCTCCAATCCGTAAGAAATAATCTAGTCTTAAGTCAATTAGACACCCTACTTTCTGAAGAGTTAAAGTTAGAAGGTAGGGAGTTAATATGGCCATAAAATTTTTTTCTATATTTCTAATTTTCGTCTCGATTCATTCTGTTGCTGCTGATTTTGGTTTTTCTAATATCACTCAAGCTGAAATGGAGAATATCGTAAACGAATTTTCAGTAAACTTTGCGCCGACATCAGTTTCTGGCGCCGCTTCTCTTGGAAAAGTTTTTGGGTTTGAATTGGGATTTGTTGGAGGTGCGACAAAGGCTCCAAATGTGGAAGCCTATGCCGAAAGGACCACCAGTCAAGATGCTCCAAATTCATTACCTCACGCTTTAATTTTTGCCGCCGTATCGCTTCCTTACGGATTTACGGTAGAAGCTGGAGGGGCTCCGAAGGTCAAAATTGAGGGTGGCGATTTCAACTACGGATTCTTTGGCGCAAAGTGGACTTTTTTCGATACATTGTTTGATGCCGCACTCAAATTAAATGTTGGCAAAGTCGGATTTTCATTTGCGCAAAATTCGGGTGGGGTTAATGGAACGGTTGATTTTCAAGACACTATTCAAACGTTCATGATCATGGCGAGCAAAAATTTTGTTTTCATCGAACCTTATGTAGGCATTGGGTCCATTAAAACCGACGGAAAGATAAAGGTTACCGGAACGGGCACTGTCTTCGATACGACTTATACGAGCGCCCAAGAGGCTACTCAGAGTCCATCGGGAAGCTATTTCGCCGTTGGTGCAAATATGAATCTTTTTGTTCTTAAGTTTGGACTGGAGATTGCTAAGGGTTTCGGTACCCAAAGCGTTTCGGCAAAATTTGCTTTCTATTTCTAAGCGGTGTAGCGCGCTCGCCACATGGCGTTAGCTAGCCTTTTCTTCGCATCTTTGTTAGTGTTATCCCATTCTTATGTTTGCAGATTTAACTGGTAAAAAAGCTGTGGTGTTTGGTGCCTCTCAGGGCATTGGTCGAGCGATCGCGCTGGCTTTTGCAAATCAAGGGGCGCAGGTTGCCGTTTTTTCTCGATCTGAAGAAAAGCTACATCATCTAGTCACAGAAATGAGTGGCAAAAATCATCGGGCCATCGCTTGCGACGTCGGGGATCTTAACAATCTAAAAAATAAAATAAATAATTTACTCAGTGACTGGAAGGCGATCGAAATTCTCGTATGCAACACTGGGGGGCCAAAACCAGGTCCAATCACTGAAGCCAACGACGAAGATTTCTTAAATGCGTTTCGAGATCATGTGCTTGTGAACTCACTGGCGGTAAAGTTGCTCGTGCCGGGGATGAAAAGAGAAAATTACGGGCGAATTATAAATATTATTTCGACTTCCGTAAAAACTCCGATTCCAAATCTGGGAGTTTCAAATACGATTCGCGCGGCCGTCGCGAATTGGGCGAAAACTCTTTCGATGGAAGTGGGGCAGTTTGGAATCACGGTAAATAATATTCTTCCTGGATACACGCGTACGCCCCGACTTGATGCCCTAAAAAAATCTACGGCACAAAAGCAAAATAAGAACGAAACAGAAATTGAAAATGCTTGGAAAACTGCAATTCCACTCGGAAGAATCGGCGAGCCCGAAGAAATTGCGAGTGCAGCGACGTTCCTCGCGAGTCCTGAGGCCTCGTATATTTCCGGCGTTAATTTACCTGTCGATGGCGGAAGGACGGCAAGTTTATGAAGTTTGATATTTTCTTTTCGATTTGTCAGACCGAAGTTGATGGCTACATGCCGGCAGAAAAAGTGATGTTTGAAAATTTCCTAGACCAAGTTAAACACGCTGACAAACTTGGGTTTGGCACTGCCTGGGTAGCAGAAACTCATCTTTCTTGCCAAGTGCAAAAACAAAATCCCAACCCCGTGATTCCGCATTTCAAAGGTGAAATTGGTCTTAACACCGAAATCCTACAGCTTGCGCATGTTGTTTTTCACAATACCGATCAAATCAATATTGGTAGTGCCATTCGCAATATTCTTTGTAATGGTGGTCCTATCGCCCATGCCGAAAATATTCGTATGTATCTGGCGCTTCACGATTTGCTTCCTTATCGGAATCGGACTCTTGACATTGGTTTTGCCTCAGGTAGGTTTCCGTTTTCAACAAATCCCTATGGCATTCGCCCCAGAAATTCGCTCGAAGAAACTATCTGGAGCCCGCTGAAAGGAAAAATATTTGCTGAGGCCACCGAGATATTCCTGCGCTTCTTAAAAGGGGAAGTGTTTAGCTCAAAAGAGGTGCGTAAAAAATCTATTTCAAAAAATGATTTTAGATCGGATACGGATTGGCAAAAGGTCGAAGCGATTTACAAAGAGCAGTATGGTTCATCGGCCCCTGAAGAAATTTACATCGAGCCCACCTGGCACTTTGACAAAGTCGGAGTCATTCCCTTTGAATCTCCCATGGGTAAGCTTCGCCTGACCATCGGGTCGCATGATCCTAAGGTTCAGCATCTTGCCAATGAATTTATGCCGGTAGGAGTTTTTAATCTTTCGATTACTCCGGTAGGAGAAATCGAAGAAACCCATCAGCGTATGTTAAAACACTATCACCGCGACGGCGGGCCGTGGAAGCGCGCTTACATGCCAAGGACTGTGCTGGTATTCCTTGATGCCGATAAAGGTGGGGCCGAAGAAAGAAACCGCAGAGCCAAAGAACAGGGCGAAAAAGCGCTTAGCAATTATTGGAAGGCTGTCGAGGGGACGCTTGATCCTAAGAAAGTGCAGAACGCGGTTAACAATGCCCTCACAGGCGACCCTGAATCGGTGGCTAAACAGATTACAGAACGTTTTCATGAAGACGATCGCTTGATGCTGTGGTTTGACTTTAATAACCATGACAATGAATCGGTAAAAAAGAGTATGAGTTTGTTTATGGAGAAAGTGGTTCCCCTTCTAGATAACAAAAATAAAAAAATATGGAATTGATTCAAAACTTTATTAACAATGAATTTATCGCACCTGTTGAGAAACGCTATTTAGATAACTACAATCCGAGCACAGGAAAGGTTTATTCTAAAATTCCTGACTCTACTGCTGAAGATGTTGCCATGGCGGTTGTGGCGGCGAAAAAAGCTTTTGCAAAGTGGTCGAAAACAAATCCTCAGGAGAGGGCTGATTTACTCTATCGTATTGCCGATTTAATCGATCGTGATAAAGAGAAACTGGCAAGAGCCGAAAGTATAGATCAAGGCAAGTCCATTGCGCGTTCAAGAGAGATTGAAATTCCGCGCGCCTCTTACAACTTTCGATTTTTTGCTGGTGCCATTCTTCATCAAAAAGAAATGGCGACGACGATGAATGACGACCTTCTAAACTACACCCTCCGTCAGCCTGTGGGGGTGGCGGGTTTAATCAGTCCATGGAACTTGCCGTTGTATCTTTTGACTTGGAAAATAGCTCCAGCACTTGCTTATGGTAACACTGCAGTTTGTAAGCCAAGCGAGTTTACAAGTATGACGGCATTTATGTTTGCAAGCATCATGAAAGAAGCGGGACTCCCGGAGGGCGTGTGTAACATAGTTTTTGGTACCGGTGAAAAAGCAGGAAGTGTTTTGGTTGACCATCCTTCGGTTCCTCTTATCTCATTTACCGGTGGAACGGCGACGGGAGAAAAAATTTATAAAGGCGCTGCTACACACTTTAAGAAGCTAAGTCTTGAGCTCGGAGGAAAAAATCCCAACATTATTTTTAACGATGCGGATCTAAAGAAGTGTATTACGATGACCGTGAAGTCAAGTTTTTCCAATCAGGGTGAAATCTGTCTTTGCGGTTCGAGAATTTACGTACAGGAGGGAGTTTACGATCGGTTCTTAGCTGAGTTTAAGGCAGAGACTGAAAAACTGATCATTGGTGATCCACTTAATGAAGAAACTTTTATGGGCCCACTTGTATCAAGCCAACACTTTGAGAAGGTCTTGGGTGCTGTCGAACAGGCAAAAAAAGAAAGAGCGAAAATTCTTACCGGTGGTGAGAAGCTAAAGTTAAGTGGAGAACTTGCCAATGGTTATTTCATGCGACCTACAATTGTCACTGACCTTGATCGCTGTAGTGATTTGATGCAAACAGAAATTTTTGGTCCTGTTGTAACGGTCACGCCGTTTAAATATCTCAAAGACGTGGTCGAGATGGCAAACATAGGCCCGTATGGCTTAAGTGCCACAGTATGGACGCAAGATGTGACACGCGCTCATAAAATAGCGGCAAAACTAGATGTCGGTACTGTGTGGATCAACACGTGGATGAGGCGTGACCTCAGAGTTCCTTTCGGGGGAATGAAATCCTCTGGGCTTGGCAGAGAAGGTGGCGAAAATTCTATTGAGTTTTTTACCGAAACAAAAACCGTGAGTTTGGAGATTTAATTTATGGCAAAACGGGGACAAATTGTACTGGGTGCACTTGCGCCGCATCCGCCGCATTTAGTTTACGGCGAAAATCCTCCGCAGAATGAACCGAAATCCGAAGGTGGCTGGGAGGTTCTGCGCTGGGGCTATGAGAAACTCAGAAACAATCTCCAAAAAATCAACTATGACGCGATCATCATACTTTCTCCTCACTGGCGAACAAATATCGGTACCCATTTTGTTGGTGTGAAACAATTAAAATCACTTTCTGTAGATCCGATTTTTCCCAATATTTTTCGTTTTCACTATGACGTGAAGTTTGACACGGATCTTGCCGAAAGCATTTGTGAAAGAGCCAATCAGAAAAAACTCGTGGGTAAAATGATGAGGAATAAAGATTACCGTTTGGATTATGGCACGATCACAAGCTGCCATATGGTTAATCCCAAATGGGATAAACCGATTGTTTCGATTTCTTCATTTGGCGCCGCTCAATATTACAATCTCGAGGTTATGCAAACCTATATGATGAAACTTGGGGAGGCGACTCGTGAGGCGATTGAAGTCAGTGGAAAACGTTGTGTATTACTTGCTAGCAACTCACTTTCGCACCGTCATTTTACGGTTGAGCCTCACCCACCGGAAGATATGAGTCAGGAGCATATTACCCACCATGGGCAATATCTTTGGGATATGAAAATGCTTGAGCTTATGCGTAAAGGTAAGGCCAGGGAGATGATCGATATTCTTCCAGATTTTACCGAGCAGACTATTGCGGAGACCGATGGTGGGGGGCTCACGTGGATGATGAGCGCGATGGGCTATCCAACTTATCCTGCAGAAGTTCATGGCTATGGAACCGTGATTGGAACTGGAAACGCAATTGTGGAGTGGAACAATGTCCAAAACAAAATCTAAAAAAAAGATAACCGTAAAGACAAAAACTGTTCCAGCAAAATCCATTTTAAAACCCAAATCAGATCCCGGATTTATTAAAGGATTTATTTCGTCAGGCCTTCCGCATTTGCTTCTTTGTCCAGAAAAAAATCCAGGCTGGCAAAGGTTAAGAAATGCTTATGATCAGGCAAGACTTGAGGTTGAAAATTCGGGTGCCGACGTTCTGGTGATCTACTCAACCTACTGGTCAAGTATTCTGGGTCATCAAATTCAGGCATTTCCCGAACCTGAGTGGGTCCATGTCGACGATTTGTTTCATGACCTCGGAAGCATTTCTTATAAATTTAAAATTGATAGTGAATTTGCCGAGCTTTACAAAACAAAAGCGAAAGAACGTGGATTGCATGCTCGTACAACAGCTTATGAGGGTTTTCCGATCGATACAGGGTCGATTGTGGCGTTAAAACTTCTGAATCCTAATAACAAAATTCCTGCAGTTATTGTGAGTTCAAATATATATTCTGATAGAGCTGAAACTCTAGTTCTTGGAAAAGCGGCGCGAGATGCATTGATCGCTTCCAATAAAAAAGGAATTGCGATCTCAGTCACCTCTCTTTCTAACCGACTCCATAACGACTTTATCGATCCCAGGAAAGATAAAATTCATTCTCTTAAAGACGAAGAGTGGAACCGTAAATTCCTAGATTACCTGTCTCTAGGTAGGCTTGAAGATTGCTCACAACTCTCACGTCAATTCCACAAAGAAGCGAGAGTCCAAAAAGTGGTCAACTTTAAACCTTTTTGGTGGTTAGCGGCGGCGATGGGACAAAATAATTTATATACGGGAAAAGTTTACGAGTACCAGCCGGTGATGGGTACGGGAAACTGCCTTGTAGGCCTTACGCCAACAACTCAAGCGGCGAGGGATTTAGAATTTGATGAAGATGACCCGCAAAAATACGTGGGTGAGCGCAATGTTTTAGGGGCACGGCATGGTCTCTGAGCGCGAAAACTATCCGAGATCTCCATTGGGTGACAAAGAAGCCAATATTCCCACTGGTAGAGAAGTCGAGTGGGAGCCCTTGATAGACTACCGGCGAAATGGTGTGAGTGAAAATACAATTCATGGCGCTATTAGCTGGTACAGTGGTAATCGTCCCATCCATTCGTTTGGTGGAAACGTACTTTGTTATGGTCGAAGTATGATGAAGCCTTTTTATATAAAGGTTTTTTCAGAAGAATTAAAAAATTGTAATTTCAAACAAAAGGCCATTTCGGTATCAAGTCACAACGGCACCGCTCAGCATGTTGAGGCCGCGCAAAGCTTACTCGACGAGGGTGAGTGGGGATTAATGTTAACGCCACTTGATCTGCCGCTAGTACAATTCGGTCGCCAGGTGCGGCGGCCGCGACGTTGGTATAATAATTCCAGTGGTCACCACGCTGCAATTTTAGCGGGTGCTAAACTTCGAGGGTGGAATCGCGCGGGATACACACTCCCAAGTCACCCGATTTTTGTGGAATACATGAAAGTCGTAAAAAAATATCTTGGCAAAGATTGGGCGCCGCTGAAAATTGCCAGAGACGGGGATGGTCTTCCCACGGTCAGCATGACAGTCAATGAGCTTGCAAAGTGTTATGCGGGTCTGGTTAAAAACAAAAAAGAAGATTGGATTTGGGATGCAATGGTGAAAGAGCCAGATCTTGTAGGCGGGTACAATCGCTTGGATACAACGATCATGAAATCCTGTCATGGCAAAGTCATCGCCAAGGAAGGTGCTGATGGGCTTCTTGGGATGGCGATTGATCACGAAGATTATCCCGATGGGCTTGGTATCGTGATTAAAATCGCACATGGTTGGAATCCGCAGGCTACCTGGTACATAGCGCGCAGCATTTTAGGAGTTCTTGGTTTTGAGCTCCGTAATCCCTATCCGCTGAAAAGGCAAAAAGCATTTTTAGTTCCTGGAATTGTGCCACAAAAGTTTTTGAAAAAACTGGAAACAATTCCTACCTGGGATGAATGGGATCCCGACTGTGACCGTTGGTATTTTGATCCGAAGGAACATAAAAATATTTTAGGAGGAGAAGTTCCGTGAGCGATAAAATCAGTACTGACAAAGCTCCAGAGCCGGTGGGTGCGTATCCGCACGCGCGTAAAGTTGGAAATTTACTGTTTTTAAGTGGCGTGGGGCCAAGAAAGCGTGGATCAAAGGAAATTCCTGGGGTGACTCAGGATTCTAGTGGGAATGTGTTAAGCTACGACGTGGTCATTCAGACTAAGTCCGTGATTGAGAACGTCAAAAATATTCTTGAAGCTTCTGGGAGCACGCTCGAGAATGTGGTCGACGTCCAAGTATTCCTCACCAATATGAAAAAAGACTTTAAAAGTTTTAACGAAGTCTATGCCGAAACTTTTGCTAAAATCGGTGCGACACGCACTACGGTTGAGGTGGGAGCGCTTCCGACTCCGATAAATGTTGAATTTAAAGTTATTGCTACTCTAGACTAAAAATATGAAGAATTTTAAACTCCTACTTGCAGCGCGTGTTTTCTTTCTATTTGGAGTTGCTATGCAGGCCATTCTCTTGGGATGGAGAATGTATGAGCTCACCAAAGACCCGCTGTATCTTGGATTTATTGGTCTTGCTGAAGCCGCGCCGGCGATTGGTTTTGCTTTGTTTGCGGGACTCATTGTCGATAATTCCTCGCCGCTATGGACTTATCGTGGAGTTCTGGTTGGTAGTCTCCTCTCGGGTATTGTGATGTTAGTTAGTCAGCATCCAAGCCTTAATCTCACGATTCAACAACAGGTGTATTGGCTTTTTTGCTCTTCGATATTAACGGGGCTTGCACGTTCATTTTCTCAACCAAGCCTTTATGCAATGATTCCACGTCTCACAAAAAAAGAGACCTATGGTAAAATCAACGCTATGCTGACTGGGACACTACAAATCTCGCGTATCGGTGGGCCCGCCCTCGGTGGATTTGTTTTTGCAATCTACGGTTTGCAGGCGGCTAATATTATTATTTGCACGAGCCTTGTACTGGCCCTCATCTGTACGGCTTTAATAGCACCGATGCCCAGAATAATAAATTCCAGTCCAAAACACGAGTCTATCTCGGAAAGACTCCTTTCGGGACTAAAATTTGTGATTAAACACCCGATTTTATTTCCCGCATTGTCTCTTGATATGGTTGCGGTACTCTTTGGCGGGGTGACGGCTCTCCTTCCCATTTATGCCGCTGATATTTTAAAAATTGGGGCGCATGGCCTAGGGATTCTAAGAGCTTCTCCCGCCATTGGCGCGGCAATTATGAGTATTGTTCTCACTCGGTATGACGTGACACAAAAGGCAGGGAAGTATTTGCTCTGGGGAGTTACGGGATTTGGTATTTCGATCTTAGTATTCTCAATTAGTCAGAATGTCATCCTTTCAGCAGTCGCATTGATTTTCAGTGGGGCCTTTGATAGCGTGAGTATGGTCGTGCGGGGGACTGCGGTTCAGCTTTTTTCTCCGGACAATATGCGTGGAAGGATTTCTTCGGTGAACGCGATTTTTATTGGTTCAAGTAACGAACTTGGCGAACTCGAATCGGGTATCGCCGCAAAACTTCTTGGCGTTATTCCTTCGGCTGTTTTTGGTTCGGTCGTATGCTTACTAACAGTTGGACTTGTGGCGGTTTTTTCTCCAGCGATTAGAAAAATGAATTTAAAGAACGTTTAGGTGGGGACAATATGAATAGGCCAGCTGCCGCAATTGCTCATGTCTTTATGAAAACTCCAAGCGTGAAAAAGACGGTAACGTTTTATCTCAATCTGGGTTTAAGAAAAATCTGGGGGTCCCCACAGATGGGAATTTTAGAATTGAGAGGGGGAACTCATATCCTTTTTTTCAAAAGTAAAAACAAATTTACTAAACCACCGCGTGCCAACTTTGATTTGATGGTTGATGACGTTGCCGGTTTTCACAAAGACCTTAAAAAGAAGAAAAACAAAGTATCAAAAATTCAAAAAGACAAAAGGTCAGGACATGAATTGTTTACGGTGGTTGATCCTGATGGCAGGGTGATTACAATTTATTCGAGCCATACGGAGGGAAGGGAAGTCTAACCCTCGCAAGACACAAACTGGGCACTTCCTCCGGGTCTCCGATTTTATAGACCAAGGGCCTAACGACTGCTGTGAAGAAAGAGATTTGATCCCTAAAAATTCTTAAGCAGGATTAAAATTAACACATAGCCAGATAATTTTTAGAATCATGTAAAATTTAATGAGGAGTTACGGAGTGGATATCTGCGGAGTCAGATAGTACCAAATCACGCCAATTAAAAATACTTCGGCGAAGATATACACTGGCCAAGGCCCGAGAAAATCAAGAATAGATCTTTCGGGTTTAAAACGCAAAAACATATAGTTTGTAGAAAAAATCACGTTGAAAGTTAGCACAAAAATTCCCCACAATACGGTGAAGCCAAACGCTTTAAAAAAGTCGTTATAATTAGGACGAAATCGTTTAACAAATACCAAATACATAGTGCCCATAAAAACCAGTCCATGGTTAATCCAAAATCCAAAAAATATCAGATGCGGGAAATCATACGCCAGGGCGGGGGTTAGGAGCGCTTGCGGTGTTAGGGTTAAACCCCAGTAATAGGTTAGACGCGAACCCCAGTGTGAGTGGCTCCAAAGTGAAATTGCGCAAACCATCCAAGCAAGGTCGCAGAGATGCAGTGGGATTGAGTGCGCGATATTGAAATTCGCTGGAAGTAGAGCAATGATTTGATAGGGGAGATGAAACGTAAAGATGGTGAGGGCTAAGGTTTTGGCCGATAAAAGTTGTTTGCGAACCACAAAAAAAGCAGTGGCAATTACTACAATAAGTGCAATCCAGTGAGAAATTCCAAAGGGATGAAAGGTCATAGTGCCATTGTTCCACGAAATCCCTCAAAACCATAGCCTATTATCTAAGCACGAGACCTAAACCATTTAGATAATTGTTGAAAGCCAAACCCAGAGCCGCTATGTTGATCGTTTCAAACTAATGACTATCGCCGGGGTGGTAGTTCAGTTGGTTAGAACGCATGCCTGTCACGCATGAGGCCGCGGGTTCGAGTCCCGTCCACCCCGCCAATCCTAACGATAGACAAAAAATTAGCAGACTGCGTGACACCCCCTTGGGGGGCGGTCTTCCATGACTCCAAAGCCCCATTCTTTCCAACACTTAACCCTTTCGGGTTGAGATAAACTTTGATCCGATTTTTGCCAAATTCCACACCCTGAATCAGCGCTCTCGCCAGCTCCCGCTTGAGCGGCGGTGATAGCTCGCCAATGTTGGTGTTCACAAACCGAATTGCACCCTTTAGTTCACTTTCGGTCGCTTTCGAAAATTGTGCCGAATGCTGATCAGCCTTGAGCCGAATCAAATGATCCGAAAGCCGGGTTTTCTGCGCTTCCATTTCGCGAACTTTTTCAAAAAAGACGGCTGCGTCCTGCTCCTTCGGGAGTGACGTGATTCGATCAATCAACGTCGCCACTTTTTCTGAAATCGTCTGAATTTCATTCTCCACCGCCTTGATCTCACTCTGCTGTGCTTTCTCCTTATCCTCGGAGAACCCCGCCTGCGCAGCCATCAACTCCTTCAGTAACCATTCGCTTGCATCCAAATCTTTTAGTCGATTGAGCACAAGCTGCTCCAGTTTTTCGGCTGAAACGAGAGAAAGCCCCGCTGGGCACCCCTCGGTATGGCGATAGTAAGTGTATTTCACCGACCGTCCGGTTCCAGAGGTCGTGCGAAATTCTCTCTCGCATTCGAGACAGTGAATTCGGTTCGTGAAGAGAAAGGGATAAGATTTCCAATGGTCAACTCGTAGTGATTCACGGTTTTCTTTGAGTTTGCTTTGTACGGCTTGGAATTTTTCTTCCGGAATAATGGCGGTCCATGCTGCTTCGACAACTTGATAGCGTTCGCTTTCTTTGAGTTTCGCCTGATTCTTACTTTTGTTTTCCTTGCGAACTTCCTTTTTACCGATGTAGGCAAAGTCATTCAGAATGCGATGGATGCTGTGTTTGTTGAATGGCTTGCCACCCTTGATTTCGCCGAGCCGGTTACGGAAAGTTTTGTTCTTCAGACCCATTCCATTTAATTCGCGCACGGTTGTCTGCACACTTCCACTTTGGATAAAGGTGTCGAAGATTCGGCGGACCATGGCTGACTCGCTGTCATTTACGGTAAGACGAGATTTGCTGGTCGGACTGATGTCGTAGCCTAAAATCGGCTGTCCACCGTTCCAAAGGCCGCGTAGAGCGCGTGCGTGGAAGTTATTGCGTGTTCTCTCAGAGGTCAGTTCTCTTTCAAATTGGGCCAAGGCCATCAATATGATGATGAAAACCCGTCCTGCGGGGCTTGTAGTATCGAAGTCATATTGTGGACAGATAAAGTCGGCCTTAAGCGAATTCACCTGTTCCATGAACCGGAGGAAGTCCGTGACCGAGCGGCTCAAGCGAGAAAGTTCGGTGACCATGATCGTATCGATAATTCCAGAACGGAGGTCCGCCGCCATTTTTTGAAATTCAGGGCGATTGGTATCTTTGCCGGATCGGCCTTCCTCCACATAGACCTTTGTGATCTCTCCCCATTTCTGGGGAGAGTGGTCGTTGCGCCTTTGAACTTCGAGTTCGAGGCGTTGCTTCTGTGATTTAAGGCTTCCTTCAGCTTCGCGGGCCTGGCGCTCCGTTGAGACTCGAAGATAAAATCCAACTTTTCTAACTTGCATCATGTTTCACCTCGTTCTTCTCAGGTGGCGCGGGTTCCACCCACATTCGCCGCCTGTTTTTGCGCCGATTTCTTCCGTATCCAAGTTCATGGAGTGCGCGGATATAAAGTTGTACAACTGGATCGAACTTCTCACTTTTTTCATCGCCTCGTAGGATCTGAACTGGAATTGCATCGAGATCGATCTTTTCGGATCGTCCCATTGAATTCCTCCAATGACATTTTTAATTTGATTATTCATTTGATTCCTTGTTGGTTTGGTTTCGCTGTCTTGCTGGGGAGTCATTCAGATTTTTTAATAGTCGTTCAGCCTCTTCATCGGGAATGCCTTGTTTGCGGGCCTTTTTGATTCGTTTAATGAGGTTCTCCATATGTGCAACATGGTCGAAGTATTCGCGTTGGACCTTTTCAATAGCCCGCTGAAAGGGAGCGCCATCTTGTGAGGTCACGAACCATGATAAAAGCTGGTGTTTGGTAATCCGACCTCCGGTAAAGTCCTTGTTAACTTCACCGAGCATCCGATTCAGCGCGTTGTCCGCGTCATAAGAGATTGTGACCTTGGCGATATCATTCTTATTCATAACAGTCTCCGGTTTTCCATCGGAGTATCTTGAATATACCCCTGTAAAAAGTTACAGTCCATATAAAAAATGACAGGATACCTTTAATGACACTCAATACATAGAATTGCAGCATGGCGAAATTGATACTGGCAGAGGTCCTGAAAAAGAAGGGCCTATCAAAGCGGCAGTTTGCGAAACGTCTTGGGAAAGACTACCCGGCGGTGTTTCGCTATTTCCGTGAGGGCTATGACCCCAAGCTATCCACTCTGGAAGAGTGGGCGAAGGCATTGAACTGCCGAGTTCGGGATTTGGTGGAGGAGTAGGTAAAGATGAAGACTGAGGAAATCTTAATTGAATTTATTAAATTCAATACCACGCTTTCATTGTTGGGACTTGGTGCATTTGGATGGATCACTGCAAAAGAAGTCGAGCAGACAAGTAAATTTCGCTGGTATCACTCTGTTTTGATCTTCGCATTCATCATAAATTGTCTCAACATCAATGAAGTAGCTGGACTTATAGTGTCAATGGTGAAGGAAAGTAAGGCAGATCCGCCGAACTACTCAAGTGATGAAATCCAGGCAGGCCTGAAGTGGGCACTAAGATATCTATGGGGAACGGCAGGATTTCTAACGGCCTTTCTTGTTCTGCATTTCAAACTCAGAGGGAGGGGCAGCCGTGTTGCTAAGGGTTAGTCCAGCAATTTTTTTCTTTCTGAGTTCAGCGGCATTTGCGGATCAACCCATTTGGGTTGGCTCGAAAGCCGAGCTTGCTTCAGCGACTGCCCATGGATCAAATGCAGAGATAGCCCGCAAGCCACAAAAGGGCCGACTCAACCTCAGAGCGTCAGCTCGTATGAATGAGATAGAGGTATACAATTGGAACAAGGCGGCCTGGATAAAATCTGGAATTACAAAGGCTGAAAAAATCAAACTTAATGGTCCAGCCGTGAATGCTCTGACGAATCTTTCGGAGTGCGATCACATCGCAGATGTTCTTTTTGAAATTAGAGAATCAACACCAACTGCCGACGTATATGCCGATGGATTCTCAAAAGGACAGACCGACAATAATGGCATGTATAAACAGAAAGTACGAACAGTCTGCCTGAATGATAACTGTCGTTTTGAATTAAAAAAGACCTCTTGCGAATCTGCTTCTGAAACGTTTTCCGTAACCTCAAATCCCTTCACATACTCCTTTGATAAAAAATTGAAATGTAATTGAATCCCCGCTCCCGCCCGTGTTTTGGTTGGACACCAGTTCCTGACCACTTTCCATCGTAGAGGGGGAGTGGTCAGGAACGATCAGGGGGACAGACAAGGCGCGGGCGGGAGCGGAAGGCATTGTGAGTTCAAGGACTTATCCGTTTTCCGGCTTTTTGGAGATTCCGCGTCGAAGTGTCACAGCAGTGACACTTGTGGTTTGCCCTCAGACGCTGTTTTCATGCCCAGTTTCAGCGTGAGTTCCTTGATCGAAAATCGGCTATTCTCACCTTCCCATGGAGCGTTGAGTCCGAGGTCGCGGAGATTTGCCAGCGTACAAAAATAGATTCCGTTGCTTCGATTTGAAGCCCGAACCACTGGGTTCGATGCCCTTGCTTCAATGACCTCATTTCGAATCAGGTGCATAAGCCTTTCGGTTTTGCAGAGGATAAAAACCAGGTGGAACTTCCTGGAAGTTAATAACGCCTGAATGATTTTGGAGTATCGAGCCCTTGCCTTTTGGGAAAGTTCAACCTCCAATGCAGTCGTCATAACTCCCTTTGCCGTACGCAAGTTGAACAGGGCATCGGGTACTTTCCAATCGCGCTCTGATTTATTCTGAGAAATTCTCCATTCTCTCCCGGACCTGGATCGAAGCTCTACTTCAGAGACAAAGTCCCGAATAATCGGCGATGCTGAAAGAATTTCTCTAGCCTCATTGACGACTCGATCATGGTCGAACTGGGTCCGGAATGCTGGCCGCGATTGCAAAACATTGTCACTGGCTAATGCGGATTTCTTTGCAAACTCAATTCCTTTTCGTGTGAGTCGATACCCCAAGCTTACTTCTCCATCACCGATCAGAGACTCAACCAGCCCAACATTTTTCAAATGCCTGGTTCGACGATAGAGATTATATCCAGCCGGTAAGCCTCTTAGGATTCGCTCTAAGTCCTTGTGATGAGAGAAGCGGCTTGTGGCAATAATTCGAATGATTTCCTGATCAATCTTACATAGAACCGGGACAGTTCGGCGCTTTTTTTTCATTGCTTTTGGCATTTCAGTTACTCCAGCGAGCAGGTTCCAAGATGACGTATTCGAAATGTGCCGGTACAAAAATGTTTCCCTTGATCTGGTCATCCACGAATCTGACCTCCACTTTGGGCGGAATCAGATTCGGTGGCTGACCGTTGGAGTTGGCCTTGGCAGCTCTGGAAAGCCCTTCACTTTTTCCTTTTTCAAACGCAGCGGATTCCTTGGCCTCTGCGTTCTCGTGGAGCAAGTACCCGGCGGCTCCGCCGAGGACTGCGCCCGCAGCAGCTCCGATGTAAGCATTCTTGATTCGTCCTTGACCTTTCGGACCAGGGTCTACCAAGGCACCAATGCCTGCTCCTGCGGCGGCTCCGCTTCCGGCTCCAAACAGAACGGATTTCGTACCAGTTGCGCATCCGGCGAGTGTTAGGCCTAGAAAAATAGAAACTAGCAATTTGATTTTTGATCCCATCATTTCCTCCTGTGACCGAGACGGTTTAGCTAAGTACCACTCGGTTAACTTCGGTTTTTTCGTTTCGTCCTGGAGGATTCAGTAGTGCCTTGAAATCAATTTTTCCTTTCGGAATGCACGGCAGGTGCTTGCCGACCTTATCTGGAAGAGGCGTGAATCTAACTCTTCTTGTATTTACGCCCTCAAAGTAAGGGATAGAAACCAAGGCCTCTCCCGTTCGCAGTTCTGACTTGATGACGTTTGGATGAAACAGGTATTCCTCTACAGCCCTCACGGACAGTTCGCCCGTCTTAGTGGAGCCAAGTATCCCGCGTGAAACTCGCTCGGTTTCCTTAGAAGATGTAGTCGTGCCAAATGAATTTGCGAAAAACTCCGCTGTCTCTGGATCATTGTTGCGCATAACTATCTTGATATTCGTATTTGTAGTCACGACATTTCGAAATGCCGGGCTTACTTTGTCGAGATCGCCAAGGGCCTGATGCGAAAACACCATGCCGATGTTCGCGGACCTGGATTTGTTGAGCAGAGCTTCAAAGCCTTCATAGATGTAGTCTTGAAAGTCATCAAGATATACAGAGATAAAACTCGCATTTCTTCCACCCTCATTGTGACGTTTCGCCACTGCATTTTGCAGGCACTGCAAAACCAGCTTACCAGTCGAAGAACCTAGGAATTGGTAATACATGGTAGGAAGCTGGAAGTAGCAGATCCACTTGTGTTTAAGAGCGAAACCCAGGTCGATATGGGGCTGTGTCGCATTGAACAGCGGAGAAACCTCTTCAGCACAAAAGTGGCTGAGTTTCGAAATTAAACCACTCGATCTTTCATCGCGTTCCTTGGCCGAGAGACTGATAAAGGCCGAAAGACTTGCTTTCAAAGGCTCATTACGGCTGCTCTCGATCCAGCTTTCCAAGGCGTCCTTGTTCGTGAGTAAAAGGTTAATATGAGCGAATGTCGGGACAATGTTCTGCTCCTTAATGACTGCGATCACGTCTCTGAAAAGTCGAAACTGCACGCTTTCAAAGTATTCGTTGTCGAATTGAAAGCTGGAAAAGACCCTTTCCGTTACTTCTTGAACGGACCCTACAGCCAAGGGATTGAACGAACAGGACTCTTCTGGATTTGATAACGAGAACAGACGAAAATCGCTGGCGCGCCCAGCTTCCACAGCATAGGCATAGATTTTATCAAGGAATGATTTGTCCGCCTTGCCGTCAACAATGATGAGGCCGCCGCCATTTTGAATGTCCTGAATTGCCCATGGAAGAATGACCGATTCGGACTTACCGCAACTCGTGGTGCCGATCACTTGGGTGTGCCGAGTGCGCAAATCCGTTGTGAGGTGCAGAGCTTCGTGTGAGGCGCCGTGGCCAAGAAAAATCGCACCATCATTTTTTCTGACGGCAGCGGTTACATCCTCAAGGTGGCGATTCCAGCGAACACATACTTGGTAAATGACGACTAAAATCCCAGCACAGAAAGCTATCAAGAGATGCTTGCTCGATTCCGGCGAATGCCAGTAACGAACAAGAACACCAAACATGCGGACGCCGTATCCATATAAGAATATAGAAACTGGTACTCCGATGAATGCGAAAATAAGAGCGAGGTCGCCTCGATCCATTGGCTTTTGATTCATAAGCTCATTCCTTTCTCAAGAAAGATTAGAAAAGGAGTTCCTGGCTCGACGGTGACGTAGGGAGTGACGTTTTTCATTTCTTCCACTTGAGACTTTGCGTGCTCTGATGCCGACTCAGATAGTCCGTTCAGTGCCGCATTCTTTAGGTTTCCGGGTTCAAATGGGAGGCCGTTTCCTCGCTCACGGTCCTTGAATCCGTCGGCAAATCCGGCGACGAAATGTCCAAGGAATCGCCCGGACTCCCGCTTAAACAGTTGGGAATGATATTCCCCAGCGATACCGCTTGAGCCGTCTGGCATAACGGCTGCGGCAGAAAGAGGTTGTTCCGTACCATTTTCGAAAACAAGGGTATGAAATGACACCTGAACTCGCTCTGATCCATTTTCCGCCTGGGCACTGCCGAGAACTTTCGTGCCGACCGGAATGGATAGTCCTAGTTGCGACGAAATTTCCGAAGTGACAATCGCGATTACAGGACTTCGGCTGTCAGAAGTAACGATACGGTTAGCAAGTCTTGCCGGTATCGTTGTTCCCGTAGGAAGTCCTACGCCAATGCTATTGCCCTGGGGTTTGACAACCTGACTGGCACTCAGTTGGCGACTGCTGCCAACTCGTCCACCCGAAAGCCCAGAGACGCTCGATAGATAGAAATTTCCATCGCCAGAGTATGTAGTCGAGGATGGATTGGCCGATTGGGAAACACTGGTGGTGTTATCGACTGTGGTTGCAGCAGGCGGAGATTCTGGCTCACCATTTCCGGTAAATAAAATGGCAAGAAGAGTAACGCCGCCAATCCCGATGAGCCAGTTTCGTATTTTTATTGTATCAAGGCGACGATACTTTCCCACCGGAGCATCTCTAGTGAGAAAGTATTCATCCACTTTTGGTAATTTCATTCTGTCTCCTTCAGATTGATGGCGCCGAAATTTGGATTCCTCCCTTGATTGTTCCCGGCTTGAACTGAAGCATGCTCTTGTATCCGCGCTGTAGGTGCTCACGTTTAACGTGGACCATTCCAAAGAGCCTCTGTCCCTTGTCCAGTGAAAGCCGCTCGATATAGATGTTTTCAATGGGAAGGGAGCGTCCGGATTGAAGGACCTCAAAATCTCCCGGCTGAAAATTGATTTTCTTATCCTTGGAGGAGAGTTCAAAAGAGTAGATCATCGGCGCGTTCATCTTGGCGCTCGCAACCGAAATCAGCCGCAGGGTGATGCCTCCGAATGTCCGTGAAGTACCAACAGGTTTTGTTATGATTCCGGACGATGCATCTGGTACTGCCGACGATTTTCTCTTTATTTTCAGAATATAGTCAGGCTCAAATCCACGGCCTGAACTGATCCTAAAATTAAATTTTCCGTACTCAGTTATCACGAATAGATTCGTAGAAACTCCAGACATCAGCGACTTAATGGCAATAGAATTGCCGACGTATTCTACTTTGAAGGAATCCTGATCGCCCACAATCGCCTGCACAGGCCTTGAATCAAATTGCAGCAAGGTTGAGTAACCCAGTGAAACGCGAACCTGTGCCACTTCAGATTCATCTACTGAAATTGTCTTTACGCCTTTCGCGAAGGAAGTAAGAGGGGCAATCAGAGTAGCGGCAATTGCTCCTATGAGAATGTGCTTTATCATATTTTATTCCTTTCCATTCTCGACCAGTTGTTCTGACGTGACATAAACCCCCTCGGGATTCTGCTCTGTTCGTTCACCTAGCCGAATTTTAAGATTGAAAGAAAGCGAACTAACGGCCTTGAATCCATCCACAGTAAGAATTCGATCTCCGGAAACGCTGGCCACATCCTTTTGAAGATCCACACTGACTTGGCGTACATAAAACCTCTGGGAAATCCTCTTTTCAGTGGCAATTTTTATCTGACTTGCATTTGCTTGAAGGAATGCCTTTCTGAAGGAGCTATCAACGAATCGGGAAGCGCCGCCAATGGACGTCTGAATAGTTCCAAAATCCCAGTTATGGCGCATTTCGAGATAGGCAGTGATAACCCGCTTTGCTTCCCGCTCAAGATATTCCTTGGGTGGTGGATCAGCTCGAAGCATTCCGGTGTCGATGGAAGAGACGGCGAAAATCGGCGGACTGCGCAGGGATAGGATGGTAAGTGAAATCGTAAGAACTAAATTGGCTACACAAAAAACAAGGAGAAGATACTTCAGAATCTCGTTTTGTGCGACCTCATTGCCCCAAACCTCGAACCATTTCTGACGTGCTTTTAAAATCATTTTTGACCTCTGTTTTCGTTATTCATTCGCTTGATATCTCGCTGAAAGGATCTATCCTGCATTCGGTTGTAAATTGATCGCTGCATATTCCCGGCAAATCCCTTGGTGTCTCCGATGACGGCACGGCCAACTTTCATCACAGCCCCAGCTTTTGTCGGCGCGGCGAGCATGGCAGCAGCGGTAATCGGTCCCAGAGTGTCCGCGAAGGCGGTAAACCCACTTCCGACCAGGGATTTCACCACAAGAGGTGTACAGAGCATCGAAATTGCGATCACAAAATTGAGTACAATCACCGTCAGATAGTTTCCCGACGTGGCGTAAGCATTACCAAATGGGAGTGCAGCCAGCATTGCTGAAAGCACTGCCCAAACCACCTTCCAGCTCGCTATCTCGATCATCGACTTAAAAAGATTCAGAGTTATTTTCGGAGAGAAAATATGAAAGAGCAGAAGAATTGGCGCTATCAGTGACAGGAACACCCAACTGAAGTGGTAGACGGCCACCATCAGGTAGCGAGCAATATAGAGGATCATGTAGGAGAGAAATGAAAGGGTCGCAACAATCAGATCGTTGAATCCCAGCACCAGGGACATCGGCGAATTCGGATACGATTTTGCCTTGTCTCCTGCCATCTGCATGAACATATTCAGGCTTTGCATGTCCGAAATTTTGTCGGCCAGGCCGGTGGTGATAAAAAGGATGACGTCGGTGATCTCCTGAAATCCCGCCAGCAGTAGCGTCGATATGAATGCGCGTTTTACAGCCTCGATAAAGTCGGGGCCGCCCGTTGGAGTTTTCAGCCAAGTAATTGCCAAGGATACGCAGAAAAAAATGGGAAGCATTAGGTAATAGGTGTTTCTTAGCTCCGAGTGGAGCTTGTGGGCGAGTTCGCCCAAAAGTTCAAAATTTTCCATGAGAACTACCTCGAAATTGAAGGTAAATTGAAGTTAGACTTCAAGCTTCCGAACGCGTCGGACACGCCCTCGTATTGCATACGAAATTGTTCGGAATCGAGCTTTCCTCGGCGGTTTTGCAGGGCCAACTGTTCACCTTGCAGTTTTAGAATCGCAGCATTGGTGCGCAGAATCTGATTCAATACATGGATCATAACGCCCATGGATTGCACCGTCACTTTGGCCGCTCCGGCAGGGTTCACCACGTGAGCGTAGTCTTTGATTCTCTCTGCTTCCGGATCAAGCCTATCGGCGTACTTGAAGGCTTCATTGTGCAAGTTGATCGCCTCTGCCACACTTCGATCTGTCATGAGCTGCATTTTCCCCTCTGGGGTATTGGGAATCCGGCCATAAAGTTCTTCAACTTTAGAAAGTACAAGATCCAAATTATCTAAGTCGGAGAGAACCCCGGGCCGCAGTGTCTGGTTTGCAGTTCGCATGACATTCAAGGCCTCCCGCAGCCCTCGGTTGATATCGCGTAGAAGGTTCAGCGTGTCTCGACCATTCCCAAGAATATTCTGAAGCTGGGTTAGTTGCTGAATGGCGGTCTGTAGAATCTGAGCAAGATACACCAGATCGCCGCCCCAAAAATCTGCTCGTGCGGGTCTTGCGAGCGTTAGAGAAAGGGTGAGGATAGGAATTAAAAATATTCGCCTCCATTTTTTCATGTTGATCCTTTCATTTTTAAGTAATGCGCGTATCCGAAAGGGTATTTTTCTGCGAAATCAGAGATTATTTCTCGTAGAGATAAATGAGGAGAGTTTCGTCTTGCTTCCTCAATTTTTCCGTTGTCAGTGGCATCACTTGTGGCAAGCCAGTATTCGACGGGAGTTGGAACGGCACGAATCACCGTCCGATTTTCATTGTAGATGAGAAAGGCTTCTGAAAATGCACCTTTCTGTTGCCTCAGTGAACCAATCAAACCCATTTCCTGGTCGTTGAGCTTAAGAATTTTTCTGATTGGCTCCAAGTCACCTCGTTGCAGCAGAATAAATTTGTTCGCCGTGTTGGCGAGCAACGCTCCACCGATAGGGCTCGCGATGATTTCATCAAGGCCTTGAGTAATAAATGTGATGCCCGAGCCCGTTTTCCGCAGGGTCCGCACGCAGTATTCCATGAATGAACTGGATGCCTGGCTTTTTAGCAGTTCCCAACACTCATCCATGAGAATCTGCTTTCGGCGACTTTGAGTCGCACCCTTGGCTTCAACCTTTCCCAGGATGTAATCTGTAATGATGAGGATCATCACTGATTGCAGGTCGGGGTAGGCGGAAAGCCCTTTTAGGTCAAAGACAACAACATCACTGTTCAGATCAAGTCCGGACTTTCTGTCTAGCATTCGTCCGTAGGGCCGCTCTCCCGTCCAAGGATAGAGCATTTTCGCAAAGGATTTTAGTTCCTGTTCTTGGCTTTCGCTGAGTAGCTTTGCAAGGTCCGAAAGGGTTGGTGTTTCCGGTGTCCTTTCATAGACGTGAATGAGCGCTTCTTCCAGAAGGCTCTTTTGCAGTTTAGGAAGCCGGTCTCCATCCTGATCCGCCAGAATATTTTCTAGCATAGCCAGCAGGAATTTTAATTTCTGCGGTGTTGGCTTGGTCTCTCCCTCGGGAAGAAGAAGAGGGTTAATTCCAGAAACATAGCCTTCGTCTTTCGGGGGACTAATCTCCACATATTGTCCGCCTAAAAATTCGCAGAGCTTTCGATAGGAGCCACCAATGTCGATGATGTAGACCATCGGATTTTGCGTCATGTACTGGAGCAACACGAGGTTATTGAGAAAGCTTTTTCCGGCTCCACTTGATCCCGTCACAAGTGAGTTGTAATTCGGAAGGCGGCTGTCGAAGGGATCAAAAGACACCAAACCACCTGCACGATTTCTGAAGAGACAGATAGGCGCAATACCCTCTCCGCTGAAATCCTGATAAACCGGCAAGAAGTCTGACATATTGTCCGTCTTAATCCGCTTTGCCCTCAGCATCTTCGTGGTTCCGCAGGGAATTAGTGTTTTCCAAGCTGGAAGCGATGAGACCGTTTCCACAATGCCTTCCGCTCCATTGAGTTCCCGAAATTTGGCGAGAACGGCACGGGTCTTCAGTTCAAGCTCATCCAAGGTGTCAGCTCGAAGCAGCAGCGCAATTTGGGTATAAAGAATCTTTTGGCCCGTATTAATAATTTCACGCAGCAGCTCTTCAGTGGCGTTGAGTTGAGCTTCACTCTCCAGGTCTGTGGCGCGTCCCCCATGTGACATCGACATGGAGTAGGCCATTCTCCTCTTTGTTTGAAGCTGGCTGAGTTCCTTTGATTGTGTCGGCACCTGAATATGGCAGTGCAAGGAGTAGTGAAACGGAAGGTCCAACAGCTTCACAATAATCGCCGAATGCGTAAGCTCCGGAAGAGTTTTTAGAGTAAGCACCCTGTGGTGAATGCCATCAAGCAAGAAGGAGTCATAATCAACCAGCAGGTCGGAAAAAGTAAGCTGCTCTCTTGGACTCGGTAGAGTCAGTTCGGGAGCGATCTTTAGCTCTTCCGCTGTGAACTCCTGGTCTCGGTGGACGTTTGTAATCTGAGGCGCCGGAATTACACGGGACCGCTTGGGATTCAAGAAACGGTAAATGACCTCCTTTGTATCAGTCTCTGTCATTTCCTGGCACTCGATACCGGTCACCATCATGCTCTGAATGAGGGCAATTTTTGTCTGGTGAATGGTATGGAGTCGCTTTTCAAAATCGTCCTTACTTAGAGATTGAAAATGAGATGGCGGCTGAAAGAATTTTTTGAAAATTCCCGTAGTTGTTTGGTTCGATACGGATTCAGGACGCAGATATAAGAACAGGTAGAGGTCTGACTTCACCAGCTCCAGATTTTCCAGAGAATCTCGTAGGCCTCGGTGGCGCGATTCTGCAACCCATCCGATATCGGTCGATCTATCAGCCAAGTGGGAGTGTTCATCGATAGTCTTGTGGCAGTCTGAATTGATATCCACTACAAACGAAATCTCGGTGTTATCCGGTAAGCTGTTTAGAAATGACCGGATGTCTTGATTCAATTGATTCACGGATTCGGTGTCCAGTGTTTCGATGGCGCGGCCACGCAAACGCATTGGTGAAACGAGCGTTCCATCTGAAAGCACGACGACTCCCTCGACAAAGTCCCAGTACGGCAACTCATGAGCGAGAGAGTGCTCTCGTCGAAATTCCGATAGCGCGGATCGGCTCCGAGGTTTAGGCAGATTCATTTACGGCTCCATTTCTTTCTAAAAGAGGCTGATACTCACTGTCAGCGCATCCAGCAGAATATACAGCAGGTTTCATTTTGAACTGGAGGAGGTGCTGAATGTAGTTTTCCGGTTTTCCCTTCTTCACAAAGTGAAGAACGCAAGCCAACAAGATGGTCCCGCACCAAACGATAGGAAACTTCAAGCGCGTCGGCCCAAAGAAAAGATTACTAACGGAGAGATAAAGAAAAATGAGCAGTAAGTCGGCCAATTCAAAACCGAAAAGCCTCAGTCGATTATCGAGAGCGCGGGGAACTTTTGTTACTGTTAGAGACACGCATACCTCCAAAGAGCTGAGGAGAGGGAGCCTCCCTCTCCTCGAATTGATTTATCGAACGGAAGAGCTGATGAAATCGACAATACTTTGCGCACCAAACCCCAGGATACACCCGATCACGGCGTAGATGATGTGCTGGCGCGCATTCGGGTTTCCCGTGATAAAGCTGAATCCGGCAAACAGAAGCCCCATTGTCGCAAGGACAGGTAGGACCACGTTTGAAAGCTTCATTTTGACCGTCATCAGTGAAGACTCAAAACTTGCAAAGCTGGGTTCTGCCACCAATAGGCCCATGAAGATCATGAGCCCTAGGGTGAAAAGAAATTGTTTTTTGTTTTTCATTCAAATTCCTTTTAGGCGGCTTCAGCGCTGGTGGTTGACTCCAGTGCCGGAAGCACAGATTTTTTAACGGGAATGGTATTGAGATAGATGTCGTCAGCGGCAAATATGTCCCAAGTGAGCTTCAGTAAGTCGCGGTTTTCGCCTTCGAGAAGCTTGGCTTCGCCGACGTTGTTCCAGAAAAACTTTCTTCCCTCACGGAATGATTCCTCCCTTGTGAGAATCACAAAGTCGTATTTGTCCATGTGGGTTCGTTCCGGAAGCATATAGAACTGATCCTTGAGTAATGTCTTGAGATAGATCGTGTAGGTGTGAGAGCCCTCGGTAATGAGTGCATGTCCCACAGATTTCACTTTTTGGATGCGGCCTTTTGCGTCGGCCACTCCCTTAAAGATATCGAAGCGAAAAATAGTTCGTTCAGCGTTTTCCTTGATTTGTTCCATTGTTTTGGCGACAAGTGTCCCTGCCTTTTCCATGAAAGACCTCCAGTGCGTTTAGGGTTTGTTATTTGGTTTTGTTTTAAGCGGCCATTGGGCAGAACTGGTTCAGTAAATCGGATTCTTCACGGGCATGGGTCAATTGGATGATCCTTACCCGCAAATGGTTGACGGCTCCGTCGAGCATCGAGTCGGTAGAGTTCCAGGATTGTCCGATGTATCGAGCAATTTCCTGGATCGTCATGTTGTCCCAAAAGCGCAGATACACGATCAAACGCTGTTTGGGGCTCAAGTAGATCAAAGCCTCCTTGAGAAGTTCGAAATTTTCTTGGCTCAGGTTTTCTGGCTTTTTGAATTTGGATCGTCTCATGATGCCACTCCACGTTTGATGTATTCTCGCTCTCTTTGTGCCGCTGGTTTACGAAATTCCAGTCGTTCCCATTCCTCCAACGAGTCTTTGGGTTGATTGAAGAGCACGGCGTATAGCCTTCGCAGCCAGTTTGAAATCAATGTTGGTTTCACTTCCACCTCCGGTAAGTTCGAGAACATCAGCGTTCTCATGGGGAGTGGTATTTCATGGAGCAGGCCAAGTGTGCCGAGATGACGTAAGTATTTGATATGAAATGAGAAGTATATTTTGCGCGGAATTGCGTGAATGAAAAATCCAGGGTTTTTGTTTGTGTGCGCGAACGGATAACTAGCACAATCAAAAGATTTCGGGGTGTTAAGTCTGTTTGCGGTTTCGAACGATGTTTGAGAATACGAACGGACTAAGAGAGCCGCTATTCTAAAAATTACTTCATCGCTCTACGAATTACTAACTCAAGATCCTTCACGACATTACCTGCATCCGCCGGAACAATCGGAGCAATACAGGTTCGTATATGATCTTGCAAAAGCGTTACTCGGCAGGACTCAAGTGCGGAAATCACTGCTGTGAGCTGCTGTAGGATATCGGTGCAGCCTTTGCCTTCATGAACCATGTCGATGACCTTAACTAAATGACCTGATGCGCGTTTAAGGCGCACTTTGGCTTCAGGATGCGAGTGATGGTGCTGATGACGCGGAGCCATTTTCGATTTTTTAGCCATAAAATTGTATCCTCCCCCGGAGGATAGCATTGACAGTTTCTTGCTGTCAGTATTAAATAGCGATATGGGTTCAAGATTAACCAGCACACTTGCCATACTTATGATCGTTGCAACGATAGTAATGCCGAGCTTGGTTAGTTCTGCTCGTTCTTGCCCAGAAAAGACGACATTGATGGAAACTAGCATGCAGACCTCTCACCACTCGGCTAATGCGACTGATGAAAAGGGCAATTCTGAACAAAGTTCTTCGCCCCACGAGGGGGATTGCAACTGTCCTCTACACAGAGGTTGCTGCCATATAAGTGCATACCTGGCTAAGGCTAGCTATCCGCTGCCTGTGGTGAATTTGTCCAACGTTAGTTTTTTCCGGCCTGCCGCGTTTGCGATTCCCGGCCCCTATCTCGACGGTCCCTTTCAGCCTCCGCGAGCTTAATTATTTCTTAGCTTAATCTTGGAAGGAGCACAGTTGCGTGCGCTTTCTTACTATTTCATCTTTTGAAAAGCTTTTTCGGAGGCACGCTTGCTAAACTCAATTATTCGTTTTGCGCTAAATCACAGACTACTTGTAATCGCGACGACGGCCTTGCTCGTTGTCTACGGAGCGATCACAGTTAAGAATCTTCCCATTGATGTTTTTCCCGATATTACCAAGCCAACAGTAACAATAATGACGGAGTCACATGGAATGGCCCCCGAGGAAGTGGAGACGAGAGTAACACTTCCCATCGAATCTTTTTTGAATGGATTGCCGGGAGTGGAAAGAATCCGTTCTCAGTCAGGAATCGGGCTTTCTGCCATCTATGTGGAATTCGAATGGGGCACGGACATATTTAGGAACCGTCAGTTAGTTCAAGAAAAATTAAATCTTGCGAAAGAACGCCTCCCCAAAGACATAACGCCAATTATGGGACCGATTGGCTCTCTTATGGGTCAGATTCAGCAAATCGCGGTGACGTCGGAAAACAACGAAGTTAGTCCGATGGAGTTACGAAGTATTGCTGAGTGGGTGCTGCGCCCAAGACTGATGACTATTCCTGGAGTAGCGCAAGTCATTTCAATCGGCGGTGGACTCAAGCAGTATCAAATTCTCATATCCGCAGAAAAAATGAACAAGTTGCAGCTTTCTATCGAACAAGTTGACAAGGAATTGGCCCAAATCAGTCAGAACACGACCGGAGGATTTCTCGAAAAAGATAAACAAGAGTTTTTAGTGAGGAATATTGGCGTAGTTGAAACTATAGGCGACATTAAAAAAACTTTGATTGGCCTGCACTTTGGTCGCCCTGTATTGATTGGAGATATTGCCGAGGTAAAGGAGGCCCCGAGGCTTAAGAGGGGCGATGGTAGCTTCAATGGGAAGCCGTCTGTTGTGATGACGATTCAAAAACAACCAGGGGCAGACACAGTAACGATTACCCGAGCTATTGAACGGGCCATCGAGGAAGTCAAGCCATCACTCGCAAAGGGTCTGTTTGTAAATCCAGACGTATTCAAGCAATCCAATTTCATCGAAGCATCTATTAATGGAATCCAGGGGAAGCTTAAATTTGGAACCGTGTTGGTTTTCGTAATTCTCTTCATATTCCTAGCAAATCTCAGGATGTCCATTATTACGTTGACGGCAATTCCAGTTTCATTTTTGGTTACAGCGATTGTTTTCAAATTTTTTGGCCTGAGTGTGAATACGATGACACTTGGAGGTCTCGCCATCGCCATTGGTGAGCTGGTTGATGACTCGATTGTTGATGTCGAGAACGTTTTCCGACGCCTTAGAGAAAACGCAAAAAGTACATCGCCCAAAGCAATTCTTCAGGTGATTTTCGATGCATCTAGCGAAGTCCGTAACTCGATTGTGCTTGCTACTGTAATCATCGCTCTGGTATTTCTCCCGCTATTCAATCTAACGGGACTTGAGGGGCGCCTCTTTGCCCCCCTCGGTGTAGCTTACCTTACAGCGCTCACAGCATCATTGATTGTATCACTCACACTTACACCTGTACTTTGCTCGTATTTTCTTAGGGGAAGGCTTGAGGAGCACAATGATACAAAATTTGTGAGCTGGCTTAAACAACTGGATCGCAAAATTTTAGACTGGGCCTTGCCACGCGCCAATTTGGTTTTAGCAAATGCCGCCGGCCTCTTCTTTCTGTCCATTTCGCTAATTCCCTTCATGGGACGTGATTTTCTTCCGCAGTTTAATGAGGGCACTGCCATGATTGCAATCGTTGCGCCTCCGGGAATTAGTCTTACGGAGTCTAATAAAATAGGCGAAAAAGCCGAGGCGATCATGTTGTCTACTCCGGAAGTAAAATCTGTTTCTCGTCGCACTGGTCGCGCCGAATTAGATGAACACGCGGCTGGTGTAAATGTAAGTGAGATTGATGTTGATTTCAAAACCAATGGACGTGGAAGAGAATTGGTTCTTAATGATATTCGCTCCAAGCTCAAAGAACAAATACCTGGTGTGGGTGTGAACGTAGGCCAACCTATTTCACATTTGATTGATCACATGCTATCCGGTGTAAGTGCAGCTCTTGCAATCAAAATATTTGGCCCCGATCTCGCAATATTGCGAGAAAAGTCTATTGAACTCCGAGATGCGATTCAAGGCACAAATGGTTTAGTTGATTTGAGGGTCGAGCAACAAGGCCTTATTCCGCAGGTTAAAATTCATGTTTTAAGGGATGAAGCGGCTCGCTACGGTTTGAGCCCTGGAGAAGTAACTAAGCTTTTAGAGGCCGCCTTTAATGGAGAAACTGTTGCGCAGGTCATAGAGGAGACAAGACTCTTCGATGTATTCTTTCAGTTCGATGAGAGTTCTCGGGCGACATTAGAACAGATGAAAAACACTGTTTTAAAAATCATGCCAGATGGAAGAAAGGTGCTGTTGGAACAGGTGGCTGATGTTTATGAAACCACGGGGCCAAATGAAATTAATCGTGAAAACTCACAACGCCGAATTGTTATTAGCGGAAATGTGAGCGGTAGGGATTTAGGGAGCCTCGTCGAAGAAATTCAAAAGCGAGTGAAAGAAAAGGTGAATCTGCCAGAGGGATACTACGTCGTATACGGCGGTCAGTTTGAAAGTCAGCAGGCCGCCACCAGAAAAATTTTGCTGTTCGGTATAATTTCCCTTCTAGGAATTGCTTTGGTGCTGCTGAGTCACTTCCACTCTAAGGCAATCACGGCTCAAATTATGGCCACAATTCCGCTGGCGTTTATCGGCGGTATAATTCTGCTCTTTATCACGGATCGCTCGATTACGGTGGCAAGCTTGGTTGGATTTATCACTCTTTGCGGGGTTGCCTCACGCAATGGCATCATGATGATTTCCCATTATTTGCACTTGATGAAGCATGAGGGCGAGTCCTTCACCAAAGAAATGGTGATTCGAGGTTCACAGGAGCGCCTTGTCCCTGTGATGATGACAGCGTTTGTTGCCTCTCTTGCGCTTTTACCTTTGGTCTTTGCCAAAGGGCAACCGGGGAGCGAAGTCCTACATCCTGTAGCAGTTGTGATTGTCGGAGGTCTTTTAACTTCCACGATGCTCGACATTATTGTCACACCAACACTCTTTTTCCGATTCGGAAAGAAATCTGCTGAAAATTATATGAACCATGAACAAAAACAAGAACGGGTCTGAAGGGGCCCTTACAAAGGAGAAACAAATGAAACAAATCATACTAGCTCTGGGACTTACTCTCACGATGTCCACTGTTGCAATTGCCCACGAGGGACACGACCACGATAGCCCGAAGATGATTCAAGCCCCAAAGGGTGGCGTTATTAAATCGCTTGAGGAAACCAGTGTAGAGGTTGTCTCCAAAGGAAAAGACATTAAAATCTATCTCTATGACAAAGGTATGAAGCCGCAAAATGTTTCCGAATTCAAGGTTTCCGCCCAGGCTGAACTTCCGCGCGCGAAGAAAATCGAGGAAGTAAAATTAACGGTAAAGGACACCCATTTCGAGGGTAGCTACGATGCGAAAGGTTTGCATCGCTATACGCTCATTGTAGCGATCACTGATCCTAAAACTGGGCATCCGGACAAACTGAACTTCACGATTGAACCAAGACGATAAAGGACTGAAATATGAGGCTTTTGAATACTATACCTATCGTCTTTCTGCTTACGCCATTATTTTCCTATGCAAGTGCCTTTGAGGTCACTTCGCAAACTCTTAAGAGTCTAATTGAAGGGAGAAACCCTAAAGTATCTGCCTCAAAGTCGGAAACAGAAGCTGCTGGCGAACGAGAAGGATTGCTTGTTCGCTCGTTTCTTCCATCTTTAGAGATTTATGGCGCTCAGGAGAACTTTACGGTTGGTACGAGTACGCAAAAGTCTCAACCGACCTACGGTGCAGAAGCCAGAATTAATCTCTTTAATGGTGGTCGAGATAAAATAGAAGACAACGTTCGGCTTCTCGATACTCGAAAGCGTCAGTTCCAGACAAGACGAGTGCTTTCCGAGGAATTGGAAAAAGCCAGATCACAATATTGGCAAATCCTTTACTTAAGAGACAAATTGAAACTTCTCACCACTTCGCTTGAGGTGAATAAGCAGAATCTCAGGGCCGCTCAACGCAGAATTAAGAGTGGGGTTGCTACAGACTCAGACCGCTTCGAGTTCGAAATGAAAGATGTAGAATTGCGACGTGAATTAGAAGAGACGAAAGTTGAGCTATCAACCAAAGCCCAACTTCTCGCTATTCTCTTGGGGGCAAGCCCAGAAGCCCCGCTCTCATTTCCTGAACAGTTGATCCATGATCATGAATACGAAGCACTTTTGAAACATGATTTCAAAGATCATGAGTTCCTATTCAGAGAACAAGAGATACAAGCAGAGCAGCTTTCACTAAAGTCAACAAGCTCTGCCCGAGCGTGGTGGCCCAAAGTGGATGCCTTTGCCGCTTACAATCAATTCAACCAACGAGAAAAAGATCCAGTTAATGCCGGGGATAGGACAGAGTCCGTTTTTGGTATTCGAGCCACGATCAGTCTACCTGCTGGGCTTGAGCAGAGTCGTGAGTCAGCAGCCCTAGCAAAGGAGTCTAGTGCCTCCACGACTATAGCAAATTACCAAAAACAGGAGGTTGAAGTTCATCTTTTTGGCGAGATGGCTGAGTTAAGGCTTTTGCACGATCAAGTGCACGAGGCAGAAGAAAATATAGACAGAGCCGAGCGCTATTACAAGCTTACACAATCAGAATACGGACGAGGCGTAAAAAACTCCCCCGACGTTCTTGGCGCATCTGAGAAACTTTTTGATATGCGCCACAAGCGTCTAGAAATTATTCGAAATTTTCAGCTGTCGAAAGCGCATGTCCTTTCTAAGATCGGAAAATAATAGTGGCTGCGCTCTATCAGGCAAAAATAGCTGAAGTTTAGTCTAGAAAGGTCATTACTAAGTGAAACAAGGACCATTTTATGCTCTGATCGCGGCTGGATTATTTGGAGCAAGCACACCTCTTGCGAAACGTTTGCTGGAAGCTGAGATCAGCCCTTGGCTCTTAGCGGGACTTCTTTATGCAGGCTCTGCTACTGGACTTGGAGTCACTTTAATTTTCTTAAGTCTAAAGCGAAGAAAATTTTCACTTTATTTACCAAAGAGGGACTGGCCTTGGCTTGGCATTGCCACCATATTTGGAGGTGTTCTGGGACCAATCTTCCTAATGTATGGCCTTACGAAAACACCGGCCTCTAGTGCATCTTTATTTTTAAATTTAGAAGGAGTGTTTACTGCGGTATTGGCGTGGTTTGCTTTCAAAGAGCACTTTGACAGGCGGATTGTCATCGGTATGTCCCTGATAGTATTAGGTGGAGTTATCCTTTCCTTGCCTAAAGACGGGTTCGAGAAATCATATTGGATCGGCCCATTTTTTGTTATTCTTGCCTGTCTTTCCTGGGGTTTTGACAACAACTTTACACGTAAAGTATCCACGTCTGATGCAATTGTTTTAACATTTGTTAAAAGTTTTGTGGCCGGTGGCACCAACCTAGTTCTTGCCATCGCTATTGGGGCCACCGTCCCAACGATTGGGCTTACGACCTCAGCAATGACGCTTGGTTTTTTTGGTTATGGCCTAAGCATAGTTCTGTTTGTGCTAGCACTGAGGCATCTAGGCGCCTCAAGGACTGGTGCATACTTTTCGACGGCACCATTTATTGGTTCACTCTTATCAATTCTACTTTTTCCTACTGCTTTAGATCTGAATTTAGCCCTTGCTGGATTGTTAATGGCAATTGGAGTGTGGTTACACCTCTCTGAGAAGCATGCTCACGAACATCACCATAAAGTGTTGGAGCATACTCATCCCCACTTTCATGATGAACATCATCTGCATATCCACTCTGGTGACGAAGCGCAAAGCGAGCCACATACACATTGGCACCGCCACGAAGAATTAATTCATTCGCATCCGCACTTCCCTGACATTCACCACAGGCATGGACATTGATCGTATACATAGGGGCAGATAAACGTCACGACTGAGGTCTATTTATGTCTAGTCGACTTCGCAACTGATCAACTGACGGGATATCAAGAGAGCAGCCGCCGCTACTGTTTCCGGTTTCCGATCCAAAAATAATGTTTTCACCATCGAGTAAAGTCGGTGAAGCATATCCTTTAAGTGGATTTCCAGTAGGAAGGTCGTCCTGTTTCACTTCCTCAAAGGGAACACCCACCTCAATCAACAGCTTTCGCGCTTTTTCAGTGTTTGGACATCCTTCAAAGTAGATCAATTTCAACATTCGACTCGTCATTCCTTAAAGGAGCACCATGACTGCCATGGCAATCATAAGAATATTTTCAATGATCGTAATTTTCGTAAGAGGGAGCTTAAAAATCGTACCAATGCACGCGCATTGAAGTGTGCGCTTCTCCATTAGCGCCCGCGCGACTCCATAGGTTGTAACGGACAAAAACGAAATGACCAGTATTGAAACGAGTTGAACTGAAAGCGCCATCAAAAATGCGATGCCGGAAAGTAACTCCAGAAATGGATAAACATATCCATATGCGTGCAGTCTTTTTGCTATAGGGTCATAGGTAGAAAACCCATCTGCAAATTTTGACAAGTCCAGCAGTTTGAAATAGGAAAGAGCTACTAAGACTATTCCCATAAACTCGTACATCCATCTGTCAAAGCCTAGATTACTTTTCACCACGTTGAGAGCAGGGATACCGGCAGCCAGTAGAAATAGAAGTATAAGTGGCCAATACTGTTGGCAGCGCTTTGAAACCAAGCCAAAATTAGCGGTTTAACGATGACATAGTCCAGTTGTCATCTGCGGTTATTGTCCCGGCCAGTCATTTTAGTTTTAATAATATTATATGAATATAGAGAATTCAGTTGAGCGATCTCCCGCTGTTGAATTTACCTGCGTGTGTTGTGGTAAAGTAATTTCGATTTGTCGTTCGTGCTGGCGTGGACAAAAATATTGCTCACCTGTTTGTGCAAAAGAAGCACACGTTAAACGACATCGCGAAAATCAAAAAAGATATCGTTTAACAGACCAAGGCCGAGAGGCACATAAAGCGCACCAGAAAAATTATCGTCTTCGGCAAAAAAACCGAGAGTGATCCCTCTACAAAAATACCAGTAAGTTGTGTCAAAACCTCTGTTGTGGGTGGCCAATGTTTAATCTGCGGTTGCAAAGTTTTTACTGCAACCAGCATTGACCGTGTGCAAATGCTTTATTTTTCTCTCAGGAGGTTTTTTCGTGATCAGTGCCGAAATCCAAGCGGAAATTCTAAGCCGGTATTTTTCTGAAAAACACTCTGTGCGCGCAATCGCCAGAGAATTTGGTTTAAACCGTGAATCGGTTCGCAAAATTATCAACCGAAGAGGAGTCACATTAAAGCGCAAAGTTGGCAAACGTGAGTCAATACTTGATCCCTTTCGAACAAAGATTGAAGAACTGGTGCGAAAAGATGAGCGTATATCGTCTCGTGCAGCTTTAAATCATTTGCGGCCTCTTGGTTATACCGGCGGCGAAACAATTTTAAGAGAGTTAATTAAAGAACTCCGGGGTCGACCAACAAGAGCAAAGGAAGCATTTTTGCGTTTAGAATTTGAACCTGGCGAAACGGCACAAGTCGATTGGGCCGAGTTTGGGGATGTCTTTGGCGATGGGATAAAGGTTCACTGCTTTGCAATGGTGCTTTGTTATTCGCGATATATGTACATCGAGTTTACTAGATCAGAAAAATTTGAGGATTTTATTCGTTGCCACGAAAATGCATTTAAATTTTTCGGCGGTCACACGAAAGAATGTTGGTACGATAATTTAGCCACCGCCGTCACCGATCGACTTGGAAATTTAATTAAGTTTAATGCACGATTTATGGCCTACATGGGCCATCACGGAATTCGTCCTCACGCTTGTAACGTCGCTCGCGGCAACGAAAAGGGCCGGGTTGAAAATTTAATTAATTATATTCGTCTTAATTTTTGGTCAGGCCGTGTTTTTAAAAACTTTGAAGATTTAAAAGCGCAAAGTATTGTCTGGCGAAACCAAATCGCAAATCAAAGAGAACACAGATCCACAAGACGTGTGGTTCGATTAATGTTTGAAGCCGAAGAAAAAGCGGCACTTTTAAAATTAAATCATCACTCGTATGAAACTGATGAGATTTTCACCCGGGTTGTACCGCCAGATTTTCACGTAATCTATGAGACTAACCGTTATTCAGTGCCATGGACGCTAGTGGGAATGCCGCTAACTGTCCGTGCAAATGCCACAAATTTAAAATTTTATTTTAACGATAAATTTGTGTCGTCACATGATCGAAGCTATTTGAAATATCAAGTTTTTACCAATGAAAAACATCGTGAAGGGTTACTAACAAGAAAACCGGGCGCGACAAGAGAAACCTGGCAAATGCAAGCCGTCTGCGCAATCGGACCAAAGATGCGCGAATACGTCGAGTTAATCCGCTCTGGCCCGCGTTCTTTACGAAATGAGTTAAGTCGCATCGTTGCGCTTTCCACAGTTTACGGAGAAAGGGCGGTTTACGATGCCGCTATCGAATTACTAGCTCACGGTGTAATTGGAGTTGAATCTTTAGAAGTCACACTTAAAAAATTACATCATCCCGCTCAAATGAAACTCATGCCGGAGCCCATTTTATTTAATCAAGAAAAACTAAACCGGGTGGTTCCGGTTGTGGATTTAAGAAGGTACGACGCGCTTCTTTTTGAATCGCCTAATGAGAGCGCGTCGGAAAACGAGAAAACAAATGATGACCGAAGAATTAATAAGACAACTTCAGGATTTAAAGCTCAAAAGCTTTGCCCAGAGAGCGGAGAAGGATTTATCGCAGATGACCGACAGCGATTCACAGAAAGTAAAATCACTTCTTGGCAGTTGGATTTTGCAGGAGAAAGCGGATCGCCAAACCAACATGATACAGTCAAAAATCCGAGTTGCGCGATTTCGAAAAGTTCAAACAATTGAGAGTTTTGATTTTAAACACTCTGAAATAACCAAAAAAGCCGAAAGTAAATACTTACAGCTTTATAATGGAATTTCCAAAACTCAATTACCTTGCGCAGTTTTCACCGGCCAAGCCGGCACAGGTAAAACCCATTTAGCGCGAGCACTTGGCTACGGCGCTTGCCAAAAGGGGTTAAGTACACTTTTTGTGACGGCAGCGGAGATGGTAAACCATCTTGCGCACGCGCAAAAAACTTTTACTTTAGAACAAGAATTAAACAAATATCGACGACCGCAAGTTCTTATCATTGACGAACTCGGCTATGTGAGCCTGGACACGCAAGCATCAAATCTATTTTTTCAAGTTATATCGGCAAGGCACGATCAGGATTTAGGCACAATTGCCACCACAAACTTGCCATTTGGAAAATTTAATCAGATTTTTGCTAACGATGCGATTGCCCACGCCATTGTAGACCGACTCGTTAATGAGGCTGAGGTTTTTTATATGGAGGGCGATAGTTATCGACAGCATCAACGAAAAGAAAAATTAAAACAGAAAAACAAAAAAGAAGAATAATTTAATTTAGCGGCGGAAAATAAAAAAATTTCGCCGCTTCCATTTGCCGACTTGGGATTAGTGTATCCAATTTTTGGGGTGGCGAGTCTATCGCCGCTATTAGTGGTACATCTGTCACCGACAAACCGCTAAAAATGGTACACTTTTAAAGCGCCGCTCTCAGGGGTAAGAATTTTTGGCGAAGGACTTGGGGTGATGCGCTTCTTTCTTCCTTTTGGGACCTATGGATGCGTAGCGCTTTGCGGAGCTTTTTTTGTTGGTGCCACGCTTTTTGCCTCAGGTATTATTCTCCGTCCTGAAGAATTGCGAGTTTTACGCGGGCATCGCTTGCTTCAAATCTCTGCGTTGACACTTGTTTCCCTAGGCGCACTTATCATGTTGGAAGCAGAAGTTTTGTTGGCCTTTGCTTTTGCGTGGATAATTGGGTCCATTCTTGGCGGTATTGCAATGCTTGAGTTGGGTCGATACCTAAGATTCAATTTGCATCTTAGAAGTCACTAGAGGCTGTATGGACAAAAGTTATTGGGATAACATCTACAAAAGTAAATCAGAAACGGACGTAAGCTGGTTTCAAAGTGTTCCAAAAAAGTCCTTGGAATTGATCGCAGAGCTAAATCTTGGTCCAAACGATAGCATCATCGATATTGGTGGAGGTGACTCCCACCTTGTTGACCACCTAATAGATAACGGATTTAAAAATCTTTCGGTCTTGGATATCTCCTCAGCAGCGCTTGAAAAGGCGAAAGTACGGTTGGGAGAAAAAGCGGGACTAGTTAAATTTATCGCTTCAGACATCACCACATTTAGGCCAATGGAAAAGTATAGGCTTTGGCACGACCGCGCGACACTCCACTTTTTGACAAAATCAGAAGACGTAAAAACATATTTGGAAATTGCAAACCAGGCCATCGCCGATAGCGGTTACTTGATAGTCAGCACGTTTTCAAAATCAGGGCCTGAAAAATGTAGCGGGCTTCCGATTTCGCAGTATTCAGATGCCGAGCTAAAATCGTTATTTGAAAAGCACTTCACAAACCTCAAATGCTTTGAGGACACTCACCAGACTCCTTGGGGTGCTGGCCAAGATTTCGTCTATTGTGGATTTAAAAAGCGGTAAATCAGCGAATCTACCGCTTTGAATTACTTTTATTTTCCAAATGCCGGTCGCAATTTGGCTTGGTGAGGCGCGAATTCCTTTTCTTCACGATCTTCCGTTTTTAGCTCGCCCCTGGACCCTTGAATGCCACCCAGTACCGCTGCACCTAACGCGATAACATCTCCCACGAATGATCCCCAGAATTGACATGAACCAAATGATGGGCATGATGCAGCAGTGTATGGCCATGCACAAAGATGGACAGGTGTGTGACCATCAGACAATGGAGCAATGCCAGAAAGGCATGGGCAAACAACCGTGTATGAATATGATGAAGCAGGCCAAAAAGCAGGAAATGGCCACGAAGAAATCGAAATAGTATTTATCCACATCCGCAGCAGGAGTGTCCATTTCCATCTTGGGCACTCTTTCTGATTTCTCGACCTTCTTTATAGATAAAGTAGCTCATGAGTAATGCGGCCACTGAATCCGCCCACCAGAGAGATGGCAAAAAGAAAAACAAGCCACTACCCAATAATAAAATCACGGACAATTTTATACAGGCCAAGGAGCAAGCGGCATCGCTTAAGACTGTAGAGCTTTGTAGCTCTTGACCCAGTTTTCGCTTCCTGCTCCAAAGGAAAAACATAAAGCTCAAGCTGAGAATGGAAATAATGGCACCTGGCAAAGTCGTATCAGGATGCTTTTTCTCCACAAGGTGAAGTGCCGAAAAAATCGCCGTTGAAATTGCTAATAGAACAAAAAGTCCGCCGATAAGTGAGGAGGCCGTCTTTTCCCTGGCAAGGGAGAGTCCGGGCAGGTGAAGCTCCTCTTTCTTAAAGCGCCACAGAACAATAAAGGCAGAAAAGACCTCAATAAAGCTGTCAACACCGAATCCAAAAAGAGAAACCGATACTTCCTCGACCCCGAAGAATATGGAAACAACGCCTTCAACAACATTGTATATGATAGTAAACCAGGAGAGCCAAATGACGGCTTTAATAGCATCAGATCGACTAGATTGAGTGGCTGCTGCCCCTGAATTTTGTTCTACTGAAGGCAGCATTGCTTAAACTTCTTTCCGCTTCCGCATGGGCACGGATCATTCCTGCCCACTTTGGGTTCTGTGCGAATCACCGTTTCCGATTGCCTCATATCTTCGATCCACTGGGATCTCAAATCACGAATGCCATCTACGAATTCGGAGTGGTGTTCTTTCATTTGGTCATTCAGCGCGAAGTGAATGGACGCAAGCACAAGCCAGTCTTTCGATTTTCCTTTTTCAAGCTCTTCGCGTGTCCTCTTCATTACTCGGAGGGCAGCTTCAAGTAGTGATGGTATCCACGACGTGAGCGCCTCGGGTGTTGGGTCGACGAAATCTTCGGAAAAAGGTGTGTTACCGGAGCGAAGACCCCAAAGAAATTGGTCGACTTCTTTCTCGCGTGAAGCTGCGAATCGAATTAGCTCTTCATTACCTTCGGGAAACTGTGTCGGCCATTCGGAAAAGAGAAAGGGTCGATCCATTTCTTGGTGCTTTGTCAGCTCGTTCCAGAGCCCCATCATGCACGAGAACCACTCTTTTGCGGCATCCAAATCCTTGAACCCGGGGCGTTCGTCCTCAGAGCCAAAAAGATGGGCAAAAAGTTGGCTTGGTTGAACAGTTTCAACAGTCAGAACGGCTCCGGCAGTCGCTGCTCGCATTTCGGCGAAGGAGAGATCGGAGTGATATTTCGCCAGGAGTTCCTTCACTTTTTCGTCACCAGGATATTTGTCAATTCCGAGCATCAGTTACCTCTACCGCTTGCGGTTTGGCTCCACTTTTTAATTTTCCTAGCGAACTCGAATTCCAGCCAAGATTTTCTCTATGCGATCTCCGTTGAAGATCGAATATAATCGTGGTCGGCTCCTCGAATCCTTCAAGGTAAAATTTCACTTTTAACTGCCTCTCAGAACCTTCGGGCCTTCTTAGTGAGATCACGGTTGCGCATCGCTGTGAAAAGTGATGACTGATCTGAGCCTTAAATGGACTATCAGGACTAAGTCGTACGGTTTTGGTCTTCGATCTATAGAATGCTTCACCTACCCAGGGAAATGGGCTATACGAAACCGGCGATGATACTATGTGGGGAATGATAGCGCAGCTTCCATGAGCAGGGTCATCAGAATAAATACTCGAATAACCTGAAGTGTGAATGTCACCAGAGAGAATGACTGTGCTAATTCCGTTACCAACCTTTGGATTTTGTAGTTCAAAGAAGTAGTTAAGAACTTTTGAGGCCGTTTTTTCATTTGGTTTAGAGAACCAGGCATCGTCAAGGTCATCACGGAGATCGCCGATATTTTTGTCCCACTTGCTGACCAACTTTAGGAACTTTCCGGCGCTTCTAAGCCAGTCAACAATGGCTAGAACTGCTGGCCAAAATCCCCCAATTGCTTCTTCTGTTTTTGGATCACCATGCGCAAACACAACAGGACTTACGAAAAAGAGCGTATCGATTCCTTGCGCGGAAGCGACCCAAGATTTCACTTTTTCAAACTGTTCATCGAGCCAGATTTGATTTAGCCTATAGTTTCGATTGGAACGTAGGTCAGCGAGAATAAAAGCACAGTTTCCGATACGGAAACAGGAGTCGAATGGTCCACCCATTCCACACCCAAAGACATCAGGGTTCCGGCAAGCTTGAAAATTCCAAAATGCTGATTTTGTCGTCTCAAACCAATCTTGCCAATCTGCTTTTGGTGTAGTTACCGCTTCACCATCGAAGGCTTTTCGCTCCGAACCCCATCCGTCCACAATGTCATGATCGTCCCACATGAGGTACGATGGTAATGAACAAAGGACTCGTCGATAGTGGGAGTTACCCCAGTGAATTCGGTATGCCTCCAATACAGCTTTCATTCTTTTTTCAGAATTCTGTCCAATATTTTTTGCGGCTTCATCTAAATAGACCTGGTCGCCGCCCAATATAGCAAATCGAACGTCAGGATTTTCTTTTAGGATATTTGGAATTTCACTCCAGACTTCAAAACCATCGGACCTGGGATCGGATTTGTTTATGCCTGCTTCTGGGTTGTGGCAGCTCAAGAGCAAGAAGGCCAGGCGATCCTTAAGATCCGAATCTTCCGGCATTGTTCGGAATCGCAAGTCGCTCGGTTTGAGGTTATCAGTCTCAGCCAAGGCACTTTGGCCGGTGGAAGATAGGATGCGGTAAAAATAAGTTGTGTTCGGATGGAGCCCATTAAATTCTACGATTCCCGCCCAAAGCATCTCCGCAGTTAGTGATAGAGATTTGCTGGCAATCGACTCTCCATGTTCGCTCTCATGTAGAGAAAAAGTTACCTTATGAGGTGTGTCTGATGCCACTTCTGGTGGCCAATGAATCCAAAGTTTTGCGCTTGTGGAGGTTGAATGGCCAACAAATGGGCCCAAGGGAGCTGGCAGACTATTCTCGCCAACCATATTTTTTGTATTTTCAGTTTGCTCCATTTCAAGATCCAATCTGTATCGGTACAAAGTTCATCACCGATTTGGGTAGTATCTTAACGTTCAATTTCTCACACTGTTCCTGAAGGTTGGCGTCGTCAAATGCGCTCGTAACCATCACGGAGAATGGATGGGTACCGCCGAAGCGCTCTAAAACAGAAATCCCGTCTCCAGCTCGCGAATTCAGGTTGTAGTCTGTGAGGAGGATAGATCTATCAAGATCCCGGCGGTTTTGCACGATCCAGGACATCACGGACTCAGGTTCAAAGAAATGCTCTATCGTTACCTCTGGCCGAACAGCCTTGAGCCTCTCTTGCCACAGGGCGTGAATAGTTGGGTCGTCGTCCACTACCACTACAGTTTTTGAGTCCCCGAGAGAAACGCAACCCGCATACCAAGAGGGTGCCTTAACTACAGGAAGCGTCACTCGGACTGAAGTTCCCTGGCCCATCTCAGACGAAATTGAAAATGATCCTCCCCAGCCTTCGATCAGCTTCTTGGCATAATGGACGCCAAGGCCGGTTCCCTTTGGTTTACCAAAGGAAAACCCGCGCGCTCCAATTTTAGAAAGGACATTTTCCGGTATGCCGCAACCCCGATCCGAAACTTCAATGACGACTTGGGCGCCATCGGAGAAAATTCCGACTCTGATCGGAGCATCCGGCGCTGAAGCCTCTACTGCGTTGTCGATCAAATTTGATAGACTACGCTTCAGCTCCAGTGGATTTACAGCACAGAACGAGGAAAAAGATTGATCAGAGGGCGATAGCAGACGGATCTGTCCTGCTCGCTCCTTGTGCTGAACCTGCTTCTCTTCAATCAATGACTCTATCAAAGTGTATACAAGTGTGGCCTCGGTCTTTATAGGAGTGGGCTCACAGGCTTCAATTTTATTTGCACCTTCTTTTAGAGCGAGTCGACTCTGGTCGGAAATTCCAGATGAGATTTCACGGATTCGTTGAATTGCTGTCGTTAGGAGTCGCTTGGACTCAGGGGAAATGTCATCGATTGTATCCAAAACAGCATTGAGTGTATTAAGTGGCGAGCGGATATCGTGGGCAACTCTGGCGGCGACCTCGCCAAGAAGAATTCTATTCTTGTTCTCAGCCGCAATTCTGCGGGACTCTAGGCGGCGGATGTTAACGAAAAGAAAAAGCAGAAAAAATAAAAATGCGGCCACTGCCGCAACAAAGCTTCTGGTTAAAAAATCAGAGTAGGTTTTAAAGCTCAAGATTAAGTCTGGGCGTTCCGGTACACGATACAAAACCTGTCGAGAAAGAAACCCATCAGTGAAACTCTGAACCTTTCCAATTTCCAGGCCCTTCTGAATGTAAGGCTGAAAGGGCTCACCGAATTCAATCAAGGCACCTCGCCCAGGTGCAGAGCTATCAATCAGTTTTACACCTTTCACAAACTGTGACGAGAGCAACACACGTTGATTTTTTGAAATGGAGGTTAGAAGATTACCCTCTTGGATGGCGACCGCCTCGGATTGGAGCCAGCTTCCCGCGATCTCTTTGCCCACGGAATCAAGATAAGTATCGAAGATAAAATAAAGACCGCCAGTGAGAATGAAAACAGCAATGGCGAAAAGGCCGATGGCTTTGCGAGGGTCGAGAAAATGAAGCAGTTTTACAAACATAACCGCTCCAATTTCCCGCCGACAAATTCAGGCTGATTTTCAAAGTGGCAGCGGTGAACAGCCACAAGTTCGGAAAGAGAGTGAGGAATTGCTGCATCAAATTCCAAATGAGGAAGCGCTATAGCTTTGGAGCCATGACTATTGAGTCTCAATTTCACTAATTCTGTACCTTCCGTTGTATGAGCAAAGTACCGCAACCTCCTTTCATAAAATGTAAGATTATCAGCGGAAGTATTTTGCAGGCGTGAAGCCGCCAATCCGTGTCGAAGTAATTCCGCGATAGCCCGGTACCTGATTCCTTCGATGTTGTCCCTTTTTCCGCAAGCGCCACCGGAGACAACTCCGACCGATTTCAGAAATGCCAGATAGATAATGACGATACGATCTCTCTCTTCACACCAGGGTCGTACTTCGGTGACGGAATCAATAGAAGTATGCTTTTCAAGATCCAAAAGCAGTAACTCTCCAGATGATAAGTTTTTGAAATTTACTACGCGACTATCATGGCCAATTTCTGAATCATCCCACCAGGAAGCCCAGACATGTCGTTCGATGGCTTCGCAAAGAGCATTTTCTCTCGCTATTTCCGAAGAATTCGGAACAATCCCGACCGGAAAGGCAGCGAATCCATCCGATCGCTTAGTTTGGCAATAAGGCAGGCCATTTCTATATCCTTCCGAAAAGGCCTGACGTTCAATCATTTCTACAAGACCCTTAAGTATTGCGGTTGCGGGATTTGGATCGATACCGCAAAAAACTGATTCACTTATCGTGTTTGATGGAGGCGCATCATAAATACTGGCCATGGTGCCAGAGGTAAGTGAACTCGCCTCAATATTTTTTGGAAGGCGGCCTCTCTCCTTGAGTTTTGCGGTAAATGTTAAAAGAAATTTGTTAGCCTTCACTATTTTTCTGGTCTCCGTTGGAAGACTTGCCAGGGCGCTGGTGATGTTATCGCAAACGGAACATCTCCAATTAAGTCGGCCTGCTTTGAAGCAAAAAAGCGTCGATGGTGGGTGTAAACATTAAGACGTGCCTCTTCGAAAATGTGGCGATTGACGTCTTTATAGATCGCGGTGTCCATACCGATTTTTGATAAAAGTTTTTGAAGCCTTGGATCTTCGGCCACTTTTTTTAGAGGCTTATGAAGATTGGGAGTGAAAAGCATTTTTATGTCGCCAGCGGGATCAAGTGCCCAAAAACCTGATCCCCCATTAAAAAACGCAATTTTCCCGTCAGAAAAGGCATCGCCATATTCCTTTTTCGTTTTAAATGCGATGCCAGATGACGACTTAATGCCTATCAGATCAAAGGTTCGTCTGAGAGTCTGAAAGAAAATGGCATCTTTCTCAGGCTCGGAAAAGCCCCAAGCGATAGGTTCTTTCGCAAGTTTTTCGCGGCATGTTTTTTCCGTACTTGGTGACATTTCTACTTTGGATTCAAGATCAGCGATTGGCAAATATCCTGGCAGAATTTTCGTAAAGATACTTCCCTCAACAGGACTTTCCTTTGCTAACTCGCCATAGGCCTTACGAAACATACGAGAAAAATACTGGCGACATTTGACATCACGGAAAGGGCCAAGACCAGGGTTAATCAAAAGCACCGCGAAGCGAGCTGCTGGAGTGTATTTTACAGAGAGAGTTTTTTCGAGATTATGCAGTGATCCGGCAGTGTAAAATGACTCATTACCGGCGACCACTGTTTGTCCGTCGATAGTTTTGAGGTCCTTTTCCAATTCTTCCGGTGTGCGATATTCAAACTGGATTTGCTTCGGCAGACTTGAGTCAGAAGAGTTTCTTCGTTGAAAAATTATTTTGAGCTGATCTTGTTTCGTAATTCGATAAGGACCGCTTTCGGGAATATTTTTGCATGTGATTTTGTTAGTGGCGGCATCGACGCATTTTCGCGGGATCACCGAAAAAAGTTCGAGACAGAATCTAAATAAGGGATGATCGACTTCCTTCGCAAACTGAATTTTTACAACTGAACCAGAAACGGTGATTCCTTTTGGGAGAGTCTTTAGCGGACTATTTGTTTGAAGCCATTCGCTAAGGCCTTTGATCGATTCGAGAATAGGGAACTTAGGTCTAGTATAAGCCATCCGAGCCACGGCGAATGCGACATCTTCTGCGTCAATGCTCGTACCGTCCTCGTACTTCAATCCGGATTTAACTTTCCATTCAATTTCTCTTTTGGAAGATTCGTATTTAAAGGACTCTAAAATTCGACTGCTGAGTTGGTTATTATTTCCGGTCTCAAGCGGAGTTGCATAGATCATGCGTATCACAGGAAGATTAATCGTATTGTCGCCGTCAAGCGGATCGAATGAATTTGGCCCGGCGGTCTCGGTGATAATATAGCGATATTCTTTTTCCGTGACGCTGGCCATCGTTTCAGGAGCCATAAATCCAACCAGTGCGAGTGTAATCAATGTAAACCAAGCCATTCACAGCAACTCCTTATTGGGATACGGAAAAATCTTGGGTGCCAAGGCCGGCGCGGAATAATTCGACCTCTCGAATATTTACATCTTGTCCGGCAATCGCCTTGAGCATTTCAATTAAGCCGACAGCATTGGGCGTGGCGGACTCAGCTTGAGCCATGAGTTCGTTTAGTCGCTGGCGATTAATTTGGTACCAATTTTCTTGTTCTAAAGGAGTAATGACCCCACTTTCTACAAGAACTTTTACTGTGGCAGCGAACATATCTGCATTTTTGATTTCAAATGCATTAGCGTTGGAACCTAATAGGCCAACTGCTCCTATTGCCGCCAGCATTGTATAGATACTTTTTTTAGATTGTTTGTTCATGTGTTTCTCCTGTTTTTATTCCCAACTTCTTCATGCGACCATAGATAGTCCCGAGTGGAGCCTTCATGCGCTGTTTGACGGCGTCACGAAGAGAGTTGCTTTTTGATAAATTGCTAACCAAATAATCACGCTCCTGCTGTTCGAGCCATGTGAGGAACTCAGGGTAGGTGCGGTCAAAGAGGTTGAACTGCTCCCGCTCATAATCCGCAAAAAATTTACTGCTCAAATGCTCTGGCTCGATGCGCTTTGCGGGAACGATAGTCATAAGACGTTCAAGTTCATTTTCCAACTCCCGGATGTTTCCCTTCCACGGATAGCGTTCCAGGTAGTGGACAGTTTTCATGAGGATCGTTTTGCCATGGTTCCCGAAAGCTTTCTGAAAGTGGGCAATCAGCGGACGAATGTCTTCTGGCCGTGCTCTAAGCGGTGGGACTTCGATTTTCACCACATTCAAGCGATAGAATAAATCTTCGCGGAATTTCCCCTGGGCAACTGCCTCTTCAAGATCAATGTGAGAGGCAGCGACCACACGAGCATTCACCTTTTCGGTTCTGATTGAGCCTACTGGGTGAATTTCTCCTTCTTGCAGGAAGCGAAGCAACTTTACTTGCAGATCGAGCTTCATGTCGCCGATCTCATCCAGAAAAACTGTTCCGCCGTCGGCAAGTTTCAATTTTCCGATTTTTGCGCGGTTGGCTCCGGTAAATGCACCTTGTTCGTGTCCGAAGAGATCACTTTCAAGAAGATTCTCTGGAATAGCCCCCACGTTGATCGGAACAAAAGGCTTAAGCCTGCGAGGAGAGTGTTTATGAAGTGCGCGAGCAATTAGCTCCTTGCCAGTACCAGACTCCCCTTGGATAAGTACGTTGCAATCTGTGGGAGCCACTTGCAGGACAAGGCTTGCGACGTCTGCCATGGCTTGAGATTTCCCCACCATGTCGATGGATCGAATTAGGTTCTCTCGTTCATCTGGAGCCTCAGTGCATTGAAACTCCTGCGCGGTTTCTTCAAATTTTTTGCAGAGCTGCCGGATGCACATGCGAAACAGGTTTGGATCGCTGTCCTTTTCGATAAAGTCAGCAACTCCGGCTGAATAACTTCGCTTAAGGGCGTCGCGGGATAGGTCGCCAGAATTCATCACAATCTGGAGATAAGGATTCAGTGCAAGCATTTGCTTTGCAAGGGTGACTCCGTCTTTCCCCGGCATTTTCAAATCAAGGAGGACAACGGCATAGCCATTGGGCTCCGCTCGAACTCGGCGGTAGGCCTCATCTGGATTGTTGGTGGTTTGAACGTCGAGATCTGTTTCCGGCGCTAAAACGAGTTTGGTCGTTTCGAGTGCCATTGGCTCATCGTCCACCACCAGGATTTTAAATGCCATCCGGCAGCCTCCTGGGTCTGGGGATCAATCGTCGTGGTGCTAGAGCAACGGCTGGACCAACTCAAAATCAGCGATGAATTATGTATTAACCCCCCGAAAATACTGGACTTAGGTATCGCAGCTTATTGGGCAACGCAACAAGTTTAAGCAGTTTTTGTTTGTATTTAAGAACAGGTGGTTCAGAGATTGTTTGCTGAGAAGCGCGTCAAGTCGATGAAATAAAATACGAAATTATAGAATTCAGTATTCTTGAGTTTGTGTTTGTAATTTCGAACAGGCTTTCCAACTTTTGAGTCCAAAATCTCAGATAAACAGATGAATAGATAAGGGAATAAAGAGCAAAAATTGTTGTTCTGAATTTAGAACGCTCGGAGCGTCATTTATGAAAGTGGGCTTCTTGAATGGCGAATCCGTTCGGATTCCAGTTCAACGGCACCATATAGCTCAAAGGGTGACACAGCGTAGAGTTTGGCGAGCTTGCTGATGTTGCATAAGGGGGTTCGGCTAAATCCGATTTCTTCGTATTTGGCTGTCGTTCCTGGATCGAAGTCCAGGGATTGATCCACTTCGGCTGCATTCAGTCCGACTCGTGAGCGCCATGCTTGTAGGCAGTTTGGCGGCTCTTTACTGAGTTCCATGTCCACGGTGACCTCCGACTGCATACGATCATACGCACATCAATCACGAAAGACGTCGAAAATCAAGTGCATACGATCATGCGCTTGATGGAGGAGGTCTTTTTGGCGGTAAAAAGAGGAACGGCCCTTGTTTCCCAGGCCGATAAGAAAATTTTGCGTGCCTTTGGGGAGCGGGTGCGGGATCTGCGAGAACGAAAGAAGCTATCAGTCTACGACGTGACCGGAGATGACATGCCGATCAAGTCACGCCAACACTGGCAGCGGATTGAGGCCGGGCAAAAGAATGTGAACTTGACGACAGTCTTCAAGGTTGCCCGGAGCCTTGAAGTTAGAGCGGATGAGCTAATGAAGGGTATCATGTGATTCAGAAGATAATCTCACTTCAGGAGCCGAATCGACTAACATGGACAGCAGCTCATCCTCACTAACTCCTATTAGATGACTAAGCCCCCTTGATCGGATATAAATCCGATTCCGGGGGGGTTTTTGCAGCCAAATACAAAACATTTAAAACTTCCGCGTGAAATTTGGGCGCTTGGATTCGTGAGTCTTCTCATGGACACGGCATCCGAAACAGTTCATGGTCTCTTGCCTGTGTTCCTTGTCACGGTGCTTGGCGCAAGCGTCACTTCCATCGGTGTCCTCGAAGGAATTGCTGAGGCGGCAGCTTTGGTTGTGAAAGTTTTTTCAGGCCCCTTTAGCGATTGGCTCGGGCGGAGAAAGCCCATTGTCGTCACGGGCTATGCAATGGGCGCACTCAGTAAGCCCCTTTTCGCCGTTGCGAATTCGGTCGCTCTTGTCTACGGCGCGCGCATTTTCGACCGCATCGGCAAAGGAATTCGTGGCGCTCCAAGGGACGCACTCGTTGCCGATATCGCGCCGCCTGAGCTGAGGGGACGGGCTTTTGGACTCAGGCAATCGCTCGATACCGTTGGCGCATTTCTGGGGCCGATGCTGGCAATCGCACTTATGTGGCTTACGGACAATAGTTACCGCACGGTATTTTGGGTAGCGACTATTCCTGGCCTGTTAGCCGTCGCCGTTCTTTTTTTTGGAGTACATGAGAGAGAAACCCAAAATCCTACCCCAAACGAACGCCGTCTTGAGTTTCGTGATATAAGAAAATTTCATTCAGCCTTTTGGTTCGTAGCAGGAGCGGGCGCGATTTTTCAACTTGCACGATTTAGTGAAGCCTTCCTCATCCTTCGGGCAAAGGACTTTGGCCTTGGGCTTGAATTCGTCCCCTTGGTTCTCATTGCAATGAACATCGTCTACGCCCTTTCCTCGTACCCCATTGGACACCTCTCCGACCGGGTGAGGAGAGAATGGTTTCTTCTCGCTGGACTCCTTGTTCTGTGCCTATCTGATTTGGCACTTGGACTTGGGAGCGGTTTATTTTCCACTTTTTTGGGAATAGCCCTTTGGGGACTTCACATGGGTCTCACGCAAGGCACTCTCTCTGCTCTGGTTGCTGACAATTGCCTCCCAGAGCTTCGCGGAACGGCATATGGGTTATTTAATCTCTTAAGCGCAATAGCACTTCTTCTCGCGAGCACTATTGCGGGAGTACTTTGGGACAACGTCGGAGCCCAGGCGACTTTCATAGTGGGGGCAGGATTTTCAGTCTTAAGTTTACTGGTCTATTTCACGGCCACTCGCCTCTGGAAAACAACTACGAATCAAACGATAGGACAAGGGCCTCATGTTTCGGGATAGCTTCAGAGGCCAAGAGTCCAAATTAAGCACTGAGCTATTTCTCATCGCCTTCTAATAGTAGCTTTAGGATTTTCATTTGCCTTTCATTTCCTGACACCTAATTGAGAATCATTGTCAAAAAGGAAAATGGGAGATACTAACGATTTTGAGGTATCCATGAAGATTCTTTTAGTTAGTATATTTTTATTTTTTTCCCCTTTAAGCTTTGCCGCTGAAAATTCAAAAAGTGATCCGTCACTTGTCGTTCATCTGCTGGATTACCTTGCTAAGGATTACGGTGGTGCTGTTCAAAAAGGAAAAGTTATCAGCAAATCCGAGTATGCTGAGCAAATTGAATTTGCGGAAATTGTCGAGAAGAATGCAAAAGGTGTTGAGAGGCTCCGCGCCAATATTGAATTCATATCAGGAGTGAATCGACTACAATCTCTAATTCAATCAAAGGGAACGGCAGAGGAAGTTTCAAAACTTGCTCGAAGCCTTCAGCAAGATGCCATTCGTCTTGCAGAAATTGAAGTTGCACCCACAAGCTGGCCTGATCTCTCCAGGGGAGCTACACTTTACCAAAAAAACTGCGTGAGCTGCCACGGGGCCGGCGGCAAAGGCGATGGGATTGCGGGAGCAAATCTTGATCCAAAACCCGCAAACTTTCATGATTCCGAACTTGTTTGGAATAGTGCCCCCTATAAGTTCTACAACACCATTCGCCTCGGTGTACCTGGAACTGGCATGGCCGCTTTTTCCCATCTTTCTGATGAAGACGTTTGGGCACTGGCATTTTACCTGAAATCACTTCCGTACGAGAGCAATTTGACAGGAAGGGCCGTAGAACTTTCGCTTAAAGATGCGGCGACTCTCACGGATGCGGAGATTGCCGAAAAGATGGGCGGGAAAAACGACGATGTAGTCGCCGCAATTGGCTCGCTTCGCACAAAAGCTGGCGGACCGATAGACAGAGACCCCATGCAGATCGCTGAAGATTTCTTGGATGAAAGCGTCTTAGCAGCGAAATCAAATGATTTTGTGCGCGCAGGAGGCCTTTCTCTTCGTGCTTATCTTGAGGGGATTGAGCCATTAGAGCCCAAGATGAAAGCTAACCTTCCGGGCTTTGTCGAAGAAATTGAATCTAAAATGAGCGCTTATCGCGCTTCTCTTGATAAACATGAATCCATCGTAAAAATTGAGACGCAAAAAGCAGAAATTCTGGCAAAACTTAGAGAGGCTAAGAGCCTTTTTTCGCAAAACAAAATGTCACCAGTAGTTGCATTTAGCGCGGCCTTCTCGATTTTTCTCCGCGAGGGATTTGAGGCAGTACTAATCATCATTGTTCTCATCAGTATCTTGCGAGCCATGGGGCAATCGAAAGCTATTCGCTGGGTTCATTTCGGCTGGGTGGCTGCTGTCGGAGTCGGCCTTATCACCTGGTTTGCCTCTGGTCTGCTAATTTCCATGAGTGGACTAAGCCGCGAACTCATGGAGGGCGCGATTTCGATACTTGCTGTTGCTGTACTTGTGTATGTGGGATTTTGGCTCCACCGATACTCCGAACTGAAAAAATGGCGTGATTTTTTGGAAGCAAAGCTCAAGCATGGACTCAACGAAGGAAGTTACCTCTTACTTGCTCTGGTTGCATTCATGGCGGTTTTTCGTGAAGCCTTTGAGGTTGTGCTATTTCTTCGCGCCATTTGGATTGATCTCGAATCTTCGGGACGGACAATTGCGGGGGGTGGCGTGTTAAGTTCGTTTATCTTACTCATGGGACTTTCGTATTTCGCCGTCCGTGAAAGCAAAAAGCTTCCTCTTAGAACTCTGTTTCAAGTTTGTTCCTGGACCATGATAGTTCTGGCCGTAGTGTTGGCAGGGAAAGGGATTCACTCGCTACAGGAAGCGGGGTTCGTTCCAATCTCTACGCTTGCGATTCCGCTAAGATTGGATCTTGTTGGGCTTTACCCGAGTATTCAGACACTTGCGGTCCAAGCTATTGTGATCGTGGTCTTTAGTTTTCTTTTACTGAGCGACAGGATCAAGTCGTCTGCGGCCTAGTTTATAGATGAAGTATTGATTGAGAATGGATAATGAACTCATGAAATACAGGGGTTATCACCACCCCTGTTCCCTTAGATTCCGAGCCCACATGCGAGCAAAAGACATTTGTTCGCGAATTTGTTTTGGATTGATGAACTCTTTTCCGTCTTCTGACCATCTCGCACGATAGTAGGAGCCATTCCAAAGCTGGAGAGCAACGGGATACCATTCGCCGTCTGCGCCGAGAACAAGCTCCATATCAGGATCGGCGATGAGGTCACCATTCTCTGAGCGATAGTGTGTAACGGTAAGTTGGCGCTCGTGACGCTCGATCACGAGAGGCAAAAAGTTCGGTTTTTCGATGCGAAAGTGGAATTCCTCGGAGCCAAGGAATCTTTCGAGTTGTCCATGCTTGCGGAGAATAGCGGTAATGGCGTTCTTCATTTCGGAACTGTGCAGTTTCATAAATGCTTCCTTTCGTTGATGCGGGGAACCTTTTCCCCCTTCACCAAAGGCTGAGGGGGAAAGGGGCTCTGCAAGCGAGATGAAGGACGCGCGACGATTTTCTGGCCGAACGGCACAAGGGGCATGACAGATTCCGGAGGAACTGGCATGACCCTATGTAAAGAAAATCGAAAAGAGCGCCGACGCAGGCGAGCGTTCACTCCACGAAAGGAATTTGAATGGCATTCTGAAAGGCTACTTCGCCATTGTCAGTTCTCTGCATGCCGACTTATTGAAGATGCTAGGGCAACCCCAGTCTTTCTTTGTTTCGACCAAAGCCGCTTGTCTAACCGAAGCGATTTGTCGCCAAAGCCATTCGCGATTTCCTGTCGCGTGGGCAATGACCACGATGGTTGCGATTAAGAGCATGAGTTCTTTGAGTGCTGCGAGCATGGATTTTTCTCCTGGTTATTTGGTTGTTGGTAATTTTTTGGATTATGGGCGAGCGCCCGTTTGACGGATTGAGGGTGCCAGTTCTTACCCTCTTTGGTTTTTGTGCCCTTCGTGTTGAGAGTTTGGGCGATGGCGCGAAACGATTTTCCGCACAGACGGAGCCGGTGCATTTCGGTGATGACCCGCTGCTCCGAAAGGTGGGGTATGAGTTTGCCGTTTTGTTTTTTCCACCCAAACGGCACAGTACCGGTGAGATATCCAGGGCGTTTCGATTCGAATTCCGTGACACCCACATTCTCTAAAATTTTGCGGACATACTCTCTGGAGACGCTGTATCGTTCGGCAATTTGGCTTAGAGAATTCGCTTCGTCTAAAAACAGCTTTTTGAACTGTCGCTCGAAATCAATCTGGACATTCAGAGAATGTTCAAATATATCAATGATGTAGCCTTGATGATCAGGGTTGCAACCGCTGCTGTCGCCGGTGGTTTTTGACGGTTGGTCAGTCGTTACGCTCGGGCCGCCAATTACTTCACTATCCGTACTTTGTTTCCCCCATGTGACAGCTAGGGGGGAGACATGACCCAAAGGGTCTTTTGTTATCAAATCCAGCTTGTTATCCGGCTGGACTACAATT
>FRDC01004161.1_pt1 | contig 53067 bp, 51 predicted proteins | sample 1106171 | NCBI WGS metagenome assembly FRDC01 (sample SAMEA3930566, study PRJEB13176) | freshwater metagenome | biome: Drinking water system; feature: drinking water; material: water | place: Singapore | collected 2014-12-20 | reverse complement strand
AAAGCAAAAGAAAAACTAATCAGACAAAAAAGTTATGATATTATATGACGAAAACAGGAAAGTGAAACAAATAGAAATTCACCTGTCGAAAGTCCTTTTTTGACTACATTTGAAGTGGCCTCTAAAGCCGTAAATTTAGTTGCGAGGCGAGAGTGACTCTGAAAACTCTCTCATTTGTTTTTTTCAATGAAGTCAGCAAGGGTCTCCAAGAATTTGGCTTCATCACTTCTATGTATAACATGTCCCGCATTTTCAAATTTTTGAATTTTGGCTTGGGGAAGTCTCTCAAAAGCCCTCAAACCGTTCGCGGAAACTGCAGTTCCTTTCTTTGGATTTGCTACCATGACCAAAATGGGAGCTTTAATATCCCGAGCTGGAGTTAGTAGATTTTCGACATTTCCTTGCACGCCATAAATCACTGAAACATGAGGACGAAACAAAAGTTCAATACTGCCGTCGGTATTTTCACGCGCCCGGCGATAGCTTAGCGACTCTGCTTCATCGCCAAATAAGGGTGTCAAGGAAGCAATTAATTCGGCTCGGGACGCAAATTTCTTTGGAAGAGCCCGCATTTGTGCAATTTCGTCGGAGTATTTCTCAAGAGAACCACTCCCACGACTTATGAGCTCCATATCTTCAATAATTAAAGACTTCACAACATCGGGATACATGAGAGCAAGTCGGGCCGCGGTACGCGCGCCCATAGAATGTCCAAGCACGTGCGCTTTCTGAACGCTCAAATGATCGAGCAACACTTTTACATCTCGCGCTAAAACTTCTGAGGAATAATTATCTCCTTTTTCTACCGACTGACCATGGCCGCGCTGATCAAGAACGACAACACGATATTTTTGTGCCAGAGGTCGCGTCACATTAAAGAAAGTCTGCATGGCAGAGTCGAGTCCCGGAATCATAACGATAGTCTCAGAATGCTCACCCCCAAAAACTTTGTAATTTATTTCACCAGTTCTGGGATTCAATGGCTCTACCGCCTCCGCGAATAAATTATGACATTGAAAAGAATTTGCCAGCACAAATTTTGCGCTTAATAATATGGTCACCAAAATAAGATACTTCATAAAAATAAGCTTCCACAAAAAAATCCCGAAGCCTTTTTAGACTTGACCGCTAATTGCCGTTCCAGCCATTCGTCGACAAACAGGTTCTGTATTTTCTGAGATGTAGTGGCAGATAAGGGACTCGCCAAACGAGCTTGCCGTAAGCTTTTTACAAGTGCCGTCGATTCGTGGTCCACTGTTAATATTTTAAGAAAGTCGACAACGATACTAGGAATCATACGAAAATTATATAAGGTTTTAAATATAAGATCACCGCGCTCCGGAAAAAGTTTAACAAGAGCGGTGAAGTAAAGATTGAAATCTTTTAATGACACCGTGCTGAGCTCTTTTTCAAGTCTTGGTAAGAGCCGTTTATCTCTTAGATTTAATCGAATCATATACTGAAGTGCCATAGACGGTAAAATCACGCTACCGGTTTTTGGGTCAGCATTAGGGTATAAAATGGCATTCACTAAATAGTCGGCAACATCAGAATCACTTAAGCCCAACTCAACGAGCAGTTTTAGATTTCTTCCCTCATTGCGGGAAAGAATATCAAACATGGACTCTTTTTTTTCAAAAAACCGGCTTAGTCCTGTTCGCTCTTTCGGCGCTTTTAATTTCATCGCCAATAATTCTAAGTCACCTTTACCATAACTCACTCGAAGAGTGCGCGCTGCCGCCAGTTTTGTCCATTCCGAGCAGCCCTCTGTTAATATGAGCTGCTGAAGCGTCTCAAAGCCGACTCTGCCCTTTAGGTGAGTATGAGCTAGCTGCATTCGCAACTCCTCGATTTCGCGCAAAGTTTTTGGTCCAATTGCTTCCCAGCCAATGAAATCAATAAGAACAATCTCGCGGACCTCTTTATCACTAATATTTTCTTTTTGAATCAATGTTGCAAATGTAAACTTAATCCAATCCACAAATTCAGTGATGGGCAAGCCCTGCGTCTTTAAAGCGCTGCCGAGATACGCCTTCTCTTTATCAAATCTCGCCGTTTTTAAAACTTCGTTTACTGCTTGAACGGCGAGATTCTTAAGGCCTTCCTGCGAAGGGTTGTGATTATTTAAAATCATCAATGCCGCTGTCCAACGTTGAAAGCCACGCCCTTCCTGCATCAGTAAAAGCATTTCATTTTCAATTTCAGGTGAAATTTCTATACCATAAAAAAGTGATACATCAGTCAATCCACGGTTAAAAATTTCTTCGATATCAATAATGGTAGCCAATGGGTAAGTCTTTAACACCATCGTGACCTTAATGCGAAAGACATCTAACAGCGATTGCCGTTCCTGAATATTGCCGACCTCAACCCTTAGGCGTGAAAAAACATTGATGAGGGAACTCACAACGTAGGCGGCATCTTTCTTTTCGACAGCCATTAGCGGTTGAAAATTAATCTGGTTTAGATTTTCCAAACAAATTTTTGGATCGGCAAACAAAACCCGTGTACGTCCAATGGCATTAACATAACCCTGTAAAGCTTCTTTAGATTCAAATTTTTCTAAAAAATGATTCTCTAAAATGGCGCGATGAAGGAGGCCCAAAAGGCGCTCTTTATCTCTTTTTCCGAACTTATCAGAGCCCAAAGAAAAATCTTCGTCCTTTTGTTTGCCATCTAGATTTAAAAGCGAACTGAATTGCATAATATTGTCAAAAACAATTTTTTTGCCGCGCTCACCTTGTTCGAATAGCATCAATGCCCAATAGCCACGAATTTCGGTGTCAGAATGATTTAGAAACTGCCCTAGTTGCTCAAGATTATCTTTAGCCACAGGACTCGGTTTGATTTCAGCAGCAAATATTCCACCTACGGCTATCCGTAGCCGTTGTGAATCTAAAGATAAGAGAGCCCCTTGCCAGAGCGGCAAAGCTTCACGACTTATTTCCAGGGTTTTGGCAGCAACCATAACTTGATCGCGCAGAAACAATTCATCTTTTCTGTCAAGGTTCTCAAGCAAAAGCGCCAGTTGCTCATTACTTTTAATATCAAAAAAATCAAAAAACAGAGCTTTTTGGATTTCACGATTTCGCGGGCGGGAATTTACAAAAGCACGTACTAGAACAGTCTCTTTGAGCGCCTTCATTAAAATATAAGCCTCGGATTGTTCAATTTTTCGATCCTTCGTCGCCGCTAATACCTCTGCAAGCGTCGGCTGAAAAGTCATGACGTTGCCAATCGCATGAATCTCCTGAGGAGTGAATTTAGAAATTGCTACACTCTTATAAAAGCTCATTAGACGTTCGACGCTGTCAACGCTGCGCATTTCAACAATGGCTCGAGATAAACTTAAGACCTGGCGAGTATATCCTTCGGTGGCATCAATCGCATCGCTGTTTTTAATGACATAAGCACGTGGTGTATAGGGATAAGAAATAATATCGACACCAAATGCCTCAGCGAAAGAGTCATGAATGTCATCGAAATGCCGGCCGACTTGAGTCCCAGCCCATTCGGTAAAAACACGTTTACCTTCGCCCCTAGTAATATCAACAAGTTTAGCTTCTCCTCTAATATGAAGTTTCGCGACAAGGTCACCCGTAGAGTCACCAGTCCAATTGACGGCAAATTTCACATTATTTTTATTTACTGCATAAACACCGGCACCAGCAGATCCCGAGGCCGAAGGAATATTTCCCTGACTTACAATATTTTTAAAGGCATCGTCTGACCGAGTACCATGGTAAAGATAACCATCGGGAAGCTCACGCATGATATCTAAATAAAATGCGTCTACATTAACACGTAAGGTTTCAAGATTTTTTGTTATCAAGCCTTGGTCATAATTTTTAGCGTAAAGAAAGTGGTTGATAACTTTAATTTGCGAATATGCCTCTCCCAGCTTTCCGACGTTAAATTTTTCCATTAACATTTTGGCCGCGGTAGGATTCGCGTAAGAACGAAATGCTTTGCTAATCGTGCCATTTAACCACTCTACAAATTTAGGTTGTCGTACATGTTCAGTGAGCTCGGCTTTCTCCCACGCATTTTGAATAATATCTGTAGTCTGCTTTATATTTTCTGCAGAAACTCCCTTTAGGGGATCAACTTTCGGAAATCCCCTGCCGTAGTTGTAATAATAATCCATCGCTAAAAGACGAATAAAACGCAAAGCCAAGAGTACGGGGTGGTTGATTTTCTGGCGAGCATAAAAAGTGTTTTCAAAATCGTCGGGATTACCGTAATGTACGCTCAATTTTCCGGAAAAAATTTCAGCAACGCCATTACCGAACTGTGGCAAGTGACGTAAACCATTTTTGCCAATCGCAATTTTTTCTGCCGGAATATAGCCTTGAATAACCTCATTTCTACCAATTTCAGTATTCATATTGATACGGTCAGGGTTAATAGAATGAATCCCCGTAACGCCAAACTCTTTTCCGTTTGGAGTCGCGTGAATATGCGAGGCAATGTCAATATCGGAATCTTGCATCATAAAGTCTCGTGTTTCGATTTTAATCAAACCTCTTAGATGCTTTATGACGGTTTCAGCCTGAGTACGCGTTGAGATTCCGCTGAACTGCTTTTTTACCCAATAAAGGAAATCACGTGATGACCCCCCAAAAATTAGGGCCCGCGGATCATTTTTCCAAATGGCTTGATAGGCATCGACTTTCGGCGAAAGCTCATTCACAAGTTGAATGAACTCAGCCTCTGAAATTACCGAAACCGTTTTGTCGTTAGCATTTGAAAAAGCGGGTCCTGCCGCCAACAAAAAACTCAAAAAAATAAAAGAAAAGTATTTCATCATAAAATATAGTCCGAACACCAAAGAGCAAAAGGCGTACTCATGAGCTATGGTTATATTATTTTTGAAAACACGAACCCCGCTAAAAACTTTCAATTTGCGGCTCCTGTCAAAGATATAGTCAGTCAAGTGCCGCTATAGAGCCCCTAGTTTGAGTATTTACGGGCACATGAGATGCAAAGCTTTGCGGAATGTCTAAAAAAGGATTGAACATGTCTAACATATTTATATTGAGAATTTTTGCAGTTACGATTTTTGTGTTTACGACCTTTCCCGTTTTCGCAAATCAACCGGATTACGCGGCCATCAGTGCTGCACTCACTCAACTCAATGGAACCGATCACCACGCGGCCAGCCAAGGCGCAAAGGACCTAGCAAATTATCCTTACATTGAAGTCGCAAGCAGCTTGATCAAACGTTTACAAGGCGAAGTGACGTCCACGAAACCCAACTCTCACATTATTCAAGCGTGTATTGCTTCACTCGATAAAATGGCTAGTAGTTCAGACACTACAGTTCTTACACAAATTCTCGGTACTTTTAACACTAACCACGCTAACCTAACTTGGGCTCGCCATGTGGTTAATTCATTGCAAACCCTTATCGTTAAAGCCTCTAGCAATCGAAAAGTACTACCACCTTTACCGATAATTCAAGGTGGAGCGGCAGCCAAAAACCAAGCCCCTGTCGCGGCGGCAAGCTCCAATAGTGGTAGTCCTGGTCAGAAAAAACCAACGTTCAAAGATGAACTCCAAAGCCGTAGCTCCTCAAAGGCCGCAGCAATTGTACTTCAGGGCTCATCCCGCTTTTTAGGAGACGAGGAAAGAGAAAATCGAGCCAACGGTAAAAACCGTACCGTGCTCTACCGCGATGACGAAGCAGATCGCACGATCGATATCCTTATACGCATTAGAGGAAAATTCCCCGTTCTCATTGGCTTAGCCGGAGTTGGTAAGACCACGATCGTTGAACGTATAAATCAAAAAATCATTGACAAAGACTTCCCACAAACCGCGACTTATCAGAAGCATTTACAGGACGCAGAAGTTATCGAAACCTCGGCTTCAAAGATTTCATCAATGGCTAAGTCAAATGACAATAACTCACAAGCCGAAGCCATGCGCGTCTTCATGGAGGCTGTAATTGAACTCGAAAAGGAAATCGGCCGACCACTCATCATATATATAGACGAAATGCATATGCTGCAACAGCCGCAAATCGAAGCCTTACTCACATTTCTTGATTCCCGCACCCAAAGCGTGCGTATCATTGGATCAACCAACTCTGAAAAACTTGAAATGATGATTAAGCGCAATGAAGCATTCAAACGTCGCAAAGAAGATGTCCCTGTTGTAGAGTTTACTGAGCAGCAGACAAAAGATCTCATTCGTAATTCCACGGGGAAAGAAATTGAAAATGAGTATAACGTGGTGATTTCTGATGAGGCCATCGAAGCGGCTGTACGCCAGGCACCTAGCGCCCGCCCCGATAACCGCCGCCCCGAAGGTCCTTATAAACTTTTACAAGACGTTGCAATAGCACTTCACCGTAAAAACAAAGGTGCAAACGTCACTTTAAACGACACCGACATCTACGACATGGTAAAAAAAATCACCGGCATGCCGGTAAACCCGCATGACACAAGAGAATTTGATGCGTTTATCGAGGACGTGAAAAAAAGGGTCAAATCTCAAGTCAAAGGACGTGACAAAGTTATAGATCGCATTTTCGATACCCACATCACCGATCTTTTGGTTTCAGATTCCCGTCGCCCCAAAGTACTTGTCGATATTGGAACCACTGGAACTGGCAAATCTCATTTGGGAGAACAAATTGCGGTTCAACTATTCAGAAATAAATCTCATTTCTTTGAAATTGATGGCACAGCTTTTCAAAGCGGCGGCTTTGCAGACAATTCGCTTTTCGGCGCCCCAAATGGAGTAATCAGTAGCGATCAAACCTCTGGAACACTCATGGAATGGTTAGACGATCCGTCACGCGGCAAATTTGGTGGCGTTATCGTTATCAATGAAGCTGAAAAAATGGATCCGTCCGTTTGGAAGCGATTTATGGAATTTTTTGACAAAGGGCAAATTCCCGGCGGAGACGGCCGTCATCGTTTCTCTAATCGCCATATCGTTATTTTAACAAGTAATCGTGGTGCCAAACTTGTTTTTCCTGATGCGGCAGAAAATTGGACAGAAAAAGAAATCGATCAACGCGTTGAAAACATGACCTCTGAACAGCTAAAAAAATATTTTACTTCTGCGACTGGCGGTAAAGATGATTTTCGCTTACCTCCTGAAGTGGTAGGTCGTGTCGACGAGTTCATAGTTTCGCGCCCATCAACACCGGGTACTGCTGTCGAAGTTGGTCGTCTCGTTGCTGATTATAAAATCGAGCAATTTAAAGAAAAATACGGAATCACTCTGACCATTTCGGACAAGCTCGTAGAGTTCCTCGCGCTTTCACGCTGGAATATCAACGATGGAAATCGTCCCGTAAAAAGGGCGGTAGAGGAATTTATAGCTAAATCTTTTTCAGCCGCGCGCCGCGCCTGGAATCTATCGAAAAACTCAAAAGCAAATTTGGATTTATACATACCTCATCCAGGAGCCCAAGCTCAAATTCAAATTACCACTGACAATCAAAAACCCATTTTTATTTCTGCTCCTCAAAAGAAAATAGACAATCCGTTTTTAGATAAAGAACTTATTTCACAACTTCAAAATTTGCCAAACGTCATGAAAGCCCAAGTCATTGGACAAGACCAAGCCATTGAAAGTTTAGTACAGAGTATTTGGGCCCAAAGAATGAATAAACTTCGCCGTCCTATCTCGATGTTCGTCGTTGGACCTACAGGACTGGGTAAAACAGAATTGGGACGCGCTCTTGCCAACGGTCTTTACGGCGCCAGTGAACGCGTCGGGATTTTATCTCTCGGTGACGTTGCCAACGAAATCGATTTTAACATGAAGATGGGCCCTCCTCCTGGAATCATGGGCTCGGATCAGCAATGGGAATTTGAAAAATTATTGGCTGCGAATCCCGAAGGTGGTGTAATTTTATTTGATGAAGCATCTAATATGGGTGGCGCAGACAAAGCGCAGAAAACCGCACTTTTTAAACGCCTCTATCACATTGTCGAGGAAGGCACTTGGCAATCCCCCGCCAACAGCAGTTTGGTCTACGACCTTAGAAAATATGTTTTTATTTTTACCGGTAACGACGCCGAGGTTCTCTTTCAAGGCTTGACCGACGATGATATGCGCTTAGCAACTTGGAAACAAAACAAATCGCGCGACAAAGTTCGCGCTCTTTTGCTTGAAGCGGGAGTCCCCGAGGCATTTATTGGTAGAATGTGTGATTTGATTTTAATGAAACCATTGATCAAACCAGAACAAATCTTAGTTGCAGAAAAGATCATACGTATTGAGACCGGAAAGTTTCAAAAAAATTACCCAACGGTAAAAATAAAATATGACGAAAAATTTGTGGCGCAAGTCGCTGAAAGTTTCTTTACCCATGACAAGGGCGGAAGATCGGTGCGCGACATCGCCGAGCAACGGTTAGCGGCGCTTATTTCAATGCTCATGGTTGAAGCTGGAGTCCAACCAACCGCGGATCAAGGTGAAGTCGAAGTTGAGCTTTCGCTGAGTGACAATTTAGGCAAAAAACCTTTTATTCGTAAGTCGTTTACTCGCAAGGTAGAGCTGGGCGCTTCAGTAAAACAAAATGGAAAATACTTAGGTACAAAGTCATTTGACCTTGCTGAATTTGCCAATTCACGTCCACTTTTTGGACCCGAAGAAGCGAAATCTTTTGCCTTTCACGAAGTTGGTCATGCGCTAATGAATGACCCCAGAGTCACGGGACATCAATTAGCCTTCGTTACTATCTACGGCGGGAAAGCTAAAGATGTAAATTATCTTGGCTATGCTCGTTACGAGCCGGTAGAAAACTCAGTTGTTAGTCCAACAAAAGATTCCGTACTTTTTGAGATGGCCGGCTTATATGCAGGAAGCCTTGCTGAGGAACTTGCAGGTTATAAAAAGTCTGCTGGCTGGTCCAACGATTTAGAAAAAATGAAAATGCTTGCCGAACGTTATTTGATTAACTTTGGCTTTAGCGAAAAATATTTAGGCGTTAGACTCGACGAACATAAGAAACCAATATTAAGCGGCCATCTCGCGGCAGAGCTTGAAAAAGACAAAAATCAATTAATTGAAAAAGCACGCCTCATCGCTGAGGACATTCTTAAAGACAATTGGTTTTTCGTACGCTCTGCGGTGGCTGAACTTCTCCAAAAAGGTAATATGTCAGGAAAACGTTTTGAAGAAATCGGAACATGGGTCACCAGCAAAGAAAGTAAAGGAAAGTCCACGCGCCGAAGCTATGAAGAATATATGGCAAGACAGAAACCCAAGACAATGGCAGAAACAATGTCGCCAATGATTTCGAGAGTGGCAGAGAGATTTAATAGCTTGATGTCACGACCCAGTCCTGACATTTGCCGGGGCTTATTTCAGTAGAAAGTAAACCTTTGTGAGAAAGTTGTTACGCACGTTTCTTAGCTTTACTCTTGTCGCCAGCTCTGTGTCGGCGCAAACCGACACAGATGAGGCTTTTTCTAACCTCGAAAATTTTAGCCACTCGGACTCGATCGAAGCCACAAGTGAGTTTCTTGCGCCCTTAGACAACTCTTCTGTCGCACTCGACGAAGTTGAAAACACCGATGTGGAACGCGCGGAAAAAGAACTTGGCTACATTTCAGAGGAACATCTTGAGAAACCCGAAACGAGTATTAACGGGGTTTTTATTAGTTTAGCACTTCTGGGCGGCGGTCAGAAAGCCCTCGAAAACCTGATGACAAACCTTTATCGCCAACTCGCTGTCAAAGGTGAATTGGAAAATGTAAAAATACTTTTTAACTCAAGTCCAATTCCGGAAATTCAAGTGCGCGTTGTTAACCTTCACAAAGAGGAATATGATCGCCAAGAAGCATCTTTGAAACTCCAGTACAGCGGCGTAAAACTAGATATTGAACTCGCCAAATTTGAGTATTTACTGAAAAGATCACCTGTTAATGAGACACGAATTGCAGTGACCTCTGGGGCCTTAGCATTTGTAAAAAATGTTGATGAACTCGCCGCCCTTTTTGCCAAGGGCTTGGCCAAAGTAAATCCTCGAGTGTTGGGCTTTTCAGACGATCCCAATTTCTATCGTAACATCGAAAATATTGCGGCGCTCTCAAACGCCGGTTCCAAGGCGCAGGAAATTGCCAAAATTGACCTTTCAGTTATTGAAAGATTAATGGCGGCAGGGTTTAACCCTTGGGCTCTCACCGAGTTTGAACGTCGCGTTCATGATTGGATTGAAAATGAATTTGGCCAGAGGAAATATCTTTTAAGTCAGGATGCGGTCCAAAACATCAAACAATTGCCCGGAGAGTATCGTTCTCTACGACTACAAATTCAAAAAGACTATTTGGCTTATCTATCTAAGAAAAAAGATATTTTAGACTTAGTAAGTCGGCACCAAAATTTTCCTAAAGAACTGGACCGACTACGTACACGCATTAAACTCTTCGTTTACCCACTTTATGTAAACCTCTTGAAGTGGAGCATTCCAGTAGTAGGGGCTATTGCGTTCTCCTATTTACCAATTTATGAAGCGGCCATGGCGTCTATTCAGGCAACTAGCGATTATGTTGTAACGTCAAACTCCTTTCAAAGCTTTCGCAGTTTTATCGAACCAGCGCTCGATCTCACCGCCCCACTGAGGAGTTATGCTGCCGACCACATGGTCTTTCTCAGTGCTATCGGCGCTGGCGCGCTCACTTATAAATTTTTTGGACCACCGCCAAGTGAAATTGTTCCTGTGTCTGTCAAATTTGCCAAATATACACGACAAACCACTAAAGACCTGGCTAGCAGTGTCGGCACTATCGGCACCTCATTATATAACAACACCGGCTATCTGTATGCTAGTGCTTGGAGTGGAACTCAATATGTTAGCAAATTGCTTTGGCAACACATGCACGCTCTTGTCGCTGGCACAGGTAATCTCGCTAGGCAAACAGTTCAAGGAATTCCTGGTGCTATTGTTAACGTAGGAAAATTCGGGTTGCATATTGGCGGACAGACTCTCCTACTTGGCAAACGCTTAACGCTCTTTACTTATAATAAAGGTCACACCGGAATATTGAGCATCACGCGAGGGACACAGAAGTTAGTAGATAGTGCAAACGTAAGGTTACAAAAAATGCGGGATCAAAAGTCAGACTTCGAAAAACTCCGAGCCTTTTTAGCTAACCCAGAAACAAATCCAAAAGAAATTTTTCCGTTTTTAAAACAAGCAATCTACTTAGCAAATTTGAAGTTTCTCCCCCGAGCTTATAGGTCCAAAGCTCATCCCCCGGCTACCTCTACGCTCCCAAACCTGGTAGCGACCTCTGGTGTCGCTTTAGATTATGTCAAACGGCTATGGGATATTCTCGATGATTTGGTGGAAAAAGATCTTGTGCCCAAAGAAGATCTTAGGAGTTTCAATAACAGTAGCGAAGCAGCTGATTTCGTCAGAAACCATGGACTTAATCCAAGCCTTCATGGCCTCTTTGTAAAATACTACGAGACACTAAATAAAAAAAACATCTTACAGTTCGAGAGTCTTCTTTCGCATAGTGACTCTTACTACCTTGGCTTCCTTTATTCGACTTTACTGAACGCAGCCCCCCAGACACCGGAAGAAGCATTTAAGGTGATAAAATTGATTGTCGATAAAAAACCTGAAATTCAAAAGACTGCGGTTTTTAAAATTTTTCTAAGAGAACATAGCCACGATATTCTTCGTTGGTTACTATCGAAATCTATCTCTCATAGAGATCTCGTTGATTTTTTTAAAGTTCTAAAAAATGATAGCGAAATACATCTAGTGGCTAACTACACCTTTGGCGCAAAAAAACTCACCTCGGAGGAAGAGGCGAAGTTTTTCGCGTTTCTTAAAGATGATAAAAAGTCCGTGCGTGGGTTTGGGGGATTACGAGATCTCAAACTTACGATTCCACGCAATTGGTTAAAAAACGCAGGCTCTATAACTGAGTTGACTGCTTATATTGACGAAAATTTTAAAAACGATGTGCTAAGGTCTTATCAAGAGGAGCTCTTTTATGGCATTATCAAAAGGCCAGAACTCTTTAAAACCAAAGAAGATATCCTTCTATTCTTAAACCGAGACTACTATTGGAGGGAACTCTATATCAATACCCCTTACTATTCACCTGCCGAAGTGGGGTTTGTTCCGTACATAAATCAGCTAAAACATCGATATCAAAATATTTGGCGTTATAAGCAAGTTGATTCTGAACTAACACATGACCTAATTACTAAGCGGCTACAAGCTCTTGGGCAATATCCAAGTACATTTGAAGGCCGATTAGAATTATTTTTGTTGTTAACTTCGCGCGGGGTTTCCTTAACGACAGATTTAATCTTGCAGGACCTGTTGCAAAACGCCAATGAAATGCAGGAAAAGGAACTTTCCAAACTCGCACTCACAGATGGCCGAGCCTTTGACCGATCTATTTTCGAAGAGTTTGCGGCCCGACAGTTTCTCAAGTCTGAAGTCTATCAAACTCTTGTTACTTACAATAATGAGACTCCAAATGATCGTAAGCCGCTTCTTCTCGCCACTATCGAGAAACTGCAAGAAAATTTCCCCGAGGGAGGAATTCGGTACGTTTCAATTCTCGAAGACCTATCGGTAAAGATTCTAAGTACGCAAGAAGAAAGCAAAATCATTCACGACGCAAAATTTTGGCCAAAAGCCACAAATACTAGTGAACAAAAAATAGATCCAACTTTTAGCGCAATGTACAACCTTATTAAAGTGGTCACAAAGTGGAAAAAAGAAGATCAGTTCGCTTTCTTACTTTTTCTGCGTGGCGATGATAACCCTACCCAAAAAATCCACCGAGCCTTTTTGAACTTAGGACCTTTTCGTATTCGCCGAACTTATCAAAATTTACCAATATGGGCACGCTCTACGATCGTAGAAATGCTTCTGGAAGAAGGCATTCTCAGAAACGAAAGTTTAGAAAAGGGCGTGGGTAAGAAAATCATAGACAATTTGATTTCTCATGGAGATAAAGATACGCAGAAAGCGGCTCGAGAAATTCTTTCGGCCTTTCTCTACGCCCTCGGAAAGTTAAGCGATGGTAACGACGGCTTTCAGAAAAAAATCCTGGGATACCTCTATGCCCTACCTCGAGATAAAGATGCAACAATTGGCCACACCTTAAAGCAAATACTTGAGGTTTTTGGAGCAACAGGAATTAAGGTCGGGCAATTTCTTGTGGCTGCCGATTTAATCCCCGCGGCTACCCCCATCCTTCGCGAGTTGCAGGAACGCGCAGATATTCCAAACCGCGAAGATATTTACGCCGACGCAAGAGAAATTTTAGGGACTGATAAATTGCCCTTCACACTTCGCCAACTCCTCGGCGCAGCTTCTCTAAAGTATGCCTATCTCGCAACAGATTCAAAGTCACAGCAAGACATCGTAATTAAGATATTCCGTGCCAGCGCCGTTAACCACGTACGCACAGAACTGGTACTGTTAGATTCTATGGCCGAGTACTTAAATAAGCGCGGCTACCGCTATGGAATCTTCAAAACTATCGTCGATGCCGCTCGACGCGCGGTCGAAAAAGAACTTGAAATTACTGAGGAGAGTAAAAAATCGGCGCGCGCTAAAAACTTTATTTACATCGACTTGTCGGACGAAAAAATAAAAATACAAGTCCCTAAAGAACAACTTATCAAAGATCGCATGCTTGTTTCAGAATATGCACGCGGCGGGTCTTTTAACGATCTTCCGGAGTACCTAAGAAAAATAGCAGCCAAGAAAATTTCAGAGATAGAAAGCAAAATCTTATTCGGAGACAGCGACACTATAGAATTTGATCCAGACCGACACGCAGGAAACTATCGCATTTACTTTCAAACCTACCACGGCCGCGATCATATGGTTCTTGAGCCAATGAAGACAGATAGCGAAACGAGAGAAATATATCCGATAGATTTTGGACAGCTTATCAAAATGAAAAAAGACGATCGCCAAAAAATTATCAAGCTCTTCGCACTTTCTCAAATCATAACTCAACTGGGACCTAATGAGTGGACTGCGCAAGAGATTACCCATATTTTTTCTTTGAATTCCGAGCAAGCGAAGCTTTTAGGCAAAAAACTACGGCGTTACTTCCCAGAGCCTGAGTTCAAAGACAAAGTCACAGCCTATTTTGCTCTGCTATCAGCAGTAAAAGATGCAGGATTTAAAACTTTTGACATATCGTACGTCGACTTTATTCGTGCCATTATTCAATTGCAACAGTACGAAGCCTACCTTGATGATAAATCGGTTTCTCCAAAAACGAAATTTACCGAGCAGGTCATAGCCGAGGCTGAAAAATATAAGGCAACAATGAAATTGTCCCTGAAACAAAAAATTATGGTTTCAAGTTTTGAAATGTGGAATCGCCTAACAACAGGCAAAAGCAACACATGCAAAAAATTATTTTAGGCACATTTTTTCAGATCACCTTCTTTCTCGCACCACTTGCTTCGGCGCTTTCTCCCGAGCAACTGGAGCAAAAAATCGCGCAAAAAATTGCGACGGTTGAAGAATTTAATTTCATCCGTCAAACTGCTAAAGCCATGGGCCTTCGGGTCTGGCTCTTTGGCGGCACGGCCGCAGGTTATGCCCATTATGTGAAGTGGGATTCTTTACGCCAAGAAGGCGACAAGCGCTATCAAGGCGATCGTTTCGACTATGATTTCACGAACATTTACCGTTCGACGCAAGATTTAGACATCGTCGCAGATGGAACAATCCAGCAAATCGATGAATTCGCGACTCGACTCTCTAATGAATACCCGCATTTTTTGGGAGGAAAAGCCAAATGGGAGGTACGAACTTTGCGCTTCTCCCGAGGTGCGCCTGGCGAAATGGGGTATAAAGAAGCGCTTCTTAACGACTATGATTTTTTAAATCAAAATACCGATTCCAATTCTACAGGAATGATTGAGATTTCAAAATCTAGAGAACCCGTCGTTCGCGACCTTAGGGACTGGAACTCACAAAGAAGTTTTTTCTTCACTGATGTGCTTAATAGTCATGTGCACTTTTACCGTTCACCTCGCCACGATTCTACTGCACGTGCTAAAGCCGGTAATAATCCAGAAATCTTTTCAGTCATCCGTGCGCTCACCAAAGCTTTTCAATATGAACTTACCTTCACCCCTCAGGACGAAAAGGAAATTCAAACCATCATAGATCAATTTATTCCAACCGAAATCAAAGATAATAACTCTCAACGACGATTAATTGATATGGGAAAAAAATTAATTAAACATGCAGTTAATATCGAATATGCATGGAATACTTTGGAGCGCCTTGGACTTAGAAAAAAATTAATGTCTTTCGACTACCCGACAGTAAAAGAATCTCTTGCCTGGTGGATGAACAAAGAGCCATTGCGAAGCTACGAAGTCGGTCTTGGCAATGGCAAAACCGCTGCGGAACTGGGAATTAAGATTGTCGCTCACGAGTCCAATACCTTTTTATCCTATGAAAGTATAACCCGCGCCCACACGGGCGACCCGAATTTTTTGATTTCTCGAGAGGGATTTATTGGCGAAGCTGCCGCCTATGGCAACGGAGTTTATACTCGTATCGGCCGGCAAGGCGCTGCCCACACAGGACTCACAATCCGTCTCAAGGTAAATCCCCAAGCTCGCCTGGGTACTGATTTTACCATGTCTAGTGACTACGTTATCTTTCACAATAAAAAAGCTTTCACGGTCATTCCAGAATCCATTGACTTATCACCACTTGCTTATTTCGAGCTCTTAAATAAAGGTGAAGCCTTTCCCGAATCCGAGCGGGCCCTACTTGAAAAATTCAAACGCAAGTGGACTCGTTCTTCACAGACTTCTGCCGGAGATTTAAAAAAGATAAGGTCTTTTGTCGCCGACGCAACTGAAAAATGGAGCAAGTCACCTAACTCCCCCCTTCCACTTATCTTGCAAGAGTTTTTTTCATCAGCAATTTCTGAAGGCAGCGAACGAGAGCTCGAAAAAATCTTACATTACAATAAGTATCACGCTCAATTAGCTCTTTTAACGGAACCAAGAATTGTACACAATCCGAAATGGTCTATCTGGATGAAAGACGTTATGAGTCAAAAACAGAAAACTGCTCTTGAAATCTTGGTAAAACCAGGGCCGTTTTCTCATCCCGAAGCTCCGCAAATGATCGATAAAATAATTTCCGATAATCAAGTTTCTATGCACGAAGCCTATATCCCACTTGCGTATAACTCCCACATACAGCAACATCCAAAATTTCCAGAATGGATCTATAAGTTAATTGAAACGCGCGGCTACTGGGGGCGCGCCAATTCTTTTTGGGCTGGGACTTTAAAGTCTCCTTACATTTTAAATACTCCCTATTGGGAGAAAACCGTGAAGCTATTTATCGATAAATTGAAACATCGGTACGACAGCGGCATTTATCAAATGCTCTTAAGCGACGAGGTTACTAAAAATCCATCCTGGCTCGAAACCGTAAAATACGCACTCCGCTCACTAAAGGAAAAACATAAAGTTCCTGAGACTTTTCTAATGAATTGGTCATTGCCCAATTGGCCAGAGATTATCGATCTCGTGATAGAAGAGGGCTATGATCTAACCAGCCTTCATCGCTGGAAGATGGCCCCTGACAACGTACCTTCTCTTTTTGAGCATCCGAATTGGCCAGATCTCTTTGAAAAAATAATCACTTCTTATCCTCCAGTAGCGCCTTCAATATTTTCCCTACAGTCCTTCATCCGCGATATTCTTGGCAACCCAAAAGCCATTCGGCATCCGCGATGGCTTGATTTGATGAAGCACGTGCTGAGAACTAATCCTGCTAGCAATAGCGTGGGAATCGGTCTGGTACTATCAGAAGATCATTTTCGTGGCCAAGAAAAATGGTATGAGTTTGTAGACTACGCGCTAAAGAGCGAATATGGCGTTCTTTTGAATAAGAAAATAGACCTTAAGTATCGACTTAATTCCGTGAATAAATTAAAGTGTAGGTCACTCTTTTGATCCCAACGCCACCTTGCGGTGGCGTCGGTTATTACCACCTCCAGCGATAGAAATAATAATTGTATGGATACGACAAGTAATTGTAATAGCCATAATAGGGGTAGTAAAAATTATTGTAGGAGTAAGTGGGATAGTAAGGATAGTACCCATAATTATTATAGTAAGGACTATAATTCCCATAATAAAAATTATTGTAACCGTATCCATAAAAATACGGACGGCCAAAACCTATGTAGAACCAGTTACTACGCGAAGTATCTCGGTCCAATTCACCCCGTATAGGTTTGTTTGTCTCAACACCGACGAAATTTCGGTTAGCGATTGTACTTACCGTACTCGCATTCGCTCCCAACACTTCTGTTGAACGTAAAACATCGACTGCGCCCGTTTCCGAGTTATGTCGAATCACCAAAGTCGCAGGAAGATTTCGTCGCGCCTCATTCAATCTGCCAGCGGAAACCTGATTCCTGGCATCGACCTCCAAGATTGCACCAACGCCAGAGCTAGAATACCCCATTAAAACCATCAGCAAATATATTAACACTCTCATATTCCCCCCTTTTGTAAAGTTATCTTCAACGAAGCATAATCAGTGCCAAGTTGAATTTTTTTTAAATTAAGTGCCAAATTGAGTCTACCACCCTCCCCCAAAGCGACATAATGATAGCCTATTCGGCCAAAAATCAGGCTACTAGTTTGCATAGCAAATTTCGACTTAATCCATGAAGGGGAACGTTTATGAGATGGGTATTGCTTTTTTGCGCGTTCACACAAGTGAGTTCTGCTGCGACTATAGACTTCGACTACTCCCGATTCGGTGGTAATTTTCTAATGAATATCACTAAAAATATGTGTAACACAAAAGCTGAAGTTATTTTTGATGGTCCAAGAATGGTAATGCTAAAGTCATGCGTAAACAAAACAGAGACAAGAATGCGCGTTTTCATTTGCGAAAATGATGACCGAACGCCAAAATGCAAAGTAGACACATCTATTAAACAAGAGGGATGTGAAAAAATTCAAGCTCAGTTCATGGCATCGGGAGATTTCTTCTTATCATACCCCTGCTCTAACGAGGTATATCTATTTCGAAGAGATCCATCCAAGCCCGCCCCTGTAGTTAATATTGGAGCCAATACTCAAACTGAAGCCAAGACCAAAGACGAACAACAACCCGATAAAACCGAACAACTTGAGAAAAAAGAAGAAGGTCGATTCGACTAGGAGCTACTATGAAATGGATCTTACTTTTTTTCTGCAGCTTTGCTTTCGCCGGCGATCCCGACTTTTCAGGGTTTAGTGGATCGTTTCTGATGAAGCCATCTCAAAACCGTTGTACTTCAAAAGCTGAAGTCCTGTTTGACGGAAAGAAAATGGCCATGTTTTATATGTGCGAAAATAATACTTATCCTTATGTCCAAGCTTATTTTTGCGAATCTGACGGCCGAGCCCCAAAATGTAAAACAGATACTTCTATGCCGCCGAAGGACTGTGACAAAAATGAAATTCAATTCTTTTCATCAGGAAATTTCTTAGTAGCAAACCCATGTCAAAAGGAAACCTTTTTGTTCATTAGAGATCCGTCACAGCCAGCCCCTTCAATTAAAGAATCTAAATTCCTCCAAGAGGCCAATTCTCAAAACAAACAACAAAATGAGACCCGACCAGAAAAGGAGCGATTTGATTAACGCTGTACCACGCTACGGGCAAGTCATATTTACAATCATATTACTACTAACAAAATCCAAATATTATTTTAGTAGGTTTTTATCTCAAAAGGAGAACAAAAATGAAAAAAAGTATTTTATCCGTTATAGCAATGTTAGTCATGAGCAATCAGTCTCGTGCTGCAAAAGTAATTGTCGAAGTTCCTGAGAGTACTCACCAAATTGAATTTCTTAACGTCAGAGTAGCGTCTCATTTTTTCCATAAAGTTCGAGTTGAAGGCTGTGATGCAAGTATTCAATTAGAAGGTGGAAGCGACTGTACTGAGGATGTTAAGGTTGACCATCCAGTACTCGTGATTTCTTATCGAATCAATACCCATACTATTGAGAATGATCCTGTTGATGGCGGAAGCATTTCTGAGATGATGCTTTCTCTAAAAAACATGAGCGAACAAACTAAATCTGCTCTGATTTCCGGATCGGCTGAAGATCGACTGGCTCTTATAAAGAGGCTTGCCACTGTCAAATTTGTGGAAGAGGAAAACATGCAGCTTTTATCTTGTGAAACACCATTTGAGGGTGGCTCAATTTGCCCAAATATAGTGAGCTCTGAAGTTACCAGAAAATCATTAATTGTAGAGTTAAATTAAACTTAACAAAATAATATTTTCTAATCAATCCGCCCTCGACCTTGAGTCGGGGGTATAAGTATAAATACATTCTTAAGTAATTTTTAATTAATGCGTTGTTTTGTAGCAAAATCTTAGCTGTGACTTGAGTCACAGTCCTGATTTTTAGAATCGGTTTGTTGACCCTTCTTACGACATTTATACTTTTTCATATGACTACGCTGACTACGTTTCTAGACCCTACTGTCGATACTGACAAAGAATTTAGTTTCCTATCGAATCACCTAAAAACTATTCGCTGCGAATCGCAAGAAAATATTTTTTCCAAAACTGGTAGAAGCGAAGAATTTAAGATTTTTGTCGTGCGCCAAGGGCTGGTTAAATTATTCACCCGATTTAATACGTCCCAGTCATTAGATCTTCTGTATCCCGGTTTATTTTTCGCCAATCAAAATGGATCAGCCTACAGGGTAGACCCGATTGCGACCGAAAACACAGAAGTCTGCTTCTTAGATGACAAAGTTTTAGACGATCTCATTACTAGCGATAGCCGATTTATTAAAAATTTAATGATCATGTTTGCCAACCATGCCAACAAATTCAAAGCCACTTATATATCGGCCCAAAAAAATCAAGTTTATGCGCGTTTGGCAACCGCATTGATTTCTGATTTTGCCCATCGAGGATCGCTTTTCAACGGAAAGGTACGAGCAAAAAAAGTTCTCTCCCACGAGGAATGGGCACTCCATCTGCAAGCAAGGCGCGAGTCAATTTCACGCGCCTTTAAATGCCTATTTGACCAAGGCGCAGTTTCCAAACATGGTAACTATATGTTTCTTGAGGATAAAGAAAAGCTAGAAAACTTGTCAGCTTTGCACCAAAGCCCTTACAATTAAGTGTTACTTAACAGTAATCGTAATCGTTTTGCTCCACGCTTCACCGTAAGATAAATGTGCACCATCGGCGAACTGGAGCGTTAACGTGTGCTTGCCTTTTGGCAAAGTAAGTGTCGTTTCAGATTCACCTTTTCCAAAATGTAGATTTTTTTCATCTTTAGGCACGGGAGTACCTTTGGGTATTGGTTTTCCGTCGACAATCAGATGATGATGACCGGTTTTCTCAGACATCACACCCGCAGGCTTAACGTCCATACCAGACACTGAAAATTTCAAACTGATTTTGGACTGAGTCTCATCCCCATCTTTGGGTGAAACAAAATCAACACCCTCTTTTTCTGCCGAAAACGAAAAAATCGGGACAATCGAGATAAAAATTAAAATTAAAAATCGAGATAGTTTCATAGCGCCCTCCAATCATGAAGAGACATTATGTATTAGTAATTTATGCGTGACAAGGTTTTCCGGTGGGCATGAATTAACCTAGCCAGTTTAACCTGGTCTGCTCTAGGGAAGCATCTTGTCGATTCGATAGCCATTTAGGATCGTTATACCTTTCTAGAGCATATACCTGATACTCATGAATTAAATTTGAAGGATTCTCAATTCCCAATTTATTCTTCTCTTCTAAAAAGGCCTTGAAGAGTGGCTTTGATTGTATAAAGGCCAATTGAGAGATCGTACTAGAGTAGAGCCCGCACAAATACTGGACCCAAAGAAATCAGATTTAATTTTGTCGGCGACTCGCCCCCAATCTATAAATACAGTTACAAAACCAAAAGTTCCATTGTTTCTAGGCATATCAAATTCTCGTTTTTTGACATGCTTGCACACGAAGCTGCACATACCGTCTTATTAAACTGGTTTCCGTTTAACAGGAGAAGTCCAATGATCGAAACTATACATGAAGGATTCGCTGACTACCTCGCTTGGCTAGCTAATGGAATGTCTGACAGGTTTTTGGAGGCCGTTCAGTTTGAAAGAACTCAAAGTAAACATGAAAGTCGAAAAGACAGCCTTGGTCTTTTTTTAAAGCTTGTAGAGGTAACGAAGCTCCACGCGTCAGACGCTAGGAACAACATCGGCTTGAGCAGTATCTCGAAATTTTTAAGCTATCTTTCGAACTCTATGCCCGAAACCTTGACCACTCTTCTAGATGACGTTGAAACAAAATTTTTTAGGATTTAACCTGTGAAAAAGGTAAAGGAATTTTTTTCAAACATCAACCATTTTAAAATTCACTTCATAATTATCTTTCGCAAAATCTGCCTTAAAAACCCCATTTCAGAATTTCTGAATAAAGCAGTAGCAAAATTTAAAAAATTTCCTGGAGACCACGCCGCATATGCTCTTCACTTGTGTCGGGCGTAATCGGTTAAAGGTCTGTTACCTTCTGCGCTTCCAAACCTCCGATTTATTTTACCAAATCACATTTCAAATTTCTTAATTCTGGCAAATCCTTCTCAAGGCCAGTGGCATCGGTAACTTGTATCCGCGCCAAGCCTGACGCAAAGCCAATTTGAATTTTTGTTTTGAATTCAACATCGTCTTTATGTCCCGCCATGGAAATGCTTATATTTTTGTTTTTGGTTTTATCGTGTATAGCTTTAAAGTATTGTTCAATGGTTACATTTGGATCTGCTTGAAAATAAGCGACATCTTGGTGATTAAAGTCAATAGGCACGAGAGTCCCAACTCTCTCAACAATAACCCTTATTGAAGGTGAAATCGAGCGGGGATTCTGAGTTAGATAAAATGTTGCGTTGTTCGCGCGAAAATAAGCAATCGCCATAAAGGGGTCAATTTTGCTAAGGTCCTGCACCTTTTTTGAGATATCGCTCGAGCATTTAATGTAAGGTTTTTTGAGCTGTTCATCAATCGCTAGAAAACTTTCCCCAGACATAACCCGACCAACGATACGACGAACACGGAGCGAATCGCTTTCTGCAGTTCGAATTTTTAAGAAATCGTAGATCGCTTCATGCAATCCAAAGGCGATTAAATTTGTCTGGTCCATTTTGCTCACTAAATCCATATTAATTTGCCATTGTGATGTATTAGTAAGCCTGGCAATCTGCTCAAGACGACACCCTGGTTGATTTGGCACCATATCCTCAAAAGAGTCTTTGGTATCCGCAAGTGTGACGCCATGAAATCGCTGGACATTCGCAAAATCACTTAGCCCCACAATTCCTTGAGCTGTAAAAGTCAGTTCCGCAATTGTTTGTTCGCTCGATTTCCAGACCTTTCCATCAGGTTTTATTAGGTCAGCTTCAGAATACATGTTTTTTGCGCGCTCAATTACAGACGCTAAATTTGTTTGCAAATCGCCCGTTAACACGAGAGCTTTTCTGTTGCGGATCACCCGCTCCTCCCATAAATCAAGTAGCTCTACAGAGGTCACATTGCCATTTGAATCGCGACATACAAATCCCTTACCGCCTCCGCCTTCTCGCCCAGCAAAAGCCGAAATACTACTAAAAATCAGCGTGATAAATATTATTGTTTTCATAGTTATTGCTCCTCTTCTGAATTCAATTTGCAGCTTAACTCATAGGTTTTAGCATTGCGGTTTAGTAATTGAATTCCTCTTTCTAGAGTTAAGCCCAATTGAAACCAGGCTGGTGGTGAGTATAAATTAGCGTGAAAATATGCATACTGACTTGGAGTTGATTCGTTTGATTCCAGCTGTGATAGATTTACATCGTAATTACCAAAGAAACCGGGCGATAAACTTACATGAATTCTGTCACATTCGCGGCTAAAATAACTCGTGCTCGGTCTGAATGGATTTTTTTCAGGATTGTTTTTGCTAGCACCGAGTATATCCGTAGTCAGAATAAATGAAGTACCACAAACTTCGTGAGTTCTGGCATCCATAGGATTTAGACGAATGAGCTCACAAGTAAACTCCATAATTGGCATTGAATCTGAAACAAGCTTCAAAATGCTTTTTTCGGTCATAATCGATGTTAATGTACTTGAAATTTCATAACTCTCTCCTTCTAAACCAAGAATACCTAAGTATTCATGGAGAACGAGAATGGCTTTTCTGACGGGAGCCAACTTGGTCCAGTTAGGTCTGTTGACCTCAATCTTTTTTTCGTTTGGAAAGTTAAGTGCCTCGCGCTTTCTGCCGTCCTTTTGTAAATATCTTGACGTCATTATGACCTGAGTTTCCGCCACCGCATTCTGGAATTTTAATGCGTCTACTCCAGGTAGTTTTCCCGCTAATTCATCATGCAGCTTACTTGAAATAGCCCGACCGATGGACTTAAACTCTATTTCAGCGGAATCTCCAGCTCCGCCTTCTCGTCCGGCGTGGGTTACGTTTGAGGCTAATAAACTAAAAATAATTAATAATCTCTTCATATCTTTTCTCCTATATTGGTATTTGTAATCGGAAATAGTGATATCGCTAACTGGTAAACTTCAGAAATGTCCCGGTCATTTTCTAAGAGTTCACAAAGATCGCGACGAAATTTTTTTATTTTCTCAATAGCAATTGGCAATTTTTTTGGATTAACTGGCATCGTCATGGAAGTATGATTCCGAACTTTAGGCGATAAAGTTTCAAGTGCCTGGATTGACATTTCCAAAATCTGTTTTTGTAGCCGCTTATTTGCTGCCGAGGTCAAATTGCTATTTTCAATGTTTGTAGAAAAACCATTTGACGTGTCAATCCAGTTCCCTTTTTTATCAACCCTGATTAGGTCGACTCGGCATAAACGCTCAAAAGCCGCATTGACTTCCGATTTAGTTATGCCAAGACAGCGCGCGATCCAAGCGCGGTCACTTTTAAAGGTTTTGATTTTCATCAGTTCTAAAATTGCATAATGGTACCAATCCGAAATAATGGCATAGGTATCCATCGTTAGCTGCTGGTAATTTTGATCAGCAGTCGGCGTCTGACCTTTGACATACTTTTTTACTTCAGAAAGTTCTAAACCCAATGCCAGTCCCAGGCGCTCAATGCTGGCAGGGGTAATCGTACGTTTACCGTTAAGCATATCTGATAAAGCTGACGGAACGATTCCCAAAGCTTTCGCGAACGCCCGCAATGAGTACTTAGGGTTTTTACGACACCGTTCTATGAGTTCACGCTGCAACAGTAAGCGAAAATCATTTGATGTCGTTTTAAAATTTGAGCTTTGTGTTTCCATGGGTGCAATATACAGGAGGAATTTTATTTCCCATAATTTTTGTGGTACAAAGTGTACCAGAGTTTTGGTACACAAAAAAAATTCAAAATTGGTGACAAAATTTGTTAGAAGTCAGTTTTTGAAATGAGCCATCGGTCTAAAAATCGTAAGCGTATGGCTCTAAGTTATTCGTTTACAAGAATTCCCATCGCTTGAATTTTTGCCTTTAGCTTCGGATGAATGCTTTTAAGCAAAAATTTTCCTTCTGGAAGTTTGGAAGTAAAGTAGGTTTTGTCGGTCGTATTCAAATCCAAAATGTACCCTTCATTTCCTTTGTAGTACTCCGAATAACCAAAAATAATTTTGGGCGAAAGTTCCGCCTAGAATCTCGTCCTCACTTTCGCCATAGATTTTGGCGAGGTTTTCTCCAGCTTCCTGTATTTCACAAATTGCTGTGGAATCTTTTAAGAGCTCAGTATAAGCCAGATTCATTACGAAAAAAGCTTCTATTTCGCCAAAGAGTTTCGCTCGGTAAATATCGCCCAATAATTCTTTATTTTTTGGATCAGCATCAAAGCGTCTGTAAGTCTCTTCGAACTCTTGAGCCTGGCAAATGTGGGTCATTTCATGCAAGTAAACAAAAATTACATTTTCGGCCGATTTAGTTAAATTGAACTCCAAAATTTTTTTAAGAATACGATTAGATCCACTACCAACCTCTTCGGTTACGACCTGCATTGATTGGTTGCCTAAAGCTGGATCTTGAAAGCGTAGCTCATATGAAAAACCAGGCGTTTTTGCAAGACGAGCCCGGCAATTAAGAATGGGAGCAAGCTTTGTTTGAGCAATAATGGCATCAATCCGCTCAACAAAGTTCGCGGGCTCTTTGGCTCGCATCTCCTGAGTTGAGAAATCTTTTTTGTATTGGTCGAGTAATTTTCCAACTTTCGAAGAAGTCTGCGGACGATTTTTATCAAGGCATCGCTTTGCAATTATTCCGGGCTCGAATTTTAAGCCATAAGTATCGGCAAAGGTCACGTGTACCTGCGACATTACAAACACAAACGACAGGATTGATAGATATATCTTCATAAATTAATTCCTAAATCAAAATTCCAGATTCATCACTAAATTTGGTAGCATGCCTTTTGCCGATAGCGCTTCATATTGTCCTAGCATCAAATCTACTTTTTTGAGAATGTCGAGATCGTCTACCCAGTAGTCTCCTGAGTTTGTGGCGACCTGACCACCTGAATCTCTAAGTAGAAATTGCTCGCGGCAGTTATTAGCATGACATATTTTTCTCCATCCTGATACGACAAGGACGTGCTGTTGGTCACAGCTAGCATTAATGCAGAATTCCCAACCTAGAGCGCGGTTTTTATTTAAAGCCTCCTTCACATGAGGCAAAAATAAATCTCGATTTTCCGGAGAGATCTTAAAAAGTGATACTTCCGCTGAAGGAACACCCCACTAACTCGGTACAACGGGTATGGCGGCAACGGTGGTAGAAATATTATCCAAAACAAAATTCCGCATTATTTAATTGCGTGGAATGTCATGCTCGTCATTGTTACTCGGAGCGAGTTTTTTCAAACTCGCGCACCGCAGTGGCTAGCTTGGATTTGACTTATCTACTTACAAATAGACGAGCTAAAAAGAAATGGTAAACTGGGATATTAGTTCACCATTATTAAAGCGAAAGTTAAAGCCAGTTTCATCTTTTAATTGAAGACCATTGTAGGAATTCACTGCTTTGTGTAAGTACATACGTGATTGCGCTAATGATAGACGCCCGTAAAAAATCCAACTGAAAAGACTCCCCAATAGATGCTGGGGTTAAAGTTTCCCTGATTTGATGACGACGTTGAAATTCCATATACAACAGCGGCTCCAACTCCACCCCAGAGCCATGCGTTTCCACGTCGAGCATAGGATTCGTGAAGCTCTGCCAGCTCGCGCGCCTGAGTATTCTTGCTCATGGCTTCAGAAATGGAGTAAACTCCCCAACTGTCGCTAATTTCTTTTCCATCGATGACAACTTTGTCCATTGAAAACATATGGCCGTCATGTTCGAAATAGGCTTTAACCTCGGCTTGAGACGTTGTCGCAAAGACACTAAAAATAAAAGTAATAAATAAAATCCTCATAAGTCCCCTCGTAATTGTTACCTGTGCGCAAATAGGACGGCCCATCTATTTCGCGAAGTATTCACGATAAAACTTTAACAGGTAGTTTCTCAATTTTGTATTGCCGCTGGGTTCACTGGCGTAGTCTGCGCAGTGGTCGTAAATATGCAATTGCAATACTGACCCATCCCGGCGCCGCACTTCTGTCATGCTAAGTCCATCGGTATGGCAATTGTCACGTAGTGGTGTTTGATATGGTAACCAACCTTCAATTAAATTCTGAAGGTCCATCAGCCTTGAGACCTCAAGAATGCCAATTTGTTTTGAATCACATTTTGTGTCATTTCCAGAGAATTTAAAAACACTCCCATTTTCTGTGACCCAGATTCCGCTAATATTATCAGAAAAGAAGGACTCATCGCTCACGTAAAGCACGACTGAATTTTTGTAGTCGCCAAGACACGCATGTGATTCGGATGCGTGGGCCTGTATATTTACTAAATAAAGACAAACAAGTAGCAAATAGTATCTCATATAAATATCCTCAGTATTAAACTAATTTTTAATTTCGATTTTAGTTGGCCCATCAGTTACGATTTCAAATTTTGAAAGTCTTAAAAGTTGCGCCCTCATGAAATTTAAGTTCTCAGTAATCATAGTTAGTGCCCTTTTAAGATCCTTTTTGTTTTGCGGGCTAACAAGAATTACGGGATACTCAATGCGTTTAGTGACAGGTGAATTAGAATCAACATCCTTTACCTTAAGTTCGGTTCGACCTTTCATAGACGTTAAGATGGACTGCCATTCGCCATCTTCGGTCGTTGCACAGTAGCTTGTGGCGAAATGAATTCGAATCATAGCTGTCATATATTGATCCCAACCTTTTCCATTGAGGACGGATAGGCCGCCTGGCAAAGTGCTGTTTGAGAATAAATGAAGCCTTGAATAAGTTGTCTGAAGATTACTTAAAGCCATACAAGTTTTTCCGTAATATCCTTTTTCATCAGCGATTTGGATGTCTTTAATAATTTTCGCCAGGTTATCTAATTCATATTCGAAATCCGAGGTTGGAGCACCGAAACGCTGAGATGGGTTTAGGTAGATCCCTAGCAATCGCTGCAATAATACGGCTTCTTCCTCTGTAGTGCCATACCAATGCGTAACTTCATGAGCTAGTAGCGCAACGACGGATTCAAAATAATTTTTGTAAGTGAGTTTTTGCGAAAGTGTTTTTACACTTACACATATTTCGTTTGGGCTATCGACATCAACCACGCTCGCATCAACGTCTTTTTGTTCTCTGTCTTTACAAGCTCTGTCTCTCAATATTTTAAAATCTGCCACCTTTAGACGTTTAAACATCTCCTCATAAAAGGGCTTAAGCTTCTTCGCTACATCCATGGCCGGTGATTGCTGGGTATCTGGAGACTCGCCAAAATGGGCCAATAAATCAAAATAGTTAATCGCCATTTCAACAAAGAGCTTCATCTTAGGAATTTCGGTAGCCAAAAATTCCATATCGACATTTTGCTCCGAAAGAATTTCCCCTCCGCCGCCATGAGTTCCCCCTTCGGCTTCCGCTGCATAACCTGATGAGAAAAAACTACAGGATAAAGACAAAATAAGATTTATTATAAGACTAAAAGGTCTCTTACGAACTACTGATTGCATTCTGGGTCTCCTTGTGAAACTGTTGCAATTGGTGTGCAACCTACATCGCCCCAAGGTGGACATCTAGATTTATTAATTTAATTTTTACTACAAAAATTAAAGAAATTGCTAATTTATCCGATAAATACTTGAAAATATGGATATATTTGATTTCAAAGATTATAAGGAATTTACCCTAAATAAACTTAAGCAATTCGCTAGGTTAGACCGGGGACAATCGCGAAAGCTAGCTCAGCATCTTAATGTAAATTCCGTGGTAATAAGTCAGATTCTAAAAGGAGAGCGAGATTTTACCGAAGATCAAAGTTTCGAAGTATCAGACTTTCTCGGTTTAAATGAATTCGAGCGAGAGTATTTTATTTTATTGGTGCGGTACGCTCGTGCCGGCACTTATAAATACAAAAGCCATCTCAAGAAAAAGTTGCAAGAAGTCAGTTCTAAATCAAAAGATCTTAAATCTCGTGTGACCGCAACCACCAAATTGACCGAAGAATCCAAAGCCCTTTTTTACTCGAATTGGTATTACATCGCAATCAGCTTAGCGACGGCCTTGAAAGATTGTCGAACTATCGAATCGATCTCTCAGCGTCTAAATTTATCTCGCCCGGTGGTTAGAAAAACAATGGACTTTCTAATTCAAAATGGCCTCTGTGTAGAAACGAAAAGTGGCTACGAAATGGGTTCTCGAGTTACACATCTTGAATCCACATCTGGTTTAGTTACCCGTCATCATACAAACTGGAGGCTAAAAGCGCTTGAAAAAATGGGTGGCATGGATTCTGAAGAACTTTTTTATAGTGGACCCATGGTTATATCTCAATCATTGCAGACAGAAATCCGGAAGCGTTTAGTTCAAGTTATTCAAGAAAATGTTAAACTCATTAAAGACTGTCCTGACGAAACCTTAATGTGTTTAAATATTGATTGGTTTAAGATTTAGGAATGCGTCGACTAGTTTCTTGAGGTGGTACCGGATAATTTTAAAGTCGACATGATGGTAGTACTCTTCTCAAGAACACTTGGCGTTTGATTTTTTACTATTTTTATCATGTATTCCCCCTCGATATCGCCAACGAAATTAACACCTACTACCTCAATTTTTTCTCCAAAAATAAGCTCATTGAGGGATATTTCAAAAAAATCTGCAATCTTCTTCAGTGTTTCAAGATTTCGGGGGTGCACACCGTTGCAATAATTATGGAGTGAACTTTTACTGATATTTAATTTTATCACCAGAGATTCTTGGGTGAATTTCCGTGAGGCCATAAGCTTAGCGAGATTTTTTGAAAATTGAACCTTTACCCCGTCCTGCAACATCTTCCATTTCCTTCGTCAATTTATCACAGACAAATAATATGCTATATATAGCATGATGTATATTGATATCAACATGATTTGTGCGTTATAGTATTATTTTACCTTATGGGTAAAGAGGTAGAAGATTGGCTCACAAATTTAGGTAATCAGGTAAAGAAACGCCGCAAAGATCTGGGCATTTCACAGCAGGAACTTGCTGTACGCTCTCGACTATCCATCGGAACGATCGCCAGAATTGAAACACACGCTTTTAGAAATCCAACCCTCGAAACCATTGAAGCTATTGGTACTGCGTTGGAACTAAAAGATAGTTTAAATCTTCTCAAAAATAAGAACTGAAAAGAATGTGTGGGCGATACGGTCGCCAATTTCAACTGATCAATAAACGACTTTATCATGTATCGCATAATATTAACAGGCGTTCCCATATTTGTTTAATCGTCAGGTATTGTATTTTGTTTTTGTGTTTGCGAGCGTATTTTCGGCATGAGCTTTGCTAAGCATCTCAGAATTGGTATTGAATCAATTCTAACGGAGGTTAGTCATGCGAATGGCCACAATTAGCAGCATATTTTTGACATTTTTTGGCATTATCAGCCAAGCGAGCGATTGGGAAACAGGTGTAACTAAATTAGCATTAATCCAAAATATTGGAAGCACTCAGATCTCGCGAGACTTGCAGAAAGCAACCTACATAAGCGCCAAAACTTTTTTTGACGAAAATGGTCTTGGACTTAACTATTTAGTTTCCGGAGGTAATACCTATGGCGCCACGACTGCATTTAAAGCTGATGAATGGGGTTGCGGAAAGCGCGTAACCGCCACAATGAATACAGCAAGGGAAGAAATTTTCTTCACCTTTGACGATTATTCATCAGCAGCCTTAAATCCTCTTTGCCCTAAGGATCACGTCAATCCACGATCACGATTGATTGTAACCGTTATTGAAAAAGCGTCAAACAGTGCATCAACCTCGGTTCTTGAATCTAAATAAGCTGCTTGGGGCTTCTGAAATTTGGTAGGCCCAAAGCTACTTGAAAAAGAATCCAATGGAATCAGGGACGCACACAATTACAGCATTTGTGGATTGAGCTCTTACTTATATTCAATTTTTCCGCCAAGGTCGCGAGCGTTAATTTTCGTGAAGTGATCTTGGCGAGGTTTGCGAATTGAACTTTTACTCCGGACTGCGACATTTTTGCGTTTCCTCATTTTAGTCTCTGCAAAAAAAAGCATTAGAGCTGGCAACAGCCGACAGAGCTCATTTATCATCAACGGCAAAAAGATGAATAAAATATATCAACTAAATCCCGTAAAGTGACTGCTTCAATAAAGCCCACCCAATCTACGACCTTTATTTTCATTTTTTTCGTTGGGCAAACCTCGGCAATGGAGATAAACCTTGAGCCGTTTTTTCCAAAGCGGCTTTCTGAACTACACGGTGAATTTCTTTTATAGCTTTTGTCCCACCATAAAGACCAACTAACAAAACGACTGCACCAATAATTTCTTTCATAAGAATGCTCCTAAATTTTCTTTGCCTGAGCAAAAATATTTGCGTTTACAAAATTAAAAACCGCCTCAATATCCGAATCACTCATCTTCCGAAGCGCGATACCGAGCTTGTATCGAACAGGAATATTATTTGCACGTTTGTCATCGCCGGTGAAATTTCGAAAGCTCAGCGGACTGTAACCATAGACCTTCATCAAATGATTTTTAATATCTTCAGACACAGATTTTTCGCCATTTTCTAAATCAGATAAGTGGCCGAAAGAAATTCCCACACTCTTTGCAGCTTCTATTAAAGTTAAACCAGCTTTATTTCTTAGGTATTTCAAAATAGAACCGTCGAATACGATTTCCTTCGCAACCTGCTGATTGATCTTGGATCGTGAAATCCACGCGCCGAATTGCTTGCGATAAGCTTCGCCATTATAGAGACCGACAATTCTTTCGAATTCAATCTCATCAAGACGCACCAATCCCTTGCCATTTTCAATTTGGCTAATCCACCCTGAGCTTCGCCCAATTTTCTGAGCGGCATGTTTGACCGTGAGCCGATTTATTTCTCTTAGCTTTCGTAAAATAACTCCGTAATGATCCATAATGGACCTCCTTTTCATTGAGAAAAATATTTTTAAAAATGAATTTTGGCGAAATATCGCCGAGGTTCAGAATTTCTGAACAAGAGCACAATTGTGCTTGAACGAGACAGCGGTGGCAGGAAAATGGAAGGGAACTACAGGGGCTTCAGCGGTCGGGAAAGGGCGTTTTAGAAACGGTCGAATTCGACTCTTAATAATTTTAAATACTTAGAACTTCTGTTTTTTTTAAAGTTCGGTGAACTATTCGAAAATTTAATGGTCGGCGCGACGCCATTATACTCGAACAACCAGATGCAATTAAAACGTATCTGGTAGGTGGAAAGGCGCCAAATTGGATTTAGCGGAGCTCGCGAAACTACGCTGGATCGAAAAATTGGAAATTCCAGAGCCGTGATCGGATGTTGACCTAGGTCGGTTCCTTAGTCGTCAACATATTCGAACACTGCGTAAGATTTTGAAATAAGAGGTGAATTCAACCGTAGGAAAAGTAAATGCTCTCAAGGAGCAAAGAAATGATAGCAACGTGCTCACTGTCTTAACTTTTGGCCAAAAATCGCTGGCTTTCTGATTTTACAAATTTATCGGCATCGGTTGGGCGACCAAATCGTTCAGGCGCAGAAGGTCAGGCAACTTCCAAAATCATTACGTTTTTTGTCACCCTCGACGTATTTTTAGAAAAGATTGATTTATATAATAAGATCTTAAACTTATGGCTGGGTTCAATTTACAATGTAGAAAGTTTTTTCATTATTACTAATATCTCAATTGAACCAATTGGTATAGAACAGTGCATAACCTTTGCAGGGTATCTCACAGAGGACTGAGGAATTCATGAAACCATTTTTAATTGTAGTTGTTTTTTTATTCGTTGCTCATGTAAATGCAAATGGGGTTGAGCAAACTGCTATCGGTGAGTTTAGTGAACTATGTTTGAATTTTGAATTGTCTCTTAAAGAAAGCCCTGCGTTTCCCCAAAGGGAATCGCCCATCAAACGAGAGCTTGTGGTCGTAGGGACAATAACCGAACCAATAAATCTTTTTTGTAATTTTGAAAATATTCGTGTGTCAGAAGTTATGAGTCTTGCAAACCATCCACGATTCAAGCAACTTTGCCCAAATCGAGGCCTAGCGAATAGGGAAGGTTTTCCGAAGCACCCAGGGTTAAGTGTATTCCAGGATGTAGGTTACACGCATGCAGCCAGCGCACTTACTCTTAAGTGCATACGATAGTGATTTGCGTTAGAACCGTAGAACCCAAACTAATTTGGCAAAAAGCCTGATTAAAGTTACTTGATTGAGAGAAATCTTGGGGCCAGCTTCGCGCTGGCTTGAAATCAAAAAATTTTATTAAGAATTCGCGAGGCCACTTGAGGTCTGACTTATGGTCAGCCGTGATTAAAACTCTAGCGAAGAATTAAAAGCCTTTTTTCAAATTAAAGAGGTCCATATTCATACAACACAACTCTTCTTCCTTTGAGTCGCGCACGATTTGTGTTGCTGACCTTATGGATTCCAAGAGCAGATCCTTAATTCGAGCAAGATCGGATTTTGAAAGGCTAAAAACTCCCGAATAGTGAAGATCCAAAATTCCCTCACGGTCCAATGAATCTATTGCTTGCTGCCGCCATTGGCTATGATGACGAATAATGTTTTTAGAGTCATTACCCAAACGAATTTCTGTTTTGCCAGGAATGTATTTATTTCCCCTCGCCCCCACAACTCCGATAGAAATTAAAAACTCTAATACACCATTTATTTTTTGAATTGGAATATTCAAGTGGTGTGCTATTGTTTCGCGGGTCTGTAGAAATGGAATCGTGGTAGCAATATGTGCGGCCGAATAAATCCATGAACTGTAGTATTCCGATTGGTCTTGTTCAGAAATTTTATTTTTAGCGCCAAGTCTTTGCGTAAGCGTGAGACGACGTTTTATGACCTCATCAATTTGATTTTGGAAAAATTCAATCAAAGATTTTGTGCCGGCGCGGTCTTTCTGAACCAGCAATATAAAAAATAAAGACTCCTCGTCGGAATGTTTCCAATAGTGGTTAAGGGCATCGGCTTGTTCAAGACTCAAATGCGCATGGGCGTGCAAGATCTGCGAAATAAAAGTAGGTTGACAATTTATAGCTTTGGCAGCTGCAATTTTTTCACCACGGCGACTGCTTTTGTCACCAAAACGGTGTCGAAGGTAGGCCTTATAAGTCAAATAATCATATATGGTTTTATCCATAATTATAAATACTTATCGATTTAATTTACATTTAACTTAAATAAAATTACTTAATTTAATTAAATAAATCTATCGCATACTTATCAGTCTCTATATAAACAACCCAGAAAGTTATACGGTGCATTAATTATTTGTGTTATACCTGAGGAGGTAATATGAAATTTTCAAATTTACTTTTTTATTTAGTGCTGGCTTGGCCCGCGCTTAGTTTGGCCGGAGGAATTAGTGATGGTGGAGGTAACGGTGTAGTTTGCTTTATGGAAACTGTATCCTTCCCCAGCAAAAAAGATGATGGTTACAAAATGATATCGGCTGAGCTCTTGGATCTTTACGAAGGTAAGATTGAGTTCGGATTGACACCGAAAGAATCGGACGCCGATCCGATGAAGCAAGCAGAGGCCCGATTGACTCAACTAAAAAATGCATTGGGCCCTAAAGGCGGTGCGCTTGACAGTGAATGGCGCGAACTCCAACAAAACCTCGTCTTCTTGCCTAAAGGGACAAAGATTTTGCCAGTCGAGGATTCTAACCACGTAGTTGTTCCGCCAGCAGGTTGTCAAATCATTCAACTCGCTCGATATCGAAAGGACGGAAGAATTTATATTAATTCTGACGTTTGGGATAAATTGTCGAACACTCACAGAGCCGCACTTTTAGTACATGAAACTCTGTACAGTTATTTGCGCTTCCGCGAAGAAGACAATTCGGATCGAACGCGGATTGCTGTCGCCCATCTTTTCGCCGATATGCCATTCGAACCAATCGACTCAGGAGTTCAACATTCATCAGAATCTTATATTTGCTCATCGCGAACTTCTGAGGGTTTTAATCCTAAATATAAGTTCTGGCTCTACCCGAGAAAAAATACGGATTTTGTAACGGCCCAATTTGAGTTTTTAGATAAAAAGGTTGCACTCTCCAAAACTGTGGCTGATTTTGCTCTCAAACTTCCCCTGCATAAATATGTACAAAACTCAATCGCGCGGGTTAAATCCAATGTTGACGGATCAAAATATGTAATTTGGGTGGAAAAAGATCGAAACGAAAGTGAAAACTTTCAAATAAAAATTGATGAAGCGACTACGATAGGAAGTGGTCCAAATGCTAACGAGGCAGTATATTGCGAAGGCGAATCGGAAACTTGGAAATTAAAAGAAGTTCAGTGCGACGGTAGAAAAGTGGAGATCCCGGCTGGAATTGGTATCGGCAGAATCGCGATTCAATTAAAAATGAGTAGCTATCCGACACGAACATTCCACCAATCCATGACTTTCATCGACACAAGAGCGCAATGCCAAATTGAATTTGAAGGAAATAATCAGATCGACAGAATCGATGAAGAGTGGGCGGAAAATATCTTTACCTATAAGACTGGCAAAGGGATAGAAGACGCAAGCGAAAAATGCGGTATTCACACCGATAACCAGTACAAATTTCCATTTAAGGTAACAGCGCGCCTTTCAAGGGAACGAGACACGTTGACTATCGCGGGTTCAGGCATGTTCGCTCCCGGTGCATGTGGTACCGGAAGCACCCGTGTTGGCATTTATAAGAGACAATATTAAAAGTTAATCTTTTTGAAGCGCGAAAATCAACAAGGGTTTGGAAACATGATCACCGAGGGAGAAAAAATTCCATGGTGATCAGAAACCCAAATCTCTAATAGAGAATGTTGTGGCCACTATGACAAATCATCCAAGCCAAAATTTTCAAAACTCCAAAAATCCACGATTCAAAAAAACCGCCAAATACTATTGAATGCTTTAAATAATTTTGAATTTTAAAGTTTGACAGTTTTTGTAGGTGATCATCAAACACTACGTTGTGACACTTCGAAGATTTTTTATACTGCGATAAACTGATCGTTAGTCTTTGCGACTAAAAGCAGATTTTTCAAAAGCCTTTGGGTTTCCGAGCGGAAATCTTTGGTTCGTAGGTGCCCCTGAAAGGATTTGGCGCTTTCGTCACCCAGAAGTGGGAAGAAGGTCTCGTGCTATACTCTGTAAATCTCTCTTTGAAATGGAATGGAATCGATAAAAAAAGCGAATCCGCCTCGAGTCCGCTCCGAATCCGCTTGGAATCCGCCTATGATCCCACGAGAGATTTTGGCGCTCGTCCAAGATTTTTAATTTTCTTTCAAAAATTCAAGTACATTGCCTCGTCATCTCATGCAAAAAAAGTTCTGACTCTATCTTTTATGGGGGCTTTTAACCCTATAAATATCTCCACGATAATAAAGGAGTGCGCGAGACTTCTTTCGTTAACTCAACTCGAGTGTAACCTATGTCTCCGGAATAGGTACGCTGGCAATTTTGTTTCAATGGGCTCAGAGACAGTAATAAAGCTTTTTAGATACACGTGTGCCTTTGTCTGCAAAAATTTTTGCAGCTTCCACAAAAAAATCCATTAAATTTTTCTAAAAAAATCTGATCCACTTCAAATTTGGTTTTACCCTATGGACCCCTTAAGGGGTCGTGTGTTCGAATATGTTGACGAATGGTCGGGACTATTCCCAACCATAACTTTCAAATAGTTAGCACGTTTTGGCAGGGATTGGAAGGGTTTCATTTTACTCTTCGTAATTGTCTTACTTCCCCATCCAATCCAGTTGGAACTTTAATACGCAAACCATCCGTCTGACCTCGCATTTGAATACCTGCTGACCTAAAATACTCATCAGTTGTACTCAATTTAGAATGTCCTACGTTCTCCTTTACTATGCCTAAAGGAACGCCATCAATCAGAGCTAAAGTGATATGTGTTGCTCGCAGTTGATGGTGGGTAACTTCTTTAATGCCAATTTTTTTACAAAATTCCGCCAACACCTCAGCTTGGTGGCCACCTTCCCACTTACGACAGTCAACATCTATCACAAATTCGCTTTTTGATTGAAGCCGATACTCCTTCAGTACCGGAATAACATAGGATGGAATCGCAACTGTTCGATCTTCATAGTCTTTTAAGTTCTCAACAACGCCTTCGTTTGGAATTTGTTGTCGTCTTAAACTCAAAAGACCACTATCAAATTCAATATCCTGCCATTTAATGCCTGCAAGTTCGCTCCGCCGAAGACCTGTTGTTAAAGTTAGTAGCCAAATAAAGAAATAAGGATGGTTTTGCTTTTTAGCCTCACTCAGAAGTTTATTTGCTTCTTCATGAGTTAAAGCCAACTTTTTCTTTTTTGGTACTTTCCTATTTTTAAGATCTAAGAGAGGATTAACTTTTAAAACACCCTTGGCAACAGCATAATTCAAAAGGCACTTTACTTCCTTCTGAATACACGCTGTCAAAGATCTGCTAGCAATTGATTTAATCTCTAACTGATCCATTTCACTTCTCACAAAGTGAGCGTTGATCAAATCAATATGCAGATCATCCCAATGCTTGAGATAAATGAACCGACTCTTTTTTGTCTCAACAACTTTCGGACTAAACCCCGATGGGTTTTGTGAGCTACGGATGTTGCCCTCAACATAGGTGAAATAAGTTAATTTCAATTCACCCCATGTTTTTAGTGGTGGGCCATCAGGTCGCTCCTCACGGCACTCATTCCAAAGCTCCCGATAAATTCTTTGAGCTTTAATTTCAGAAGTGATTCCTCTGCGTTTCTTCTGGATGCGTTTGCCGGTGTACTTGTTTATTCCCTCTGCGATTACCAAGTAGAATTTCTTGAAAACCTCAGGGGAAACTTCTTTTTCGTATGATGTAATTGACATCAAGCAACTCCTTTCAATAAGGAGTCAAGATCATCGCGCCTAAAACGGTAGCTATGACCAAGAAGTCTGTAGGCCTTAATTTTCCCTTGATAGACCCAATTCCTAATTTGCTTAGGAGTGGTCCGCAAGTACATCGCCGCCTCATTCGTATCTAACCATAAATTTTCAAAGAACAATAACTCTTTTGGAGTATCTAAACCATCAATAGCTTTTTTATCTATAAATTACTCACGCTTAAAAGCAGATCAAGCTCATCATTCATGTTTTCTCTTGCTTGACTTTCATTTCCACTTCCATGCCTATGCTTTCCGCCATTTTTACAAGAAAGTCCAAACTCACAGTATTCTTTCGGCGCATGATCTTGTTGATATTGTGTCGTAGAGAACCGATCCTTCGGGCTATTTCCCCCTGACTGATTTTCTCTTTTTCCATTGTCTTTTCTATCGCAGCCAATAACTCTTTCCGCAATCGAATTACCATTTGAAGTTCCTGCTTGTTCTTGGCCACTCTCATCTCCAATCAATATAGTGTTTTTAATTATACTAGTCAAACTTAATTTTCTTTCCTTAGCGTGATCATATTTTTTCATCGCTCTTAATCCCATTTATTTGCCTATTACCTCGCATTCCTTTGACCTTTGGTTTGCGTCGAGATTTGGACCTAATCTTTTCAGCTTTAGCCAATGTCTCACGCAAAACCTCTTCAAAATTGCCGGTATTTTTCGCCTTTTTGGTTTCTGAATTAACATACCCAAGTGAGTCAAAGAATTTACCTACGTATATATCTTTATCACTTTCAAAGTAGGTTTCATAAAAATCCGTAACTAAAAAGCTAATAAATTCTGAAGGGAAAAACCTTACCCAAGCATTTACGTCTTTTAGTCGTTTAAGCATTTGATCGTAAGCCTCAGTAGCTTTAGTATCCAAGGCAATCCGTAAAACTTCCTTTCGCTTTTCATTTTCAGGTAACGACATTACTGCTCTCCGTAACCAGGATTAGTAAACCGACAGGGAATCGAAACAAGTTTTCCGTCAACCTCTTGAGTGCTGTAGCAATTACTGCCACTCACTTTATCGCTTTTGGCTTTTACATTTTCATAGCCCATGACTTCATAGTGTTCTAAATTCATCAAAGTCTCACGACGAACATCAGCGTCTCTTTTTTCAAGAGATCCGTGAATCAAGTAACTTGCTATCCCTCCAACTACTCCGCCAATGACAGCACCTTTTATTGTATTTTCACTATGATCGCCAGCAGACTGAGCCCCGGCGATACCGCCCATAGCTGCGCCTGAACCAGCACCTAAAATTAATGAATCCTTTAATGTTGCACATCCTCCCAATATCGACACTAATAAAATACCTACATATAATTTTTCTCTAATAAAAACTCCTTTGTTAAAAAATAATCCTATAAATTCAAAATCAATTACCATCGAACCAAACTCAGTTACATACTTCTACTGCTCATTACCTCCTATAAATCTTCAAAAAAACGCCAATTCATCTTCAGCCGTGATCCCCGCAAGCTTTCAAGAACTCAAAATGCGTAATTTTCAGTACTTAAGTTCACTTTGCCTATCTATTATTAGACATCATTTTGATACCCAATTATTCATTCAATTCCTTGCTAAAACAGTTCAATTCCATTCATTTTCGCATTTCTAAAATACATCTTTTGATTTACTTTCAATACATCTGCTTCAGACCCCAAATACAAAATTGAGTCGCGCAGTTTGCAAAGATCTGAATCAACCTTTGCAAGAGAATTCTGAATGCCTTGATGTCCAGTAATGTAGATTACTCCATCAATACCATCGGCAAGGTAATAAGATTTAAGCTTTTCTTGATAACGCTCTGGAGATTTTTTACTCAGCTCAAGTTCGATCCCGTACACATAAGTTCGTTTATCTGGACCCAATAATACTAATGCTCCGTCAGCGTTAAGACGTGATAAATCACGAAATTTAATGTCTGCTTTCAACGTTGAAGAAGTTTGCAGCAAATTTTCAGTTATAAAACTTTTAAAGGATTTAAGTCTTTCAAAACAAAAAAATATTTCATTGAGGCGAAGATCATGGGCTGGCGAATCACTTTTTAATAGAGGTGATTCGATTGCAAATGGCCAAGAATTACAAATAAGCTCCCAACCCTTATCAGTAATGCAGAGATATTCTTGTGATTTATCATTAACAACCGTGCTCTTAAGCGTTAACAAGTTTTCACCTCGTAACTTTTTTAATCTACTGTATGCTGCTGTCGGGTGACACCCATTAAAATACCTCGATAGAATTTGTCCTTGAGAAGCCACACGGCTTGCGTAAACAAATTTCAAAATTTTAATGTCCCTTTCTTGCAGTTGCAAGGGCATCAGTACATTCCTTCTTGTTTTTGATCTTCATCATGTTTAGCTGACGTATCAAAACCTTTGCCTGGTTTATGCTGTTTATTATCAATTGAAATCATCGGCCCAAAAAATGGCTTTACATCTCCATTAAATTTGTCGGTCAAAATACCAAGTTCTTCGTTCATTTCTTCTTTTGTTAACAGTGGCACCTGAACAATGGTGTCTTGACTTCCGACAGACCAGATCGCGCGACCTGGGACTTCCGGAAGCTCAGCGGCTTTTTTATTTCCAAGCACGATCATTGAGCTAGCAATGGTGTTAACCCTAAACATCACACGCGCATTGATATTTGTTTGCACATTGGTATCGATAGTTTCTTTCACAACTTTTTGAGTGGCTAGAATAAGGTGAATCCCCGCAGCGCGCCCAAGCTTTGCAATTTTGTCAGTTAACTCTCTCGCCTTATTTGCATTTTCTTTAGCTTCCTTTGAGGTTTTACTGACAATAAAAAGCACAGAAGCTTCGTCAATTCCGACAAACATACGATCTAATTTGTCTCTTTGAGGATCAATCTCCTGAAGACCCCTTTCTTCTAGAAATTTAAAGCGTCGATCCATTTCAGCAACAATGGCTTCAAGCATAAGAACGGCTTCAAAGTTTTCTGTAACAACTTTAACATTTTTTAAAGTCCGAAACGGCCCCATTTCCACACCACGCTTTAAGTCGATGAGATAAAACTGAATATGGTCTGAGCATTTTAAAAGACTCACGATCATTTGCTTGAAAAAATAACTTTTACCACCGCCTGTGGCCCCAGCAATTAGCATATGATGTATTTCTTTAAAATCAGCCTTAATGAATTGCTCGAAGGACTCGCCAATCAAACACGTAAATGGCTTTTTTAATTGATCTGCCACTTCCTCAAATCGAATCAAGGACGAGAGTTCTTGTTCTGCAAGTATTATTTCCACAAGCTGCCTATTGTAAGGAGCTATGCGAATATTCTGCACAATAGAGTTAAATCCAGACTCTAGAGACCCTTTTTTTGATTTAAGTTCGTTCACATCAATTCCAATAGCTTGCACCAAAATCTTTTTTTGATTGTTTCCCATCTCTTTAATGTCCATTACTTTCGGGGTTAGCCCTGTTGATGTCTTAATGCCCAGATGATCAATTGCTTTTTGGTACTTTGTGTTTTTAACCCACTCAAAAAGACCAAAAATAAAAAAGACAAATGTAAAGGGCGTGGAAAACAAAATACCAACCTGCCAGGCCGGTGTGATGTGAATAAAAACCCACTCAGCAAATGCTCTGAACGATAATAAACTTATAATTGCCGGAATATTCCAGTTTGGTGAAAGAGCTATAGCCACCAAAGCAAGAAAATAAAACAACCACAAAAGAACTGCGTTGATAGTCCATCTATTTGCTTGGAATATTCCTTTAAATACTAACTTAAAGTAAAAATACCCAATCGTGCCTAAAATAATGCAGATCATCGTAAGCACATCATCTTTTTTTTCTTTATTCTGCTCACTCATTTACGAAAGTCCTCTGACAGTTGTATGATCATTTCTTTTCCTTCAGGTAAGAGCACATAGTCTTTCAGGGATTGAATTTCACTTGCAGTTTGACCAACTTGATCTTCCGCTGCTCGCGACATTCCTTGCAGCAATCCATTTTTCATCGTTGGTTTTGCAACTTGAGAAAATCCCATGGATTCTTTTTCTGTAAAAGTGTCCGCCATACCCGCAAAAAGGCTTAAACCAATTTGAGAGGCAAGTTTTATGGATTTTTCTGAATGAAGTTCTCCGCGAACTCCTATGGTGTAATCCCGGCTGTCAAGACCTTGAGCATTTATTTTTTTACTTTCACCGTTAGCAGTGTCTATTCGATGAAATGTCAAAAATACTTTTTCGCCGGAACCACTATAGTTGAATTGCCCAATAAGGACCGAGCCATCTTCAATGGTGACTCCAAAGGACTGCCCCCCTTTGGGAAGAAGCACTCGTACCATTGAAGGTTCGCGGGTATCAATGGGATTCATTAAAAATCCAAGTAGCTTTGCTCCTGCAAGAATGGATTTCGGCCTATTATCGCTAGTTCCTAAAACTTGCGGGGCAAAATACTTTACTATATTTTTTCGCTTTTTCTTTTCAGCTTCTAAACGCTGTTCAATGGCCCTCTTTTGTTCACCACTTATAAAAAGCGAATGGGCTGGAATTGAAACCGGATTTTGCTCAAGTACATTATCCTTTTTTTGAGAATTTGATGTTCTTTTAAAAAATGTTCTATCTTCATTAGGCAAAAAGATAATAACACTTATCCCTAAGACAAGTAGGGTAACTGCAAGGGTCAAAGAGACGCGCTTTACAGAGATTGTCTTTTTCCCTCCGCTTTCTAAAACATAAAACCCCTTAATACGATTCCAGACTGATCCTACAAAATTTTTAAACTTAATATCATATTCCTTTCATGTTGACTTTCAACGTTCTTCCAGAAAATCGAATGTGTAGAATCAAGTTCTTAGCTCTAACATTTGCAATAATAAGTCGTCCTGACATAGGAGATTTTTCTTTCACACTTTCTTTTTCCCATACCAATGCCTGGTGCTTTAGGGGCTGCTCGCCCACGAAGGCTATAATCTCAATGGAATTTGCAGAAAAGATTTTTAAACGGTCGTTTTTGATTAAAATATCAAAAATTTGTCGTCCACTGGAATTAACCTTATTTCTTACAAATTCAATCTGAAGGCCAGTCTCCAATTTTATTTTCCTATTAAGCTCAATTTGCGTATCAGGTTTGATTGGTCTCAAGTTAATTAATTTGGTTTCATGTGGAGGAATCCATTTAACTTCTACAAAACCGTCAGGACTTTGCGCTCCTGCTGGAAGCAAGTAAAAAAGAAATCTTCTTTCCCCAGATAAGATCGTTAAATTAGTGGAAAAATTACTGAGCGGCTGAACAGTTATACCAGTTTTTAATTTCTCAATATTAAAATAGTTTTTATTCCCACAAATAACCACCTCAGGTCTTACGTCAAGATCAATAATGGTGCTTTGTCCAAGCTGATACCGAATGGAGTGTACTTTTTCTCCAGATGTCATAATCATCCTTTTATTTGCTGGCATTGCTGCATAAATATGAGAACAAGCAAACAGCACCATCGAAATAACTTTACTTCGCACCTTCATGCTCCAAAATCCCAGAAATGTAGATTCCCATAGGGTTTATTCTTGTCTGGGTCCCTTGAATCATTGATAGTGTTAATTCCGTTGGAATCACAATTGGTACACCATCAATTTTTAAAAGACGATCAAAGCGAGCTAAAACCTTATCAGAAAGAACATCAACCACAACTGAAGTGATTGCCTGGGACATTTTCTTTCCCTTTAGTTCTTTTACATATCTTTGAATTTGAGCTGCCATTATTTTTTCTAGCAACTCATCTTCAACGAAGATCGAAATCTCTTTTTTTAACGCTTCAGATTCAAAATTATTCCAAACATAAAGCGCCGAAATAAATCCCTTGGTAAATCTCTCGATTTCCGTTTTACCAATTTCGATCTTTTTCCTCTCACCCACGTAATATTCAGGACCCTGTTCCGTTTTTACGATCACAATGGGATCGCGAAAGCAGCTTGCAACAAGTGCAATTAGTAAAATAAATGTGATGCCACCAAATGCTGTTGTAGCTACTTTGTAAAAGTGAATGACATTTTCCTGCGCCGTCCAGATATTGGGAACGGAATTTTCATTTTTCTTAAAAAACATATTAATTAAAATCTCCTTTGTTATCGGTTACTAAATTTACTTTTTTTCCTGTCTCTGAGCTTTTGCGGAAGTCCGAGGGACTCGTACTGATTTTTTGCTCTTTCAAATCTTGGCCTTAATTTTTCCTTCATTAACTGATATCGACCAGCAATGGGATTTGTGACAGGCTTTGCCACAAATTCGCCGGTGTTCTTTGCTCCTTGTACAAGCTTTGATCCCCATTTAGTTGCTGTAAGTTTCACTGCACCTGCTGCTGCTAAAGCGGGAGCCATGGCCAGAGAGTTTGCCACACTATTCATGCCGTCATTGATCATTGATTTTGTTGCAAGTGGAATAAATAGCATCGATATCCCAATGCAAAGATTTGTCACGATTGACATCAGATAGTCCTCTAATCCTGAAACTTCTGGCTGCATTGCCAGCTTCAGTAAAAGTACGCCGAGGATACTCCACAGGATTTTCCAAAGCACAACTTGAATTAACCCCTTATAGAGACTTGAGGTTGCAAAGCTAGTTGCTGGATTAACGTAGGCAAGAATCATCAGCGGCGAACAAATATAAAGAATGGTCCAAACAAAATGAGTCAGCACCGTCGCAACGAAGAAGCCCACATAGGCAATAATGTAAGCTGCGAGGCTAAAAACATAAATCGCTGTTTCCCGTAAGTTAAACCAGCTATCGTGACCCGAGTAATTTGGTCCCAAATTTTCAAGAACCTCCGATAATTTTTCAAGCCCTTGAATTTTATTTGTAATCGCATCGCCAATTGTTGCAATGGCGTCAATCGTCCAATTAAAAGAGTAAAGAAGTATAATTGAAATCACTATTCTTCTAAAAATCTCTCTTAGATTCGGGTTTTCATCTTTTAAGATCTCGGCAACAAACAAAAAAACAACAAAAGGTACAAGGAGTACCCAATACATTTTTACAAGCTCTCCGCGAAGCTCGATTCCCACCCCAGATAGGTACTCGAACATCAGAAAGTCACCAGTTTCATATCTGGTTTAAATTTTGAAAATCCTCGACCAAGATCGCGGTTTACCTTTTGAAAGTTAGCGACATCTTGCTTTGAATTTTTATTGTTCATAGCAAGATGCTCACTTTGCAGCTTTAGGATCTGCGTGTTAAGCCTTATCAGCTGTGATAGACTTCGTAGAATCTCTGCACTTGTCTCAGCCTGCATTCTCACAGCACCCTTTGGCGAAGCAATACGGGCTTGGGCAGCAATGAGCCGAGAGTTTTTCTCTTGAACTTCAGAGTACTCCTTAAAAGAGTTTGCCATTCTTAAGCTCTCAGCCACAGTTTGATCATGTAAAAGCTGTAAAGCCGATTCAGGACTCTTGGGTATAGCTCCGTAAAGACCTTCAACCTTTTGAACAGCACTTTTAAATTCCTTCAAATCAGAAAGTATTTTATCGTCCTTGATCGGAAGTGACTCAAGAAGTCCAATGGAATTATCTATTCCTTGATTAAGAATTCTTAAGAAATTCATCTCGTCATTTCCATTTTTTATCAGTTGTTGCAATTGGTAATACTGCTTAACATTTTCTGATAAAATCTTAAGTAAAATTGCAACATCGCCGCCAAACAAATCTCCGTAAGCAGTTCCGCTTGTGGTGATAACTATAAACATTGCCATAATTCGTTTTTTAATTTGAATCTCCTTTAGCTAATTTTTTTAGAATTTCAACAAGCGGAAGCTCTGGGTGCTTGGACCTCATTTCTTCCACTCTTGCTTTTTCATTTCCGTCAGTAGTGCAAACCCAATAGGCTAGTGGTTCTGGCTCTAAACGCACAATCGACTGGTTTTCATCTTGCATAAAGAAAAATTCAGAATACTTTCCTTTTGCGATTTCTAAACTTTTAATGGCCTCAACCTGGGCCTCATTAAAATCAAAAGTCGATTTAAAATCATCCCAATCAATTTTTCTTTGGCGAAGTATGAATACACTTGTCGTATTTGGCATTAAAGCATCAGCAAGCTCACGATTCGCTAAGAAATCTCGATAATTTTGCGAAATACATAAAATTCCAGCATTGTATTTTCTAAAGACGCGGTAACTTTCTATCGCAAAGTCTCTTCCACTTGGGGTTAAAAATAGCCGATGAGCCTCATCTATGATCAACAAATAGGGCTTCGCAAGATCTCTTGCGGCTTCCTCTTTAATGTAACTGGTTAAAAGCAACAAAAAAATATCTTTAAGTTCACGGTGATTATCAAGTCCCTTAACTTCAATCGTTACTAAATCCTTATTTAATTTAACATTGGTAAAGCCATCGAGCATACGTCCATAGGCAGTCTCACCAGTCCAAGAATATAAAATGTCCGCATACTTTCTCATTTCTGGAATAGGGTGACTTACTAAGATCTCTTTTAAAGTCGAAAGAGTTGGAGTTTCTGTTGGCGACAACTTATAACAATTAAAAATAGATTCTTCTAATAAAGCCTTCTCTCGCTTTGGTAGTCCTAACTTATCTTCATCTTTTAAAATTAGTTCTAAACAGCCCAGAATCAGTTTAATTTTTGAAGGACTTGGCTTTGTTTCGCCATTTTCTAGGTCAAACATATTGAGTCTAATTCCAGAATCAAGATGAAGATCAATAAATTCGCCGCCTAAAACTTCAATCAGTTTTTCACTGGAAGCACCATTATCAATCCACACAATTTTAGGCTTTGGCTCCTGAGCGCAAAACTGAAGCATCAAACTTGAGATGGTGAAACTTTTCCCAGCCCCCGATCCACCAAAAACTAAGCCGTTCCAATTGGGAAGCTCTTTAGCGAATGGATCAATGGAAAAAGTAGAACCCTCTCTTGTTGAAAGAAGCACAACTGGTCTTTTATTTCCTGTCCAAGTTGAATACAGTGGCATAAAGTGGGCACAATTTGAAGTTTTGATTTTATTTAGTCTCAATCCCTCACAGACCGAAGGAGCTGAGTTAAAAAAGGCATCTTGAAGTGCAAATGTTTCAACTAAACCCTCGGCCTGTCCCATACTTCTAAAGGCTCTTAATATTTCTTCAGTTTTTTGCTCAAGTTCATTCTCATCCTCGTCCCAGAAAATAATGTTAATATCAGAAGCCACAAGTTTTTCTGATCCAGTATTTAATTCTCGCAGTAATTCTTCAAGCTGCTCTAAAGTTGACTCACTTTCTATATCTGATACATTTTGACTTCCTGAAGTCATTGAACTTGCTAACCGTCGCTTAATTTCAAATCGTGCGATTTCTTTTCGTTGTTCAAGTGTACGAATATTTTGCGACAGCCAAAAATGAAATGGCAACTTGGTTAAGCTCTCAATCATAGAAGCATTGCTGTGTCCTTCAGGAAGAAGTCCAAGACTTACAGAGCGGAATTTTAAACTTCCAATCGCAAGAGCTTTTTCAGAAACAGAAATATCCGTTAACGATATCTGTGCGCCTAATGTCGGAGCCAAGGGATCTGATTGGTTTCGCAGTACCGGAAAACCAATTTTTTCTGCTCTTTCTAAATTAAAATAAGAAAAAAGTAAATTAAACCACTCATCTCTTAAAAGACGCTGAGGCTCAAGTCCCATAGAGCGCAGTGATGATTCGACTTGAGAAACCAAGTTGTAAAATTGTGACTTAAGCCTTTCAAATTCAACTTCGGGAAGTCCTTCAAACTTTTCCTTTTTCTCAAAAAATCGGCGCTTCTTCAGGGAAGCTTTACTGCTTCTAATAAAGACATACACTTCTGGGATATAAAAACTCTTGTCCTCAAGTTTCTTTTTCAAAAACTCAATTCTTGCCGACCGAATTGGTTCATATTGCAAGTCACCATTTTTTGAAACCTCTGCGTGATCGCGAATGATATTCTCTGCATAATTGGTTTGGCGATAGAAAATCTGAATTCGTAACTGTTCTGGAAGACCAATCAATATATTTTCTAACTTTTGGTTAAAATCACTGATCGCTTCATCTGTTAAGCAAGTAATGTCTTTTCCTTGAAGTTTAAACCCAGCCCCCAATGATCCGTCATTATAAATCATCGTGTGATCTTCAAATCGAAAAAATGGCAGTTTGTCCACAATCACTGATTTCATTCTAATATATCCTCTTGATGTCCAGCTCTTAGTTCTCCTGAGGTCAGATAAAACTTAATCGCGTGGAGCAAATAGCCGTCTGGCTTTCCTCTTTTTCCAAAATAGAGGACAAAAAATAAAACCCCTGGAAGACCAAAAATTAAAATAGGACCAATACTAAAGCGTCCAAAAAATAAATTCATAACAGCTGCACAAAATAAAACCGACAAAAGATCGGCGGCATCAACGCCGCCGATCTTAAACTTGGCATTCAACTTTCTATGTATCGTGGAAGTTTTTAGCATTTAACCCGCAATTCCCTGAAGCCAGCGAATTAAAAGTGGCGCGAGGAACCCAATGATTGAAGCGACTACCACCAGCACCATTCTTTGTTTAGCGCTAGCGTCTCCAGTAGCAGCCAGAATTGCCGCATATACAATCCCAAGAACACTTGCTGCTGGTAAAATAAAGTTAATGAGTCCACTTGTGACTCCACGAACTTTATCCTCAAAGCCACCCCCAGCAAACTGAGCCATCGCAAATTCTGGACAAAAAATCATGACTAAAGCAAAGCCTGTAAATATCAGCATCCAAAAATGATTTTTATTCAAAGCCCTTGCTCCAATACCAATTGCCGAGAATAGGGACCAATATCCATATAAATGGGATAACCCTCGTTTACGCTAGCGTAACCAGTGCCAACTTCAGCTCGGTGGGTAACACGGCCATTTCTGCGAACAGCAGCTTCAATTCGATAAAATACTTTTCCCTCTGTCATTGACGAAGTCTTTAGGTAAAGGACTTTATCTTCTGGTAACATATCCACTTTAAGGCGATAATCGCCTTGATCTTGATTATAAAAAGCCACACCTGCGGGATGAGTTTTTCCGGTCAAGGGGCATAGCCATTTAAGACTTAATTTTTCACTCTTTCTTTCTTTCAAATAATTCTCCTTAAAATAATAAATAAAAAACCTTCATCCCCACAAAGTTATCTCTACTTAAATTTCAATACGCTCCTCTAGAATTTGCATTTTTAGAAATTTCCTGACTGATGATTCACGCAAATTTAATTGTCTTGCGATCTCCTTTGTTTTCATGCCATACCGAAAATGCAGTCTCTCGATAAGTTGTTTTAATTCCAGCAGCCTGATCACGACTCCTTCGTCTTTTAAGTTTTTCAAATTAAAATGGCCCTTGAAATTTATTTCCGTATTTCACTAAGATTTCAGCTCGATGAGCTTCGACCTGGCGATGAATCTCATCAGCTCTTGCCCAGTTTTGTTGGAATCTCATCCAGCACTTCACGAAATATTTTTTTACTTTCAAAATCATGAAGCTGCCTCAGCTGGTTTTTTATTTTTCTTTGAATGGATTTTATGAACAGGTGCTGACTTCAAAAGTCGTTCAGCTAACAAGGCTGTTGTTAGAGTAGTATTGAAATCTTCGTAGTAGTCTTCAAAATAAAGACATTCCATGCAGTGAGCATGGGTTTTTAAAACCTCTAAAGCCCTTATCCCGCAGCGCGGGCATTTTGCGATATGTTTGTGAGTTGACATAATTGAACCCTCCCCAGTGTTCTGACCACCAACGCGGCGACCATTTACCTTATTAAATTGCAAGGCGTGCCAACAAACTGCGGAATTTCAGTTAAGCATTTGAGAGTAAAGAGTAATTTTGATTTTTATGTTATTTTAAGAGTGAAATTGTTGTTCAGGAATTCTGAATGAGTCTGTCATTGAAGATTTATTTTTTTATCTAGAATTGAATAGATAGAGTGAAATTCAGATTTTCTGAATGGGTTCAGGGATACTGAACGAGTAATTTTTCTAAATCTGATGGAGCAAATCGATTATTCGAAAATTTTTATTGGAGTTAGACAACTGAGATTGATGGGAGTTTACAAATCGAATCAAATTATAATATTCTCCAGCAGGTAGCATGATGAATATCTTTAAAATTGTCGAATGGATGTTCTGCACCTGACTCAATAATTGCTTTACGCTGTTTCTGAATCTCGGGCTCTAAATAATCTAGAAATGTTTTTGCATAAAGTTTTCCGTCATAGCCAAGTGCCTTCAGAAGCGTTATAGAAAAGTAATCAGCTTGGTCCCTTGCACTTACGGAGATATTTTATCTCGAAGAGATTTTTCTGAAACTTGATTAGAACTAACCGGTTTTTTGAATTACAGACAAGCTGTAACATCGATTTTTTTTAATTAAAGTGATCCCGGTTACTTTTTTGAATCTCTCGATTAATTTATAAAACCGGGAATCATAAGAAGGATCATAGTCGACCTTCCAGATGGATTCGATTAAGTTCTCACGTCTTTTAAAGGCTCCGGGCTTTCTGAGCTCATTGTAAAGAATTTTAATTTTTCCTTCCATGAGAGAGTCGTCAAGTTCTACTGAGGATTTTGAAAATTTAAAAAGTAAAGTCATGAATAAAGATTTTTCATCTGATTCTATTACGCATTTAAAATTATCCTTATAGCGTTGTGGCATGAGTTCACAAAGTTTGCTCCATACTTGCTGAGCTTTTTTATATTCTCCATCTCGCAAATAAGAAAGAATCATGAATTTATAATGGTACTCTTTAGAATTAAGAATGCTCTTCGTCGGTTTGAATGAAGATGAGTACAAATTATTTTTATACATTTGGTAACAAATTCGATCAAACTCCAATCTTACGTTTTCCCGAAGCATTTTCGTTCGTTCGATAATTTTAAGAACTTCATCAAATTTCTCAAATTCCTTCAATCTGAAGAAGATATCCAGGCCCACACTTAAAGTTGTCACTTGATCTAGAAAGTTCATATCCTTAAGCTTGTTAATTGCAATTTGGATCTGCTCGCCAGCCTTAGCATAATCACTTTGCGTTGAATAATAACAAGAAAAGGCTCGTGCCAATAAAGCTTTTTGCCCTTCGTTTTCAACGCTAGAAATAATTTCCTGAAGATATTTGTAAGAAATTTGCTGCAGTCCCAATCGATTGAAAAAGGCCGACAGGTTATAGCCAGATAAAAATATTCCTCTTTTGTGTTTCAAATTTTTATAACTTAAAAAAGCCTTTTCAGAATATAAAATCGCATTTTCCCAATTTGAAAAATAAGAATGGCAATTGCTGAGCAAATAGTTTCTCTCTGAATCTAAAAATAAATCCTCAAAATTCGTTTTTTTATCTAAAAGATCAAAAGCCTCAACGTGCTTTTTAAGAGAAAATAGTTTTCTCGCTATCAAAAGTATTTTTTCCTCAGCTGAAATACTTTTTGATTCAAGAATTTGATTCAATAGTCTCGCGTTCCCCGAAGTGTAGGCATTGACTCCAGTGAAATATCTTTCATACATCTTATTCATGGGGACCCAAGCTTCCATAGTAGTTGATGATATATTTATCGCTACTTTGTACAGTGTAGCGGAATCTAATTTTATCGCCAGCAGACCTACTTCTCGAAAAACTCAAATTTTTATTTACAGCACCACGCGACTTACAGATGATTTTGAAATAGAAAATATTTTCGCAGGTATAGCGGTTTTTTTCGTCATCAGTGACCCTAATTTCTTTTGCATCCGCGGATAATTCAAACTTGAATTTAAATTGTTTTGCGGCAGCACTGTAAGTGGGGGTTAAGCTTGCCCGATCGACTGGGTAAAGATTATAATTGCTAATATTGAATTCAAGATCAGCAATTCTTTGATTCCCACTGAAATCAACACGCATTGAATAAGTCGGATTGCTTGTATATAATATTTTATTCAAGTCATCTGCAATAGAAATTAAATTTACGCCGCTTTCCAAAGATTCCTGTGTGTATGAAAATTTTGGGAAAACCCTTTTTAAAATAAGTGCTTGTGAATTTAAAAGTTCATTTGATCCGGAAAAAATACTTTGACCTGGGTTATTCTTAGCTAATTGATAATCATCTTTTCCATCAATCTGAATATTTCCAATGGCCAAGAGATGACCCTTGTCTATTTCTATTCCCTCATCAGGCTCAAGAAGTTTATCAATAATAGTTTTAGTAATATCAACTATAAGCGGATCATCACCACCGTTGGTTCCCGAATTCTCTCCTCCATCCTTAGATCTGTTGTTTTCTGAAGAAATAAGACTCTTATTATTTTGGTTTTTAATAATAAAATTAAAAATTTCACTGAGCGGAATAATTTGGGTTGTGTTTTGATAAGGAATAAAAGATTTTTTTATCCCAACCAAGCCTGATAAATTGTAAACAGGCCCGCCGCTCATTCCATTGTGCATTTGTAAAAATGGAAGCTCAATTAAGTATTTTAGACCCGATAAACTTGTTGGGACTTTCTTAGCTAACGAATAACCATAGGTAGGCCAAACAAAATCTCGGGAATAATACACCGTCAGCTTGTCATTTATATAACCTAAACTTTTAAAACTCGTACTAACTTGTCTAGAAAGATCATACTCTTGCTTTTCAATCAACTGACGCTGCTGATGAGAATCAAAAACATCTAAAGATTTACAGATTAAATTGTCATTTTGAGAAATTTTTATTCCAGCTAAGTCTCTTGTGTCATCAACGATGAACTGCTTTGAATGCAACTGACTCTCGCCAACAATGATCTTTACACTTTCTGTTCGTGAGTTAAAGCAATGGGCATTAGTAATAATCGTACATAGTGAATTTGTTTTAATTATTGTTCCTGAACATCGATTCTGGATCACGCCTTGAGAGTCAAAAAATAACAAGCCAGCAACGCTAGTCTCCTTGCTGAATCCCAATGAACAGTAAAAAATAATACTGATAATACTTAATAAGTTGTTTCGCATATTTTTGACCACGCACTATGAGTTGCAAATTCAATACGCGACAAGCTCTATTTAGCCCTTATTGAGATGTACAAAAGGTTGACAGTGACAATAATGGTCGTCTTTTCAGCAATTTAAACCAAGTATACACAGTCATTTGAAATGTCAGAATGTCAGATATTCACTATATAAAATATCAATTCAGAATGGGAATATGCGTCAAACACTACTAACAAAAATATTTGGAGATTTAAAAATGAAACCAACAATTTTTTTCATATCTTTGATTTTAGCCTCTTTGGTATTTGCAAAAGGTGGTGGATATGCCGCTTCGGCAGATGTACAGGTTCTCGAAAGTTGGAATTATCATATTCAAAGTCATGGTATTAAATCTGTTAAAGCGACTAACGCCAGTTGTTCAATGATTTCATCCCTTGGCAATGGTGATCATTATAACTGCCGAGTCGTTTTCAAAGTCTTAAGAAGCACAGTCATTTGTGAAAATCTGAAATATGTTCTTTGGGCAGGAAGATCTAATCTCGAAGTTGCTCCTCGAGCAAACGTGATATTCAAACACTGCGCTAGCAATATTGCTGAGGCATTAAAAAATAAATTTTGAGTCAAACTAATAACAAATAATAGGAGAATTATATGAAAC
>FRDC01002835.1_pt1 | contig 53254 bp, 64 predicted proteins | sample 1106171 | NCBI WGS metagenome assembly FRDC01 (sample SAMEA3930566, study PRJEB13176) | freshwater metagenome | biome: Drinking water system; feature: drinking water; material: water | place: Singapore | collected 2014-12-20 | reverse complement strand
TGGGCTACTTCTCGAACGGCTGCGAGGGTGATGCCTACGAGGCCGAGTTCTGCTCCCGCTGCGTCCACGGCAAAGACGAACCAGACTGCGGCGTGATGCGCCTGCACCTCATGTGGAACTACGAGCAGCACCGCGACGAGACGAAGCGCCTCGCGCTCGAGACGCTGATCCCGCGCGAGGGCATCGAGAACACGCAGTGCCGGATGTTCGTCGAGGTGGCCCATGCCTGACCGCGCCGCGCTCCTCGCGATGGATGCGTCGAGGGAACTCGATGCGATCGTGGCGGAGCGGTTTCTCAGCTGCGATCTTGTGCAGATTGGGAGCCAACCGCGCTGCAATTGTATTGGCTACCCGCACAACAGTTCGCCGAGCAAGCTGACCTACGTTCCGCACTACTCCACCGACATCGCCGCCGCCGATCCCCTGTTGGATGTGCTGACGGGGCGGGGGTTCGGGTGGACGATCTATCCAGACCACGCACGCGTCTGGGAGCCGGGAGATTGGAAGCCACGCATCGTTATGATCGAGCCGGGCAGCACCGCGCGTCCGTTGCTGATCTGTCGCTTGGTCCTCGCCACGACGTTCACGGATGCGGAGTGGTGGACATGATCCCAACCCGCCCCCTCCTGATCGTGCGGATGTGTGTGGCGACGGTAAAGGAGGTTCATTATGGAGAAGATTCCAACGATGTTCGTGCGTAACGAACAGAAACCGCAGTTCGTCACGGAGACGGTGACCCCCGCCGCGCCTGTGACGACTGTCGGTTCTACGAGATTCCTGCGGATCGGCTGATTCAGCGGGAATGCGGATGCCTGCTCTGCGCAGGGTGCATCCCGGGACACGACAAGCGACGTGCAGAACGAGGAGATGGACATGGGAACGATTGACGACCCCCGCGCCCTGGCGGTGGAGGAGAAGCTCGTCTTACCTGAAGTGGTGCTGGACTTGGTGACGCGATGGTATCGCACGAGCGATGCGTCGGCGGCCCTCCCTCAGCGAGACCTGCTCAACCTCGAAGGCGAGATTACGGCGCTGGTCGTCAGGCTCGCCAAGGAACGGGACGATGCCCTCACCGAGGTCCGGCGGCTGGGGGAGGAGCGGGACGCGGCGAATGCGCTTCTCGTGGGATGGGTGACGCGAACGCCGCCCGCACCCGACACGCTGAACGTCTATCGCGCGCACGGGGATGCGGTCATCGCCAGCTATCTGCGACGCATCGAGACGGCCGAAGCCGGCAACGACCGCCTGCGCGCGGAGGTGGCGCGGCTCGAACAAGAGGTCACGGAGGCTCGCGGGCACGCAGTCCAGCAATGGGCGCATCGGATGGTCGCGGAGCATGACTACGAGAAAGCGGCTGACGAGGTGGCGCGGCTCACGGCGGCGCTCGCCGAGGATGGGCACGCAGCGGACAATCCCTGGCACCACAATGCGGACGAGCGGTGCGTTCTCTGTGACGCCCTCACCCACTCCACGGAGGCCAGCGATGGATGACGCACTGCAAAGCCCACTGGTGAAGGACGAAGCCGTCACTTGGCTGCTCACACGGATCGGCTCGTGGACGAATGCACGATGGGATCAGCACCTGCGCTTCGAGTTCGGCGACGAGATTGCCGGGCCAGTGATTGAGCAGTTGCGCGTGACGATCGACGCGAACTCGCACATCGGTCGACGACGCCCCACGGAGGCCGCGCGCCATGGCGAGGCACTTCCTGAAGACTCCATCTGCCCGAATGAGGTCGAGGTCGTGAACCTGCGCGCGGAGGTGGCGCGGCTCACGGCGGCGCTAGCGTTCTATGCGGACCCCGAGAGCTGGGAAGATCACGGCCACGAAAACGGGCTGCACTGGGTGCCGAGCATCGCCATTGACGAAGATCGGGGGCAGCGCGCCAAGGCCGCTCTCACCCACCCCACGGAGACCACGCGCCATGGCGACGAGTAGCCCGGAGATCACCGACGCGGATACGGCGGCGGCAGATGCACTGCTGGACAAGCATCTACTCTCGGAGCAGATCCGCACGGGACGTCAGTTCAAGAAGCTGCGCGAGGACCTGACGGCTCTCCACGCCCGCTGCCGCGTGGCGGAGGCGGCGCGGGATGCGACGACCGTCTTTGCGATCTTCACCAACGGTGAGGTGCATGTGCTGCCCCGCGAGGTGAGCGCTCCCGTGTGGACGCTCTGCGGTGAGGGTGTCTCGATGGAAGCGCGGGCGCTGGTGGTTCGCGGAAGGGTCGAGCGGGCGTGCCCCCGGTGTCTGCAACGCCTCGCGCCCCAACCCCCACCCCGTGCGGACCAGCAGCCCTGACCACGGCACGGGTCGCGGGGCGGGCGGCGGCAGGCGCGGTTGAGGAGAACGCCCCTCATGGACTACACCGACGATATGCCGCCCGTGATCGCCACGTTCTGGGACGCCGTGGGCACCTGGCACATCGCGCGCTTCGCCGCCGCGCTGTGGGTCACCGCCGACGCCGCGCGGCGGGTCGCGGAGTCCCTCCACCAGACGCGCATTGCGCTCGGCGCGCTCAGCCCGACGCTCGCGATGCTGGCGAGCCCGGGGGCGCGGGGACCGCGTGGGCCGCTCGGCTGACCGCCCGGGTCACGGCTTCCGCACCGACGCGCCCATCGCCCCGCCGACGATGAGGCCCGAGAACACGCCCAGGATGTACGTGACCCAGCCGCCCATCTGCTCGCGGCTCGCGTTCACGGCCTGCGGGTCAGCCGCGACGTGAAACATGCTGATGAGCCCGATCCCGGCGAGGGCGCTGGCGAAGATCACGAGCACGACGCCGAGGATGAACAGGATGCGGTTCTGCTGCTTCACGCGGATGACGGGCGTCTCGCGCTCGTCCGGGTCGCTGATGCCTACGATCGTTTCGTCGCCCATCGTCGTCTCCTCAGTGGTGGCTCGTGTCGGGCGTGATCAGGATGCGCCAGTCCGCTGGCAGCCAGGCGGGCCGGCAACTGCCGTCGCGCAGGCACGCCAGCCACTGCGCCTGCGTGCGCGGCGCCACGTCCATCAAGCGATGCTGGTGATCGCCGAGACGCCACCGCACCGTCGGCGTGCGCCACGCGGCCCACAGATGCGTCGTCTCGTGCGTCACCCGCGCGCGCGTCAGGATGCCCCACATCTCCGCCGGCGGCAGGTCGAGCGCCGCGTCCCAGGCAGCCCACGCGAAGTGTTCCAGCATGCCGAGGTCGCACTGATCCTGCGGCGTCCAGCCGGTCGTCGTCGTATCCATCGAGCCGGTGAAGAGCATCAGGAACGCGTGCTTCTGCTTCTCGGTGACGGCGCTGCGGAGCAAGGCGAGTTCCGCCGCGCGCGTCGTCTGGCCGGCGGGCACGGTCACGCCGCAGCGCGCCTGCACCAGCGCCGCCGTCTCGGCCGGCGTACTCGGGAGCCCGCACTTCGCGCGCGACCCCGCCTCGTGGAGCGTCAGCACGGCGCAGGCGAGTCCCCGCTGCGTCCGCGTGAGCGTCGGGAGCGGCTGGTTGTAGACGAGGCGCCCGCGCAGTTGCAGCGCCGGGTCTTCCTTCTCGGGATAGACCGGCGTTGGAAAGTCCGCGCCCTTGGTGCAGCGCCCATTCACGATGCGGAGGTCCGCTGCCGCAAGCAGCTCGCCGCCCATCAGGAAGCTCTGCGCGCACGCCTGCGCGGCGCGGTCGCTCGCGGTCGCACACGCCTGGATGTCCCGCAAGAGGCGCTCCACGTGGCCGTAGGGGTGACAGCTGTTGCGGCCGAGGATCGACCACTCTGAATCTCTGTCCGGGTCGACGTAGAACGAGCGCAGCCGCAGCTGGTCCGTCTCGTACTCCCCGGCACGGCGGGCGGCGACCCCCTGGCAGCCGGCGGTGTGCGTCGCATAGCGCATCGCCTCGGGCTGGATCACGGCGGCTTCCTCGAGGAAGAGCGCCGCGCGCTCGGCTTGCGTCGCGGTGCGGAGCGGTCCTCCGGGCACGTCGCTCCACCAGCGGCAGCGCTGGTCGTGGGGAATGCGGATCGAAATGTCGCGCCCCGTCGGGAAGCGCGCGGGCGTCGGGGCCTCGCCCGGCGGCGGCAGGGTCGTCGTCGGCACCGGACCAGGCGGGCGCGTCGTCGTCGGCTGTCCCGGCTGCGTCGTGCTCGGCCGCGTCGTCGTCGGCACGGTCGTCGTCACCGTCCCCGCGCTCGCCTGGCGCTGCGCCCACCGAATCGTCACGTCCCCAGTGACGCCAGACGCCCGGATCGCCAGCAGGAAGCGCGCCTCGGTGTCCACGGTGAACGCGCTCACCGGCACCTGCTTGCCGATCGGGAAGGGCGTCACGTCGACCGCGACGTCGAGCGGCGCATCGGTGGACTTGGCGGGAATGTTGCGGGCGCTGCCGTCGACCGTGGCGTAGAAGCGGAAGGGCGCGGCGTTGGCCGTGCCGGCCAACAGCAGTACGCCCACCATCAGCCGGATCGTCGGCGGGATGGCCCCGAAGAGGCGCCCGACGCCCGCCTTCAGCGCCGCGACGGCCATCTCGATCGCGAGGTTGATCCACCAATCGGGCGTGTCGAGGCCGCGCGCGGCCGTCGCGGCCTTGAGTCCCGTGTAGGCGGTCGCGTGCTTCACGGGGCCATCGGCGCCCGACACCTGCGCGCGCCCCACCTCGCGGGCGGCGAGCGCCGCGACCTCCCGGAACTGCGGCGAGCCGGCCAGCCAGCCGATCCGCGCCATCGCGAACGTCGTCGTCAGTCGGTCGAGCATCGGAACCTCCTCACGGCCTAGGCCCCAACCGCGAACTGCCAGTGTTGCGGATCCGGCCGAGTGAACTCGTCGCCCCACTTCCAGCCGCGGCGCTGGAACGTGTCGACGATGCGGCGGTCGAGCATCACGCCGTCGTCGCGCCATCGCTGGCCGAGCGGATTCGCCGCGGGGGCGAGGTCCACGGCAATACCCCAGCAGTTCGAGACCACGAGGCCATCGGCAATGAAGTTGTGGCGCTCGTCGACGGTCACGTCGTAGACTGGCCGGCGCCCACGCTCGACGATGTTTGTTACGGCTTCGACAGAGAACCCCTCAGGGAGCCAGGTCGCGCCACGGCCTCGGGAGCGACCGTGACGATGCTTACGCAGCCGCGCCCAGCGGGCGGCGAGCCGCTCGTCGTGCCGCTCGTGCGCGAGCGGGCGCAGCACGTCGCCGCGATCCCACGCCTGAAAACTCCAGCGTTCGCGGCTGACGGTCGGGATGCCGCGAATCTGGTGCGCCACGGGCGGCTCCTCGCTGATGTTGCCGACGCCGAAGCCCAGGCGAATAAGCAACGCGCGCAGCTGCCGGATCAGATTGCTGCTGCCCGCATGGAACGCTACGGTCCCGTTTTTTGTAACGGTGCCGTCCGTGCAGATGTACCCCCGCAAGAACGCCACCTGCGCTTCGTGCCCGGCCAACCAGACCCAATCCGGCACAGTCTTGTCGCGCGCGGGCTTGTCGAGGCCGAGACGCATGGCCCACTGCGAGGTCACGAGCCGATCGTCGACGAGACTCGTGGCGTTTTCCCGCGGCGCCCGACCGAAAACTGTCGTCATTAGATACCTGACGCGCTCGCGGTATCGGTCGGTCTGGGGAACGGAAAAACTGACCCCCGATGGCGAAGCCTTGGAGCGATGGATAACGTTTCCGTCCCCGATAAATGCCCCCGCTAGTTCGGCATCGACGAGCGATGCAGCCCCGGCGCCGGACGGCGTATATGAGCCATGCGATAGAACCAGAAGGTCGCCCTTGCGCAGGGCGTTCGCGGCGCACCATTCGATCCAATATCGGCGCGCATGCCACTGCCCGGGCCCGACCGGATTGAACCGCAGGACAGCGAAGGGGTGATCTTCTGAAGCATCGGCCGACCTCGTGCGCGTTTTGATGGTGAGCGTGTCGGCGCGTCGAGGTCCGAAGGTGCGCGTAACGCCGCGGATGTCTCCATCCGGGTACGTCGCAACCATGTCCCCGACGCGCAGCGCGGCAAGTTCGCTCACTCCGGCGTCGGTGTCGACGAGCGTTCCGCCCGTGAGGCAGTGCAGCGACAGGCGCGGGCTCGTGCGCTTCGCGCGCCAGCAGTAGCAGCCGCCGTACACGAGGCGACTCGCCGGCACGCCCGCGTCGAGGCACTCGGTGATCGCGGCGACGAGCTCGTCCACGATCAGCCGATGCGCCCTGACCTTGGACACCTGCGCGCCCGGGTCGTAGGCGTAGGGCAGCGCCACCGGCAGCCGCCGGGTCGCCAGAATCATCGACTCCCACGCCGCCTTGTCGGTGACGAACGGCGTCGGGTCGCCGAAGGTCTGGCGGATCTGCGGGTAGCCGTCGGGACGTGGCGGGGGCGTTCTCATCCGATCTTCCCGTCGCGGCGCTCGATGAGCCGCATCATCACGTCGAGACGCTCGCGCGTGAGTTCCTCGACACGGGCGCGGGACTGTTCCAGGTGCTCGCGCACCGCGCGCAGCTCGTCGCGCACGTGCGCGTAGTCCTCCCGCGTCTGGCGATGCTGCGCCTCGCAGTCGTCGAGCTTCTTCCGCAGCGTCGGGACGACGTCATCGCGCAGCGTCTTGAGTTCCCGCTCCGCCGCCGAGCCGAGGGAGTGCTTGATCCACCAGCCGAAGAGAAACATGGCCAGGGTCAAGACGAGCCCCAGGAGCGCGATGGCGTCCGCGGGGGCCATCAGTGGGTGGAGCGCACCACGGCGACGGTCAGAATGCCGCCGCGCGCCCGAAAGCGGTTCAACATGATCTCCACCTCCACTTCCTGGCCGTCGCGCCGCAGCCCCATGAGCACGCGCCCGGCGCCCATGCGGTGCCGCGACGGGGCGGCTTGGTAGCCCAGGCGATGCGCGACGTGGGCGTCCCGCGCCGCCATCGGCACCAGGTCCTCGACGTGCAGCACGGCGAATTCCTCCGGGCGGTACCCGAAGAGCGCCGTCGCCTGCGCGTTGCTGCGCACGATCAGCCCGTCGTCGTTCACGACGAGGATCGCGTCGCCCATCATGTCTACGATCCCGGAGTCCATCTCCAGGCGATCCATCAGCGCTTCGAGGCGCGGCGTCTCGAGTGTCGTCATCGGCACAGCGGCCGGGGTGTCGTCGGTCATGGGTCAGGTGCTCCCTGTTGCGCGGTCGTGGGGCGGAACGGCGGGCCCGCGAGGGAGCACCGGGCGGCGCGCGCATATTCGCGTCGGGATGGGGCGGGATACACGGAGAGCGTCGGCGCGGCGGGGGACCGGCATGCGTCAGCCTCGCCATCCGCAGGGCGCCGTCATGCGATCCAACCCGGCGGTCCCGAGCGTGGCGACGGGGTCCACCCCGCCGACCCTGCGGGCGAACCCTCCCGGCGCTACACCCGCAAATCCCAGGCGCGAAGCAGGGTGGCCATGTTGATGCCGATCACCTGCGCGTTGACCGTGTTGGCCACCTGGAAGGTGGAATCGGTCGCACTGACGAGGCTCGAGACCACGGCTTCCCGAACGAGCGGAACGGCCGTTGCGACCGTCGGCGTGGCCATCAACTGATGGCTCCCCGTGACGACCTGCGTGCGCGACGTGGTCGTCGTCACGAACGACCCGGCCGCGTAGGGCACCCGCTGGTACCCGAAGCGGAAGTTCGTCCGATCCGGCGGTCCCTGGCCGATGACGTAAACGGCCACGGGACTCTCCCGAGCCTCGATGTCGATGAGGTCGCCCCGTCGCGTGACGCCGAGCACCTCGACACGCAGCTGCGACGCGCCCACATGGCTGTGAGTCAGGGTCACCACGTCGCCCTCGTCATAGGCGATGCCCTTGACGGTGGTCCCCCAAGCGTAGCGGCGCACCCCCATGGCCTCTTGCTGCGCGATCGTCTGTACGACGCGGCGGGCGACGGAGGCGCGACCGATGAACGGGGCGACACGGACCACGGCCGCCCCCGAGCCAGCATCCCAGGCCGCTGCCGAGACGGCCAACGGGTCAGTCGTGCGCTCACGGTACTCGATGGCGCGGCGGCTCTCCTCACTCCCGAGGTGCACGTCGGTCCATCGCACCGAGCCGGCGAGGATGTTACCGGCGTGGAACGAGCCGACCGGCGCCAGCGAGCGCACCGCCTCCACCACGATCTTGTCGCGCATGCGGATGCGGAGGAGGCCGTCGTGGCAGAGGTCGCCGAGCCAGTCTTCCAGCGGGCGCTGCACCGTCAGCGCGCAGTCGAGGAAATGCGAGGAGGCGAGGTAGTAGCTGTGCGCGGTGAGGAGCGCGTCGGAGTCCACGAGATTCCCGACACCGGCCATGGAGAAGAGGTCGGCGGCAACCTGCGCGGGCGTGACGAACTCCCCAAGGGGGCTGGTAAGCTCGGCGAACCGCGGCACGGGGGGATTCCCGGCCGGCACGCCGCGCGCCATGGCGATCTCGGTCACCACCAACCCGTCGCGCGTCGTCGTCTGGCTGCTGTACGGCTGTACCGGGTTGATAAGGCCAACCGTGAACGAATCGGCCGCCGTGGTCACCGGGGTGAACGCGCCGTTGAACACCTCCGCGACGAGCCCCGAGAGCGACGACACGCCCGCGCAGGCGCAGTAGAGGTCGCCCGGCGTCGAGCGCTGGTCGACGAGCACGAGCGGCGTATAGACGCGCCCGTAGACGCGCGGTGCGATCTGCCCCAGCTGCGGCGCCCCGTCGTCCAGGTTCGGGTACTTCGCTTTCGTGATGCGGTGCGTATCGGGCGGGATGAGCGTGCGGCGCGCGGCGGCCAACTGCTCTTCGCAGGCGAGCGTGAAGGTGTTGGCGTCCGCGCTCGCCTCGACGACCGTGCAGACCGTGGAGCGGACAGCGGCACTCGGCACGTCAAGGAAGAACTCGTCGACCTGCACGCGCCGGCCGCGCCACGTGTCGGGGCGTTTGCGGGCGAAGCGCCCGTCGGCGTCGGCGAGGCGCACGCTGAACCGCTGCGCCTGCGCGATGCCGCCCGCGAGGCCATCCACGGCGGCGATGAGTGCGCCCGGGTCGAGCAGCCGCGCGGAGAAGTCGAGCCCCGACCACGTGCACGCCTCCTGCGCGACGCGGTAGACGCCGTCGAGCGCGGTAATCGTGACGCCGACGCGCGGCTCGTTCGCGGGGGCGAGGGACGCGGCGCGCTGGCTGGTCGTCAGGGTAATCACGTCGCCACAACCCCCTGATGAATGCGCCGCACTTCCCAATCGGCCACCGCGCGACCGAGCACATACAGCTGCTCGATGGTTCCCGAGAACTGCTGCAACGCTGTCGCGCCGACATGGCGGACGCCGATCCCGACCGAGCCCTGGCGCATCCACGTCACGGGGTTGGCGACGGACGCGACGAACGAGCCGTCGGCGTAGAGCGCCGCGTACCGGCTGTGTGGATGGTGGATCGCCACGAACGTGCGCCGCGTCGTCTGCGAGGTTGCGACGGTGAGTGACGCCAGTCCACTCCCGACGTCATTGAAGAGCGTCCACTGCACGTTATTCTGCGTGTAGCGGAGGTACATGCCGCCCTTGTCGACCGGCGAGCCGTCGATCGTCGACACGATGGCCTGCTGCGCGCCCGCGGTCGTCTCCAGCGACGCCTGCACCACGGCCACGAGCGTGAACGGCTGCGCGCCGTTCGGCATGGCGTCGCCGTGGAGCACCCACTGCTGCGGTGCCCCCAGGAAGCGCGGTGTGTTGAGTGTGCCAAGCAGCCCACCGCTGAGTCGCCCCTGGTCGCGCGTGAATGCCGCGTAGTGCGCCGAGACGCGCGCGCTGGAGAGCGCCGAGGCATAGAGCGCGACGCGCTCCACATCGACGCCGGGCACAAAGAGTCCACCGCGCCCGCCGACGGTCGGCGTCCCGGAGATCGCCGTCGTGATGGTGGCGCTGTTCTGCACCGCCGTCAGCGTGTTGACGCGGAACACCGTGCGGTTGGGTGGGTCGACCACGGCCGCCGCGTAGACCGCGCGCCGCACAACCACGTTCGAGTCGATGAACGTCGAGGCGCCGCCATCGCCGAGCACTCCACTCAGCTCGTGCCATGCGTCCCCCGCGGAGCCGGGATGCGTCAGCACCAGCGACGCCTCACCCGCGTCCGCGATGCCCGCGGTCGGCGCCACGACGCCGACCACCGGGAACGTGTTGTCGTTGTCGATCGGCATGGCGCGCAGGCGGAAGCACGCCTCGACCGTCACGCCGCCACCCGAGAAGGCGCCCGTGGCGGAGGTCACGACGTACCCGGGGCCAATCCCAGCGCCAGCGTTGCCACCAACCAGCACCCCCGGCGCTGCTCCCGGCGACGCCACGAACCACCCGTGCCGCCCGTTGCCGCTGAGATCGGTGACCGTGGTTGCGTCGGTGCCGCCGAGCTTCCAGTAGAGCCACGGGTTGTCCGCCAACACCTCGTCGTCGAAGCTCGGCTCGAGTGGTGCCGGCATCGCGAAGAGCAGGTCGCTGCGGAACTCCTCAGGCAGCCGCAACGGCGTCGCGTGGAGCGGCCTACTCATCGACCACCTCCAGCACGATGTCCTGCCCGGTGCGCCAGAGGTGCGGCAGGAAGAGGCTCACGGACAGCGCGCCATCGAAGCGCACGCGATACGCGCGGTCGTCGCTCGGGTGCACCCAACTGAACGCCTCCCAGCTGCCGCGCCGCGCCGTGTAGAAGGCCGCCATCCCCGAGAGGTCCGCCGACGTGACCGTGCCGTACTGCAAGCGAAACGCGCGCACCGCGGTCGGCACGGTGACGCCCGTGACCTGCGTCCGTGGCGTCACGCTCGCGCGCCGCACGTCGACCGCGACCGTCTCGACGAACACCTGCTCGGGCACGTAGGTCCACGTCGCCACTACCGCTGCTCCTGCACGCGCCGGAGCGCCGCGAAGGTGGTCAGGTCAATGCCCTCGTTCGCGTAGAGCGCGACGTCACCAATCACGCCGTCGAAATAGTGGCCGCTGCGCGGGTTCGACGCGATCCCACCAGAGAGTACCTCGACACCCACGACGGGCGCCCCCAGGGCGAGCGCGACGTTGGCGCTGTCGATGTAAAGCGCCGAGGCGCCGAAGCCAGCGAAGAAGGCATACCCGACCAGATGCGGCGCGTTGTCGAGCAGCGTCGTGACGCTGGCCGTCGCCAGCACGGCGCCGCCCGAGGACACTGCCTGCAGGTAGCCGAACGAGTTGATCTGCACGCTCAGGATGAGCCCGCCGCTCCCCTGCAAGCTGTAGATCGGCTGCGGGCGAAACGTGCGCGGTGGCCACGTCGGCTGCACGAGCGCCGTCACGGCATGGTCGGCGATCAGGAAGAAGCCGCCCGAGTGGACGAGCACAGCGGACGTACACGCCATGGCGGTTGTGCGATCGTCGGTGAGGAGTCCTGGTGCCCCGAAGCTGCACCCCTGAATGACGGCCGGACGGAGGCTCGCGACGGTAAACACGCCCGTGCCGCTGTCATGGATGCTCGTCGCGTCCGTCGCCTCGCCGAGTCGCCACCAGTTGTCAGGTTCGGTGGCGCGCAGCTGCATGCTGTAGGGGACCGCACGCGACACCTCCAGCACGACGGGGGGCAACTCGCGCACCATGCCGTCGCGCCGGGCCGAGGTCAGCTCGGCGTCGCGGAAGCGCACCACCTGCGGCGTCAGCGTGCGCGGGTCCTGCGCGATGAACCGGGTCGCGGGACCGTGGCAGGCCATGAACCATGACGTGACGCGCGCCACCGTGCCGCTGTCGGGGGACGGGAACGTGAAGGTGAGCGCCTGCCCGCGCTCGCGACTGCGCAGCACGCGCTGGACGCTCTGGTCCTCAAAGCGATGCGCAGCGACGGCGTAGGTCAGCTCGGCCCCGAAGTCGAGGCTCGGCGTCTCCTGGAACGTGACCCAGGGACCGTGACCGCAGGGCGAAGCCCCGAAGCCGCCGTGGCCGAAGCCCATGCTGTTGACGCCGAGGCTCATCCGCCGAGCGACGCCTCCATGACGGTCGCGACCAGGCTGTCGCCGGGACCCATGATGAAGCGCGAGGTGGCCGAGACTTGCATGGCGCGCATTTGCAATTCCGCCGAGTAGAGGCCAGGACCGAGCGACGCGACCGCCTGCCAGCTGAACCCCTGATCCGATCCGATGGCGTTGTAGAAGGCCACCCACGCCGAGTTAGAGGGGACCACGAGCGAGGTAACGCCGGTGCGGCGCACGATGAGGCGCGTGTAGATGGCGCCGTTGCCGCCGCCGAAGCTGCCCTCGAAGTAGCCGCGTCCCGTGACATCGAAGACCGCCTGCGCGCCCGACCCCACCAGCTGAAACGAGCTGACGACGCGGCCGAAGGGCGCCGCGGAGGCGACCGTCCACACGCCGTCGGCGCCCTGACTGACGCCGGTCGCGGATGAGACCGTAAACGCCGCGGGGTAGAAGGAGTAGACGAGCGTGACGCGCGGTCGCCCGACCGCCTCGACGGACGCCACGGTGGTGTCGACCGCGTTCATCAGGTCGACGAACTGGTCATACCAAGGGTCGGCAAGCTCCGCCGGTATGGGGAAAGCGTAGTTCAGCGTGTCCGTCATGGCAGATTCCCTCTTGACCCCGCCGCACCGACGGCGCTAGTCGAATGTAGATGCTGCGTCACGCGCTGGTGATCGCGCTCCTCTCGGCGACTCCCGCCCTCGCTGAGCCCGGCACCCGCGCGCTCTGCAAGGCCGCCTGCTGGCCCGCGATCGAGCGCTGTATCGTCAAGACGGCGTGGTTCGAGCGCTGCATCCGCCAGGTCCGCCGCGACTGCCGGCGGGATGCGTCGGTGTGCGTCGGGCGAGTACGCTCGCCGTTCCCCGACACACTGCCGGCCGTCACCGCGCAGCGCACGCCAGGCAGCGTCTGTCGCGACCGCTGCGGGCGCACGGTGCTTCGGTGCATCGCCGATGGCGGGAAGCCGGGGGCATGCCGCCGTCGCACGCTGCGGCAGTGTAAGCGCGGCGCGGTCGACACGGTGTGCGGACCGCCCGGCGAGCTCGGCCTCTTCGTCCGCAGCGCGGGCACCTACCCGGCCTTCCCCGACGTCGCGGTGTTCGAGGTGCAGGTGCTCGGGGTCGACGACAATCGCCCGACGGCCGTCCCGGCGTCGCGCTTCACGCTGGTCGACGCGACCGGGGCGGAACGCCTGGCGCCCATCGCCGCACCCGTCCCGCGCCCGCCCGACTGCTCGGCCACCGACATCGTCCCGCAGAATGGCAGCGTCATCTGCACGCTGCACTTCCCGCGTCGGCAGAACGGGACGATCCGCCTCGACGTCGGGGGCTATCGCGCCGTCGACGACTACGTGCTGTAGCGTCACGCGACCGCCCGCTGAATCTCGCGCACCAACTGCGGCGCCTTGGCCCGCACGGCGCGCGTCACCGCGTCCACGATGTCGGCCTCGGTCACGTCGCGCGCGACGGTGACGTGAATACCGCCCAGCGACACCTGCGCCGTCGCTGACCCGTTCGCCAGCACCGTGCCGCCGCGATTCGGAACGAACACCTCCGGCCCGTCCTCGCCGACGAGATACGCCTGGCCACCGACGACCGGGCCGCCATGCTGGCGCTTCTTGAGCCCGAGGTTCTCGAACCCGTCGCGGATCTCGCGGAGCACCGCGAGCGCGCCCGTGTTGCCATCGAGGAGCAGCGCAATGTCTGCCAGCTTCGTCTCGAGCGCCTGCTGCGTGCGTAGCTCGATGAGGCCGAGCACCGGCAGAATCGCCGTCCGGAACTCCTCAGCGTTCTTCTGCGCCGCATCGAGGCGTGCCGCTGCCGCCTTCTCCTCCGCCGTCGCCGAGTTGATGAGCTTCTCGGCCGTGCGGTCAGCAAAGGTGAGCAGCGCATCGAACGATGCCGACCCCGGCGCGAACAGCTGCGAGCCGAGGTTCAGGATCTCTGGCAACAGCTCGTTGATACGCGCGACGGCGTTCCGCTGGTCCTCGCTCGCGGCGCCGAGTGCCGTCGGGAGCAGGCGCGACACCTCGTCCTGCCGCTTGGTCAGGATGTCCTGCAGCGCCCGGGGACCGCGCCGGGTGACGTCGATCGCTTCGCGCGTGGCCTCGAAGGACCGCCGGATGTCGCGATAGTAGTCGCGCATCTCGCGCGCGAGCGCCGTCTCTGCTTCGAGCTCGGCCAGGCGCAGCTGCGCGAAGTCCTGCACCTCGGCGAGCAGCTTCGGGAGGTCCGCATCACGGGTGAACCCGACCGTGCCGGCCAGGGAGTCGAGGAACGTGCGCCCGCCCACCACGCCCGGCCGGCGCTGGAGTCGGCGCTCCGCCTCGCGCCGCTGGTCGAACAGATCGCCGATGGCGGTCTCGGCCTGCGCAAACCCAGGGCCCGACACGAGGAAGGCGGTCCGCGAGCGCACATCGCGGCGCAGCTGCTGTACGTCGCGCACCGCCTGTGCCGACCCGCCCAACCGCTGCTCGATCAACGCCCGCGCGCCGTCGATGTCGCTGGCCGCGATGCTCACCGTGACACCCATCTTGAACACGCCGTCGGTGAACGTCTTGACGGCCTTCGCATAGGCGGGGTCGTTCACGGCCGCCACGAATTCGCCGATGTTGTCCTCGAACTGCTGAATGAGCGTCCCGGCCGCTGCGGCCGCCCCGCCGGTCCGGCGGGCACGGCGCAATGCGCGGCGCTCCTCCTTGTCGGGCGCAAAGATGTCCGCGAAGCCGATGCCGAGCGACGACGACGCGATGGCCTTGGTAAACCCCTCGGCCGCCGTGCTGACGAAGCCCGCCTGCGCCGCGCGCTGGAAGGCGAGCGGGTCATCGGGATTCTGCACGGCCGCCTGGAACGCTTCGCCGAACACCTCGCGACTGCGCCGCCGCGCTGGCTTGCCCGGAACACGGCCACCCTCGATCGCCGCATCCACGACGCGCTGGTAGTTGAACCCGAAGGCTGGCGAGCCCTTGGCGAACTGCTCGGCGGCGAAGCGCAGGTCGCCATCCCGCAAGCCCTTCCGCTCGGTGAAGATCGCCGCCAGCGCGTTCAGGAACTTCCCGTTGAAGGCCGCGGCGAAGGTCTCCGCGATGATCTGCCCAGCCTCGCCGCCCTCCTTGTTGATGCGCTTCTTGACGCCACCGAGGAGAATGCGGACGAAGTTGCCCTCGCGCTCGTCGCCGAACGCCTCGCCGCCCGCCCCGAACGCCTGCGCGATGATGCGCGCCGCTTGCGCTGCCTGCGGCACGTTCTCGCGCAACCCGTAGGTGCTCGCCCCGGTGATGCCGGCCGTGTCGAGCCCCCCCGCGCCGCCGATCACCTCGCGGAACACCTTGGCGAAAATGCGCTCGATGTCGGGCGCGACGAGCGGGCCGAGTGTGTCCGCGATCCCGCCGTACTTGTTCAGGTAGCCGGTCAGAATGTTCAGGATGAGGTCATCGCCGGTTTCCTTGGCGATGGTCTGCTCGAGCTGCCGCTGCGTGAGGCCCTGCCGCACGCTGTCGCTGATGCCTTTGGTGACACCCTTCGCGATGGCCTGCTCGATGGCGGCACCCGTCGCGGCACCGACTCCGGCGCCGACCACGGCACCAATCGGCCCGCCAGCGGCGAGCCCGATCCCGGCGCCCCCGAGGGTGGTTCCCGCGATGATGCCGGCGCCGAGACCCGTGAGCGTGTTCGACGTGCGGTTCCCGGTACCGAGCGTCACGCGGTCGATGCCGCTGCGCGTGTCGATGAGCCCCTTGGCCGCGAGGCCGAGCGCGATGAGCGCCCCGATGCCGGCGGTGATGGCCGACAGCGACGAGGCCCCGCCGCCGACCGCGTTCGGCGTGAACGTTGCGCCCGCGGGGAGCGGCTGCGCGCCGGCGAAAGTGAAGCCCAGGCCGGCGGTCGACGAAAATGCGCCCGGGGCTGCCGCCGCACCGACGGTCGCACCCGACAGCCCAGCGCCGAGCAGCTGCTGCGCCAGGGACGGGATGCCGAAGGTCGACGGCACGCCGGTCCCACCACCACCGCCCCCACTCAGCAGCCCACTCAGCAACCCGCCGCCATTCCCTCCGCCAACCAGCGACGATCCCACCGAGATCAGCCCGCCAAAGAGCGTGCCTTTCGTGGTGCCCGCCAGCTGCGTCGAGAACGACCCACCCGTGATCTGCGCCAGTGCGGCCGCCTTGGCGACCGCGAGCAGCGCCGTCACGACCTCGCGCAGCAGGATTTCCTTGAGCGCCTTCAGCGCGTCGCCCGACTGGCGCGTGCCGAGCACGAGGCCCTCGAAGGTGTCCTGGATGAGCCCTTGGAGCGGCGTGAAGATCGACTCCAGCGCCGTCATCTGCTCCTCGACCGTCTGAATCTGCCGGATGAGCGGCAGCAGGTCCGCACGCCCGGCTTTCAGCGCCTCCTCGGCCAGCTTCTCGAACTCCTGCGATGCGGCGGCGGCGGGGTCTTGCAGCGCTTCGAGACGGTCTGCCAGCGTGCGCGCGAGCTTGGCGCCTTCCTCCATGCGGCGCTGCTGTGCCTTCTGTTCCTCTTCGAGCTTCTTGGCGGCGTCCTTCGCCTTCACGTACTCGGCGGCGAGATCGCGGAGCCCGGTCGTCGGCAGCTTCGCCTTGGTCGCAAGGTTCTCCAGCTCCGTGGCCAGCTGGTTCACGTCGGCGTCGAGCGCCTTGGCAGGGTCCGCGAAGGCTTCGATTTCGAGGCGCAGCTGCGCGAGTCGTTCGCGGAGGTGTTCGGCACTGCGCGCCGCCGCCTCGGCACCGCCGCCCCCTTGCGAGCCGCCCGGCGTGAAGGGGAAGTCGCCCGTCCGCGGCGCCGCAGGCGGCACGAAGCTGGCGATAGCGGCGAGTTGGTCGGGCGTCGCGAAGGATGCCTCGGGACCGGGCGCCGCCGAGAACCCACCAGGCGCGTCGAAGAGAAAGCGCCCACCCTGGCGCGTAAAGGGCACGCCACGCTCGCGCAGCCGGGTCTCCAGGATGGCTTGCGCCGACGCGTTCTCGGCGCTCACCTGATGAATAGTCGATGCGCTCCCGATCAGCGACGCGATGGAGCCGAAGGCTTGCGCCGCGCGGCTGCCGACGGTGAGCACCGCTTCCGCGAGTCCGCCCATGAGCCGCGTCATGGCGAGAATGCCATCGTTGATCGCACTCAGCTGCTCCGGGGTCAGGCTCTCGCGGAAGGCGATCAGGCGGTCCGTTGTCTCGTCGACCACCGACGCCAGCTGCGTCAGGAAGTCTTCGTTCTTGACGATCTCCGTCCCGAAGGCACCGAACGCAGCCACGAGCGCCGTAACGCTATCGCCCAACTGATCCGCCGCCGCCGCTTGCCCCGTTGTCCAGACGAGCCCGAGGCGCTCCGATAGCGCGATGTTCTTCTCGATCTCGGCGCGCCCCTCCTTCAGGAGCACGAGCACATCCTGGAAGCCGCGCCCGAAGATCTGCTGCGCCGCGACCGTCTTCCGCGCCGAATCGCCGTAGCGGTTGAAGGCGTCACCGATCGCGAGCAACGCCGCCTTGGGGTCGCCTTGCAGGGACTTCAACTGCTGCACGGTGAAGCCCAAGCCCTGCACCAGAATCTTGTTCGCCGCGGTCCCTTTCTGCTCCGCCTCGACGAGCGACGCGGCGAGCTTCCGGAAGCCTTGGCCGAGCCCCTCCAAGTTAACGCCAGCCTGCTTTGCGGCAAAGTCGAAGCGAGAGAGCGTCTCGACGTTAATGGAGAGGCGGCGGGAGAGCGTTTGCAGTTCCTCGCCGCGTCGCACCACCTGGCCGATGAGCTGATCGAAGGCGCGCGCCGCAACGTTCATCGCCCGGGCCGCCAACTCGAGACCGCCCGCCAGCGTGACAATCCGCGCTTCCATGCGCGTGAAGCCGCCGACCGCGGTGGTCGCGAGCTTCTCGGTGCGCTCAAGCTGCGCGTTAAACGTGCGCAGTGCGGTCGAGCCTCTGTCCTCGACCTCGATGGTGAAGCGTAAGCCCTGCCCGCCGTCGAACCCCGCGCCCATCTACACGTCCAGCCGCGGGCCGCCCTGGGCCCGCCGCTGCTCCTCCAGTTTCTTCGCGCGATGGGCGAGCCAGGCGTCGTTCAGCGTCACCAGCTGGCGGAACAGCCGCCGCCGCCGCGCCTGCGGGATGCCTTCGAGGTCGAACACCGCGGGCAGCACGCCGAAGTCGAGCCCGGCGCTGTCGCCCATGCCGCCCGTGCGCTGCTGGCTCTGGACGAGGAACCACAGGTTCCACACCTCGATCTGGCCGGCGTCGAGCGGCGGGAAGCCGTACTCGCGCGCGTGGCGCGTGATGCACTGGCCGCAGTCGTAGCGCTCCGCCTTGCCGACGAAGCCCCAGTGCGCGGTGTTCTGGCGCCCGAGCGGCGCCATCATGTCTTGGCCGACCACGCACGGCCCACACTTCGGGGCCACCCACTGGAGGTAGCCGGTCATGTGAGCCTTCAGCCGTTTTTTGCGGCCGCCTCCGCGGCGTCCTGCGCCTGGCCGATGCGCGTCGCCTGCGTGAAGACGAAGTCGTCGAAGCCGATCGTGTCACCACCGACCACGCCGCGCGCCTTCTCCAGGAGGAGCAGCGCGTTGGTCGGCGTGAACGGCACCGCCTGCCCGACGCCGTTGCCGGCCGGTGCGCGCCGATTGCACGCCGCGAGCACCTTGCCGACGGTGAGGCCCTCCCAGCCGGCCAGGCAGTGCTCGAGCAAGAGCTTCCGAAACGTCTCGACGTTCGCCTTGACCTGCTCCTTGCCGCGCACGGTCACCGTCTCGGTACTGCGGCGCCCGATCTCTTGCAGGAGCCGTGTGTCCACGCGGCGGATGTCCACCTCGAAGGCGGCCTCACCCGCCCCGAAGGGCACGCGTTCACAGATGCGATCCGCGCCATCGAGCAGCGCCGCCAGGTCCAGCGTCTCACCAGTGTCGCTCATACGTCCTCTCAGCCGTTGGAGTTCGCGGTGTAGGGGCTGACGCGCTGGTTCACGAGCACCACCTGCCCCGCGGTGCCGCTGCCGGGGTGCCACATCGCGCGGCCCTGGAAGGGAATCACGATGCGTCCAGGCCCCTGGGCATTCGGGCCGGGATGCACCGTGTAGCGGACGGCGGGGAGGTCGATCAGGAGGCGCGTCGAGTTCTGCGCCGTGAAGAAGAGCTTCACCGCGAACTCGGAGCCCGCGAGGAAGAGGTCGTACTGCGTGTCGTTCTCGAAGGCGATGTTCCCATTGACGTCGACCGTGCGAAACGCGTTGCGCTTCGAGCCGGACGGCCGGAGCCGCCCCTCGATCTTGACCGGCTGCACCAGCTGGTTGTTGACGCGCACGGTGAGCGCCTCGAAGGTCGACGCGCCCGCGCCGTTCACCGACACGCTGCACTGCGACCAGAGGAACGCTTCGGGCACGGAGTAGGCGGGCGTGGTCGCGGCCTTGCGCCCGTACTCGACGCCGAGCCAGTCGGACGAGAAGCGCGCGAGGTTGCCGCCCTCGACCGTGATCTCGAGGACGTTGCACGCCATGCCGTAGTAGACGAAGGCCGACGCGGTGCCGATCGCCGGGCCGCGCGCCAGCTCCCACGTCATCGTGGGCACGTCGCTTCCTGAGCCCGACTGGAACTGCGTCTGCGCCAGGATGAACTGGTGCGCGCGCCAGGTTGCGCTGGAGTTGCCCGCAATGGCCGGCACCGCGAACGTGGCGCCCGACCCGGGGGCCGTCGAGGTGGCGTCGAAGGCGGAGCGCAGGATGTACCCAAACTGCGTCGGGTGCACCTCGCCCGAGAGGTTGCCGCCGACGGTCTGGAGGCCGTTGTAGGCGCGCTGCTCGTCCCACTTGTTCGTGATGCCCTGCGAGAAGAGCGGCGCGGGCGTGACCTGGAAGGTCTCGGACGTGAACGCGACGTAATCGCAGACGGCGACGGAGTCGGTGGTCGTGGAGTTGACGCCGACGGCGGCGTACCCCAGCATGCCGGTGGCCATCGGTCAGTCCTCCTTCTCGGCCGCACTCGCGGTGCGGCTGGCACGGGGGCGCGCCTCCTCGGCAACCAGCGTCGCCAGGCCGCGCTCGATCACGTCGTCGGGGAGGTCGTCGTAGACCTCGCCTGTCTCGCGCAGTCGTCCCGCGCAGATCACGGACCCGCTGGCCCAGCGTGCTGCCGGCATGTGATGCCTCCCGTCGTCTCGCTCGTCGTGAACCCCAGAACGGGGTTACCTGTGACTCTGCGGGCGAACGCGGGTCAGGTCTGTACGTGCGCGCGGAGCAGAATGGCGAGCTTGCTGTGGATGCCCCCGCCCTCGCCGCCCTGCTCGGCCTGACCGCTCGCGACCTCGACCCACTGGACGCGGCCATTGAGGGTCGGGTTGCGGTACATGGCGGCAATCGCCGTCCGCACCACGACGTCGCGTTGGCGGGCGGCATCGTCCGCGCTCTGACCGCTGAAGGCCCAGCAGGCGAGGGACAGCCCGATCACCTCGTCGGCGGGCGAGGCGGCCGGATTCAGCGCCACGATGCGCCGATAGGAGCGCTCAAAGCCGAGAAAGCCGACCCGCACCGCGCTGCCGTGATCCATGGTCGGCGGCTCGGGCTCGCTGGCCACGTCGATGTCCGCCTCGGCCATCTCGGGGTCATCGCGGAGGATGGTCACGAGCTCGGTGACGAGCCCCGCGTAGTCGAATGCCGCCACTACCGCGCCCTCGCCAACAGTGAACGCAGGAAGGCGTCCCCCGTCCTGACCAGCACCGGCGTGATCTGCTCTGGCGTCGGGAGAATGCGCCGCGCCGGCAGGCCGGGGTGCATGACACCCTTGGCGAACACGAGCGACGCGCCGGCCTTCTTCGCAATGACCGTGCGACCGCCCCGCTTCGGCGTGCCGACGAACGAGCCGCGCCCGGTGGGGCGACCTCGGCCGAGGCCAGAGAACGACACCTGCCCCCCGCCGTCGCCGACGCCGACCCACGCGAGCGCCTTGGCGACCTTCGGGCGGATCGGGTACGGGCCGCGCGTGCCCGCGTGCTGCCAGGGACCGACCTTGCTCTGGGAGAACACCACGACGCGCGTCGCGTAGACGGCGAGGTCGAACGAGCGCAGCAAGGCGCCCGTGTTCTGGAGCGGCTTGGCGCTGCCGGAGCCACGCCCCGCGCGGCGCTGCGCCACGGTGGACGGTCGGAGGGGCGTCCATGCGGGCCGGCCACCCTCACGGAAGGTCTGCCCGATGAAGCCCAGCGTGGCGACACCGAACGCGCGGAGCAGCGGCTCCGGCGAGCCCAGCACCTTAGTGACCTCGCGCACCTGACGCCGCAGCGGGGCCAGGTCGGGCGGGCGAAAGGCCGTTGCCACGGCTACGCCCAGCCGCTGCCGCTCGAGCCCCGCCGCGCCGCCTCGTCACGCACGCGGTTCGGGTCGACGCGCTCACTGAGGGAGGGGTTGGCGAGGAACACCGGCACGTACTCGCTGGTCGTGCTCGATGGCACATCCACGGTGGTCAGCTCGCTGAGGACGCTGCCGTCCGCACCGACGAGACCGGCGTCGCCCTTGGCGAGTTCCTCAAGCGCCGCGTACGCTCGTTCAATGCGAGCCTTGATCCACTCGGGCAGATTTGGGGACCGCTCCACCACGTCCAGCATCGCCAGATCCACGGCCAGATCGCGGATGCGCGGCGGTGCCCCCGACGGGTCGGTTGCGAACGGGACCGCGTAGACGCGCGCCAGCTTCGAGTCGATCAGGTTCGACGCGCGCTCGATCATCGTGCGCAGCTCGTCGTTGACGAGGCCGCTCGTATGCACGCGGGGGAAGGCCGCGAGCATATTCTCGGGGGTCGCGTAGCAGCTCACGCCCGCCAGTCTGCGGGCGAACCCGGCTTACGGCGTCTTGGGCTTCCGCACCTCGACCACGGTCGGCGGGTCGAGGGCGGGCGGCTCGTCGGGCGGGTCGATCACGGCCAGCTTCTTCAAGGCCGCGAGCGCTCTGCGCGTCAGCGCGATGACCAGCTCACCCACGGCGGCGGTTCTAGCGAGTCGATACGCGCGGGTCATGAGCGCAGGTGCCATAGGTCATCACCCCGGCGTCACCCGCACGCACTGGAACAGCCCCGGGGGCGTCGGGTCAATCACCTGCCCCGCCGTGTAGCTGGCCGTGAAGGTGTACGCGAAGAGGTCCGCAGAGTCGGGGCGATAGTACGCCTCCCACACCAGCGCCGTGACCGACGTGCAGGCGGTCGAGTAGACGAGCGTGCCCGCACCTGAGCCGACGTAGACGGAGAAGATCGGACGCGAGGGGGCATCGGAGTACGTCACCGAGAAGCGCCGCGTGTCTCCGGTCCTGATCCTGGGAATTGGTGCCGCCATCGTGCTCCCCCTAGTGCAGCGTCGTGCGCCGCCCGCGTCCCGCAACCGTGGTCGCAGCCCCGCCACCAACCTGCGTCCGCGCGCGCCCCTCGACCTCGACACCGCCAGCCGACCCAGCAACGGCCGCGCGCATCCCGCGTGCCGCGACATCGACGTCGCCGTGACTAAAGCCCGTCACGACCTCGGGCGGCGCGGGCGCCTGGTCGAGCAGCGGGCCGTTGAAGAGCAGAAGGAGGCTCATTCGAGGTTACAGATCGGGCTGCCAGGACAGCCGTTCGCCGTGGTGTCGTCGTTCACCGTACACACCTTGACTTCACACCGCTCGCCCGCGTCGCAGTCGTCAAGCGTGCTGCACGTCGCCGTCGTGTAGTCGCCGTCGCCTTGGCGACAGTACGACTGCCGCGTGCGAAACGGCCACGTGCCCGTCGTACAGGTGTTGAGCGCCGTCAGGTAGTCCCCGAAGCCATCCGCGCCGATGACGCGCGCGCCCGCTTCGAGCGTGTGCACGGCGTCGACATGGTAGGCGCAGGTGTCGTTCGTGACGATCTGATTCCGGCAGCGTCCACGCATGAGGGTGCGCACGTCGGCCACGTGCGGGAACGACGCGAGTACCTTCTGCGAGTGGTATTGCAGATAGCCCCAGTCCTGCCACACGGGCTGCGCGAAGTCACAGGCATTCCCGAGCTGGCGCACGCCGCCCTGCGCGGTCGTCGTCAGCCGCGGGAACTCGGGCTGCGTCGCGAAGATGAGCACCGGCTTGCCGTCGGGGTCGACGTACTGATCCACGAAGTCCTGCATGCGCCGAAACTGGTAGGACATCCCGTAGGCGATCAGCGGGCGGGTGAAGCGGCGGAAGGCGCCCGCGACGTCGGGGTCGTGATTGCAGACCGTCGGCCCGCAGTTCGTGCAACGCCCCCCGACGCACTCGCCCTTGTAGGTCCGTGGGCCCGGCGTGGTCGCCGTCGGGTAGTCGACCACCGGACAGTCGGCGTCGGTCGTGCATGTCGAACGCGAACACGGACACGTACACTGCCCCCAACAAACACCGGCCGAGCTGTTGTAGCTGCCGGCGCGGTCCGGCTCGCTGCACGCCGCATCCGAGCCGCCCGTGCGCCGACAGATGCCGTTCGAGCAGCTGTAGTTGGTCGGACAGTCGCCGTTCACCTGGCACTCGCAGAAGCCCTTGCGGTACGCGGCCGTCGGATCGTTGACCGAGCACGTCTGTCCCGCGCCGCAATCCGCGTCGACCTTGCAGTCCGCCGTGGACGCCGTGCACAGGTCGGCGACGTTGCCGCTGGTGTTTGTGACACAGGGATACTCGACGTCGGAGAACTTGGTGCCGACGCACCGCGCATCCGGCCCCCGCGCCGCCGTGCAGGTCGCATCGCTGACGCAGGCGAGCGGGGCGCCGCACTGGTCGCATGCACCGCCGGGCACCATCGCGTAGACGCTCGCCGACTCCGCGCACGTCGGCGCCTGTGCGCCGAACTGGCCCGCGACCGCCGCACCGGCCGTGTCGTTCGGGCTCTCCATGATCGCGAGGTAGTCGCACGGCGGGAAGCGGCACGCGAAGCCATCCGCGCAGTCCCCGCCGGTGAAGTCGCCGCCCAGCTGGCAGGCGATGCGATTGGCGTCGCCGGCCACACAGCGTCCATTGGTGCACGTGCCGCCCGTCCCGCAGTCCGTGCCCGTAGAGCATGCGCAGGCGCCTTCGCCGCGGCTCGACACGCCCTGACTGTTCGTGCCGAGCAGCACTTCCTCGAGCCGGTTATCGCGGAACTGCCACGAGGTCTCGTTCCCCTGCCCCGCCGCGATGGCGTAGTCGCTGTTCACCGAGGCCCCCAAGAAGAACGGCCAGAAGATGCGGTCGGGGCAGTCCCCGCCGGGGCACGCGTCGTCGCAGGTCGCCGTCGTCGCACACGTGCCGAGGTTTCGGCAGTCGGCATCGACGCTGCACGTGATCCGATCGTTCTGCGAACAAATGCCCGCGCTACAGGTGCCGCTGTTACCGCACTCCCCGTCCGCCGCGCACTGATAGCCAGCCCCCGCGTTCACCTCTTCGCGGCGCCCGGTGCAGGTCTGGCACTGCGCATCCGACGTGCAGCCCCCCGAGGGGAGATCGCCAAACGCCGTTGTCCCGTTCGGCGCGTCCCACGAGCAGTACGTGTCCTGACTGCACGGCTCGCCCGCGTTGGTCGCCGGCTCCTGACAGACCGCCGCGAGCGTGCCACCCGCCAGGGAATCGCCCGCGCCGCAGACCGTGATGATGCCGTCATCGACGCCAAGATTGTGGTCGCGGAGATTTGGCGGCAACGGCTCGTCTGGCAGTTCCCCACGCGCGTAGAGCAGCGCCCCGCCAACGCGAAAGTTGGAGTTGTTCGGTCGCGTAATGAGGCGATAGCGGATGCCCGCCTTGTTCAGCACGGCGGGCGACCAGACGACCGCCGACCCCGGGGCACTCTCGTTGACGGCGTAGCCCAGCAGCGTATGGCTCGACAGCGTGCCGGTGGAGCCGCCGACGGACGCGGTCGCGACGCACGACGTCGTGGTCTCGCACACGAGCGTCGCGTGGTCGTAGGTCCACGTGCCGGCGTCATTGCTCGTGATGCCCGTGAAGAGCCGCGCCACGGCCGTCACGCTCGCGTCGTCGGCGGGCGTCATATCGGAGACGCGCGCCACGTCGTCCGTGCGGTCCGCGTTCGGCTGGCGCACGGTGTCGTCGTTTGTGGCGCTGTTGTACTGCGCGCCGCCGGTCCAGTCGTCCACGCAGGTGTAGTTGGCGGTCGTCGCGCAGTCGTCGTCGGGCCACGTCACGACGCCATCGGCCGTCGGATGCCCGGTCGCAATCCACCCATGATGCGCACGGTCGCCCGTCGCGATCACGAGGTCGTCGAAGTACGCCTGCCGCGCGACCGCCTCCGTACCCGGGGCGCCGAGACGCACGCTATCCACGGTGCCGATGGTCGAGCCCGACGCCTGCGCCGTGCCGGCCACTTCCTGCACGCCGTTGATCCAGAGGTCGCAGACCACTTGATTCCCGCCGGCCTGGAAGATGTTCCGCTGGTGCACCTCGATCGTCGGCATGAAGCAGCCCGCGGAGGTCGAGGCGGTGCACGCGGAACACGCCGCGCTCTCCGTACAGTCGCTGCCCGAGGCGCACGGCCGATAGGCGTCGTTCGCGCAGGCGGTCGCGCGCAGGATGGTGGCGCCGGTCCCAAAGCTGGTCGACGTGGTGCCGTGGTAGAGGAGCAGCGTCCCGCTCGTCGTGATCTGCACCGCGCACTGCCGGTCGGACCCCGCCATGAGCGCAATCGGCGTCCAGGCGGTGGCCGGGATCGATGGCAGATGCAGGTTGACGGCAACGGTCAGCTCATCCGCGCTGATGGTAAGTGCCAGCGTCGACGGCGTGTAGCAGCGGCTCTCCCCGCTCGCGACGTCGAGAAACGCCGCCCACTTCCCGGAGCTATGCCCACCGTTCGCGCTGTTGTGGTCACGGTCCGTCGAGAGACGCATGTCCGCGTCGATCGAGCCTCCGCCACTGCACCCTTCGGTCATCGCGAACGGATCGACGGCCGTTGTCGTGGCGGCGTCCGCATCCTCGAACGCTTCGAGGAAGATCGTATCCGCGCGTGCGATGCTGGCGAGCAGCAGCACGCCGAGCAGCGCCCGCCACATCACCAGGCGTCCAGGTTGTAGACGAGCGTGCAGGTAATGTCGTTCGCGGCCGGCGTGTCGGTCGTGACATCGCGGAGCACGATCAGCGACGGCGCGGCGATGGCGACGCCCGCCTCGACGCGGACGTTGCAGGTCGACGCCGTGGTCGTGATCGTGCACGTGATCGTCGTCGTGGCCGTGTCGTCCATCAGCGTGATGGCGTGCGCGTCCGTGCCGCCGCCCGCCGCTGCGGTGAGGCCGCACGTCATGCCGTAGACCTTGATCGCGCCGGGCGACGCCTGGTCGACGTCCGTCCCGTTCGCGGTGGTCGTCGATGCGGCGCTATAGGAAACCGGGAAGTATTTGGTGGTCGCCGTCGTCGCGAGGCCGGTCCCGACGCCGGTCATGGTGAGCCAGCCGGTGCGCCAAATGTGGCCGCTCTCGTTCTTGAAGAAGAAGCGGTTCGGCGACCCCGACTCGACACCCCACGAGCCTTCGCCGCTCGTCGCGGACCCCGTGATGGTCCCCTCGGCGGCCGCGAAGGGATAGTAGTTCGTCGCCGACGTGACGGCGCCGACGTAGACCCCATACTCGTTCGTCAGCGTCTCTGTGCCTGCGCCCGACATCGCCGTCGCCGTCGCCGCGAAATGGCGGAGTGTCGTGATGGTCGCCGCGCCCGCGGCATTGTTCGTGGTCAGGATGGGCGCCGTCGCGAACAGGTCCACCAGCGTGGCCGTGATCGACCCCGACGCGCCGGTCTCCTTGATCGTTGGGCGTGCGACGTACGAGCGCACGGCGGTACCGCCGAGCGTGCCAGCGGCCGCGTTGTTCGCGTTCAGGACGGTGGCGTCATCGAAGATCGTTGACGACCACGTGCCGGCCGTGTTCGCGCCAAAGTTCGCCGTCTGCGTGCTCTGAAAGAGCGTCGCGGAGTTCGACACCGCCGACGCCGCCGACAGGGTATAGGTGGCGTTGCTGCGGAGGAGCGTCGAGAGGTACGCGGTGTTGGCGCCGAGGCTCACCGTGGGCGACAGGTCAATGCCAACCACGGCGACGATGCCGGAGTCGACCGTGAACGCGGGCGTCCACGACGCGACCGTGGCGTTGGTGTTGTTAGCCACCGTTGGGCGCAGCGCGAGCTCGTCGATCACGTTCACCTGGCCCCGCGTGCTATGCGCCGTCGACTGGAGGCTCAGGTCTTCGCCGCTGGCCGTCCCGCCGATGACGGTCTGCCCGCCACTCCGTCCGTCGGACGACACGTCGCCCTGCTGCACGAACGTGTTGGTGGACTCGCAGAGGAAGAGCTTCTGGTAACTGTCGCCGTTGCTATCGACGCAGACGTCGCCGACGGTGCAGGTGGCCGCACAGGTGGTCGCATTCGGCAGCTCGACGCTGGTCGCGGCGCCGAAATCCACCTGGCGGCCGTCGAAGAGCACCGGGTCGCAGAAATCGGTGCTCACGTCGCCGATGCACTGCCCGAGCAGCGTCACGTCCGTCGCCGTGGTGACCGTGCAGACCGACGGGAATTGCTCGACGCTGCCCGTCACCGTGAAGATACTCGGGTCGAGCTCGAATAGGCCCGCGCGGCACACCTCTTCGGCGTTCTGCGTGATGCCGATCTCGCCGCGGCGCGTGTTGTCCTCGACCGCCCAAAGCGGCGAGACCAGCACGAGGAGCAGCAGCAGCGCCCTACTGCATCGGGACGCCATAGACGGCTCCTTGAACGAAGGCCATGGACGCGGGCGTGACGATCGATAGGCGCGCGTAGAGCCCGTGCGCCTGCCACTCGAGCATCGCCGTGGTGCTGACCACGGTGCGCTCTTCGACGAGCCACGTACCGCTCGTGTGCGCCTGCGCGAGCAGCACCTGGAAGGACCGCACGGTGGATGCGCTGGGCGTGGCGAGCAAACAGCGGATCGCCGCGAAGTGCTCGATGCCGCTGAAGACGGCGATGTGCGCCGAGCCCGCCCCCGGCATCACGCTCACCGCGACGGTGCCGAGCGTCGGGCGGAAGTTGCCGACTTTGAGCGGCGACCACGGCGAGCCGACGGCGGTGACGGCGATGGCGCCGGAGACCGCGACGACGGGCGACAGCGAGACCACGCTGACCGTGGGGACGCCGATCACGCTCGAGACAACGGTGCCCGGTCCTGAGAGGCTGACGACGCTGACCGTCGGGACGCCGACGAGCGATGCGGTGACCGTTGGTTGTCCGATCACCGAGGCGACGACCGTGCCGGGGCCCGACAGACTCACCACGGAGACGGTCGGCACGCCAATCAGCGACGTCGTGGTGGTCGGCTGGCCAATGACGCTGGCGACCACCGTGCCTGGGCCGCTCAGCGAGACGACCGACACGGTGGGCACGCCTGCAATCGAGGCCGTGACCGTGGGCTGACCGATGACCGACGCCACCACCGTGCCGAGCGGCGCGTTGTTCGAGGCCGCCCGCGTGATCCACGGCGACGTCGCTTGCGTGACCGCCACCGGGTCCAGGATGGTCGCGACGACCGAGCCGGTGACGGTCGAGCCGCCCCCCGCTGTGCTCGCCACGATCACGATGAGCGGCGCGGTCGTGGCCGCCTGCGTGATGAACACCGAGCCGGTGATGGTGGTGCCGCCCGGGGGCTGGCTCACCACGATGACCGTAAACGGTGTTGCGGTGTCCGCCTGCGTGACCCGCACGGAGCCGACCACGCTGGTGAGCGGCGCGCTAGCGACGATGGTCGTGAACGGGGTGGCGGTGTCGGCCTGGGTAACGCGCACCGAGCCCGTGATGGTCGGGATGCCGATCACGCTGGCCGTCACCGTCGGTTGCCCGATGATGCTGGCCACGACGGTGCCGGGGCCGCTCAGGCTGACGACGCTCACCGTGGGGACACCCGCCACCGAGACGGTCGTCGTGGGCTGCCCGATCACGCTGGCGACGACGCTGACGGTCGGCCCGAACGAGACGACGCTGACGGTCGGGACGCCGGGCAGCGAGGCGGTCACGGTCGGTTGCCCGATCACGGACGCGACCACGGTTCCGGGGCCGCTCAGCGAGACCACGGAGACGGTCGGGATGCCGGCGATGGAGGCGGTGGCGAAGAGGTGGCCGGTGACCTGGACCGTCTGATGGCCGCTGAACTGGACGAACGGAACGCCGGGGAGGCTCGCGGTGACGAACAGCTGTCCCGTGACGCTGGCGGCGACCGATGGCGTGCCGGCGATGCTGGCGGTGACGGTCGGCTGCCCGATGATCGACGCGACGACCGACGGGTTCGTCAGGCTGACCGGGATCGTGATGCTGTTCGCGTGGAGGCCGACCGGGAGGTACGTGCCCTCGGCGGTCGAGCGCACGTCGAGCAGCTGGAGGCCCGACGGGTCGCCGACGATGACCTCCTGACGCGCGCCGTGCTCGAAGGAGGTCGTCGCAACCGGGACGGCCGTGGCCGGGTTGAGACTCTGGACGTAGGTCGAGAACCCGGCCATCGCCGGGTCCACTCTGCGGGCGAACCCTCAGGGTGGGAGCGGGAGAGCCCAAGGCCGGAATCGAACCGGCGACCCCCGCCTTACGAGAGCGGCGCTCTGCCGTCTGAGCTACTCGGGCAAGGTCGCAGAGATGTCCATGCGCGCCATCTCGTCCGCCAGCGCGTCGCGATCCGTGATGGGCGTGGGCGCATATCGAAGCAGCACCTCACATTTGCAGCCATCCGGTCCAGGCTGATGCAGCGACTCGCTGCGCAGCCCAGCCGGGTCGATAAACGGCTCGTCATCCGGTGGCAGCGACACGCCGCAATCCTATCTCAGCACCATTCGCCGCTCCACCGCTCACACCCGCCGAGCCCCGCCGCGACCAGCTTCTCCAGATGCGCCTCGCTCCCGACGCGCCCCTGGAACATGACCGCCACCGCCTCCTCGCCGCTGACCTCGGGCCGGCGCACCTGAATCTGCACGCTGGCGTCGAGGCCGCGCGAGAGGGCTCGGTAGCAGCCGTCCACGTACTGCGAGGCTTCTGCCAGGAACGCATCCGTGGCGCCGACGAAGTGCGCTTCGAAGACGGCAATGGCTTCCTCGGCGCACCACACCGCCTCGGCGACCAGCTGGCCACGATGCTGCTCCAGCAGGTAGCGGACGTGGTGCGAGAGGTCGCGGAGCCAGAGGAAGAGGCCGAGACGCCGGTCGGGATACTTCGCGCGGTCGGCCACCATGAGCGGCCAGTTCCTGAGGAAGCGGCGTCGGCGCATCAGCTCGGTGTAGTAGCCACTGTGCGCGAGCCACACATCCGGCAGGAGCAGCACCGGGCCAAGCCCCTCGGCGTAGGTCGGCGCGTGGCCGGGGTGCTCGTGGACGATGCCGGCGAAGCGGGCGGTGAGGCCGCTGTGATAGGTCGGCCAGTCGGCGCCGGGAATCCAGCCGGGCTTGCCGTCAGGACGACGCCGGAACACGCGCACCGGGGTGTCGCGCTTGAATGCCTGCGGGGGGTCGCTCGAGAAGTGGTCTTGCTGGAGGCCGTAGCCCTCGAAGATGTTGGGCCGCAGGTAGCGCGCGAGGCGCTCGGGCTCGAGAAGCCGCTCGTCGGTGTCCTGCCAGCAGATCCAGTCCCCCTCGGCGACTGCGATGCTCTGGTTCCGCGGCGTCTCGAAGCCGGCGACGCGATGGCCGGGCTGCAGCTCGCCGACGTCGTGCAATCGCTGACAATCAAAGCAGTGACGCGGATTCGTCGCCTCGACGAGCGTCACGGGAATACCCGTCTCGCGCCCCCAGCGCGTCACCAGCTCTTCGGTCGGGTAGACCGCATCGCCCGTTGCCGTCGGCCCATTCAGCGCGACGACCACCTGATCGGCGATCGGCTGGACGCTGCGCAGCGCCTGCAGGAACACCGCGTCGTCGAACTGGCGCGGCGCCATGAAGCACACCGACAGCGTCTCGCGGGCGGGCTGCGTCGAGCGCACCCGGGCCAGGTTGCGCTCGCCCATCGCGTGCGGGTTCCAGCGGAACGCCGTCGCCGTAATCGCGTTGCCGTCGGCGTCGAGCGCACACGCCTGCGACTGCACGGCGGGCATCTTGCCGAACAACTCGGTCAGGTCGTGCCCGACAAGTGCCCGGTGTCGATGCTGTGCGCGCCACGCGCCCACGCTGGTCAGCACGAGCACGGGCGTCTCGGGCGGGATGCCGAGGCCGTGCAGCGTGAGCGCCGGGGGCTGCGGACTGTCTTCCAGCACCCAGCCGACTACGTAGGCGTCGGGCGTTGTCCCGGGCGGCAGCGGCGGGAAGGTGATCCCGAGGGACGGCTCCGCCCAGGGACGTTGCGCGGCGACCGCCTGCGCCCAGCCGCCGACCAGCTGTTGCAGTGCACCGGGGACGTTCAGCGCGGGGTTCGGGACGAGGCCGACGGGCGTCGCGGGCACATACGTGAGTTTGGAGACGGCGGCGCGCGGCTCTTCGCGAGTGACGTCAGACAGGAGCGCACCCCACGCCTCAGCCACCGTGTCCCAGGTCGGCGCCATCGGCATCATCTGCTGACGCAGCTGTTCTTGCCGCTCGGGGTCGAGCGCCTCGACCATCGCCGCCACGAAGGCGTCGTCGGTCTCCACCTTGAAGCCCGACCACACGGTGTCGTGCAGCGCGCCCCACGGTCGGACGACAGGCACCGCGCCGGCCATCTGCGCCTTCACGGCCGTCTGGCAGAAGCCCTCGCCGCCCGTGCAGTAGTAGGCCCAGACGCCGGCTTGCTTGAAGAGGCGGTGGATGTCGGCATAGCTGCCGCGGGACATGGTGACGGTGGGCTCGCCGAGTACCACCGCGCCGTCGCGCGCGACCCCTGTCGGCATGTCGCCGTGGCGCGGCATCTGCTCAATCAGCCGCTCCACCTCCGCGCGCAGCGCCGGATTCCCGCCGCACGCGTCGAACAACTCCCAGCCGTAGCTGATGTGGAGTCTGGCATCGGGTCGCGCCTCGACCACGCGCGGCCACAGCCGGAGCAGCTCGACGAGCCCGCGATCGGGCGACGACGCGTGCAGGACGAGATTCGGGTCGCGCGCGACGTCGATCGGGAACGCGTAGGGGTCGTAGCCGTCGGGGAGCACGTCGAGCAGATGGCGCGTCGCGGGGAAGGCGGCCTCTTGTACGCGACGCAGGTAGGGGCTGGTGAGCACGATCCGGCGGAACGGATGGAAAGGCGCGGCGCGGTTCTGGTCGGTCCAGAGGAGCGCGACGGGCGCGTGGCGCGGATCGTACAGCTCGGGGCACTTCCGGTAGATAGCAACGTCGTAGGCGTCGAGGCCGGTTCCGGCGAATACGAGCCTCTCGCCGCGCGCGGCGAACCACGGCCCGTGGTCACCCAGTCGCACCTGCGGACCATCGTAGAGCACGGTCACTTGATGGCCTCGCGCTGTCATCGCCAGCGACCAGAGACGGATGGCGTCCTCGCCGCCTCCGAGGCTGTCGATGTCGCGCGGGTCCCACGGGAACGCGGTCGGGTTGGTGATGAGCAGGATTCTCACGCAGGCTCCTTCGGCCGGAGAAAGTAGTCGTGCGGGTTGTCGGGGTGCTTCTCGACGGCACTCCAGCACGAGAGCACCAACTGGCGCAGGTCGTCGTAGGCATACGGCACGCAGCCGTCCGCGCGCGGCGGCAGATACCATGCGGAGAGCACGACCCAGCTCGCATCGCGCTCGAAGTCATACCAGGCGCGACGCACCGTGCAGTCGGTCGGCAGCGTCAGGCCGGGCTTGAGTCGCAGCATCGCTTCGCGCGTCGCGCTCACGCGGGCTCCTTGGGTGACTGCGGTCGACGGGGGTCTTTCGGATCATCGAGCGTGAACGGCTCGACAAAGGCGACAGGGCGGCCGCCGATGCCGAGACCGCGATGCGCCGTGCGTGCGTAGGCATCAGCAGCCGCGCGCGTCGTAAATACCGCGTCGGGCTCGTGGCAGCCATCGTCGCAGGACCGCACCCGCACGACGTAGACCTCCGCGCCGCTGCGCACGCTCACGGGGCTGAAGTGCCGCGAACTTTGCATGGCGGTGAGCCGCTCGCCCTCGTCGATGGGGCGCGTCACCCAGACGAGAAGCGTCGCGCCGTCTTCACTCAAGATGGAGACTGCCTCCAGGGGACCGACGGGCGGCGGGTATCGGTCGGCCGACTTGAGCCACGCCGTTGTCGCGCGCCGAATCGCTGGCGTCGTCTGCGTGCCGTCGGGTCGCTTTCCGCCCGTGATGCACCAGCCACACGCATCGCTGCAGTCTGAGTACATGGCCATCACCTCACCCACCCTTCTGCAGCAGATACGCCCCGCGCGGCCGATCCGTCGTCCTGGTGAACACTTCGAGACACGCCGCCACGTCCACCTCCCGCACGAACGCCGCGCACGCCGACTGCACCTGCGGCATGGAGTGGATGTCGTCCACGAACAGCCAGCCGTTCACGTCGAGCACGCCCCAGGCCAGCCGCAAGTCCCTGAGCTTCCCCTCGTAGCCATGGTCTCCGTCCACGATGACCAGATCAAAGCGCCGTGCGGTGACGAACTCGGGCAAGCCCTGCGCCGTGTCCCAGCGCTGCACGGTGACGAAGCGACAGGACGGCGGCGTCGCATGCAGGACGTTGGTGTACGCCTGCCGCACGTAGTCGCCGCCGAAGTACGTCTCCGCGTCGAGGCCTATCGCCACCTCGACGTGACTGCCGCCGCGCAGCCACGCGCAGAGGCCGTACCCGTAGAGCGTGCCGATCTCCAGGATGCGCTTCGGCTTCAGCATGCGCGCGAGCGCGTACATGGCGGGATAGTTGCCGCGCGAGGCGACCCAGGGGATGTCGTCCCAGGTCTCACCGTCGCACTGCACGTCGGCGGGCTGGCAGAGGTGCGGCAGGTCGCCAAGCAGATCCTGACTCGTCGGGCCGGCATCGAGGACTGGTGGCGGGCGCCAGCCATCCCAGGTGACACTCGCGGTCGCGGGGCGTGAGGAGCCGGTCATTCCACCGGCTCGTGCAGTTCCGTAAAGCGCAGCGCACGCTTCACGTCCACGGGGGCCGCCACCTCGACGCGATAAGACGACGTGATCTCCAGCAGCGCGCGGCCCGCATGGCGCGCGGCCTTCCGCACCTCGGGTGGGAGCAGCATGTTGCGCGTCAACTCGGCGCACGCCGCGGCGACGGGCAGCACGGCGGCGCGCTGGTCGGCGAGGCGAAGGCGGCTCACTTCGCGTCCTCGCTCAGATGCGCCACTTTGATGTCGGGGAAGGCGTCGGGTTCGAGCACGGCGTTCAGGGAATTCTTGAGCGCGACGCGCTCTGCATTGAGCGCGCGGATCACCTTGGCACGTCGCCCCGCCTCCGCGTCGCTCAGGCTGTGCTCGTTGTCGCGCAAGTCCTTCTCCAGGAACGCGATGCGGAGGTTCACGATGGAGAGCTTGTCGATCATGTCGCCGACAGAGAGCGCGAGGCGGGTGCGGCTCATGGACGCGCCCAGAGCCACGCCGGCACGATGGCGACGGAGGACACGAGCAGCGCAACAATCGACACCGTGGCAACGGCACTCCAGAACGACTCACCGCGCCGCGCATCGTCACGCGCGCTGGCCGGGCGGTTCGGATTGGCCGCCGCGAGGCCGCTGAGAATACCCCAGCAGAACGAGAAGCCGAACATCACCAGCGACACCCACCATGCCGTGGCGAGCAGCTTGACGGTGAACGTCACCCCCACACCCCCTTCTCGCGCAGCACCGCGCGTTTTCCCGTCCCGTCGAACTCGAACTGCCAGCGCTGCGCGAGCGTCGGCACCGTGCGCGGGTCCAGGTCGATGTTGTCGACGAGGAGCACGCCCCCTGGCGCCATGTGGTGCTCCAGCGTCGCCACCTCGTTCGTGATGGTCTCGGCGTCGTGCTGGCCGTCCAGCAGCGCGAACTGGAAGCGGGTCATCCCCACGGGCACGCCGCGCTGCCAGAGCGGAATGCCGAGGAGGCGCGTCAGGAACGCCTGGCTCGTCAGGCGAAAGTGGACGTGGTGGGGCTGATCCGCGAGGAGAATCCGCATCGCCGTGTAGTGGCCGTCGCCGTAGTCGTTGTCGGTCCAGACCCGCTGGCCGTCGGGATACGGCTTGTTGCCGTAGGGGTCAACGCTCACGAGGGGCGGCTCCTTGCCCTGCCCGTACAGCGCGGTCAGCAGACGGCAGAAGAGCCACGCGGAGCCACCCGCGCGGGTGCCGATCTCGAGCGATGGGCCGCCGGGACGGCCCGACTGGGGATCACCGGCATGCGCGTCCACAAACGCGCGCGCGAAGAAGGCGAGCTCGTCGGGCGTGCTGTCGCTGTGCGCGGCGGCTTCGGTGGCGAGGGCGGTAAGGGTGGCGTCGGTCACCAGAGCCTCCCGAGCAGTTCCCCCGTCAAGCACACCCGGTGGGCGACACAACTAACCAGCGTGCTCTCGCTCTGCGCGAGGTGGCACCGCTCTGAGTTGCTGATGGTCCACGGGTCGGTCCAGCACACTGACGCCGGCACGCCGATGGCGAAGAGCGTCACCACGACCGCCAAGATTGCGGCGACACCGAGCGCCACCAAGCCCGCGCTCGGCGGGGCGTATCGATAGCCGCAGTGCACACACGTGCGCCGCGTGCATTCGTCGCGGCCGCACCCGGGGCACCGGCTTCGATATTGCGGCAGGAAGATCGGAACGATCACAACCGCCCCTCCGTCCACCCCGGCCGCAACGCCAGCCGCTGCACCATCGACACCTCGGGATGCGCCGTCAGCATCTCCGCATCGCCCGTCCACTTGGCGCGGAACCGGCGCAGGTCTTCCGACTCGATGTCCGCGTCGCGCTCAGCAGAGTCGGCCCGCCGCGTCTGCTTGTCGAGATGACACACGCGCACCTCGTTGAGCACGTGCGGGTAGAAGCGCCGGTCGCCCGTCGCGTCCGCATGCCGCACCAGCCGCGCGATGTAGTCGGTGTCGCCGCTGCACACGTAGAACTGCGGGTCGTACCAGCCGACCGTCTCGCGCAGGCAGGCCCAGTCGAGGAGCCAGCACGCGCCGTTGTAGTTGCCGCTCGGCGTCAGCGTCATGGGTTGCGTGAGCGTGGCGTCGTAGGTCGCGAGCCCCTCATCGTTTGGATACGGTGCCATGTAGTGCGCACCCGTCGCCTGCTGCCCTTGAAGGAGCGCCGGCAGCGTCCACGGGCCGAGGAGCACGTCCGCGGTGACCACGAGGACCAGATCGGCCGTCGTCGCGGCGAGTCCACGGTTGAGGGAACACCACACGCCCACGTCGCGCTCGTGGCGGATGACGCGGCAGCCTCTCCGTCTGGCCTCAGCCAGCACCTCGACCAACACCGGGTCGTCGCTGGCGTTGTCGCAGATGGTGACGGAGCCGACGAGGCCGGTCGTCAGCGCGTGCGCGTAGACGTGCGCCATCGTCAGGCCGAAGACGCGGCCGGTGTTCTTCACGGGGAGGAGGAGGTCGATCACTTCGCGGTTCCCCGCGCGGCGCTCCAGTCGTGCTGGCCAAGGTGATACTCGACGCGGCGGCAGCGCACGCCGAGCGTCGGGTGTGTCGCGGCGCAGGCATCGACGAAGTAGAAGCTGTCTGTCACTGTGGCGGGAACGCAGGCGTGCTCACCCGGCGCGATCTGGTGACAGCGCGGACACTCCCCCGTCTCCACCGCCCGCACATCGGCCGGCGTCCCCAGCGGCACAAACCCCGTCGTCGGCACCGCCCGCACCCGCGCCCCGCGCGCAATGAGCGGCCCGTAGACCGGCGCCAGGTAGTATTCCCCGCCCGTCTTGGCGCCCTCGGCCCGCTGCCGGGCGCACGCCCACACGAGGTCACCGGCGCGGCGGAACCAGTAGAAGCCCACCGTGGCGTGCTGACTCAGCACCTGCTTCTCCGCCACCTCGCGCACCCAATCCTCTTCCAGGTCTTGCGCCGTTCGCACGTAGGACCAGCGCTCCTGCGTGCTCGGGAAGGTCAGGATGTAGCCGTCCCAATCCTCGGTGAGCGCGCGTTGCTGGAGCACCGTCAGGTCCGTGGTGAACGTCTGGTCGGCGTTCATCACGGCGACGGGCTCGTCTGGCGGGAGCGCCAGCGCGACAGCCAGCACCGTGCACGCGGCGCCCTCGGTCGCGCCGGGGAGTGGGACCAGCTGGACGTTGCGCGGGAGGTGCTGCTCCAGGTGCCCGACGTGCTCGCGGCGACACGGCGCCCACACGGTCCACGAGGTGGGGATCGGGCGCAGTGCCCACGTCAGCATCGGCTCGCCCTGCACGCGGATCAGCGGCTTCGGGTCGGCGTAGCCTTCGGCGGCGAAGCGGCTGCCGTGGCCGGCGATGGGGAGGATCAGGTGCATGGCTATCACGCCTCTATCAACCTTCCCCACAGCGCGAGCGACACCTCCGCCGGCCCGTAGACCGCGACCACGCGACACCCCGCCGCCGTTGCGGCCGCGATGCCGGGCGCACCATCCTCGACCGCCACGAGGTCCGCGGGGGTCACGCCGAGACGCTGCGCCGCCAGCACGTACAGATCGGGGAGCGGCTTCGGCGGCGCATCCTCGTTGCCGAGATAGAAGTCCATCGCCCACGCAACGCCCGCCGCGGTGAGCATCAGGTCGACGCTCTCGCGAATGGCGTTGGAGACCGCGCAGAGTCTGACACCGGCCTTCTTGAGTTCGCGAATGAGCGCCAGCGCGGCATCATTCCGCGGCAGCGCCGCCAGCGCTTCCCGCGTGGCGATCTGCTTCACCTCGGCGACGGTCGCGCGCTTCCGCTCCGCCAGCCGCCCCTGCGCCACCAGCATGTCGAGCTTCACCCGCGTCGGGAGGCCCTTGAAGACAGAGGCATGCTCGCCGGGCGTGATCGGGTGCGCGCGGGCGAGCATCAGCGCGTGGTTCAGGGCGTCGAAGTGGAGGCGGTCGGTGTCTACAAGCACGCCGTCAACGTCGAAGGCGATCGCGGTGGGCGCGCTCACTGCGCGCCTCGCTTCGGCGCGACCACATCGAGCAGGCCAAAGAGCGCGTGCGTCACGAGCACGCCGGCTGCCGTCAGCGCGACGATGCCCACCATCGCGACCACGAACTCGTCCACCGGCAGCGCACCCGCGCCGATGCCGTAGACGTGCTGCCGCGCGTACTCCAGCTCGTCAGACCAGAACCAGCTCACCACCACGCCTCCACCGGCTCGAGCGCCGCCTCGCCCGCCCGCAGCCCCGCCAGCAACCCCGGCACGTCCGTACACACCGCCGCGTCGCCCCAGCTCCGCCACTGCGCCACGTCGATCGCCTGGCCATGCAGCTCGGGCGACACCACGACGGGCCACTTGCCGGCGTCGCGGACCTGCTGGAGGACGGCGGGTGTTACCCAGGGGCTCGTGAACGTGTCGAGCCAGACGCCGCGGGCCCAGGGTTGCGCGATGGCGCGCGCGAGGGGTTCGTGCTCCAGGTCGGACGCGCGGGCGAGGTAGTTGGCGTCGGGCAGGTAGTGCGGGAGATCGGGCTCGACGAGTTCGTGATCGAACAGCCAGACGCGCGCCGGGTCGAGGCCATTCATGAACGCGCTCGATAGGTAGGCGTGGTCGCTGAGCCGCCGATCCTTCACGTTCAGCAGCAGCGGACCGTCGCCGATGCACAACGCCTGCTCGTACCGACCGAGGAATCCATCCGTGCCGTCGTCCGGGTCGAACGGGTACTGCGGACCGTCGTGGCCGATCCCGTCGCGCCACACGTCAATCTCCACGCCGAAGCCCGCCCGCAGCGCGTGCGCGATGGCGTCGGGGCTGTTCTGCTCGGCGGGCGTGCGCCAGAGGCCGCGGTGGGCGATGATCATGGCTTGCAGAGCCTCTCGACCATCCGCGAGACCATCTCCGCGCGGAGCACCGGCATGCAGCGGTCCGCGAACGCTTCGACGTCCTCGCGCGCCAGCGGACCGCGCGGCGGGTTCAGTTCGTACTCGAACGACCACCCCATCCGGCCGATAACGGGCTGGCCCTCGTCGATCTGGCCATGGATCGGCACGATCGGCTCCGGGTCGACGCCCTCGATGCGCTCCGTCTTGACGAGCACGCGCGTGGCGTCATCCGCGTGCCCCATGGCAATGAGCCACTCGCAGTCGGGTTCATGCGCGCCGCCGAAGGTGCCTTCGGCATGACACGCCGAACAGTCGCCATATTCGTGGTCCCATTCGAGACCAGCGAGAATCTTTTGGGCGACCTTCAGTCGCTCCGCGTCCGTCATGGCTTCCGCGCCGCCCAGTAGATCCACTGCGCGTGGTTGTCGCCCGGCCCCGTCGGCCCGAGCACGTAGTCGAAGTCCACCAAGCCGACCGCCGCGCAGTCGCGTTCAACCTGCGCCGGGTCGTCGATCTGCACGTCGCAGCCGCCGTTGGTCGACGGCGCCCCCGTCCAGTTGGCGTAGTAGGGCGCGGCGCCGGGACGCGGGCCGTAGCCCATCTGCACGCTCACCCAGCCGCCCGGGACGAGCACGCGGGCGAACTCGCGGAGCAGGCCCAGACGGATGCGGTGCACGCAGATGTGCTGGAGCGTGATGGTCGAGATGACGAGGTCGTAGGAGGCACTCTGGATGTTCGCCAGGTCGCAGCCGTCCGTGAGGTAGAGCCCGCTCGCCGTCTCCGGCAGGCCGTTCGCCGTGAGCCACCGGCGCGCGTTGCGGAGATTCGTCGCGCTGATGTCGACGCCATCGAGGCGCAGGAAGCGCCCCGCGTACTTCACCAGCGACCGCCCCGGCCCACAGCCGAAGTCGAGCACGCAGGTCTGCGCGGGATCAGTCACGTGGCGGAACAGGTGCTCGTAGTCGGGCCACGCGTTGTGCGCGTCGAAGGAGCCGACCACGGGGTCGCGGTGGTCGGGCGCCCAGCGGGACGCCTCCTGCTCGTACTGCGCGGACTGCATGGCGGCGTAGGCGGCGTCGGCGGTCGCGAGGGGGGTGGTCATCGGGGCGCCTTCCAGTGCGTGGCCTTCGCGACCTCAATGAACACGAGGTCGTCGCGCCCGTAGCGCGGCGCCTTCTCGGCGCACTCCGCCTCGCTCCCGCACTTGGCGAGGATCGACGGGGCATGCGCGAACGCCGGCACCGACGTGATGAGCCATTGGCCCGGATGCAGGTCCATGACGAAACCGCCGGTGCGCTCGCTCACTCCACCACCGCCTCGCGCTCACCCTGCCGCGCCAGATGCGCCCGCACGCGCGCCGCTGCATCGTTGCGTCGTGCGATGCGCTCGCGGATGTCCTGCTCCCACTGCGCAGCGACCCCCGTCCAATCGAGCGTCGCGCCATGCGCCCGCCCTGCGGTGGACATCCGTGTCCACGTCGCCTCGTCCGTGAGGGTGGCGATGGCGTCGCAGAACTGCGTCAGGAAGGCGCTCGTGGTGACGTCGGTCGCGTCGTCGCCCAGCAGGATGCCGGCGTCGGGGTGGAGGGTTTCGGGCAGCGCGCCCTTCGCCACGCAGACCACCGGCGTCCCCGCCGCCTGCGCTTCGGCCACCACGATCGCAAACACCTCACGAAAACTCGACCCGTCCGACGGGTACAGCAGCGCCCGCGCCGTCGCGAGATGCTCGCGCCACTGCGTCTGCGGCAACGCCCCGTGCAGCACGACGTTCGGCATCGCCTGGCAGCGCGCCCAGAGCTGCTCGTACATGCCGACCAGCTGCGGCGGCGTGTTGTCGTAGCTGCTGACGTGCAGCGTCCAGGGCTGTCCGCGGCGGGCGAGCTCGTCCATGACGTCGAGCGCACGCCCGAGCCCCCGCTCAGGACGGCTGCCGTAGACCAGCTTCCACGGGTCGCGCTCCAGCTGGTCGAGGCCAGCGAACGCGGCGAGGTCGAGGCCGTTCCGCGTCTGCACCACCCGCTTGCCGCCGAACTTGTCGTCAGCGAGCAGCGGGTGAATCTGGCGCAGCTGGTCGCAGTGGAACTTGCTGGGCGCGTAGATGGCGTCGAGCCAGCAGAGGATGCCAGCCAGCTGTTGGCGCTGGCGCTTCAAGGCGAGGTCGTGACACCAGAGGATCTTGACCGTCGCGTGCGGTGTCGGGATGCCGACGGCTTCGAGCGCGCGGGAGATGATGACGGCGTCGTGGGGGGTCGCGCTCAGGTACTGCGGGGCCATCGCGATGGGCAGGTACTGCACCTGCACGGGGGGACCGTCGGGCCGGGGGTACTCAGCGACGCTGCCCTGCTCGCACGGCGACAAGACCGTCACGATGTGTCCGCGCTGCGCGAGGGCCTTGGCGACGAGAACCCCAGATGTCTCCGATCCGCCCAAGCTCTTCGTGGCGAGCGTGTTGCCGTCGTGCGGCAGGCCGGGGCTGAGAAGGCATATGCGGAGCTGCGCGGGATGCGTCACCCGGAAACCCCCGCGATGATCGCCGGCAACAGCAACCCGAACGCCGCGACGGCCTCGTCGCGATCGCGCGACTCGTACACGCACGCCGGGCGCTGCGCGCCGAGGTGCATCTCGTAGGCGGGATCGTCGCGGTAGCCGTAGTCGGCGAGGGTCAGCTGCAGGCCGTTCACGTCCGGTGGCTGCTCGAGGTAGGCGACGGCGATCAGCGTGCCCGATCGCGTCGCGGTCGGGGTGCTGCTCGATGTGCGCATTCCGTGGCTCACGCGGCGCCTCCGCTTGCGAGTCGACTTGAGTAGTGGGCCCCCTGGTGGCCAGTTATTCCCCAGCTGTGGCCACTCCGCGGTACGCGCTCCTCCGTGGCGCGTTTCGACGCCTCACGTCTCGTCAGCCGCGATTGCTGGGACAGATGCTGCCTGCACAGGGGCCCGGTGGCAGCCCACGGCTCAAGTCGACTCACGACTCCCCACCTCCCGCCTGCATCCGCAGCACATCCGCGAGCCGGTAGCGCACGAGGCGCGTCCCGGCGAGGCGCACTTCCGGCAAGTCCCCGCGCTTCCCCATGCGCCGAATCGTCTCGACGGCGACGGACAGGCGGGCGGCGGCCTCGTGTGCGGTCAGCAACTGCGATGCATCTGCATCCACGTTGCTATTCACGGTGCGGGCGAATCGTCCCGCGTCAAGACCTGAGGCCATTTTTCTTGGCCCCCGGCGTCAGGAGACGACTAGACCCGATTCACGTCGTACACGCGCGCCGACGTCGTCGAGACCAGCGCCGCCGCGGTCGTGAGGCGCATCAGGTTGGACGGCGGGTCCACAATCCCGATCATCGGCCCCGTGCCGCTCGTGATGGCGTAGACCAGCCCCGAGCCGTCGGGCTTCCGGAGCGGCGCCCACGTGGTACCGCCGTCGAGGCTGAAGTCACAGCCCCAGCCGGCCGCCGCGTGCGACGCCACCGCCACCACGACGCCGCGGTCGCCGCGGATCGCGATGGCGCTCGACACCGCGAAGCCGCTCGCGATGGTGACGACCGGCATCGCTCAGGCCCGGACGTCGATCCGCCAGTTGACGATGTAGCTGTTGGCGAGGCCCGCGTAGGACTGTACGGGGCCGATCACGAAGCCGGAGCCCGTGTTGATCGTGCGGACGACCATGTAGGGCAGCGACTCGGAGCCGGGCGCTGCGGCGCACTGGAGCGAAAAGTCGATGATGGCCGTCGCCGTCACCGGACCCGCGGCGATGAAGTGATTGCCGCCCGCCGCGCTGGCGATCGTCGTGCGCCCAAACCACTGATTCAGGGCCGAGCTCGACGGGTTCGCCAGGATCGTGGGGCCCGTCTGGACGAGGCGCTGGCCCTTGCTCGCAAAGTCGCGTGCCATCCGGGTCTCCTCAGGCGGCCTTGGCCTTCCGCGGGGTCGTCGTGAGTCGCTTCGCGGCCTGCTCGGCGGAGAGGCCCAGCTCGAGGATCTGCTGCGCCGCCTCGGCGTCGCCCGCGTCGATCACCTGCACGTAGGGCAGCCGGCCGAAGTTCATCGTGTCGGCGTCGGGGCAGCCGACCGACGGGCCGAGGCCGCGGATGTAGCCCTTGTGCTGGAGCGGGAACGGCTCGCCGGCCTTGAGATGGATCTTCCGACCCTCGATGGGCACGGTCGCGAAGTAGATCGGGTACATCGTCAGATGCCCGTGCGGATTTGGAAGCCCAGCTCGGGGCAGGCGACCTTCTCGTCCTGGTGGTACCCGGTCCACATCTTGAGGACGCCGCGCTCGTCGTCGCGCTTCTGGTAGACCGTGAAGTTCGTCGGCTCGTTCATGCCGATGTCGGGCGCCTTCCAGGTGAACGCGAAACCGAAGCCCGCCGCCTTCAAGCGCGGGGGACCGACGTGCAGGAGATAGACGTTGGTCGACCAGACGTCCGTGAAGCTGTCCGCGCCGCCACTGACACCGGTGTTCTTCACCGTGTCGGGGATCAGCACGCGGTCCACCTGGAAGATGCGCTGCAGCTCCGCGGCGCCCACCATGCCGCCGACCCCGGCGCCCGGGAACGCGGCGCGGATGAAGTCGGGATGGTTCGTCATCACGTCCGCGACGCGCTGCGGGATGATGGCGAGGTTCGGACGGAGGCCCGTGGTGGCGCGGATCGCCTGGCGCCCCGTGCGCAGATTCGCGATCGGGTCGCTGTTCGCGTAGTCGGACCAGGCGTCACCGCCGGTGAGGGTCTGCGAGGAGCCGACGCCCGATGCGCACTTCGCCTCGACGCGCACCTCGTAGTCCAGCATCAGCTGGTCCTTCATGAACTCGGCGCCGTCCTGCTCGGGGCTGATCGGCGCGTCGGCGTTGGCCAGGGTCTCGTACCAGACCTCGTGGCCGACCGCGCGATTCGTGCAGGTGAACGTGTCCGAGCTGACGCCGAAGTTGTAGTAGTTCGGCGGCTGGCCCGGGGCGCGATCGGTGTTGTTCCGCCGCAGCGTGTCGCCCTTGAGATAGATCGGGTACGTGCCGGTCTGCTTCATAACGTCGACCTGCGGGAAGATCAGGTCGGCGATCATCCCCGCGGGGCGATACGCGATCAGCAGATCCGTCTGGAACTGGTTGCGGTGGACGTCCTGCAAGTTCGGGAAGTTCGGCATGGTCGTCGCTCCTCAGAACAGCCGCAGGGCGAAGTTGACGCCGGAGGCCACCGCGGTGCGGCCCTGGCCGATGGCATAGGTAAAGGAGGTCGTCGGCGTGAAGTACGCCGAGCCGCTCACCGTGACATGGTCGCCGATCGCGATGGCGAGCCCCGCCTTGGCGATGGCGATGTTCGGACCGCCGTAGACGGAGGCCGCCTGGCCACTCGACGGCGCGTTGGCAAGGACTCCCGGGCGTCCGCTGTCCACCGCGGAGAACGCGAGCTTGACGCCCACGCCGGTGACGACGACGGCCTTGCCCTGATGGGTCGAGAGATCCTCACCCGCGAAGGTGCCGGCCGCGAGGTTCTCGGTGCCGGTCTTGTCGACTTCGAATGCCATGGTCGTCCCCTCTCAGCTCGCGTGGCGGAACTTGGGCGCCCGCTGGATCAGCTTCTGAGCCGCCTGTGCGCGCTCGGTCGGGATGGAGAGCGTCAGCTTCTCCTCGCTGGCGACGAAGGCGAGTGCCGCCTCGTAGTTGTCGCCCTCCAGCGCCTCGGCGCCGACCGTGGCGGGCGCATTCGGCACCACGCTCAAGATGGCCTTGTGGTCGGGCGCCGCGTCGAGGAACGCCGTCAGCAGCGCGACGCCCGTGTAGTCGGCCTTCGCGCAGTGGAGCGTCTCAGCGTCGGCGGCAGAGAGCACGATCGTGCTCCCGCCCTCGGCCAGCGCGCGATGGAGCGCGGCGAGAGCCGGCTTCTGCGCCGGGAGCACCTTCATGCACTTCGGCTGGCAGTAGGCGTCCGCGAACTGCACCGCTTCGAGCGTGCGCTGCCTCGACAGCGCCAGCTGCTCGCGCGCAGCTGCCTCTTCGTTCGCCTTGGTGAGCGCGGCGATGCGCGCGTCCTGCTCAGCGACCTTGGCGGAGAGCGCGGCAGTTGCTTCGTCGGCCTTCGTCTCGGCTGCGACGCGGGCGGCCTCGGACTCTTCGAGGCGCTTCGACAGCGCGGCGACGTCTTCGGCGGTCTTCTGCTCGGCCATCGCGGCCTCCTTGTCAGCCATGGGTGCGGACTCTGCGGGCGAACGCGGCGCCACGCATTCCTCGTCGGCGTCCAGCATGGTCGCCGGGTCGCGCGGGGCGGTCTCCGCGGACAGCTGCAGCGCCTGCGCGCCGAGGAACGTGGCCAGCGCATCCAAGTCGGCGAGGTTCGGGATCTGCGGGATGTCGGCGCCCAGCAGACTCACCGCCTCGACCACGACGCCCGACACGCCCGACTTGAGATTCTTCTCGTAGTCGCTGTGCTGGAAGGCCAGCGTGAGTTCGGGCGACACCCGGCGATACCGCCGCTTGGCGATCATGCCCTTGAGTGCCGCCGGCATGTCGGCGACGTGCGCCACCACCTTGTCGCCGCGACGCTCGAGCGATGACACCCAGCCCAGCGCGGGCTGGCCGTTCGGCTGCTGCACGAAGCGCTGCTCGCCGTGGCCCAGCTTGATCGGCGGCTTCACGTGCTCGCGGAGCTTCGTGAAGTTGGCGCACGCCTCGTCGAGATGGTCGGTGGTCAGGGTGAACGGGGTGCCGGCGCGCGTGCGGTAGGTTCCGCAGGCCAGGACTTCGATGGGGAGCGTGTCGCTCACGAGAAGCGACTGTGCGGGCGAACGCGGGTCAGCGCGTCAGCCGAGCCACCACCGCGCCGCTTCGAGCGTCTGCCGCGCGCGGTCCTGCGTCCATCCCTGCAGGCCGAGCAGCCGATAGAGCAGCGCGCGTTCCGTGTCGTCGAGCGACGCGAGCAGCGTCTCCAGCTTCGCTTCGGCGGCTTTGCGGCCGTCGAGGCCGGGGGTGATAGCGGAAGTGGCGTCCGGAAACGCGTCACGAACTGCGGGCGCGAACTCGCGCCACATGCGGTCGAAGCTGTCGGTGACTGCGCGACGCATATCCTCGCCGAGCGACACGAACACCTCCGTGCCTTCGACCGCGCACAGCGGCTGCTTGGGCACGGGACCGCCGGTCACATGCGGGCACATCGCCATCTACTTGAACCCCTTGTCGGGAAACTCCACCGACGGCAGCTGCGCATCGGGCGTCACCGGCATGTCGTCACCCGCGAGCACTGGCAAAAGCGTGCATCGGCACGAAAAACCCGCTGGCGGGCGTCGATCCGGCGGCCCCATCCACCACGCGGCCGGCTTCACGACGCCATCCCACGCCGCGTGACTCTCCCTGGTGCGATCGTCGAGAATCGCGCTGTACTGGAGCGCTTCGACGACGCCAGCGAGGTCCGGGTCCGTGAAGGTGGCATAACGCGCCTCGTTCGCCGCCTCCGCGAGATTCGTCCGCGCGATCGTCTCCAGCCGCGCGGGCACGTTCACCGGGCGCCCTGCCGCATCGGTCTGCGGCACGAAGTCCTTGAGCGCGTCGCTCAACTCCAGCAGCACGACGCGCGCCGGCTTGTCGCCTTTGACGGCGTTGAACAACACGGCTTGCGCGGCTTTCAGGATGTCACTTTCAAGCACCCCTGTGACCCAGAAGCTCTTCGCGCGGAAGAACCGCTCGGCGGCGCCCCCGATCAGCCCGGGGCGCGACGCCAGCTCCGCCTGGCTCGCCGCAACCGTGGTCGCGCTGCGCACCTCGGCCAGGGCGGCGGCCTGACTCGCGGCGTAGGTCTCGCGCAGGGCCCGCTCGACATGCTGCCGCATCGACGCGAGCGTGCGGGCGTTGAGTGTCAGGTCGCGGACCGCGGTGGGCGTGATGCCGTCCGACAGCACGCGCGCCACGCGCGCCTGCAAGGCGGCGGCGAGCGCCGCGACATCCACGCCGAGGCGCTCGCCGAGACTGCGCGTCGCTGCATCCCCCTGCGCCGCCAACTGCGCCAGGTCCGCACGTCGCTCCGGCGTGGTGAGCGCCCGCGACCACGCGCGCGACAGCTTCGCCGTCGCATCCTCCCGCGTGGCGGGCGTCTCCCGTCGAGACGGCCCGCCACCAGGAGGGTCCCCACCGCCATCCCCGCCGCCACCAGCCTGTTGCGCGATCTCCATCGCCTGATCGCGCTTCCGCTGCTCCTCCGCGTCGAGCTCGTCCTGCGTGATGTCCGGGAACTTCACGAGCCCGCGGAAGTGGTTGACGTCCCGCAGCGTCTGCACCTGCGCGCCGCCGTTCACCGCGTCGAGCCAGAGCTTCGCCAGCACGGCGCGGTCATCCTCGCTCGCCGGCAAGGTCTTGAAGATGGGCGACGCCGCGCCCGGCTGCCGAAACAGCACCATGCGGTCGATCACCTGGCGCTGCACCGCGAAGGCGAGGCGCCGCGCCAGCAGCGCGATCGTCAGCAGGAACACGTCGAACTGCGTCTCACCGAGAGAATAGCTGCCGCCTTCCACCTCGGCACCCGCGACACCGAGCTTGTCGGGCACCAGCTGCCCCTTCGCGATGGCGCGGTCGCAGTAGTCAATGGCCTCGATGAACAGGCGCTTGATGTCGCGCGTGTCGGTGAGCGTCGAGACCGACCAGCCCTCCGGCACACTGAGCACGGTGCGGGCCTGGAGGTTGTCCAGCACGCGCTGCGCCTCGCGCACCTTCTCGTCGGGCGTGTTCTTCGGGTGCACGCTCACGATCGGCGCGTCGGCCAGCTTCTCGCCGTAGATGGCGAACCACTGCACCCAGTGCTTCTTGTAGAACCACGGACGGTGGACCGGGCGCAGTGACGACGTACCGTAGGGGTTGCCGAACGCGGGCTCGCAGACGAAGTGCAGGAACTTGCCCGGTGGGAAGGGCTGTGCGCCGACGGCCTGCTGCTGAATGCCGGTCACGCCGCCGAAACCGTCCTCCAGGAAGTCGATGCCGTGCGGCGCGATGGGGCGTAACGCCGTGAGCGTGAGCACATCCCCGACCACCGACCAGACCTGCTCGGTCAACGAGAAGCCGTAGCTGCGCGCCGAGAGCACTTCCCAGAGCGTGTCGTCGAGGCATACGGGGAGCGCGTCGAGATCCGCCTTGAGCGCGTCGCGTAGCGCCACCGCCGCGTCGCTCTCGTCGCTGGGCTCGAGCGTCCAGCCGGGGCCGATGATGGCGGCGCGGACGAGCGCGTCACACGCCTTCACCTGCTCGTCAATCAGCATCTCGTCGTAGATGCGGAGGCCGCGGCCACGGACCAACTCGTCGGGGTTGTATTGGATCTGCGGCGAGCCCCCGCGCCCCTGCCGGCGGCGCGTGTCGGAGATCGCAACGACGCCGGTCAGCTCGGCCTTGGGCGGCTTCGGGGTGCGTGGGAGCTTCGGGGTGGTTGCGGCCTTGGCCATCCTCACCTCACGGCAGCGCGCGGCGGTCGAGGCGCACGGGGGCATGCGTCGTCGCGTGGATCGACCCGAGCACCGGGCCGGGGTCCGCGCTGGCGAACGCCAGCATGTAGGCTTCCGCGCGGTCGGGGCTCTTCACACCACGCTTGCGCGCGTCCTCCTTGGACTCGATCTCCACCTGCCCGCGCGCGTTATGCTCATAGCGAATGCCGACCAGCTGCCCGACGGCGAGGTCACTCAGCGCACCCGAGACATCGCCGGTGCGGAAGCGCTCGCGCAGCCCCCAGTAGTGCTCCGCCTTCAGGTTCTTGAACTTCTCGGGGTTGGTCGCCTTCTCGCCGACGTTGACGAACCGCACCGGGAGGCGCTGCCCGCCCAGCTCCTGGTCCCGGAGATGCGTCGCGAAGTTGTAGCCGATGCCGACCGCATCGACGTTCACGGCCTCGAAGCGCCCGCCGTAGGGTGCCAGCGCGGCGAGCACGTCCCCGCGCGGATCGGCCTTCGCCCACGCCTGCTCCAGCAGCACCACGCTATCCTGGCGAATCACGAGCACCGTCTCGTCCTCGCCGGGGCCAGCAACGTCGATGCCCGCCGTCACCGGGAGCGCCGTGTCGTCGACCCCGCTGCGTTGCTTCGCGGCCTCGACCCACGCGAGCGCGATCAGCGCCGACTCCGACTGCGCCGGGAAGTTGCCCTCGACGCGCGCGTCCCAGAGCGGATGGCCCGGCCCCCACTCGTGGAACTTCTCGCGCACCCAGCTGCGGAGCGTCAGGTACGGGCGCGGCGCGATGTGGAGCGCGGGGTCATCGGGCGCGAGCGCCAACAGCTGCTCCAGCGTGATGTCGGCCAGGTTCGGCGTGTCGAAGGCCGAGATCGTGAACGTGGCCCAGCCCGTGCGGTGGTCGGTGAAGGCGTCGTAGAACGGGCCGCCGATGATGGTCGGGTTGCCGAGCGCCAGGACGCGCACGTCGCCACCCGCGCGCGCGCCTTCGATGGCTTCCCAGATCTCCGGCTTTACGCCGGGCGCCTCGTCGAGAATCACGAGGATGTGACCGCCGTGGAAGCCCTGGAAGCGCACGCCCTCGTTCGTCGAGAGGCCGATGGCGTAGTTGCGGTCGCCGAGCTTCAACTCGGTCATGCTGCACTCGGGGTAGGCGATGCGCGCCTCGCCGCGCGACTTCCGAATCTCGCCCCAGAGCAGCTTCTCCACCTGCGTCCACGTCGGCGCGGTCGTGATCACGATGCCGTCGTCCCAGCGCGTCACCCACCAGAGCGCGATGTCCGCCGCCGTGAACGTCTTTGCGGATGCGTGGCACGCCTTCACCGCGGTGCGCGGATTCGCCGCCACCGAGCGCATGATGGCTTCCTGCATCCACCACGGGTCGTGCCCGAGGATGCCGCGCGAGAAGCGCACAGGGTCTTTCACAACCGCGGCGAGTTCGCTCAGCAGCGCGTCTTGCGACTGTAGTTGCGCCGTCACGGTGGCGCCTCGTTCACCACGGCGCGGACCGCATCGAGCGACAGCAGCGGCGTGCCGTCCTTCCCCGTGTGCTCGTGGCGCTCGACGAACATCTTGAGGTACTTGCCGAGCTTCTCCAGCGCGGCGTCCTTCGACCACAGCTTGAACTCGGTCACCTCGACCGTCTGCGCCTCTTCGCCGTGGCCCTCGACGTAGCGCTTCACCTTGACCGCGGAGATGGCGCGGCGGGCGCGCTCCGGGATCGCGGATGGCGAGCGCAGGCAGAGCCGATCGCCGCTGAAGTCGAGAATCTCGCCGATGTCCGAGAAGCCGAGCGTCTCCAGCTCGTCCAGGACACGCTCGACGGTCACCTCGGCCTTGCGGGTCACCCGGCTGGCACGCGCTGCAACCGCGGCAGCGACCTTGGGATTCCTTAACAGCACGGACGCCTGCTCACACGCGGACTTGGCGCTGTAGCCCGCCCGAATCGCCGCCTGCGTGGCGTTCAGGTCGACGAGATATTCCTCGACGAACCGCTGCTGTCGTGGGGTCACCGCCGCCTCACGGTGCGGGCGAATCGCGCGCGTGCGAGCCGCATGCGTTCCTGCTCCCCGCGGCGGTAGCAGGGCGTGCACGCGCAGCGGCGCCGCCCGTTGGTCTTCCGGGGGGCTTTCTGGTGGTCGGGCAGGATCTGCTCGCAGCGCGGGCACCAGAAATCGCCGGGCGCTGGAAGGGAGCCGTGCCGGGCGACGCATCGGGCAGACCACGCCGCCGTGCAGCGGGCGCAGAAGTTTGGCCAGCCGAGGGGGGCGTCAGTCAGCTCCGTCGTGGGCACCCAGCGGTTGCAGCCGCCGCACCGACCCGTCGTCATGCGCGACGGCGGGACGGGTGTCCATGTCGTCGGTGCCGGACCGGCGACCACGCCGACGCACTGGCCGTGCGGCGTGTACGCGGCCGTCGCGGCGAGCGGCGGGTAGCCGCTCACCGTGATGGTCGCGGAGCGGAGGTCGAAGGACTCGACCGGCTTGGGCAGGGCTAGCTGGATGGCATGGTCTCGGTCTCCATCGTCACATCCTCACGCCGCACCACCGGTGCGACCACAGTTTTCGAATTGCCAGAAGGCCCTTGCCATGCCCGACCTTGCCACGCTCGTGCCGCCCCCAGCCGAGGCTTGCCGGACCCAGAGGTGCCGTGCACTGCCCAGCCCGGTGACAGCTCGGGGTGGTTCGTCGCGTTCAACAGAACGCCCTTGCCCCGGCCAGCCTAACCAAAGCTCGCCGTGCCCTAGCAAGCCGTGCGGTACCGAACCCGACCGGATCAGGCCATGCGCAGCCCAACCGAGCACCAGCCGCGCCGTACCGCGTATCATCGTTGGGTGATTCATCGCCTCACAAAGAGGCCCATGCCTTGGCCCGCTCGGACCTCGCCATGCCGTGCTCGGACCTTGCCATGCCGTGCGCGACCGTACCGCGGCGCGCCCGGCGCAGCCATGCCAGACCACACCTCGTTTCAGCTTTGGTTGTTTCTTGCTTCATATAGAAGCCCTTGCCTTTCCCCACCGGGCCAAGCCAGACCGGGGCGTACCGTGCAGTGCCCGGCCTGACCCCGCCATGCCTGGGCGGGCCACGTCACTTCTGCTCGCGCACCTCCGCCGTGAACGTGCCCCACGGCCCCGGCGTCTTGCCGCCAGGACGCCAGTCGCCCAGGCCCTTGTAGCGGCCCGACAGCGCGAGGATGGACGTCAGGATCGGCGTCGTGATCTCGTCGTCGGTGACGATCAGCGTGCCGCGTGTCATCCAGCGATCGAAGCGCGGGCGCACGCGGATGTGCTTCGACTGGCCGACCTTCGCGCGCTTCACGAACAGCGTGAAGCCGTGCTCCTGCGCGAGCGTCTGGTACTCCTCGAACGACCGCTTCTCCTTGCCATCGAAGAAGGGCGCGACGGGGATCACTGCCTCACCGACGAACAGCGGCCAGTACGGCTCGCCGGGCAGGATGCCGCTCTGCGTCTGGCTCTTGAACGTCTTCTGCCCCTTGCCGGTCGGCTGCAGCGCGCCGCCCTCCATGATGCAGCGCATGATGTTGTCGCCCGGCATCACGACCACCTTGCCGTCGTGATACATCCCGCCGAGCCAGCGGAACGCGGGCGAGCGGTCGTCGCCGGCCTTACTGCTCTTCTTGTTCGCCGGGTCGTTCTTCCAGGCGTCCATCTTGTCGGCCCACTCGATGTCGTCGGCGTGCATCAGCAGCGCCTGCGTGCCCGTGATCGTTACCTCGTACGTTCTCATCCCATCAACTCCTTGTCGTGGTTGTTGAACCCCTTGCCATACCGAACCGCGCCGAGACTTGCCCTGCCGGGGCTTGCCCAGCTCTGCCGAGCCCGCCCGGCACCATCGCGTCGCAAGCCGGCCCGGAGCCCCCTTCGATCGCCAGAATCTGGTCATTGGCTATCGCCCCTTACCCTGCCCCACCGAGCCACGCCCCGCCCGCCCAACCCTGCCACGGCGGGCCGGACCGGACCCCGCCACTACGCCGATACCCCCCGCGGAATCTGCGGCAGTGGCCGCGGTGGCGCGAGCGACTTGACCCCCTGCGCGCCGGCTTCGTACAGCGCCATCGCGACGCGCGCCGTGTTGTCCGCCTGCACGCGCTCGACGGCGGTCAGGCGATCCGTGCGGATCGACCGCACCTCGATGGCCGCTTTGCGGATGTGCCGCGTCCCGCGCCGCAGGCCCTTGACGCTCTTGCCGATGCGTTCCGCTTCCGCGAGCACGCGGACGCCGACGCCCGGCTCCATCTCGGTCGAGACATTGTGCTCCCGCTGCAGGCGCTTCAGCCACGCGATGCGCACCGTCGTGAAGCGATGGTCGCGCCACGTCTTGCCGAGCACCGCCTCGATGTCGGCGTAGGGGATGACGCCCGGCTGCGGAACGCCGAAGCGCTCCATCAGCTTCTCGACATCCGGCCCCGTCGGAATCCCGTTCAGAAACAGCTTCGCGGCTCCCATCATCGCATCCTCCTGGCGCCACAAGACGCCTCCATGCCGAGACCTGCCCAGCCATGCGGTGCCTGACCTAGCCAAGCCTCACCGCGCACGACCATGCCCAGCCCGGTCACACTCACGAACTCGGCTCCGCGTGGCGCAGCATCTTCGCCACATCCTCGTATTTCGTCCGCAGCACCTCGTACCGCCCGTCGCCGAACTCCACGACGGTGCCGTGCTTGCGGTCGTCCCGGCGAATCGACTGCACGGCGTCGATCCTGACGGAGACCGGGCTGCCGTCCTCGCGGATGGCTTCGAAGAAACGTGCGTCACCCACCGACACCTCCACCGCTGCCCCACAGCTCGTCGAGCCAGCAAATCGTCAGCCCATGCGCGCTCGTTCGGCATCCCGGGTGGCCGAGCAGCCCAAGCCAGCGTGCGTCCCGCTCGATGCGGTGCCGCTGCGGCTGTCTCCGTGCCCACGCGCGATGGGCCCAGTGCTGCATGACGGCCACCGCCCGCGCACATGCTGGCGCCCGCGCGAGATCGTCCACGACGGACGCCGGTAGGCAGCGCGAGTCGACCACGAGATAGTCCGCACCGGCACGGGTCGCGGCGGCGAGCGTGAACGGCTCGCGCTCGCTCGGCTGCGACGACGAGCCGCAGGCGGTAAACGCGAGCAGTAGTGCGAGAACAGCGGTTCTCATTTCAGCACCCCCACCAGAATCGCCCCCGCC
>FRDC01001325.1_pt1 | contig 53299 bp, 58 predicted proteins | sample 1106171 | NCBI WGS metagenome assembly FRDC01 (sample SAMEA3930566, study PRJEB13176) | freshwater metagenome | biome: Drinking water system; feature: drinking water; material: water | place: Singapore | collected 2014-12-20 | reverse complement strand
AATCACCGTCAGGTGTTGCACTTCGAAATTGAATCCGCCAAGTATATTTCACGATAAGTTCCTTCGTATTAATTTCAAACGCCACTTATGGATATTCAACTCTATCCTAATAACCTGATCAATTACAACCATCGTCGAAGCCTGCAATCGTAATTTATCAGTCTATTGTTAAATTGCAGCTCCACAGGCCAACTAGTTGACTTGTTATTTCCGACCAGTACATTTGTACTACAGAACTCTGACAATTCCAATGTTAGTCATCGACGCGTCGCATACCTGTAAATTAACTATTCAGAACAATATAGGCAGAAGTATCAGACCCATATCGGAGGGTTCTCATTCTTGCGCAAAAGAGTGCCAGCGGTCGTTGTTTAAAACAGGTCGCATTGCCCGAATTTTCGTTTGCTGCATACACCTGTTTTGTTAGCAGGAAGATTGTGTTAAGAAAGAATCACGGGGTCAAATATCGGCGAGAACAAGATGGAATATGAGTAGCGATGTAATGCTTGGGTTTAAATGCAAACCCCGCCAGGTGGCCGGGTTTGCCAGGGCAGTGTTGAAACCAGTCAGATATGCTGCTTTTGGTAACGCACCATAGAAGCCAGCAGGATTAAACCAACCAGCAGCATCGCATAGGTTTGCGGTTCCGGAATGGCGGCAATCGGCGTGTTAAATGCGGCGCCTCCAAAAATAGCAACATCGCCTTTCGTTGAATTGGGATTGTGTTCCCCAAGCTGAACGATTTTCAAGGTATGCGCCATGAAATCCAATCCAGTGACCGCCAATATCCTATTACCCCCGCGATACATATCGAACGTGCCGACATCGATACCATCGACAAAGAATTGAGCAAAGCCGTCATTATGATCACCGGCCATCACAAAACCTACGGCATTACTGATGACAGAGAACGATGTAGTTGCTTGGCTGGTTCCCGGGATGCCGGCTGCCGAATCATCGAACAGCCACAATTCCCGTATTCCGCGCCCGCCGGTCGGACCATCACCGGTAACCACCCAGTCGATACCGCCCTTTCCGGCGTTTTTATATTCCAGCACCGGATTGCCTTGAATGCTTAACGGGTTGCCGTTTCTCTCGGCAGTTACCAAGGGCAGCCATTCTATCGAAAACGCCAATGCGTTCGGACTGATCAAAAATAATACAATTACCAGTAGTCGTGCCATTTTATGCTCCCGTTACAAGTTGTTTCGCCAAACCGATTACGCTATTGAAAGAAATTATATTAATTAAAAATATATATTTTAGGCCCGCTCACCGGTTACTACCATAGTCAATCATTCCTGCTTTAGAACTAGGACAATTGTGATCGTTTATCAAAACGATAGCTGAGATTATTCACGGGATGGTTTAGTTCAATCGTCAGAATAAGGGGAGATTTCTGCCTTATTTCTAAGGAAATGCTGATTAATTGACGATACGAGCGAATCACTTCGTTGCGCGGTACTCGCTCCCTCGCCTATCTTATTGATATGTCTCGGTTGCTGTGTGCCGTGCGCCTCGTGCTTCATCTCGTTCGCCGAATTAATCAGCGTTTCCCTAATGATCGACAGAATTTCTAGCTGAATTGGGCGTTGCAATGAATTCACGGTATCTATATAAATCGACAACGCAGTGGTATGAATCCTACAAAATTGAATCATCCCGTCTGACCGGAACCTTCTGCTTCGTAATTTGCCCAAACAATTTAATGAAGCGTCGTTGAAACTTATGACTCATAAACTTTCATTTACTACTGATCAATGAAAATCGTTCTGGAATTAATTATCTTCATCGTTGTTTTGAATATCTTTTTCAAATTATTCATTTGGATTCTTAACGACATCATCAAAGGCGGCGTCTAGCACTGGCGCCAATAGCGCAGTTCGATCGAATTACTGTCCGGCGGATAGCGGTTAGGCAACGCTTGTCCAAGGCAGTTTATCGTTTTCTGCACTGCTCTGGCGCTCCGGTCATTGCCGCAATCAGGCTGCCCGCAAGCGCACCGGTAAAAGCACAAGCAAAACCAACCGGTAGTACGACAGCAATTTCAAAAGGCCACAAATTGTGCGAGCTGGGATCCTTGAAACCGTCCCAGACGACGCGTGCAAACACTGCCGCCGGTACCGATGCCGTGATCACTTTAATGATCTGCCAAAAAGTCGCTGTTGTTTGCAATCGCAACATCATCGCAGCGCTGCCTACAACTATCAAGCCAAAAACAGGCAAGGCTTCAGGCAAGTTAACGGTATTGTATGGAATTCGCCAGTAAGGAATACCGACGGCAAAAAAACTCAGAAAGAATGCGATGATCAAATGCTTCTTTGTGACACTATCCATGACGGCTTCCGTAGGAAATAATCGATTCAAGTTCTACGGATGGTTACAAGCATGACTTGACCGCAACTCATTTCGGAATGAGTGACAATCTGCTACTACGTTCGCCGTACAGTTGAAGGACCGCGAACGTAGTTCATTTATCCTAAACTTGGGTTATTTCATTGATAAATTCCTAATCTGGCAGCTCCACCTTGCGGCAATCCAAAGCAACGCCGGTAATGATTCTGCGGCCACCGTTTCCTTCTCGGTGATTCAGGCGTATCCCGGTTGCAACCGTTTGATCGGGACAATAGACGGCTTCTTCCCAATCACTGTCTGGGCCGTTGTTGCTGCCCTGGCAATTTGTACGTTCATAGTGAACGGATAAAGATGAGGAGCTGGAATTACAAGACAGTGTTTGATAATTCGGTTGATCGGTATCGCACAGCCGGTACTCAATTCCCGATGATTTGAATACCTGTGAGCAAGGTGCAGGCGAAACGTAAACTTTCTCCTCACCGAGCAAACAAGCGCCATAACGCCCAATGAGCTGAATACCTTTCATTTTGTCTTGCTCGCTGTTCATACAAATCCGAACGCCGGTAACAAATCCGCCCGATGGCATCGCCAAAGTGCGGTGGCTATCGTCGGTGCCTTCATTATTGTTATTGTCATCGCATTCTGCAAAGCGTACATTCGCGCCATCACCGCCAGTTGCGATATTACGGTATCTTGCTCGCAAGAAACACGGATCATCGGAGCGCTCAGCAATATCTACACCGATTAGCGCTTCATTCGACGTCGATGATGGCGCAAGTGTCCTTTTTTCCGCGGCTTTCTTCCCGGAATAATCGGTGGTTGAAGTCGATCCGGTGATTTGTGTTGAAGTAGTAGCGGCGACCAATGAGGTACTCATTCCACAGGACAATCCTAAAATGGAAATCAAGAATAATTGCAGTAAGGTTTTCATGTGCTGACTCCTTTTAACAATGTTAACAAACATGATGCCAAGTATTCTGCAACCCATTGAATCAAATTGCAGTTTCCCTTGGAATCAGTGTTCTGCCAGAGTAAACCACTGTCAAAAACGAGTCAGTGAGAAAAATCACAAGAAAACAATTTTGATTATCATGAAAAATGTTAGCTGCCACCGGCGCGCCTACCTTAGCGAAATTATTTTTGATCCAATTGGTATTTCTCGATTGCAAGTTTGGCGACCTTTTTGCCCATCTCAGCGCCCACTTCACCCGAATTTCGGTAATGCACACCATCATAAATTCGTGCATTGATTACTTCTCGCATAAATGCATCAACGCTGGTCCAGCTCCGGGAAAGGTCACCTGCCGCTTTACTCACCGTAGTTAAAACCGGTGTATTGCCATCTCCAATTTCCGCTTGCAACACGGTGCCGACGGCTGCCGACACGATGCAATGTGCGCATGGATACTCCGGATGCATTGGTGTATTGATGAATGGCCGCCATGATGAATCTCGTTCGGTGGCATCGTTGCCGTCGATATCGCCGTTGCGGATCGCGGTCAATGGGCGCCAGAAACCATATTGATATTTCGCATCAAAAACAGCAATGAGCGCATCGTCGGATGCTTGCGTCACCGCGGCAAACAAACGAGCATTTTGCGTAATCTCCCTGCCCGGCTGCGTGGCTATTGAACGCACAATGCCGTGATAAATCGGCGGCATCACTTCTTCCCAGAACCGGGCGATTTCAGTTTGCTCCGCTGTTCGTACCTGGCTATCGTAGCGCCCGAGCGCTTTTACTTCGTTAAAATCACGCACCCAGCGTTCGCTATTCAATGGCGGTGGCGGCGCCGGTCTAAATTGCGCGGCATTGGCCATCAACCAAGGTTTGCGCGTGACCCATTGCGGCGCTTCCGGAATAACCGTCGGGATATACACACCGGCATTGGTAACTGGCCGGTAAGTTTCCTGATCCGCTGCGCCGTCGTTCGCGCGCATTGTCAAAATCTGCTGTGCCGCTTGTTCGCCTACCGCAATACCGGCTTTCCTAGTTTCCTCGTTACCGACGGCAGCGATTGCCGCTTGATAAACTTTATCAATCTCAGCTTTTTGATTGGGAACCAGTTGCATTAACGCAATCCGGTTAGCAGCCGCAATGGCCGCCTCTACTGATGCATTTGGTGCAGGGTCGAGCTTCAGATTGTTCGTCGGATAGCGTTGAGTAATTGCATTGACCGCTTCATAAACCGCTGCATGCACGATTGCCAAAGCACGTTCGGCTGGTAACGGACCAATACCTGCTGCCACGACGATATCACCCGCCTGCTTGTTCCAATCCGTGACGGCATCGGCTTTAACCGCCACAGTATGTACAACCAGAAAAATAAACAATGGGAGCAATAGTTTATCGATTGCCAAGAAATTTTTTATCACCATACTTTTCCTCACAAATAATGTTTACTGTTCCTAGAAATGAGCAATTGCAGTCCGCACCTCGCGGGTAGCTTGTCAATAAACACCCTTATAACCATTGATTAAAATCAACACAACATCATAAAAACACAATTCATAGCGAACAAAGGTATGTTTCTGGAGGCAGCATCTCCCAGCAATTATCTTATACTTAATTGCAGCTATAGTTGTTTACGCGCAATTCTAAAGTCACTTATATGAGGAAATCTATGAATGGAAAGTCATGAAATCATCGGATTCATCGCGGGATTCGGCACCACCTTTGCTGCCGCCCCGGATTTATATGCGATGCTGAAACGCAAGAGCACTGCTGGCATGAACCCGACCATGGCCGGCATGATGGGTACGTTTCAGATTGTCTGGGTTTACTACGGTATTCTGATTGATTCGATGCCGGTAATAGTCTGGAATATCATCGCTGTGGCGATCAATTCCCTGATGGTTGCTGCGTTTTTTTATTGTTCCCGTACCGCAAAAGGATGAAAAGCTATCCGATCAATACCTATCGCCGATTGTTTCCTGATTTAACGCGCTTTCTTCTCGCCTCTTTGGGATCAATTATAAGGGACCGATAAATTTCAATCCGGTCATGGGGCTGCAATAAATCATCAAGTTGCACGAATTTGCCAAAAATTCCAATTCTATTGCGAGCCAAATCGATTTCAGGATAATCGTTCAATAATTCCGAACTTAATAACGCTTGCCCGACAGTGCATCCTTCCGTTACGTTTAACTGTTTTAACACTTGGTTTTGAGGTAACGCATAAGCCACTTCTACTTGAAAAATATTCTCAGCGCTTGCCATAAATAGCTTCGGCTCTTTCAATAAAAGACTCGACGAAACTGTTTGCAATCATATGAAATACCGGCCCTACCAGTTTTTCAAGAATTTTGTGCGAAAAGGTGTAATGCAAGCGGAATTTTATCTTGCAAGCATGCTCTGACAGGGCAATGAATTGCCAGTAGCCATCTAAGTGTTCAAATGGTCCATCCAGCAGGCTCATTTCGATTAAATCCGGCGGGAAGCGTTTGTTGATCGTCGTGAAGCTGTGTTGGATATGATGGTAGTTGATTTTAACTGTTGCATGGGTCGTAACTTCATCTTGCGGATCAACCGAAGTGCCTCCGCACCATGGAAGAAAATTTGGATATTCCTCAACATTATCGACTAACGCAAACATCTGACTTGCCGAATATTCGACCAAAACCGATTTTTCTATTTCTGCCATAAAGGTAATTCACCCCACATCAATGGAGTAATGCTGAAAAACTGATAAAATACACGAAAATTAGTGATTCCCACCTATTTCATTCCTGCATGAGTATAGTACAAAATAAAAAAGCCTTTCACGATTATTTTATCGAAGAAAAATATGAAACGGGCATTATGCTGGAAGGTTGGGAAGTCAAAGCCATTCGTGATGGCCGCATTCAGTTAAAAGAAGCTTATGTTATCATTCGCAACGGCGAAATATTCCTCATCGGTTGTCATATCAGTCCGCTCAAAACCGCTTCGACACATATCAATCCCGATCCCGCGAGAACGCGCAAATTGTTATTGCACGCCGAGGAAATCAAGCGGCTGATCGGAAAAGTGGAACGCGCCGGTTATACACTGATCCCGATCGACATGCATTATAAATCCGGCAGAATTAAAGTCGAAATAGGCCTGGCAAAAGGAAAAAAACAATATGACAAACGTGAATCGGAAAAACAAAAAGAATGGGAACGCACCAAGCAACGGCTGATGCGCGCGAAATAATATTATAAAATAACCCCTTGTATTGATTTATCATTAATATTCAAAAATAACTATGCAAAAACCTATAGCAATTTGGCTATTAATCTGTTGTGCCTTGGTGTTCGCCATGATAGTCGTCGGAGGCGTCACACGCTTGACCGATTCCGGCCTTTCCATTGTCGAATGGCAACCGATCGTCGGCACCATGCCGCCTATCACTCAACAAGATTGGGACGTGTTATTGGAAAAATACCGTGCAACGCCGCAGTATCAACAAGTCAATAAAGGCATGAGCGTCGACGAATTCAAGAGTATTTTCTGGTGGGAATATTTTCATCGGCTACTCGGACGATTGATCGGTTTGGTATTTTTTATTCCGTTTGTTTATTTCCTGGTAAAAAAACAAATCGACCGTCCCCTCGGCATCAAGTTGGCGGGCATATTCGTGCTGGGTGGTTTACAAGGTTTTATGGGGTGGTACATGGTCATGAGCGGCTTGGTCAATGATCCTCATGTCAGCCAGTACCGGCTTACCGCACATTTGGGATTGGCATTTATCATTTTTGCCGCGATGTTCTGGGTGGCCATGGGACTGCTGTCACCTCAGCCTGTCTCGCAACAAACCGATGAGAAAATTCAAGGGTTAAGAAAGTTCTCTTTTGGTCTTAGCTTATTAATTTTCATCATGATTTTATCCGGCGGTTTTGTTGCCGGCATTCGTGCCGGTATGGCTTACAATACCTTTCCGTTGATGAATGGGCATCTGATTCCGCCCGATCTGTTCATTCTCGAACCATGGTACCGGAATTTTTTCGATAACATTACCACGGTGCAATTTGATCATCGCTTGATTGCATGGACATTGGCTTTTCTGGTCCCGCTGTTCTGGCTTAAGTCGCGCAAAGTGGCGTTACCGGGCACAACCCGGCTTGCCTGCAACCTCTTTTTACTGATGCTGATCATACAAATCAGCTTGGGAATCGCGACACTTCTGCATGTGGTACCGATTCCGCTGGCTGCTTCGCATCAAGGCGGCGCGGTATTGCTATTTGCGGCATCGCTTTGGGTTAGCCACCGCTTGCGATTGCATTAAAACAACTTGATCTGAATCCCGGAAATAGTTCAACCGCTTTTTCGGGTTATCGTTGCTGACAGGGTTATACGTTTTCGTTAAGTCCCAGCCGTTCCATCCGGTAGCGTAACGATCTGACGGTTATCCCCAGTGTTTTTGCTGCTTTAGTCCGGTTATAGCGGCTAATATTTAACGCCTTGATAATGGAGTCTTTTTCAAGCTGATCGAGATAATCCTGCAGCGGCAGCCCGGAATCGAGATCGGGTAAAATAAGATTAATGTTTTCAGGGATAGATGATTTCGCTTCTTTTGTTGCTACGGGTAACTGCAGCTCCGCCTCGCCGATCTGCACTTCTCCGCACAGCGCAAGCGTTCGTTCCAGAATATTTTCCAATTCACGCACATTTCCGGGATAGTCATAATTTACCAGCTTCGCTAATGCGCCTTTGGTAAAACTGCTGACAGGCCGCGCGGCATCGCGACATAATTTTTCCAGTACCGCCGTAGCTATTAATGGAATATCCTCGCGCATCTCACGCAATGCCGGCATATTCAGCTCTATGACATTCAGCCGGTAATACAAATCCTGACGGAATTGCCCGGTTTCCACGCATTGATTGAGTCTTTTATGGGTTGCGCTAATGATACGCACATCGACGTTTTTTTCTTGCGATTCGCCGATTCTTCGTACCTGTTTCTCCTGGATGACCCGTAGTAACTTGACTTGCATGGCCAGTGGCAAATCCGCCACTTCATCAAGAAACAAAGTTCCGCCGTTGGCCGCCAGAAAAAATCCGTCGTGATCTTTTTCAGCGCCGGTAAAAGCGCCCTTTTTGTAACCGAAAAACTCGCTTTCCATCAGATTTTCGGGAATAGCACCACAATTAACCGCAACAAACGGTTGTTGATGGCGCGCGCTTCTTTCATGAATCATCCGCGCCGCCAATTCCTTACCGCTGCCGGATTCACCGCTGATATAGACGGCGGCTTGGCTGCGGGAAAGCTTATCGATAGTGGCGCGAAGCTGACGCATCGGTTGCGATTCGCCCAGCAATACGCGCTGGTTCGATTGCGATGAAGCCGCCGGTACGGCATGTGCCGCCATTGGCGGCAAATTGAGCGCGGATTTCACCAGATCGCGCAATTGCTTCAGCGAAACCGGTTTCGCCAAATAATCAAAGGCACCCGCTTTAAGCGCCGCAACTGCGTTTTCTGCCGTACCGTGAGCGGTAATGACAGCTACCGGGAGGTCCGCGCAAAATTGCGCGATGAATTTAACCAAATCAAGCCCCTCTCCATCGGCGAGCCGCATGTCGGTCAGGCATAACTGAAATCGTTTGGATTGCAACAACTGTTTCGCTTCATCCAGCGATCTTGCGCTCACCACATCCATTCCCATGCGCGCCAACGTCAGTTCCAGCAGTTCAATAATATCGGGTTCGTCATCGACGATCAAAATATTGGGGGAAGGATTTTTTCGCGATGAGACAGCATCACGTCCACTAACTATTGACATAATTCGTTTATTTTACAAATGATTCTGAAGTGCCCAGAAGTTGATCCCGCGACATAATCCAGGGATGCTTGGTTGTCCTCACACAATTCGCGCGCAATAAACAAACCCAAGCCAGTACCGCCGGAAGCCGTAGTAAAAAAGGGTTCAAAGAGTTGCTTGGTTTGCTGCGGATCGACTCCCGTTCCGTCATCAATGATATCGATGCAAAGATCGCTCCCATTGATTGCTTTCTCCAAGTGAATGCGAACACTGCCCGCTTGTTGACGGCAGTGACGCCAAGCATTCCGGCATAGATTCCACAATACCCGGTTGAAGTGATCCCGATCAAAACAAATCCGCAGATCCTTAGAATCACTCAAAATAAATACCCCATTATCAATCTTCTCAGTAACGCAAAATCCTTCGAGAAATTTCCGGATATAATCCCGAGCGTCAAATACCTCCGGTTTTGCTACATTGCTCCGGTTCAATTGCAACACATCATTTACGATCTTGTTTAATCGTTGGGTATTCTCGCAAATAATACGCACCAGACGAGGATCCAAATTCGCTTCAAGCTGTTCTTCTTCGAGCAATTCAGCCGCATGATTGATCGCTGACAATGGATTGCGGATTTCATGCGCGATATTGACCGTTAAACGGCCTAACGCAGCCAGTTTGAGTTGCTGTAGCTGCGCCTGCACACGCCCCATATCTTCAAGGAAGATCACAACACCGTTGCGTAAATCCGATTGGATCGGGACAAAACGCGTACGCACCAGCGCGTTGCTATGGGTTAACCGCAACAAATCGAACTGAATATTGCTGTTGCCTTGCCAGCTCGCCAACCGATCGGCTATTTCCGGTACCGAATCCGATAACTTAAGCCGTTCCGTGTCACCAGACAGCGGTTTAATATCCAGCAATTTTTCAGCATAACCATTGCGCTGCCGAATAAAGCCATTGTTATCGATGACCAAAATCCCTTCTTGCAAGTCTTGTATCACCAACTGATTGACTTGCGCCATGTTGGCCAGATCGATACCGCGCTCTTGTGCCAATCGTTCACTGGCGATTGTGTGTTTTGCCAGCCGGAAGGCCAGCCAGGCAACCGCGAAATAAGCCATGCTCATAAGCCCGGCCTGCGAGTATTGCGCCTGATAGGATTGAATTGTCAGCAAGGAAAAGGTTTCGAGCAACAGCAAGCTAATGGTCGCAACAGCGGCAAAAAATAGCGCCAAACGACCCCGGCTGATCAACCCCGCTCCTGCCAACGTCACCAAGAGCACGACTCCCAAGCCGCTTTGTAAACCGCCGCAGGCATAGAGCATTAAAGAGAAAAAGACAATATCGCTGAATACTTGAAGGGTCAATTGCCAATCAAAGGCAGGCATCCGCCACTTGATCAACAGCATGGAGATACCGCTGCTTATGAAATGGCCATAGCAGGCATACAAAAACAACGTGTACTGATGCGTTCCGAAGTCGATAAAACCTGCTTTCAATGTGACTATGAGCAGACTGACTCCAATTAACAAACGGTAAATATTAAAATAGATCAATGAACGCCAGTATGCATTCGAACGCACATTGCCGGCATCGCTGAAGGACTCAGCAGATTGATTCAACGACGGCAGCTGAGTAGAGGCTGTTGAGTTAGCAAGAGTTGACACTATAATAAATTAAGATGATGATTTTATGTGATCATCGCGATGTTCTTGACAACAAAAGAATTGATTTTGACAGTTAATCGCTTCCTTTTTCGGCAAATAAACACCGCAATGATTGCAAACGACTGTATCTTCTGCGATATCCATAAAAGATTCGCTATTCTTTTGTTTTGGCCGGCGATAATTAATCAACCAATAAATCAGCAACGCGATGAAACCGTAAAAAATTATTTTTCCCATTGTCTTTATGCAGCTTATAGAATGACATAGACGCTATAATTTCCATTATGGCTCGAACTTTCAAGCCTTAATTGAAACTATCGATGTGATGTTTTTTGCCATTGCTATACAGATTTAGCTTAGCAATTTTTTATGCTGGCAAATGCGAGATTAATCGTAGTTTTTGTGCTTATCATTAACAATTCAAAATAATAAGCAAACCAAATTAACGTAACTTCAGGAAGATATTCTAAAAGGATCAGATAAAAGATAACAACTCTCTTATAACTATCAGAAATATAGATAGAATTCCGTAATTCCTTAAGCAGGAATTTCTGAAAGGTTGGATTGAGCTCCGGCTGAGAACAACCGGTTACTTCAATAATTACGCGTAACAGAAAAATGCGCCAATTGCAGCAAACATTCTTTGTTTTTCGATTCTGGTAAAGCAGCGATTGCCGCAGTTGCCGTTGCGACTTCGGCTTGCGCACATTGCCTGGCATAATCCAGAGCCGCCGTTTCACGAATGACATTTAAAACCGGCTGAAACCCATCCTTACCGCCATCTTCAATCGCTTTACGAATGATGCCGGCTTGTTCCGGATTCCCGACACGCATCGCATAAATAAGCGGCAACGTCGGTTTTCCTTCCGCCAGATCGTCACCCAGATTTTTACCGATGTCGTGATTATTTCCAGTGTAATCGAGCATGTCGTCGATCAGTTGGAATGCAGTACCTAAGTGCATTCCATAAATTGACATTGCATTTTCCTCCGCTGGCGATGCATTTCCCAAAATCGCACCCAGCCGGCTGGCTGCCTCGAATAGCTTGGCGGTTTTATAGCGAATCACTTGCAGGTAATTTTCTTCAGTCACCTGCGGATCCCGGCAATTCAGCAGTTGCAATACTTCGCCTTCGGCAATGGTATTGGTCGCGTCGGCCAACACTTGCATCACGCGCATATTGTCGACCTCTACCATCATCTGAAACGCGCGGGAGTAGAGAAAATCACCAACTAACACACTGGCGGCATTGCCAAATAGCGCATTCGCGGTTTCTCTATTTCGGCGCAATTCGGACTCGTCAACCACGTCGTCGTGCAATAACGTTGCGGTATGAATGAACTCAACGATAGCCGCGAGATTATAATGAAATTTTCCTGAATAGCCGAAAGCGCCGGCTGCTAGAATTACCAACGCCGGACGTAATCGTTTACCTCCACTATTGATAATATATTCACTGACTTGGCGAATCAATGCAACATGAGAATGCAACTTTTCCCGGATGACATCATCGACGATCTCCATATCCCGGGCGATATAACTTCTTATATTTTCGATTGACACAATTTTACCTTCAAGAAAACGCTATGTTAGGAATGACGATACCCGCATGTCAAGCACAATGATCGTAATACAAAATTTCCTCCACAATCAAAGGCTATTTATGTATAATTCGCCGTTCTCAAAAGGAAGCATGGAGTCAAAATATGTATGCGGTCATAAAAACCGGTGGTAAGCAATATCGGATACAAGTCGGTGAAAAACTGAAAGTGGAGCAGCTGGATGTAGAAAACGGCAGCGCGTTGGTGATTGATCAAGTGTTGATGGTTGCGGATGGCGACAAAGTTTCGGTGGGAACACCGCTTGTCAGTGGCGCAAAAGTTAGCGCAACGGTGCTCGGCCAAGGACGCCATGACAAAATCCGCATCTTCAAAATGCGTCGCCGCAAACACTACCAGAAACACCAAGGTCACCGGCAGAATTACACTGAAATACAAATTACCGGTATTTCGGCTTAAGGAGTTGATAGATGGCACATAAGAAAGCAGGCGGAAGTTCCAGAAACGGACGCGATTCACACTCAAAGCGGCTTGGGGTTAAAAGCTACGGCGGTGAACTGATCCCGGCAGGATCGATCATTATTCGTCAACGGGGCACAAGAATCCACCCCGGTGAAAATGTCGGCATGGGTAAAGACCATACGCTATTTGCAAAAGTGACAGGAAAAGTCAATTTCAGTATTAAAGGTCCTTTTAATCGTAAAGTTGCCAGTGTTATTCCAGTATAACAACGATATTATCTTTTTCCTTAAAAAAGCCCTGTCTACCTACGATGGGGCTTTTTTGTTTACGGTGCGCCCCAATAGCCTAAGTCGTGATATCGAATTATGAAGTTTATTGATGAAGCGATCATTCAGGTGTTTGCCGGTAAAGGCGGCGATGGTGTCGCAAGTTTCCGGCGGGAAAAGTACATCCCCAGAGGCGGGCCGAATGGCGGTGACGGCGGGCGCGGCGGCAGTATTTATGCCATTGCGGATCGAAACATCAATACGCTGATCGACTATCGCTTTGCGCGCATGCACCGCGCCAAAAACGGCCAGAACGGTCAGGGTTCCGACCGTTACGGCAAGAGCGCGGAAGATATTGTGTTGCGCATGCCTGTTGGCACCCTGATTAAGGACCTTAACAGCGGCGAAACAATTGCAGATTTAGTGCATGATCAACAGCAAGTACTGCTGGCCAAGGGCGGCGCCGGAGGTTTAGGCAACTTGCACTTTAAATCCAGCACCAACCGGGCCCCCCGCCAGTTTACCTATGGTGAACCGGGGCAAGAGCTCGAACTGAAATTGGAGCTAAAAATACTCGCAGATGTCGGTTTGCTGGGTATGCCGAATGCCGGCAAATCCACTTTAATCCGCGCCGTATCAGCAGCGCGACCTAAAGTCGCCGATTATCCGTTCACTACGCTACATCCCAACCTGGGCGTGGTTCGCGTCGATCATAATCGCAGCTTTGTCATGGCAGATATCCCCGGATTAATCGAAGGCGCTGCCGAAGGGGTCGGGCTTGGACATCGTTTCCTCAAGCATCTAACCCGAACCCGGTTATTATTGCATGTTGTCGACATGTCGCCGCTGAATGCCGATACCGATTTAGTTCATGAAGCACGTGCGCTGGTTGAAGAATTGAAAAAATACGATCAGTCTCTGTATCAAAAACCGCGCTGGCTGGTATTGAATAAAACCGATATGATACCGGCTGACCAGCGCGACCGGATCTGCCTGGAATTCATCCAAAAAATGGAATGGCAGAATAAATACTTCATCATTTCAGCACTAACCGGCGAAGGTTGCCAACAACTTACCTACGCCATCATGGATTACCTGGAACATCATTTGCTGCTGCAACCGGAGCCGCAAAACCCCGAGAATTCTGATAATGAATTATTGAACTCATGCTGAAGCAAGCACGCCGTGTCATCATTAAAGTAGGCAGTAGCCTGGTCACCAATCAAGGTAAAGGACTCGACCATTCCGCTTTAGCAGGCTGGGCAGCGCAAATTGCTGCCCTCAAACAAGCTGGCAAGGATATCATCCTCGTCTCCTCGGGTGCGATCGCCGAGGGCATGCAGCGATTGAATTGGGATACCCGTCCAACCGCTTTATACGAACTGCAGGCCGCAGCGGCTGTCGGTCAAATGGGATTGGCGCAAGCCTACGCATCAAGTTTCTCGCAATATGGTTTACAAACCGCGCAAGTGCTGTTGACCCACGAGGATCTATCGAATCGCAAACGCTATCTGAATGCACGCTCGACGCTAACAACATTGCTCAAACTCGACATCATCCCGATCATCAATGAAAACGATACCGTCGCCACCGACGAGATCCGATTCGGCGATAACGACACACTCGCGGCGCTAGTCACCAATCTGGTCGAGGCCGATGTGCTGGTGATCCTGACCGATCAAGCCGGTTTATATACGAGCGATCCGCGTAAAGATCCAACAGCAACATTATTAAACGAAGTACACGCCGGTGATCCGGCGCTGGAAAAAATGGCCGGCGGTGTCGGTAGTGGTATCAGCCGCGGCGGCATGCAAACCAAGGTCATTGCAGCCAAGCGTGCAGCGCGTAGTGGCGCGAACACGATTGTCGCTTCCGGTCATGAACAGAACGTGCTGGTCCGTCTAAGCGAAGATGAGATCATCGGTACTCGCTTCATCGCCAAATTGCCGGTTCTGGCCGCTCGCAAACAATGGCTCGCCGATTATTTGCAAGTACGCGGCTACGTCACGCTCGACCATGGCGCGGTTAAGGCATTGACGGGTGACGGTAAAAGCTTGCTGCCTATCGGCGTGGTCGCTGTCGAAGGCGAGTTCGAGCGCGGTGAAACGGTTTCCTGCCTCGACCCGGACGGACGCGAAATCGCACGCGGATTGATTAACTACAGCGCGGTGGAAACGCAAAAAATCCTGAAACAACCCAGCAGTGAAATAGAAACAATTCTGGGCTATGTGGATGAACCGGAACTCATTCACAGGAACAATCTGGTTTTACTCTAGCAGATCATTGGGTATGGTTCCTGGAGATTCACATGATGCCGCCATACGATAAAAATATACAGCGTATTGCTGCCATCGATTGGTTGCGTGGACTTGTCATGATGCTGATGGCGCTCGATCACACTTCCTGGTTTTTCAACGAACAGCGTCTATTTGCTGATTCCGTATTGTTGTATGAACCAGGCGTTCAGTTCGCTACCGATCAATTCCTGACACGCTGGATCACGCACATCTGCGCACCCACATTCATTTTTCTAGCTGGCGCATCAATCGCAATCAGCAATCTGCAGCGGCAACGACTTGGCATGGATACTGCTGACATCGATCGTGAATTGTTGCTGCGCGGTGCTTTTATCGCGTTATTGGATTTGGTTGTATTCTCATTGTTTGGCGGCAAACCGATTTTGCAAGTGCTGTATGCTATCGGTATCAGCATGATGTTGATGGTCTACTTGCAACGCCTCAGCGCTAGTACGGTGTTCTGGCTGGCCATTTTGATAATCTGCGGCGGGGAGTTTCTGCTAATGCACCTATGGCAACCTGGCGGCGACGTACCGATTTGGTTGGCGATTACATTTGCACCGGACTTCAATGACAACTACACGGTGCTCTATCCCGCTTTACCGTGGCTCGGTATGATGATGCTTGGCTGGGTTTTCGGCCAGTGGCTCATCACCAGACCATCCGGTTCTGAAACGCCGCATCGGCTATTATTAACTTGCGGCTGGTTAGCACTGACATTATTCGTCATCGTTCGTGGTCTCGACGGCTATGGCAATCTGTTTATGCACCTGGAAGGCAACACGCTGACGCACTGGTTGCATGTGAGCAAATATCCACCCAGTTTGGCTTACACGCTGCTGGAACTAGGATTGATGGCAATCATACTATCGCTATTGATGCGCTTCGAATTACTAAGTAAAACCATCCGTTTTAATGGCCCCGTGCTGGTATTCGGCCAAACTGCTCTATTTTTCTACCTTGCGCACTTTGTGGCGCTGAGAATGATGGAATTTTTTTTCGAACGTGGCAGTTTGGCGCAAACTTACCTAATCGCATTGCTCGTGCTTGTCATTCTGTACCCGCTCTGCCGCGCCTACCGTACCTTAAAGTGGCGCTATCCGCAGAGCCTGTTACGCTTCTTATAGTCAATTTATTTCATTCGATTTATATCGAATGACACAACTTCGCTAAATCGTAGCAACATTTTCCATTCAGTTTTTGTTCATTCAGGTTTGCGTAGATTGATGCCATGAAGAATCGTCAACGACCAACAACGAAAAGGAGAAACATCATGAACATCCGGACAACAAAACTGACCAGTTTGATTTTAATGATTTTTTTGGCGCTCATATTGGTAACACCGACCCTGGCTGAAGCAGGCAGAGGTCATCGCGGCCATGGCCATCACCACGGACATCACCATCATAAACACCACCATCATGGCAGTTATGGTTATGTCTATAGCCAGCCTTGGGGTTATTATCAACCTCACTACCCGCAACCGCGCTATAACTATTACAACAGCTATTATCCTGCTCCGGTATATGTTCCTGCGCCGCAACTGATGATGGGGATCGGATCCGGAAATATGGATTTTATGATACGCTTCTGACATCGGAGGCTGGCAACAGACCGCGCTTTAACTGTGGCCAGCCTGATTTCTACCTTTAACCAAGGAGTGACCGGTTATGAACAGACGGTGGAAAGTATTAGTCATCATAATGATCATGACTAGCTCGATCTTACAGGCAACAGCAGATACGCAAAACCCGATGGACAAACAATCCATCGACACCGGCCCGACCAAAGGTATTACCGAGCAAAAAGCAATTACTATTGCGCAACAGCAGGTCAATGGCCGCGTACTGGCAATCAATCAAACAAATCAGACTTACCGGGTAAAAATTCTCAGCAGCCAAGGCAGGATTCACATCGTTTTAATTGATGTACAAGATGGTTCGGTGATTTCCACACATTAGCGATTAAAATAATTCCTGCGACCCGAGGATAGTCAATTCTATTTAAATATCAGCACCACAGGAGACAAACATGCGCATCCTGGTCATTGAGGATGAATTCCGATTACAAAATCAGATCCGCCAGCAATTGGAAGCAGAAGGTTATATGATCGATACTTGCGGCGATGGCGATGAAGGATTATTTCTTGCGACTGAATATCCGATCGATGCAGCCATCATTGATATTGGCCTGCCTGGTAAATCCGGCCTGGAAATCATCAAAGCACTTCGAGAACGCGGCAGTTTGCTGCCGATCTTGATTCTGACTGCACGCAGCAGCTGGCAGGACAAAGTGCAAGGTTTGGAAATGGGAGCAGACGACTACCTCACCAAGCCGTTTCAAATGGAAGAATTGCAAGCCCGGGTCAAAGCTTTGCTCAGACGTGCCACCGGCATTCCGCAAACGCAGTTAAAGTGCGGTCCCATCACGGTTGATGTAACTTCGCAAGTAGTGACAGTCGACGGTAATATCATCGAATTGACCTCGTTCGAATACCGCCTTTTAGAAGAATTAGTCCGCCATCATGGCGAGGTGCTTTCCAAACATACCTTATCCGATTATCTCTATCCGCACGATGAAGATCGCGACAGTAATGTGCTCGAAGTCATGGTCGGCCGATTGCGCCGCAAACTGGATCCAACCGGTACGTTGAATCCGATTGAAACCATGCGAGGCCGCGGTTACCGGTTCAATTTGGAATGCAATAAATCGTGATGATGTCCCTCAATCAGCGAGTCCTTCTCAGCACCACACTCGTGCTATTGATTTTCATCGTGGGGATTGCATGGATGCTGGATCGCGCTTTCTATGACAGCGCGCGCTTGGGCGTTAAAGACCGTTTGTTTGCAAAAGTACTGATGTTGATGGGCGATGCCGAAGTAGAAGAATCGGGAGAACTTGATGTTCCTACCAATTTACTCGATGCAGAGCTCGGCCACGTCAATTCCGATACTTATGCTTTTATCATTGGCCCCGGCAATCGAATTATTTGGCGTTCTACTTCTTCGCTGAACAAACCGGTTCCCGATATCTCCCTAGCGGAAAAGGGCAAGAAAGAATTCGCGCAGATTCAGATCAACGATATGCCCTACTTTATTTACCGGTACGGTGTCGCTTGGGAAACCCCCGCCGGGGACTACCCGTTAACCTTTTATGTGATCACCGATGCGGTGTTATTCGACGCACAGATCGAACAATACCGTGAGGATTTGTGGGGCTTACTCGGTGTCATGGCAGTGTTCTTGCTGGCTACGCAAATGTTAGTGCTGCGCTGGGGACTGCAACCTCTCCGCAAAGTATCAACCGAGCTAGCCGCGATCGAATCCGGGCAGCAAGAAAGTTTAAAAGGCGCCTACCCCAGTGAATTACAATTATTAACTGATAACATCAACTCGTTAATCGCTCACGAACACAAACAGCAAAAGCGTTACCGCAACGGTCTGGCGGATTTGGCGCATAGCCTCAAAACGCCCTTGGCTGTCCTGCAGGGCGCTCTTCACAGTGACGATGATGAAATCAATAGGGCGAAGGCAATACAGGAACAGATCGACCGCATCGACAACATTATTCAATACCAGCTCCGCCGCGCCGCCACTGCTGGCAGCTCGCCCGGTATGGTTATGATCGCCCTTCGTCCGCTGGCTGACCGGATCGTCACTACCGTTGCCAAGGCCTATCGCGATAAACAACCCGACATAGCGGTTCAGATTGACGACAGTATCGGACTGCGCATTGATGAGGGTGATTTGATGGAATTGCTCGGCAACCTGGTCGACAATGCTTTTAAATGGTGCAGGCAACGCATTCAACTATCGGCCGGTTATCAAGATAGTCAAGTCGTCATTCAGATAACAGACGACGGCCCCGGTATTCAGCCGGATCAAATTGCCAGAATACTGGAACGCGGCGTGCGCGCTGACCAATCCACGCCCGGTCACGGCATTGGATTAGCCATTGTGCGTGATATTGTCCAGGTCTACGGCGGTGAATTATCAATTGAGAATCATCCAGATGGAGGAGCCTGCATTACGCTACGCTTGGGAAAAGCCAAATAAGAGATAGCGATCGATGTTGCTCTTCAATGAAGAGATCGATCAAGCTTTAATCAGTGTCCAGATCCCGATAACGATAAACCCCGTACCGGCGAGATAATGTAAATATTTCGCACTGACATGCTCCGAAATGAAGCCGCCCGCCAGCACACCGATTGCCGACGTGGCAATGAGAGCCAGCGACGCGCCAGCAAATACCGTCAACTTGCTGACTTCCTTATCGGCAGCAAATAGCAATGTAGCCAACTGCGTCTTATCGCCAAGTTCCGCGATAAAAACTGTGACAAATACAGTTAATAAAATCTTATATTCCATGAAAATACCTAAAGCTTGGTTGCATCGATCAAAGTGAATCCGCTGAAATCATGCCAGGTTCTGTGGCCGCCATGAAGATATCATGCACCCAATTACAAAAACAGTAATAATGAATAATTAAGTTATTGGAAAGTACGATAGAAGGAGCAGTCATGATTAAAGCGTATGCAGCATTTGAACCAGGCGGAAAACTACAGCCGTTTGAATACAATCCGGGACCGCTCGGTGATCACGACGTTGAAATTGCCGTGGAGCATTGCGGCATCTGCCACAGCGATCTCAGCATGCTGCATAACGATTGGGGAATCACGCAATACCCATTTGTTCCGGGTCACGAAATCATCGGTACGATAGCCGCGAAAGGCAGTCATGTGCATAACTTGTCAATCGGTCAGCGTGTCGGTTTAGGCTGGCATGCCGGCTATTGCATGACTTGCCACAGTTGCCTATCCGGCGATCATAATTTGTGTGCGCAATCAGAATCCACCATCGTTGGACGCCACGGCGGATTCTCCGAAAGGGTTCGCGCAAAAGCGGCCAGCGTGGTTGCACTACCGGGCAATCTCAACGCTCAAACCGCCGGCCCTTTATTCTGTGGCGGTATCACTGTTTTTAATCCGCTCGTGCAATATCACATTCCACCGACTGCAAAAGTAGCTGTCATCGGCATCGGTGGTTTGGGTCACCTTGCACTGCAATTTACCAAAGCCTGGGGTTGCCACGTCACTGCTTTTACTTCCAGTGAAAGTAAACAAAAAGAAGCAATGTCTTTAGGAGCGCACGCGGTGCTGAATACTAGAAACCCGGAAGAACTGGCTGCCGTTGCCAATCACTTTGACCTGATCCTGGCAACCGTAAATGTGAAACTGGATTGGAACGCTTATCTTGCCACTTTGCGTCCGAAAGGCCGACTGCATTTTCTCGGTGTCCCGCTGCAACCACTGGACATCAATGTTTTTCCGATGATTGCCAACCAGTGCGACGTATCCGGCTCCCCCGTCGGTAGCCCTGCCACCATTGCCACCATGCTGCAATTCGCAGAACAACACAAAATCGAACCCATCGTTGAAAGTTTCCCCATGGATCAAGTGAACGATGCGCTTGCCAAGCTTGCAAATGGCTCAGTCAAATACAGAATTGTTTTGAGTAATCAATAGCTTCCTACGATGCTTACCAGGAACCAAAGAACGACTGATACGATTAGGAAAACCTGATTCGCCGCTCAAGCTGAGATTAATGTAAGGTGGTTGGATCGCTAGAAACAAGACCTATCAATACGATCAGTGAGTTTTTGAGCGCTACCCAATGCAACGAATCAAGTGACCTTCATTCTGAATGTCGCACTCGCCGCATTGATCGAGGGATTGATCGTGCTATGTGTGAAGAATACACCTGCATGGAAGCCGGTCTTCACATTGCCGTCATTGCCATGCTGATCTTGCTGTGCATCGTATCGATCTGTTTTTCCCAAACACCACCGATTAACTCGCGGTTCCCGAAAAAAACCGCCGGAAATTCAAATCAAAATCCTCTGGTTAAAACTTCCCGGAACGCAATATATCGACCAGCTTCACCAACGCCTGGCCGCGATGACTGAGACGATTTTTCTGCTCGGATGTTAATTCTGCGGATGTTTTACCGAATTCGGGCACCCAAAAATAGGGATCGTAGCCAAATCCACCGGCGCCGCGCGGTTGATCGACGATTTCTCCATGCCATGCGCCATCGACAATGACCGGCTGCGGATCTTCGGCATGCCGGAGCAGCACGATCACGCAGTAATAATAGGCACGGCGATCCGTTTGATCTTTTAACGCCGAAATTAGTTTTTGATTGTTACGTTCATCGGATCTGGGTTCGCCGGCATATCGGGCGGAATTCACGCCGGGAGAACCGCCCAGTGCGCTGACACAAATGCCTGAGTCATCCGCCAGTGCGGGTAATCCGGCGCAGCGGCTCGCATGCCGGGCTTTGATCAAGGCATTTTCGACAAACGTCGGATGCGGCTCGTCAACTTCACCGGCAGCAAATTGCGATTGCGGGATAACTTCGATCGCCAGCGGTGCCAGCAATTCTCCGATTTCCCGTAATTTACCGGAATTATTGCTGGCGATGACCAATTTTTCCAGCATGTTCACGATTGACTCAATACCGCTTTTTGAATCGCGATCAATTCCTGGATGCCATGTTGCGCCATATCGAGCATGGCGTTCAATTCTTCGCGGCTGAAAGCAACGCCTTCGGCGGTTCCTTGCACTTCGATCAGGTGCAAACGCCCGGTCATAACGACGTTCATATCGGTATCACACGCGGAATCCTCCGCATAATCCAAATCCAGTACCGGCGTGCCTTCAAAAATACCCACCGACACCGCTGCGACGTGATCGAGGATCGGCGAAGAACCGATGCGTTGCTGATCGAGCAACTTTTGCGCAGCATCGTGCAAGGCGACATAGGCGCCAGTGATACTGGCCGTGCGGGTGCCGCCGTCTGCCTGAATCACATCGCAATCGATTTGAATGGTGCGCTCGCCGAGTTTCTTCAAATCGACCGCAGCGCGGAGCGCTCTGCCAATTAACCGTTGAATTTCCATAGTACGCCCGGTTTGCTTACCTTTAGCAGCTTCCCGCTGCATACGCGAATGCGTCGATCCGGGTAGCATGCCATATTCGGCGGTCAGCCACCCTTGCCCCTGCCCCTTCAAAAAGGATGGCACTTGCTCGGCAATTGTCGCAGTGCAGACAACCTTGGTGTCGCCGCATTCGATCAGCACTGAGCCGTCGGCATGTTTGATGTAATGGCGTGTGACTTTGACAGGACGGATTTGCGCCGGTGTGCGTTGATAACTGCGTGTCATAGAATTCTGTGGTAATGAGGTTAAGATGCGAAACGATACTCTGGTTTGGCAGGAGCACCCGCCGATAGGGTCAACACTTCATGGCCGTTTTCAGTCACTAGAATGGTATGTTCCCATTGTGCGGACAAACTGCCGTCTTTGGTGGTGACCGTCCACCCGTCCGGCAAATGGCGGATAGCGGCTTTCCCGGCGTTGATCATCGGTTCCACGGTAAAAATCATGCCGGACTTGAGTTCCAATCCGGTACCGGGACGTCCGTAATGCAACACTTGCGGGTCTTCGTGAAATTTCGCGCCGATGCCGTGACCGCAGAATTCTCTGACCACGCTGTAACCGACGCCTTCCGCTAATTTCTGGATGGCGTGACCGATATCGCCTAAATGCTTACCCGGTGCAATCTGATCAATACCCCGCCACATGGCTTCATAAGTAACTTCGCACAGACGTTTGGCTTGAATCGACGGTTCGCCGACGTAATACATCCGGCTGGTATCGCCGTGATAGCCTTCGTAGATGACGGTAATGTCAATATTAATGATGTCACCGTTTTTAAGTATCTTTTTACCGGGAACGCCATGACATATTTGGTTATTGACCGATGTGCAAATCGATTTCGGATAGGGTGCATGCCCGGATGGCGCATAATTCAACGGAGCCGGGATGGTTTTTTGCACGTTCACCATGTAATCATGGCACAGCTTGTCCAACTCTTCCGTTGTAATACCGGCAACAACATGGGGGGAAATAAAATCCAGAACCTCCGAGGCCAATCGCCCTGCGATGCGCATTGTCTCGATTTCCTGCGGTGTTTTAATGGTTACCTTCATAAATTTTTATTCGGATAGGATTCATCCCGGATTATCAGCGTTCCAAAATGCCACTATCCATTCATTATTAATGAGATTATCAAAATTAACGTTCGCATTCGCCGGAGTTCAGCTGCGTATCGTCAAATTGTTCTACCAGCTTTTGCATCGAATCTTTAGTGGTCTGCGTCGATTCTCGAACTACAATTTTTTTTAAGAGAACTGTGCGATGATCGATTTTTGCAATGACAATTCCTTTCTTTTCCACTTCACGCAGCTGCTTGAGCGCATCGTTCTGATCATAAAACATCCCTAACGAGATGGCATTCTCCCACTGGCTGCCGTCTTTTACACGAAAACTCACAATGCCAAGATTCCTGAGTTTGTTGATCTCACGATTAGCGAGATCTTTATTGGGATAAGGCGGGATATAAAGCCAGTATAGGGTAGTATCGCCAGCTTCCTCCAAGCTATAGGCTAAATCGGGTAACAATTCGGCCAATACCGATGTCGCATATTGTATTTGTTCTTCATAAAAATTGCCCCATATTAAACAATTTTCATGAGCTGGCACCAGAATAATTTTTTCCGGATTTACCGGTAACGGGATGTTTTCATTTCGATCATCCGAGTGAAACTGCGCACTGGCAAAAAATGCAACATTCGCTATTAGCAGGATAATAAAGATTATTCTCATTGAAAAATAAAATATTAAATAACAACAACCCTATTAATTTTGTTGTTAACGCGCTTTTGCCTTGCTAAAATACGCCGTTATTTTACAAACAGACCAACCAACCTTTAGATGCCTTTAAAAACGGAATAAGAAACATGAAAATTTTCAAGCATATGGTTTTATTCGCAGCATTATTAGCCGCTGCACCGATTTCAGCCGAAACAACTTCTGAATCCGACTCCACTGCGCCAGTGCCTGCCGCACCGGCCACAGTTGAAGAGATTGCTGCTGGCACTTGTGCTGGCTGCCACAACGCTGACGGCAATAGCGTCATTCCGATGAATCCGATTTTGGCCGGACAACATGCGGAGTATATCACCAAGCAGTTGATGGATTTTAAGGCAAATGGCGAAGAACCACCTAAACGCAACAGTCCTGTGATGTCAGCCATGGTAGCGGCATTGTCGCAGGAGGATATGAAAGCGTTAGGCGAATACTACGCCAAACAAAAGACCAACCCAAGCCAAGCGCCGGTTGATGAAAAAATGCTTGAAGCTGGCAAAATTCTTTACCACGGCGGCAATATCGAAAATGGCATTCCTGCTTGCGCAAGCTGCCACGGTCCGAAAGGTTCCGGCATTCCGCCGCATTATCCTGCGGTTGGCGGACAACATGCGGAATACACGCTGTCGCAGCTCGACCAATTTAACAAAGGCGATCGCACCAACGACAATTCTATTATGCAACAAGTTGTTAGCCGTATGAGCTCCCATGAAAAGAGAGCCGTTTCTGCTTATATTGCAACGATTCGTTAACAAACAATCCGCGTAAACAAAAAAGGCGATCTTAAGATCGCCTTTTTTGTTATCTACTGCTACCAATTCTTAAATATTTTATCGGCTGCCGACAGGGTCTTATCAAGTTCTTGATCGCCATGCGCTGATGATACAAATCCGGCTTCAAACGCGGAGGGTGCGAAATAAACGCCTTCTTCAAGCATGGCGTGAAAGAATCGATTGAAAGCCGCCTTGTCGCATTGCATGACTTCGGCAAAACTGGTGGGAATTTCCTTGCTGAAATAAAGCCCGAACATACCGCCGACCGATTGCGCGCAAAAATCAATGCCGTATGCCTTTGCTGCTGCGCTGATACCTTCGACAAGCTGCCGGGTTCTGTTGGATAACTTATCGTAGAAACCTGGCGCTTGAATCAGCTTCAACGTCGCCGTGCCTGCCGCAACCGCCACCGGATTTCCGGAAAGCGTACCGGCTTGATAAACCGGACCGAGTGGCGCCAAACATTGCATAATGTCACGCCGCCCGCCAAATGCAGCCATCGGCATGCCGCCGCCGATCACTTTACCTAATGCCGTCAAATCTGGTTTGATTTGATAAAGCCCTTGCGCACATCCCAATCCAACGCGAAAACCCGTCATCACTTCATCAAAGATCAATACGGTCCCGTTTTGCGTGCACAATGCACGCAATCGTGCCAGAAAATCTGCCTTTGGAGCGATCAGATTCATGTTGCCCGCAACCGGCTCAACAATCACCGCCGCAATTTCTTTGCCCCATTTGCTGAAGGCTTCTTCGATGCCGGCCAGATCGTTGTAATCCAGAACAATCGTATGTCCCGCTGTCTCCGCCGGAACACCGGCAGAGCTTGGATTTCCAAAAGTAAGCGCACCCGAGCCCGCTTTAACCAGCAAGGAATCGTCGTGACCGTGATAACAGCCTTCAAATTTAATGATCTTGCTTCTGCCAGTAAAACCACGCGCCAACCGAATGACGCTCATGCCCGCCTCCGTGCCGGAACTTACCAACCGGACTTGTTCAATGGAAGGCACCATTTGGCAAATCAGCTTGGCGATTTCCAGTTCCGCCTCAGTGGGCGCGCCAAAGGTCAAGCCATTCTGTGCCGCAGTCTGCACGGCTTTAACCACTTCCGGATGGGCATGACCCAAAATCAGTGGCCCCCATGAACCCACATAATCAATATACGATTTACCGTCCGCATCCCAGAAATACGCGCCTTCACCACGTTTAAAAAAAACCGGCTCCCCGCCCACCGATTTAAAAGCACGAACGGGGGAATTCACACCGCCGGGTATATACTGCTGAGATTGTTCAAATAGTTGATGATTACGTGAAGTCATTTGATTACTCTTTTAAAATTAGTTGGTTGTTAGTAAGTTTGATACTCTGCAAATAATTGCGTGAATCGCATGGCTTGCGTCGTGACATTGTCATTTCTGAACAAATCACTACACACCGCAACTGCGGCACAGCCGCTTGCAATAACTCGCCTTGCATTGTTCAGCTGGATACCGCCGATCCCCACAATAGGAATTGAAATTTTTTGTTTCGCTTGTCCCATCAGATATTCGGAAACGGAGACAGCATCAGGCTTTGTCGCTGAAGCAAAGAATGCGCCAAAAGCCACATAGTCGGCCCCCTCTTGCTCTGCTCGCTGCGCCCGTTCCAGATCGTTATAACACGATGCCCCGACGATCTTATTTTTCCCGAGGTGCTTTCGCGCTTCGACGACACCCGCATCCTCCCGGCCCACGTGTACGCCATCCGCATCAATTGCGATTACCAAATCGATGTGATCATTGATAATCAATGGTACCCGGAACTCCTTGCAGAGTTGCCGCATTAATCCGGCTTGCTCCCTCAACAAAACGCTATTAGCCGATTTGTTCCGGTACTGCACCAAACGAGCCCCGCCAGTCAAAGCTTGCCGCGTCTTTTCGAGCAATTCACCGGTATCGGTCAAATCCGGCGTAATCGCGTATAGCCCGCCAATTATGGAGAGACTCGGATTCATTGACTGCACGGACATATCGCTCTGGAGAAATCTTCGGTTATCGGGTCGGGATGCTACCGCTGTTGCGCTTCATTACGTTCATCGGATGAATCAGCGATTCTTCAGTTTTTTTCGATAATAGGCGAGTCTATTTCATTGCCGTCATCATCATTTTCCCTCGCCCAAAAAAGGCGGTTGGGAATATATTGCCCCATCCCGGGACGAAAACCTGCCTGCAATGTATGCCACGTGTAATCCTGTGCCTCCTGCACGCTCTCTGTGATGGGCAATCCGTTGGCTAAATAAGCCGCAATCGCGGATGCCAGCGTGCAACCCGAGCCATGATATGTATTGGCAAGCCGTTCCCAGTGATCGGATCGCACAATGCCGTCGCTTGCAAATAAAGTATTGGTCACTTGAACGGTGTTTTCGTGAGTACCGGTGATCAACACATATTCACATCCGAGATCCAGCAACCGCTCCGCGCACAGGCTTAAATCCAGCTTAGTCACATGACTATCGTTTTCCAGTTGCGCCAGATGCCGCGCTTCCAGGCTATTAGGCGTTAAAATCGTTACTTGCGGCAATAATAACTCGCGCATAGCATCAATCATTTCCTCGCTTGCCAGCTCATCCCCCCGCCCCGAAGTCAGAACAGGATCCATCACCAAGGGAATCTGCGGATAGTCGGAAATCACCTCCGCGATCGTAGCGATAATTTCAACGCTGCCTAATAATCCGATTTTAAAAACTTGAACTGGCATATCTTCAAGCACCGCTCTGGCTTGATCGGCAACCCATTCGGGATCAAGCGGCATGACATCTTCAACGCCGGCAGTATCTTGAACGGTAATCGCTGTCATCACCGACAACGGATGGCAACCTAAGCTGGCGAGAGTCAGCAGGTCCGCTTGAAGACCTGCTCCACCACTGGGATCATTGGCTGCGAAAGAAAGTACAATTGGGGGTGGCTGTAACATGCATTAATACCGTAAAATATCATTTTAACCTAAAAGGAAGTTGCTATCTATCATGCCAACCGATGAGAATCGTGAGTACAATCGCTATATGTGCTTAATTTGCGGCTATATTTATGATGAAGCCGCTGGAGCTCCGGATGAAGGTATTGCACCGGGCACACGCTGGGAAGATGTGCCGATCAACTGGACTTGCCCGGAATGCGGCGCGCGTAAAGATGATTTTGAAATGGTAAAAATATAAATGCGCATTCTGCATACCATGCTGCGTGTCGGCAATCTTGAAAAATCCCTAGCTTTCTATACCCAAGTGTTAGGGATGAAGCTATTGCGCCGCAAAGATTATCCTGACGGCAGGTTTACACTTGCTTTCGTTGGCTTTCAAGATGAAGCCAGCGGCGCTGTTCTGGAATTGACGCACAATTGGGATACTGCTTCGTATAATCTGGGAGAAGGCTACGGCCATATTGCCATTGAAGTCGATGATGCCTATCAGGCCTGCGAAAACGCAAAAAAACTGGGCGGCAAGGTTACCCGTGAAGCCGGGCCGATGAAGCATGGCACAACAGTGATTGCGTTTATCGAGGACCCGGATGGCTACAAGATAGAATTTATCCAGAAAAAACTCCCGGCTCAGTAATCTGTATTTCGAACAGCCGACTACGGCCAGCAGAAGCCTTGATACCTCCTAGCCGTACAATAAAAAAATGGCCGGTATTTTGTTAATATCCGGCAGGCACTTACGCCACTCCCTGACCGGCTTGGTCGCAATCAACTCGCTGGAAAACGTAAGATGACTGGCGATGCATAAATCGGTCGTATCACGGCATACATTCACCAATTGTTCCAGTAATTTCTGATTACGGTACGGCGCTTCGATAAAAATCTGCGTTTGTTGCAGACTAGACGATAGCTTTTCCAATTCCATGATTTTCTGAACCCTCGCAGCACTCTCGACCGGCAGATAGCCATGAAAAGCAAATCGCTGACCATTCAAGCCCGATGCCATCAGTGCCAGTATAATAGAGGAAGGTCCGACCAAAGGCGTTACGGGAATGCTATGTTTATGCGCCAAGCGGATCAATTCCGCGCCAGGATCGGCCACTGCCGGACAACCGGCTTCTGATAACAACCCCACATCGTTACCCGCCAATAATGGCCTGAGCAGTTCCGGTAAATCTTTACTGGAAGTATGTTCATTGAGTATTTGCATCTGCAATGCCTGTAGTGGCTGCTTGCAACCGATTTGCTTGAGAAATTGCCGCGCGGTTTTGGGATGCTCCACGATAAAATGACTCAGTCCGGCCACGCATTGTTGCACGGCCGTCGGCAACACCCAAGCGATACTTTCCTGGCTAATGGGTGATGGGATTAGATAGAGCGTGCCAGTCATCGAAGCAACTATGCAATGCAGTCATCAAACCTAGAATCAACCAGCCATTGGTCGTTTTAATGTAACGTCCTGGGCACACTCAATATGAATTCCGGGATGGCTACATCAAAATGCACGCCATCTTCAGCAGCCATCTGATAACTGCCTTTCATCGAGCCAACCGATGTTGAAATCACTGTTCCGCTAGTGTATTCAAAGCTATCGCCGGGTTTAAGCAGCGGTTGCTCGCCGACGACATCCAACCCCCGCACTTCCTGTGTCGTGCCATCGCCATTATTGATGATCCAATGCCGGCTGATTAATTGTGTGGCAACCGTGCCATTATTGGCAATCGTGATGGTATAAGCGAACACATGCCGATCGGCTTCCTCATCCGATTGGTCAGGTAAGTAGGCGGTTCGGACAGTAATCTCTATTTCGTATTTCTTATCATCGGACATATGTTTATCCCTGCTATTAGCGCGTTCTTTTAAATAGTGTACCAAGAAAAGATAAAAAAACGGATTAACCGGATGAAATTCATATCCGCTTGCACTCTTTCACGCGCAACCGGCCAATTAAGGTTAAAATAAACAATTTGATTTCAATTGAGAGGTTTTTCATGTTTCGCTTAGCACCCAGCATTCTGTCCGCCAATTTTGCCAAACTCGGTCAGGAAATCACCGATGTTATCGCTTCAGGCGCAGATATTGTCCATTTTGATGTAATGGACAACCACTATGTACCCAATTTGACGATCGGCCCTTTGGTATGCGAAGCCATTCGCCCCGTCACCGATGCCATCATCGACGTACACTTGATGGTTGAACCGGTTGATCGCATTATCCCCGATTTTGCCAAAGCCGGCGCCAACATTATCTCCTTTCACCCGGAAGCATCCAACCATATTGACCGCACCATTGGTCTGATCAAGGAACAAGGTTGTAAAGCCGGCTTGGTGTTTAATCCGGCGACACCGCTATCTTATTTGGATCATGTGCTCGACAAACTGGATTTGATTCTGATCATGTCGGTCAATCCCGGTTTTGGCGGTCAAAAATTCATTCCGGAAGCGTTAAACAAATTACGCGCTGTCAGAAAACGGTTGGATGACAGCGGCAATAACAACATCCTGCTGGAAATTGATGGCGGTGTGAAAGTTGACAATATCGCTGAAATCGCACGCGCCGGCGCCGACACGTTTGTTGCCGGATCGGCTATTTATCAGGCTGGCAAAGACTCGGATCCGCATCGCTACGATAGCATTGTGGCTGCGTTTCGCGCTGAATTAGCCAAAGTCAAATAAAATCTTTCGTATCAATTGCCACTATTTACACGTTCATGAACCAAAGTTTTTCTTTCAACACCGCGGCATCATCCAAGAAAACCGATTTCCCGATTGCGGTCAAGGTAATCATGATCGATCTGGACGGTACATTGCTGAACACCGCGGATGACCTCGCATTGTCCGCCAATCTGATGCTCAAGGATTTGGGAATGCCGGAACAATCGACCGAGACCATCCGTTCCTATATCGGAAAAGGCATACAGAAGCTGGTCAAGCGTACCTTGACCGGCGAGCTCGACGGTGAACCCGATGCAGCCTTGTTTGCCAAAGCACTGCCGATTTACGAAAAGCATTACGCGGATAATTTGAGCTTGAATACTCACCCCTACCCGGGGGTGGTTGAAGGCGTTAAAGTGTTGCAGCAAGCCGGTTTCCGATTGGCCTGCATCACCAATAAGGCAGAGGCGTTTACCATTCCGCTGCTACGGGCGACCGGGCTGTACGATCAATTTGAAATCGTTCTATCCGGCGACAGCTTACCGAAAAAGAAGCCCGATCCGATGCCGCTCACGCACATTTGCCAGCATTTTGGCGCACAACCCAACGAAGCACTGTTGATCGGCGACTCGTTAAATGATGCGATCGCAGCCAGAGCCGCCGGTTGCCATGTGTTTTGCGTAACCTATGGTTACAATGAAGGGCGCAATGTTTATGAACTGGATTGCGATGCAATCGTGGAATCCATCGTGGATGCGGCGAAATTGATTAAAAAATCATCCTAGAAATGACCGAAGCAGAATTTGATGACCTCGCGCGGCAAGGATTTAACCGTATTCCGGTTATTCTTGAAACATTCGCCGATCTCGATACGCCTTTATCGATCTATCTGAAACTGGCCAATCAGCCCTATTCATACCTGCTGGAGTCGGTGCAAGGCGGCGAGCGGTTCGGCCGCTTCTCAATCATCGGCCTGCCGGCAACAACTCGCATTGAAGCCCGCGACAATCAAATTACCACGATTCATCAGAATCTATCGGAAACGGTCGCCGCGACCGATCCGCTGGCTTTTGTCGAATCTTATTTGGCGCAGTTCAAAGCGGCGCCATGCCCCGCCGGAAAATCACGCTTTCGCGGCGGGTTAGCCGGTTATTTCTCTTACGATACCGTGCGATATATCGAGCACAAGCTTAAAGGGCATGCCAAGCCGGATTGTTTGAACACCCCGGATATGTTGCTGCTGTTGTCAGAGGAGTTGGCTGTCGTCGACAATCTCTCCGGCAAATTGTATCTGATCGTGTATGTCGATCCAGCGAATGCAAACGCTTACCAGGCTGGCCGCGACCGCTTGAAAGCATTACTCGCACAATTACGCCAACCGGTCACTATTCCCTCTGAAGAAACGGTTGCTTCAGCCGCTGCCGTCTCCGAATTTCCGGAAGCGGAATTTAAGGCCGCCGTGGAACGGGCTAAACGCTACATCTATGACGGCGACATCATGCAAGTGGTGCTGTCGCAACGCACCAGTAAACCGTATCGCGCTTCGCCGCTGGCGTTGTACCGTTCCTTGCGCAGTCTCAACCCATCGCCTTACATGTTTTTCTATCATTTCAACGATTTTCATGTCGTCGGCGCTTCTCCGGAAATTTTGGTGCGCCTGGAAAGCGATACCGTCACTGTCCGGCCGATTGCCGGCACCCGTCCACGCGGCAAAAATCCGCAGGAAGATGCCGAACTGGCAGCCGATTTATTGGCGGATCCGAAAGAAATTGCAGAACATGTGATGTTGATGGATCTGGGGCGCAACGACATTGGCCGTGTTGCGCAAACCGGCACTGTCAAAGTGACTGAAAAAATGCAAATTGAAAACTACTCGCATGTCATGCACATCGTTTCGAATGTCGAAGGCAAGCTGAAACCCGGATTAAGCGCCATCGACGTATTGCGCGCCACCTTTCCGGCTGGGACGGTCAGCGGCGCACCAAAAGTCCGGGCCATGGAAATCATCGACGAACTGGAAGTCTCCAAGCGTGGCGTCTACGCCGGCGCCGTGGGATATCTCGGATTTAATGGCGACATGGACTTAGCGATTGCCATCCGCACCGGCGTCATCAAAGACGGCATGCTGCATGTGCAGGCAGGTGCGGGCATTGTCGCCGATTCAGTGCCGCAAAACGAGTGGGTGGAAACGCAGAACAAAGCCAAAGCGGTGTTACGCGCCGCAGAACTTGCTGAAAACGGGCTCGACAGTAAAATTTAAATCAGACTGTAACTGAGTCAACGATTCCCGTCCGCATCATAACTTTTAGAAAGCCAGTCCACAGTCAAACCATGGACTGGCTAATTAATCGGTTTCGGCATCCCTTGTCAGCTTGCAATCAATGTTGATTCAATTTCAGCGAAACTCTTCGCCACATTGTTTTGCGGAATCATCATGCCAAGCTGCTTTTCAATTTGAGTCCAGGAAAAGATGCCACAAATCCTCGGTAGACCGATGGTATAGTCATCGATCACCAATGCATGCAACCGGCCGCTTTCGCGCAGACTGGCAACAACATTACCGACTCGCGCATGCATCACTTCCTCCAGGGAAATCGCTTCCAGTTTATCCAGCGGAGTCATGATATCCATCACCAGAATTTCATTGTGCTTCACGCCGCGTTCCTGAATAAAACGCATCGGTTTCTCACCAAGAATATCGGTAGCCGTAATAATTCCGGCCAGCGTGTTGTCATTGCTCATGACCAGCAATGTCCGCACACCACGCTGCATCATATAAGTATTGGCAATTTCCATCGGAGTGCTTGGCGTAATGACCGCTGCGTGAATGGAACGCAAATCCGTCATGACTTCCACGGCGGGAGAATCGAACGTCACCGGATTGGGCGGTAAGGGGCGGGAGATATGGACAGTTCCGGACAGATATTGAACGGCGAGGGATTTATATTCATTCATCATTTTGTGTACTCCTCAAGCTGAGATTGAAGGGATTCACCTGATTTCAAAATAGATCATCTACCTTGAGCATGCACTCTACGCCGAAAAGAAATTGGAATCAATAGGCCTGTTAGTCTCAGGGACATTAAGATCGGCTGTAAAGCCATTGCACCAAAGCATCCATGGCGATTCGGGATTGCCCGGCCTGCTCATGATTCACAATAAACACGACGACGAAACGTCGTCCGGCTTGATCCAGCACATACCCCGCCAACGCACGCACATTATTGAGCGCACCGGTTTTCATATGCGCCAGGCCTTTTACCGCTGTTCCGGTGAACCGGTTTCTCAAGGTGCCATCGACCGCCGCAATCGGCATCGATGACATAAATTCCGGCATAACCGAGCTATTGAATGCAGCCAACAGCAATTGCCCCATATGCCGGGTGCTGATACGCTCCCTGCGCGATAGTCCAGAGCCGTTTTCAATCACAAGCTCCGGAAAATTTAACTGTTTACGCGCCAGCCACTGCCGGATGGCTTCATCCGATTTCGTCAACGTCGCAGGAGAATTAATCGCCACGGCATCGCCCGTACCCAACGCCAAATACAGTTGCCGCGCGGCAATGTTATTGCTGAATTTGTTGATACCGCGAACAATCTCCGCCAGTGGCGGCGACTGATAAATTTTTAGCGGCGTTAACCCGGATGGCGCCCTTTCGACCTTTACATCGCCGTGAAACAAGCCGCCTTGCTGCGCCCACAAGCGTTTAAACAAATCGCGCGTGTAAATCGCACTTTTCTGCAAACTCAGCATGTACGATTGCTTGCCGCAGTGACGGGAAAAATTGCCTCTCAGCACCACGGTAAAATTGTTGTCATTATTCTTATCGGCCAACACGTCGATCGTCATCGCATTTTGCCAATCGCCGCATGCGCCCTGGGTCAATTTCAAATGATTTTGAACCTGGATCGAATCCGGCAGCGGATCAATGACCACTCGCACCGCATTTTTCTCGGGTTGCGGAAATAGATGAATAGTCGATGTGCGGTAATTGACCAGCAAAGCCTCCGGAATGATGTTGTAGGTACGGTAAGGCTGCCCGTCAAAATCACCCGGATCATCGTTTGGGATCGCGTAATGGCTGTTATCCAGCACCAGATTCCCTTTAATTTCGTGCAAACCGGTTTGACGCAAGCGGTGAATCAGCAGCCAGAAATTCTCCAGATCCAGCTTTGGATCGCCATAGCCCTTGATGATCAGATCACCGTGCAATACACCGTCAATGATCGGACCATCGGCGTACAACATCGTCGGCCAGGTATACGCCGGTCCCAACAACTCCAATCCGGCATACGTCGTCAGCAATTTCATCACAGATGCCGGATTCATGGCAGTATCGGCATTGACCGCCAATAGCGGCTCGCGCGCGCCGATTTCATGTACATACACCCCGATGGCCGATTCGGGAATCGCCAGTTGCTGCAACTTTTGTTTGACAGTCAGCGGTAAATCAGCAGCCGCAACCGGTATTGCTGAAATAATCAGCCACACCAGTAAACCAAAACGCCAATTAACACCAATCATTGGAATGTAATAGTTATTTCTTACCCTTGCACATCATAAAACCATCTTCCCAACCCATGCGGTATTGATCGTCTTTATCGTAACGGTTGAGATCCTTGAATGCCCAACTCGTGTTTTTGGCGGTTTCGCAACCGTCGATATACCCTTGTTGCACCTCCGCTGGATAACCGGTCAAGTTGTATTTGGGCTTAGCGCTTTGCGGCAGCGGACCGGCAGGCCGTTCCGGTTTCTTACCAGGTAACGGTAGTTGTTTTCCAGGTATGGTGCTGCACGCGGAAACTATGATTGCGAGAGAAATAATGACAAACGATAAGCGAAAACGCATAAAAATGCCTTTAAAAAATTGAAAAACTATAAAACCGACTTCAGCAATTTACCCATTTCAGCGGGATTACGGGTGACTTTGATACCACAGGCTTCCATCACGTCGAGTTTTTCCTGCGCCGTGCCCTTGCCGCCGGAAATGATCGCACCGGCATGTCCCATGCGTTTACCAGGCGGCGCAGTCACACCGGCGATAAAACCAACCACCGGCTTGCGCATGTTGTCTTTGATCCAGCGCGCGCAATCTTCTTCGTCGCTGCCGCCGATCTCGCCAACCATCAGCACCGCATCGGTTTCCTCGTCATCGTTGAATAACTGCATCACATCGAGGTGTTTCAAGCCATTGACCGGATCGCCGCCGATCCCGATGCAAGTCGATTGCCCAAGACCCAGCGCCATCAATTGCGCCACCGCTTCATAGGTCAACGTGCCGGAGCGCGACACCACGCCGATGCGGCCTTTTTTATGGATATAACCGGGCATGATGCCGATCTTAAGCTCGTCCGGCGTGATAATGCCGGGGCAATTCGGGCCGATCAGCCGGGTTTTTTTGCCCTGCATTTGATAACGCGTACGAATCATGTCGCGCACCGGAATGCCTTCGGTGATGCAAATCACCAAATCCAACTCGGCTTCGACCGCTTCGTCGATCGCTGCAGCGGCAAACGGCGGCGGCACGTAAATCACCGACACGTTTGCGCCGGTTTGCTGTTTCGCTTCCTTCACGGTGGCAAACACCGGAATACCCTCGAAATCCTCACCGGGTTTGCGCGGATTCACGCCAGCCACGAAACATTCCTTACCAAAGGCATAATCGCGGCACATGCGGGTATGAAATTGTCCGGTTTTTCCGGTGATACCTTGGGTGAGAACACGGCTGTTGCGATTGATCAGAATAGACATGCTGCGCTCCTGTAATGATTAACTCTGGCAACCGCACGAAGACGGTTTCGCTTGCGCCGCATTCACCGCCTTCTGCGCCGCATCGGCCATATCCGCCGCCGAAATGATCGGCAAACCGGAATCGGCCAGAATTTTCTTGCCGAGATCGACGTTGGTGCCTTCCAGTCGCACCACCAGCGGCACCGTCAATTGCACTTCGCGCGCTGCGGCGACCACGCCTTCGGCGATCACGTCGCATTTCATGATACCGCCGAAAATATTCACCAGAATCGCCTGCAATTTGGGATTGCGCAGCATTAATTTGAAGGCTTCGGTCACTTTCTCGGTGGTCGCGCCGCCGCCGACATCGAGAAAATTCGCTGGATTGCCACCGTACAGTTTGATGATATCCATCGTCGCCATCGCCAAGCCGGCACCGTTCACCAAGCAACCGATATTGCCGTCGAGCGGAATATACGACAACTCATGCTTTGCCGCCTCGATCTCAACCGGATCTTCTTCGTCCAAATCGCGTAGCGCAACAACTTCGGCATGGCGGTACAGCGCATTGTCGTCGAAATTCATCTTGGCATCGAGCGCCATCACCTGATCGCCATTCACCAGCCCGAGCGGATTGATTTCTAGCAGCGACGCATCGGTTTCATCGAATGCCCGGTACAAGCCTTGCAGCAAACTGATTGCCTGCGGCACGCATTGCGATGGAATGCCAATTTTCTGTGCGATGTCCTGCGCCTGCTCCGACGTCAAGCCCGCAACCGGATCGATAAACACTTTGTGAATCTTATCCGGCGTCTCCGCCGCGACTTTTTCAATGTCCATTCCGCCTTCAGAACTCGCCATCAAACACACGCGCTGCTGGCGGCGGTCGACCACCATGCCGGCATAGTATTCCCTGTCGATCTTCACCCCTTGCTCGATGAACAAGCGATGCACGATCCGTCCTTCCGGCCCGGTTTGATGCGTCACCAGCCGCATTCCCAAAATCTCTCCGGCACGCTGCCGCACCTCGTCCAGCGACTTTGCCACTTTCACGCCGCCACCCTTGCCGCGCCCGCCGGCGTATATCTGCGCCTTCACCGCCCAAACTTCCCCGCCCAATTGCTTCGCCGCGTTCACCGCTTCATCAACGCTGAAACACGCAATGCCTTGCGGCGTTGCGACCCCATAGTTTCGTAAAATTTCTTTGGCTTGGTATTCGTGGATTTTCATCGGTTTCACCTCTCTCTAGGGTAATAGTTCCGGCCATTCCGTCTCCGAAATACGCGAGCGGGCATAGCGATTAATGCTATTGTAGGCCGACACCAGTAACGAAACCATCGAATGCGCTATGTTCAACGCTGCGGCAAATTCTGCAGGATCAGACATATATTCGTGTACCAGCTTATTGCGTAAATTACGCACATCCAGCCATTCCTCGACCGACGGCAAAAAACCTAGTTTCTCAGCCCGGTTCAGATTATCCAGGGCACTGCCGGTTTTTTCCGCCAGTGACTTAAGCAGCACGGGTATCAACTTGTCTCCCACGGTATCCTGCATCCGCCCAAAACGGGACACAAAGGCATCCAGACGTTCCGCCAGATCATCATCGTTTTCCAACCGCCCCACCCAAGCAGCGTCAAGTTTCGCCTTGAAAAGCCGCGCATCCGTCTTCAACAGCAATACACCTTCACCCGGACAATTTTCAGTAATGCCAGCAATCGGATCGACTCGATTTTGAAGGTATCCGCTGTCATAACATCACCCCGCTTTCGCGTGCGATTTGATGAATCGGCTGCTCTGGTGTCTCCGGATCGACGAGGATGACATCGATTTTCTGATCACCGAGCTGTATTTGTAATTGACTGGTTAACCGGCACGCAATTGAAACGCGATCGGCTAGTTTTTGTTCCGTCTCGATTAATAGATCGATATCCCCGCCCTTCTCATCTTCCCGCGCTCTGGAACCAAAAATGCAAATACGCGCATCATCACCCAACAAGCGATGCACCGTCGCTCGAATGAGTTCGATTTCCCTGGCCGATAATCGGACTTTAGGTTTGGTTGAGCAAAGGTGAGTTTCATCGAGATTGGTTATCATCATTTGCCCGGCCTCACCACATACTGCATCGCTCAAAAATTGCTTTGACTTGGTATTTCATAGATTCTCACGAGACCGCTCCACTGGATGATTCTTTGTTTTCGAGATAATGGATTAACCCAGTATAGAATTGCAACAGAATCCCTTTTATTTGTTGTAAACCATAATAATCTCCTTCAAACTCAAGATACAAATCTGGGGCTGTTGACGTAAAAAAATATTGATAATAATCACCAATCTGAGGCTCTTCCTCAATTCTAGTAATACTACGCCCATCTTTCCAGTGAAAATGCTTACTGGCATTCGCTGTATGCGAGCAGATCGACAATGCATTCTCGATATGATAGCGAACGTCTAAATAGGGATTAGGAAGGCAGCTTGTATCATTTATCCAATGCACTGCTTTACTTGGTATCAACCAATTGCATTGACCTTTTTTAGGTTCGGCGAAAGGATCAGGCACAGAATCTGAGGAATAAAATTTCTGAATCCATTCTGCGAGTACAGCTGCAGTCAGCATGAAATTGAACACATCGTACGCATGAGGTTTATTCCTAAGCTTATCTGCTTCCCATTCCAATTTTTTAAGCAAATCACATGGTCGCTCTATCCCATATGATAAATGTTGCATCGTTCTTTTCATTCGAACCATCCGAGCTTCTCCGGCGGCGGCAAAGAGATCATTGTAACCGAATCACCAACAGCCGGTTTGGCGCGCAATTGCCCCATCAACCCGAGTACAAATTTACCAATGGTATGCATGATTGATCCCCTCCACTACACTCTCTCAGTGCAAGCATACCTGATTTCTCAAACCGCCAAGAAGATTACCTTCAATGACCGCATTCCCATTCAACTAGCCTTTTCCTCCAAGAGCTTAGCTGCAAAGCGCCGTGCTCTGTGTGTTTTATCACAGACTGATCGTGCTAAAAGCCCTATCTTTGCGTGGCAGTTTTGATTTTGCCGGGTTTGCTGAAAATTCGGCGCAACAATGTAGCAATTAACCACGTAAGAGGAGATATATGATGAAAGTAACAACATTAGCCGCAGCAATATTAACTTTAGGTTTGGCGATTGCAATTCCGCAGTCGCATGCATCGCACGCAGACGGCACCAATACTTCGGATCTGGTGCATAAGGCCGATCTGATTTTTGAAGGCAAGGTCGTCGAGGTCGACTATCGCACATCGGACGTTTTGCAAGCGGGCGACGTTGCCATGCCGCATACCTACGTAACCTACGAGATCAGCCGGAGCTTTAAGGGCCGTTCGAGCCAGGACAAGTTGATCACCCTGCGTTTCCGCGGCGGCCCGGATGATGCCGGCAATACCTTGATTATTCCAGGCGTGCCACTGTTCCAGGTGGGCGATCAGGATATCGTCTTCGTGCGCGGCAACGGCGTGGAAATTTCACCGGTGGTCGGCGGTAATTTCGGGCGCTTCCGCATCAGCAAGGACGCTGTGCATTCCGATGCCTGGCAAGAAATCTGGTTGCGCAGCAACGGCCAGCTCGATCAAGGCAATTTTAACGAAGAAAAGAAAAGCGTGACGTTGCGCATCGGTATCAAAGAATTTACTTTTGAAACTGAAACCAAAGCCGAGTGGACACCGCCCGCCGATGCGACCAAGCTGACGCCGGTGCAATTCCGCAAATTCCTTAGCGATAGCGTCAATCAGCACTATACGCCGCAAGCGCTCAGTTCGCTCAAACCCGCCCAAAGCGTGCAAATGCATGAACAGTTTGCTGTAGGAAAAGCAAAACCAGTTGCCGCTCCGGCTGTAGCACCGGTTCTCAAAAAACTCGATCTGGAAGCGCCGCCTCACGTGGAAATGACCATCCACAAGGATTAAAGCGCGTTTCCACGCTAAATCTGCAACCCTCATTCAAGTTATGAACAATTTTTAGGAGACTTACAATGAAATTCTCACGATTAAACCAACTGCTCGCCACGCTCTTTTTGGCAACCGTTACGCAACATGCATTCGCCTACACCACCATCAAGTGCGGCGGCAACGCAACCAAATGGAGCGGCAACAATTACACCATCCGCGCCTCATCCGTCGGCTTTCCGGTGGGTCCTTGGCGCGATGCATTATCTTCCGTGGTCACCCATTGGAATGGCAATCCCAGTAACTTAAGCTTCGGCGTTGCATGGAACGAGCCCGGCGTCGCTGCCAATAACAACGAGAACGAAGCCTGGTGGGAAGCCAGCGGCGGCCCGAACATCGGCACCTATCCGGCTGTCACTTATGTCTGGTTTAAAGGCGATTGCACGTTGAAAGAAGCGGATATCATTTTCAATAACAGCGTGGCGTATCACTACACCACCAACAAAGCCAGCTTATGGCCTTACGGTGGTGCAAGCCGTCCGTTCCAAACTACCGCCATGCACGAATTCGGCCATGCCGCCGGACTGGCGCACACCGCCAATGTTTATAACATCATGGGTTCCGACTGGACGCATATCCATGCCAACGGCGCAACCGCCACGGCTTACAGCGGTGAGGATGCCAACAACGGCTTGGTCGCGGTGTATGGCTTATGGGCTGGCGGCCCGAATGATCTGGCCGTTTCGCATTGGCGGCATACCGGCAGCAGCGGTGAATACAGCACGCACGACCGCACTCGCATTTTCAATACTTCGAATGTAGAACTAGCAAAAGTCGGAGGTACCGCCGAACCGGTATATCGCGTCAACAAAGGACAAACCATCAAGCTCGAAATGACCTATGAGAACCTTGGCAAAACCAGTCCGCTGACGGCCAAAGTCGGTTATTACCTGTCGACCAATGACACCATCACGACCGGCGACCGGTTCCTCGGCGAAGGCACGGTTACGCTGTATCGCGGTTTTCCGGATACCACCAACAACACCTTCCTGGTCATTCCTTCCGATCTGGTCAGCGGCCAGAATTACTGGATCGGCGCGATCATCGACTACAACGGCGCATTTACCGAGCGTAGCGAAGCCAACAATGCTACTTACATCGGCATCCGCGTGAACTAAGTCTGTCACGATTCGCCGCATCACCAGCAAACTTCTTCGTTCGCACCAGCCAGTGCGGGCGAAGAAGTTTCCGTTTAAGAGATCGTTATTTCACCAATGCGTAACAAAAGCAATCACGATGACCCGATCAAGTAAAACCGGACACTTCAGCTAAGCTGCTTTTATCGATTTTGCTGCTTCTGCTTCATATTGGTTTGGGCTTTTGTAAACCAGGTATGAAATCCCATGTTTCTTCCGGTTTAAAGCCACTCACTGATATCCCACCCGGACTTAACAGACCGTTGAAAACGTATTCGAGGAAACTGATGCAAGGCAAAGACAGATGAAAAAGCGCAGTTTATGCGGTTTCACCCTTCTGATCAGATTTTACGAATTTTTTACAAGTTGCGGCTTGTAATTTATGACATTCTTATGCTGTTTCTTCTAGCATTTGTCTTGTATTTTCGTGGAATTGTCAGCAAAGGAGAAATTGCATGAAACGCATCACAATCGTAATAAACGCATCGGATATGTCGGCAATACGTAAAGTGGTTTTTATCGCAGGTGCGAATAAATTGGTAATTGCCCAGGTACCTCATAGAACCTGTATCGCGGAACTTGGTGACTGGTACTGTGGAACTCACATTGCCCAGCGTAAAGATCATATGCGATTGGAAGTTATGTCTGATGACGCTCGGTTTGAAGGAGTGATTTCCGCTATTCTTTCCACCGCGCATGCAGCGAAAATCGAGAGTATCTCTTCGAATGTGAACGGGGCAGGCAGCAAGGATTCTTATTTACACCACTGTCCAATATGCGGAACAGAGCACCAAGTCAATCATATTCGTCACATCATGGCTTACGGAAGACACATAACCTGTAGTGTCACTTGTGAGATACAAAGAAGAAAAAAGTGGAAGCAGCATGGTGACATTACTAAGGTTCGCAAATCATACTTCTCTTAGTCCTCAAAGGTGTAATAAAGGCACCACCTAATGGAGGTGGAGCTTTGATCATTCACGGCTTGGGCGGATTGCGCTGCCATACCTTGCCCAGCCTGGCCAGACGGGTACTCAAGCTTTTCTGGTCATCTGCCAGCATATCCATCACATTGGAGAGTTGCTTCGACTTGAGAATGGCTAACAACATGAGTAGTGCCGTGATCAGCGTGGTGACTAAGAAATAAGTCAGGCGAGTGGAGATGGGTGCGTCGGCCTCAGCAATGAGATTCATACCGAGCAGGCCAGTAGCCACTGTCCCGATCATGCTGAACGTGGTCACCACGGTGAGGCGGACGATTGTGGTGGATTGCTGGCGCTGCGTGTTGCTGTCGAGATACTGGCTCATGTCTCGCAGATCTTCTTTTACCTCCTGGTACAGGGAATCGTTGCTCAGATGTTTGCTGCACAGGCGGTAGAGAGCCTGTACGTGGGATCTTTCGGAAAGCTCGTGATACCAGTAACGGTGGGTGAAACGCAGGAAAGCCTCGAAGCCGGCGTAAATCCTGCGTCGAAAACGGCTTATAGATTGCGGTTCGCGGATATCCAGGTCATGCACCGCATCTGCTATGCGGTTGGAAAATACCAGTAGCGAGGCGCGGTGGAAATGTGTAATCAAAAACAACAAAACATATTGGTGGCGGAACTGGGCCAGGATACCGCGCGTCTGGTCACAAAAATAATCGGCATGCGCATCCCCGACGGCGAGAAAGGCGCGGCCAGTGCAGAGGAAGCGCGTGTTGGGACCAGCCTCGGTATCGGTCCAAAAGCGGTCATAGCAGTAGCGTGACTCGAACTCGGCCACATCTGGATCATGCGTTGACAACACCTCATCGGGAGGGAAGGTGGCGACCAGGCCGAGGCGCAACCAGTTTTCCCGACTTATGCCGCACGGATTATCCACTGCAAGGAAAGCCATCAATGGCATCCGGTGGTATTCGATCTGGCGGTAGCGCAGGATGCCGATTTCCTCCGACGGGTCCAGCACCAAGGGACGCAAGAGAAAATCCCAATGTTCGGAAATGCCTGGTGAACGGTGCTTGCGGGTGTAGGAGAGAAATTTTTCCTGGTTATCTGAATCTGACACGGCGAGCACCGTGCCGTCTGAAGACAGCCACTCGGCACGGTGAGCATTGTGCTTGCCATGACCGTCTTCATCCCAGCCGGTAGGGTAGGCACGGCCAAAGCGGTACAGCAGATCGCACACCCAGGCGAACGGCAAGTCGGTGGCTGACAATTCCACCTTGAGGAAAGCTACGTTGATGTCGTCGAAAAACCAGAGCTCGATATGCTCCACAGTCAGCGTGATGGGCGCTTCGTCGTCACGCAGCATCAGTCGCAAGGCGGAAACCCCGCGCCTTCGGAATATCTTGATTGCTGAACCACCAGGCGGATCAGCCGCATGATCAGACACATGACTATGAGTTTCGCCATAGATAAAGCGCTGAACATAAGGTAGGAAGGTAACAAATTCCTTGTAGTGCCGCTCAGCAAAATCAAGTTCATCTGCCTGAAATCTGTCTTTCAGTCTGTACCATGGATTGTCTTCGCCGATCTGTGCCAGAAATTCCCAGTGGGGTTGTGCGTTTCCGATACCCACAAGCGGCATCATTTGCACCGGCCAGAAAAGCACCTCTCGGAAATGGCGAACAGTATGATCTGAATTGACAGTGGTCATCATGGCTCCAGTTTATAAAAAGTTGTGCAAAGAATGAGGTAGGCTTTGCGGCTAATTCACAACGAAATTCAAACCATTACTATTTAAGTTGTTCAATATTTTGTTTAATTCACGTTAAACTAAAATGGCGCTGCGGTTATTGTCTTATATCAACCGATAACCTACCCCAAGCTCGGTAAGCAGAAATTCAGGTTGAGCCGGGTTACGCTCTAACTTTTGTCGCAAGTGCCCCATGTAGATACGAAGATAGTGTGATCGTTCTGAATAATTGGGTCCCCACACTGCCAGCATAAGCTGGTTATGAGTGACGACACGTCCGCGCGCACCGATAAGCGTCGATAGTAATCGATATTCAATTGGTGTGAGGTGAATCTCTGTGCCAGTGCGCGTGACTGTATGGGTTGCGAGATCAACGATCACATCACCAAAATGTGCTATTGATTCACCTTGATTTTCAGTGGATTGATGCCGGCGCAAATGAGCTCGAACTCGCGCGACTAATTCCGGTACTCCGAATGGTTTTGTCAGATAATCATCAGCTCCCATATTAAGCGCTGCAACTTTTTCTTCTTCGCGATCGCGGGCTGATAATACAATTATGGGTATTTTCGACCAACTACGGATCTGCCGGATGATTTCTTTTCCATCGGAATCAGGTAAACCAAGGTCAATAATGGCAAGATCAGGTTGCCTGGTCGAGGCTTCAATCAAACCACGTGAACCACTCTCAGCCTCAATAACATCAAAATTTTCTGCCGTTAACGCCATACGTAAGAAACGACGAATTTGATTTTCATCTTCGATAATCAAAATGCGAAGTGCTTTCATAGTAGCTCTTCTGATATTGGAGCAATGCCAAGTGGTAGTGTCACAATGAAGCGAGCTCCACCTTCAATTCGATTTTCTGCAGAAATTTTTCCGCCATGAGCTTCTACGATTGCCTTGCAAAGAGCCAAACCAAGGCCAACCCCTGGTTTGTTCGATTCGATTTCTCCACGTATGAATTTATCGAATATTTTGGTTTCTTGACCAGGAGGTAAACCCGATCCATTATCTTCGAGCACAATCGTTATTTCATTATTCTTCACAGCAGCAGAGACCCAAATCGTACTACCGACAGGTGTAAACTTGGCAGCATTATCCAGCAAATTGACAATGACTCGCCGGATTAGAATCGGATCACATTCACATAGCGGTAAGTTAGGGGGAATCGAGATAATCAGTTTATTATTTGCAGCCAGCACACGCTGAAGTTGCATGCATGCGCTGCCGACGATTTCCTCTATTGACTGCCAATCTTTTTTTAGCTTTACACCGCCGGCTTGTAATCGTGCCATATCGAGTAGATTTGTGACCAATTCAGTCATTTGCTGCGCTTCATTCTGTATGGCGAGGGCAAGTTCCTTCTGGGAATTTTCTGGGAGATTGCTGTCGGCAAGTGTGCTGGCCAGTCCCACCAAAGCGGTCAACGGAGTACGCAAATCATGTGAGATCGCTGAAAGTAATGAATTACGCAACCGCTCCCCCTCCATCGAGACCAGTGCATCTTGTGCAACCTCGACATAGTGGACGCGTTCCAAAGCCAATGCAATTTGCGCTGCAAAGGTGCTCAGTAAACGTTTTTCTTCTGGTTCATTAAGAAAAAGTAGATCTCTGGTTTCTAGAACGAGTACCCCACGAGTCCGCATTGGGGCTTGCAGTGGAAGGTAGTGTGAAGCTGCTGCAGACAGTGTCTGTGTTCCAAAGCCAGCAGGTAATTGGTGATCGTAAACCCATTGAGCAACAGCGGTATCAGTTATTGGTTGAGAAGGTGAAGTGCCAGCTACTTTGATTTTTCCTTCACCACTAGGAAGGAGTAGCGCTACGGCCGAACTAAATGTTCCGCTTATATGCCGATTTGCAATCTCGACTACCTGCTCAACGGTTAATGCACCAGACAACTCTTTGGAAAGGGCTGCTAATGCTTGCGCACGTCGTTCGCGTATATTGGCAGTTGTCGCTTCAAATCGCAGTTTTGCCGCAAGCTGTCCGATGATAAGAGCGATCAATAGCATCAGGGCGAAAGTGAAAAAATATTGCACATCGGAAACAGCAAATGAGAATCGTGGGGATACAAAGAAAAAATCGAACAATAAGACCGACAATGCTGCTGCCCATGCACCAGCCCCTCGGCCGAATCTGATTGAAACGCCCACAACTGTCAATAAGAGCACCATGACAACATTCGACAAGTCGAATATGCGCAACAATACTGCGGCCAATATCGTCGTTATTCCGCATGCAATCGTAGCCCATACATAGTTTCGCCATTTAATTGCACTAGGATTGATTTCACGGCTTTTAATCCGAGAAAGCTTCTCATTACCTACAATGTAGATATCGATATCTGTCGCAAACTGAGCGATTGCATCGACAAACCGTGGGTGCCAACGTTGATACCAAGGGAGCTCTGTCGAATGGCCAACAACCAGCTTGCTGGCGTTCCGGCTTTGTGCAAAAGTGACCAATGTTGCAATCAAGTCGCTGCCCGCTAGTGTTGCTGTTTCTGCGCCGAGTTCTTCGGCAAGCTTTAGATGTTCAAGTATCAGTTGCCGTTCTGTCTTGGATAGTCGCTGAAGCGACGGTGTTTCAACATACACGGCTAGCCAGTCGGCTTTTAGCTCATTCGCCAAGCGGGCGGCACTGCGCACCAGTTTATTACCCAGTGAACCAGGACCAATACAGACAATAATACGTTCACGCGTTTGCCAAACATTGGCAATTGCGTGATCTGCACGGTAGGCACGCATTTGCAAGTCAACACGATCAGCCGTGCGCCTCAAAGCGAGTTCGCGCAATGCAATCAGATTGCCTTTACGAAAGAAATTTTTGGCCGCATGCTCGACTTGCTCAGGAATATAAACTTTGCCTTCTTTAAGCCGCTCCAATAAGTCGTCAGGTGGCAGATCAACCAATGTCACATCATCTGCGGTGTCAAAAAAACGATCGGGAACTGTTTCCCAGACACGGATACCGGTAATACTGCCAACAACATCATTTAAACTCTCAAGGTGTTGAACATTCATTGTCGTGTAAACATCAATTCCACTCGTCAAAAGCTCGTCAACATCCTGCCAGCGTTTTGCATGCCTTGAGCCTTCAATATTTGTATGCGCGAGCTCATCAATAATGATTAACTGGGGTGTCCGCTGCAAAGCAGCATCGAGATCGAACTCAGCAAGCGATTTTCCCCGGTATTCGATATTACGCAATGGTAATACAGGAAGATTCTCCAGAAGCTTAGTGGTTTCGCTGCGCCCGTGGGTTTCAACCACACCGACAATGACATCGATTCCTTCAACCAGTCGTTGCCGAGCGGCATTTAGCATGGCGTATGTTTTACCTACCCCAGCGCAAGCGCCGATAAAGATTTTTAGCTTGCCACGCTGTGCAGCAATTTCTTCTTTTTTAATTTCTTCCAGCAGACGATCAGGATCGGGGCGCTCATCGATCATTTTTCTTCCAGTGCATCAAGGGCTAAGTTAAGGCGTAAAACATTGATACGCGAGTCACCCAATAAACCCGACTGCGGCGTTTCAATCGATCGATCAACCAGTGATTTGACTATAGCCGTATCGATGCTACGAGCTGCTGCGACACGCTCGATTTGGTAATATGCGGCAGCAGGTGAAATATGAGGATCCAATCCGCTTGCTGACGCAGTCACGAGATCTGTTGGGATTTTTTTCTCTTTTTCCGAGTGATTTGCACGCAGATTTTTAATACGCTCGTTGACCGCCTCTATTAATGCCGGATTGGTTGGCCCCAGATTTGAACCACCTGAATTTGACGCGTTGTATGGCATGGGAGAAGTTGCAGAAGGCCGACTCCAAAAGTAAGTAGACCCAGAAAAGCTTTGCCCAATAAAAGTAGAACCGATTATTTCATCACCTCGCTTCAGCAAACTGCCAGCGGCTTGCTCGGGGAAAGCGATTTGCGCAATACTTGTAACTGCAAGTGGATAAAGTAAGCCAGTGGCGAGTGATATTAAAATAAACAGCGTAATGGCTGGACGAATCAGATTTTTCATCATAACTCCTGATTTGTGACTAAACGAGGCTTAAGAAACCTAAAATGACATCAATTAGTTTGATGCCGACAAACGGAACGAGCAATCCACCCAGACCATAAATCAGCAAATTTTTTCGTAATAGCGAAGCGGCACCCAATGGCTGGTATCTCACGCCTTTAAGGGCCAACGGAATGAGGAATACGATGATGATCGCGTTGAAAATGACCGCTGCGAGAATCGCCGATGATGGCGTGTTTAAATGCATGATGTCGAGCATCTTTAACTGTGGATAAGTAGTGGCAAATGCTGCAGGAATAACTGCAAAGTATTTGGCAACGTCATTCGCGACTGAGAAAGTTGTCAGCGCCCCCCGTGTCATTAACATTTGCTTTCCAGTTTCAACGATTTCAATCAGCTTAGTTGGGTCGGAATCGAGATCAACCATATTTCCTGCCTCTTTTGCCGCTTGGGTGCCGGAGTTCATGGCAACAGCGACATCAGCCTGCGCAAGAGCAGGCGCATCATTGGTGCCATCGCCGGTCATAGCAACCAGTCGCCCTTGTGCCTGATATTCCCGGATTAACTTGAGCTTGTCTTCGGGTTTGGCTTCGGCGAGAAAGTCGTCAACACCAGATTCAGCGGCAATCGCAGCGGCAGTTGAGCGATTGTCACCCGTGATCATCACTGTTTTGATACCCATCTTCCGTAATTCACTAAATCGCTCTCTGATACCACCTTTCACAATATCTTTGAGTTCGACTACGCCGAGCACGCGCGCGCCATTGGCTACAACCAAAGGGGTGCTACCGCGGCGCGCAGCTTGTTCAACCAGCACTTCGACACTTTCAGGGAAAGTGCCCCCTAGATTCTCAATATAGGCACGAACCGTATCCGCTGCTCCTTTTCTAATTTTAGAATCGCCGAAATCAACACCGGACATCCGTGTTTGTGCCGTAAAGGGAACGAACACAGCATTCTGCAGTTCGCGGCCACGCAATCCGAACGCCTGCTTTGCTAATACAACAATAGATCGGCCTTCCGGTGTTTCATCGGCTAGCGAAGCAAGCTGGGCAGCATCAACCAGCTCTTTAATCTGAACATTGGCCGCAGGCAGAAAAGCGGATGCTTGCCGATTGCCCAGTGTGATGGTTCCAGTCTTGTCGAGCAGTAATACATCGACATCGCCAGCGGCTTCGACCGCGCGCCCAGAGGTGGCAATTACATTGACTTGCATCATCCTGCTCATACCGGCAACACCGATTGCTGACAGTAAACCGCCGATTGTCGTCGGAATAAGGCAAACCAAAAGTGCGACCAAAACGGTAATGGATACCGGTGAGCCTGATCCTGCTGACTCGACACTGTAGATTGAAAGTGGTAGTAGTGTTGCACACACAAATAGAAATATCAGTGTAAGCGTAACGAGCAAAATAGTGAGCGCTATCTCATTTGGAGTTTTCTTACGTTTGGCGCTTTCTACCATCCCTATCATACGATCCAGGAATGCTTCTCCTGGATTAGCTGTTACGCGAATTATCAGCCAATCCGATAGAATGCGCGTACCGTCAGTGACTGCCGAGAAATCGCCGCCCGATTCGCGGATAACGGGAGCGGATTCACCCGTGATAGCAGATTCATCGACAGAAGCAACGCCTTCTATGACTTCTCCATCAGCCGGAATAAAATCGCCCGCCTCAATGAGCACGATATCGCCTTTTCGCAACGATATGGAGTCAATAGTTGTAATGCTTGCATCATGCTTAGGTTCAGCCAATTTCTTCGCAATAATATTCTTCCGGCTACCGTGCAAGGCTGCTGCTTGAGCTTTGCCTCGACCTTCAGCGAGAGCTTCAGCGAAGTTGGCGAATAAAACCGTGAACCATAACCATGCAGCTATCGTAAAAATGAATCCCGCTGGTGCTTCACCATGACCTGAGAGGGCCTCGACACCCAGTATCGTTGTGAGGACACTACCGACCCAGACCACAAACATTACCGGATTGCGCCACTGTGCTTGCGGAGTGAGTTTCTTGAACGCACCGATCAGCGCCGGTTTAATCAATGCCGGATCGAATAAAGGAAGGGTTCGTGTTTTTCTCATAATAAGAGCTCCTACCCGTTAACGAGTAAACAATTGCAAATGTTCGGCGATGGGGCCAAGCGCTAATGCTGGAATATAGTTAAGCGCCCCGATAATGATTACTGTGCTGATGAGCAATACGACGAATAATGGCCCATGGGTTGGTAATGTTCCACTCGTAACAGTAAGTTTTGGTTTTGCTGCTAATTTTCCGGCAATGGCCAGTATCGGAATGATGACGCCGAATCGCCCAAACCACATTGCGATAGCAAGCATAATGTTGTAAAAAGGCGTATTAGCAGAAAGCCCAGCGAATGCGGATCCATTGTTATTTCCAGCTGAAGTAAATGCATACAGTATTTCGGAAAGGCCATGTGCACCCGGGTTAGCCATACTCGCCTTGCCTATTTCAGTAACAACGGCGATTGCGGTACCGCTGAGCACGAGTAATGGTATGACTAGAACCGCAATCGATATCATCTTCATCTCGAATACTTCGATCTTTTTACCCAAATATTCCGGCGTACGTCCGATCATCAATCCAGACAAAAAGACGGCAAGCATAGCGAATATAAGCATCCCATATAGTCCAGCTCCAACACCACCAAATACAACTTCACCCAGCATCATTAACCCCATTGGAATTAAACCTCCCAATGGCAGAAAACTATCGTGCATCGAGTTAACCGCTCCACAAGAAGCGGCAGTTGTGACTGTCGCAAATAATGCAGAAGAGATGATGCCAAATCGGATTTCCTTACCTTCGAGATTGCCCATTGAAGCATCCGCACCCAGTTGGGTGATAAGTGGATTCGAGTGAGATTCAGACCACAGCGCTACGGCTGCCATCGCAATGAATAGCACGGTCATTGCAGCAAGAATCGTCCAACCTTCCCGCTGATCCCCGACCATTTGGCCAAAAGCAAAGCAGAGCGCGGTCGGAATCAGGAAGATGCTGATCATTTCCAGAAAATTAGTGAGCGGCGTCGGGTTCTCAAAAGGGTGCGCTGAGTTTGCATTGAAGAAACCGCCACCGTTGGTGCCAATCAATTTAATCGCCTCCTGCGATGCGACAGGCCCCATGGCAATTGACTGTTTATCTGTTTTGATTGCCTCCATGATCACGTTTCCTTGGTCATCCTTTAATGGCTGACCATTAAGATCCTGCTTCGGTGCAGCATATTCAAGGGGTTCTATCAGCTTGACTTCTTGATAAGCATTGAAATTCTGAATAACTCCCTGGCTCACCAGAATAAGTGCGAATACAAAAGACAGTGGCAATAGCACATAAAATATTGAACGTGATAAATCGAGCCAAGCATTACCGATACCCGCAGCATTCTTTCGCGTAAAACCACGGATCAATGCAAGAACAACTGCAATACCGGTTGCTGCTGATGCAAAATTCTGTACGGTCAATGCGAGCATCTGTGTCAGATAACTCATCGTCGATTCGCCGCCATAACCTTGCCAGTTGGTATTGGTGACAAATGATATCGCTGTATTTAAGGCTGAATCTGGAGAAACTGCCCCAAACGCTTGAGGATTGAGCGGCAGTTCGCTTTGCAAGCGCTGCAGAGCATAAACAACCAGCACGCCTAAAACATTGAACAGCACAATAGCTGCTGCATAACGCCGCCATGGCATATCTTCTTCAGGGTCGGCGCCAATGAAGCGGCATAATCCATACTCAAACTTATCCAGCCAAATAAAGCGGCGCGTTAGCTGTCCATCCAGTACATCGACGAGATAGCGGCCTAGAGGCCAAGCAATAATAAAGAGAACAATAAGAAATATACCGATTTGTATCCAAGGTGATGTGTTCATGTAACCTCCTCAGCGTTGAATAATGCGTAGAGCAGATATAGGAACAATAAAACAGCAAGAACACAGGTTAACCAATAAATCCAGTCCATCTTTTATTCCTCATGATAGTAGTTAGCGATCAACCCTATGATCAATAGGACAGATAAAATGACTATCCACAAATAATCAATAAGATCCAAGTGAGTGACACTCCCAAAGTTATCTACTTGTGCAGTATGAACAATTGTGTGTAAAAAGGGAGTTGAATTGAAAGGATGTAGCGTAAAAATAATGTAAAAATGGCTGCTTGCGGATTCAATTTCGAAGTGCAACACCTAACGCTAAGCTCACCTGCGGCGACATCAATCCAGCGAAAAATCCGTGCGCGTGGGCGTGCACTAACCCATACTCAACTCATGCTGGCAGTTGGGGGCCAAACTATTCTGAACGCGCACATTATCTGCGCATCCACATGGGGTACTTGCGGCAAAAACTGGAGCGTGATTCAACCCAACCTGAATTTTTATTGACCGAACTTGGCATAGGTTATCGACTGGTGTCAAAACTTCTCTTCCTTGATCACATTCCTGACTTATTCCTAAACTGGTGAAATCAAAATAGCGGTTTTTTCCAGTTTTTATCATCACAATTTCTTTTCTCTTGAGTTGATATCGCTGATTTCTGCCACATTGCCCTTTGATCCATAGAGTAGTGCATAAAATCCAGAGAAAATTTGCAGGATCTTTATAATCACAAACCGATTATTTGCGATATTTTTACATATATTTATTTATATTCAGTTACTTATTTAACTGATGCGCTCTCCGAGAAATATTCGGCAAAGCTTAACGATATATATGAAAAGTATTGTGTTGGTAGCCTGCCTGCTGGCAAGTACAAGTGCTTTCTCAAATGACAGTAGCAAAATTTTGATAAATGTCCCTTCGCCGTTGACTTTTAGCGGCTACACCGAAACCTACTATAGCTACGATTTTAATGATCTGATAAATAATAAGAAACCTTCATTTACTGATTTTTGCACCGGATTCAAAATACGGAGTATTTTCGGCTACCAAACTCCGGGTTAAAGTCCAATTGTCTTTTCCTACTGCGCTCTCAAAGCCGATATGCGATGGAAAGACACCGATATCCAACCATAGATTATTACTTCCTGATAATTTTAGCCCAACATTACCTTCGTAAAGATTTCCCAATATTCCGGGTTCAGCCGCATAATTGGCATTCATGTAAGTGCCTGCCGCCAACGCCAGATTGGCTCTGATTTTGCTTGTAGTATATGTGCTCTTTATAAAAGCAAAATTTACCGCAACATCGTTGTTTTTGTTAAAACTATAAATAAATGAGACCTTTGCAAAACCCCTGATTTTTTA
>FRDC01003613.1_pt1 | contig 53316 bp, 47 predicted proteins | sample 1106171 | NCBI WGS metagenome assembly FRDC01 (sample SAMEA3930566, study PRJEB13176) | freshwater metagenome | biome: Drinking water system; feature: drinking water; material: water | place: Singapore | collected 2014-12-20 | reverse complement strand
AGGAACGCCATGCCTTTCTTTTCATTCATTTTTTTTAACACTTTTAGCCATGGGGAACATTGTATCATAAAATATTTATTATGTCAAATATTGTCACTGAGAAAGCCTTTGAGATCAAAGAAAAACTATAGTAACCAACGTCCATGCCGCATAAAAAAACATCTCTACCCTTGCTGTTCGACTTTATTCGCAAGACCGAGCGCCGATTCAAGGCCGCTAAACTTGCCTATGCCCACGGGACGGATAATGCGTGGGACGAGGCCGTATTCATGACGCTCGAGGGGCTTGGCCTGCCCATCGACCACCCGATCCCGAACAGACGCCTGACGACCCGACAACTGGAAAAACTCGAACATCTGGTCGAACGCCGCATCAAGACTCGAACACCCGCCCCCTATCTTTTGAACAAAGCCTATCTTCAGGGTATTCCCTTTTACGTCGATGAACGGGTGATCGTGCCAAGATCCTATTTGAGCGAGCTTTTGCTGGACGATGACGGTTTCCCTCTGATCGATGCTCCTGAAAAAATCAAAACCGTTCTGGATCTTTGCACGGGATCGGGCTGCCTTGCCATTGTCGCGGCGAAAACTTTTCCCAAAGCCAGGATCGACGCGGTCGACCTTTCAGAAGACGCCCTTGATGTCGCCCGCAAAAACGTGAGCGATCACGGCCTTTCCCGCCGCATCCGGCTTTTTCAGGGGAATCTGTTCGCCCCCCTCAAGGACAAAAAATATGACCTGATCATCACCAACCCGCCCTATGTCGACGCCACGGGCATGAAGCGTCTGCCGCCCGAGTGCCGTCACGAACCGAAAATGGCGCTGGCGGCGGGCAAAGACGGGCTTGATATCGTCCACCGTATCCTGAAGGAAGCCCCCCGACACCTGACCGAAAACGGCGCGCTTCTGGCCGAGATCGGCCGCTGCGGGCCGGCCCTTGAGAAAAAATATCCGCGACTGCCGTTTCTTTGGCTTGACACGGAGGCCAGTTCCGGCGAATTCTTCTGGATTACGAGGAAACAACTATGCCCAAAATAGCTCTCTGGTCCGTCTATCTGGCTCACAAAGTCAAAAACATGAACGATTGGTTGAAACTGGTCGATAAACAAGCCGCGGCCGCGCGCAAAAAAGGCGCGGGCATGCTGGTCATGCCCGAGTTTTCGGCCGAACAGTGGTTGCACTATGCGCCCAAAGAACATCTGGAACTTAAAAAACAACCTTACTGGCTGGCCGATCAGATTGACAAAGCCCTGCCCGGCCTTAAGAAAATCGCCAAAAAACACAAGCTCATCCTGATCCCGGGGTCTTTCCCCGTCCACGCGCCGGGATCGAACCCGCCGCTTCACAACCGCGCCCACGTTATCTTTCCCAATGGCAAGATCCTGCATCACAACAAGCTGTGCCTGACGCCTTCGGAAAGAAACAAGAACGGCTGGAACTTCACGCCCGGAAACCATATCCGCGTTTTTACATGGGAAGGTTTCCGCTGCGCGGTCGTGATCTGCCTGGACATTGAAATGCCCGCGCTTTCGGCCAAAATGGCCTCGCTCGACCTTGATCTTATTATCGTACCGTCCATGACCAAGAAACGGGCGGGATACCACCGCGTCGCCGACTGCGCCAAGGCCCGCGCGGTCGAACTGCAGGCCGCAATTGCCGATGTGGGCTGCATCGCCAGCGCCTCGGTCCGTGAAACAAATATCGGCGGCGCCGTTGTTTTCCTGCCCTGCGAAGAAGATCTGGGTCACACCGGCCTTCTCGACATCATCAAGCCGGTCTACAAAACCAAGGGCATCGGCCCCATGCTGGTGGCCGACGTACCGCTTGCAACCGTGCGCGACATCCGCAAGAACCGGGCCGAGGTCTGGCCCGGTGCATGGACCGCAAATCACGTCAAAGTGATTGAGAAATAAAAGCGCAAGCTCGGTTTTAAGCTGGCGGCTTCTTCGTCAGCTCAACGATTTTCTTCTTAAGATCGTCGGCCGCGACAGGTTTCAAAAGATAGCCGTTAACGCCGCTGTCCATCGCCTTTTTGACATCGCCCGGATCGGACGAGCTGGTCAGGAAAATAACCGGCATCTTGCGATAGGGTGACCCCTTGCCGCGCATGTGCTCAAGAAAATCAAAACCGTTGATCGGCTCCATGCGTATGTCACAGACAACAAGATCCAAGCTCTGGCTTTCAAGCATTTTCATGCCTTCGTAACCGTTGGGCGCTTCAAGAACTTCTTTCATTCCCATCGCCGCCAAATGCTTCTTGACCGTAAAACGAATGAAGTCGTTGTCTTCAACGACCAGAATTTTTAAGGCAGAAAGATCAGCTTCGGACATTTTTTCCCCCGAGGATCACTATATCAATTACATATATCTAGGGTCAACCACTCAAAAGGCAAGCCCGTCTTATGAATCTTAAGACTCTGAAAAACAGCCTGTGGATAATTGATTGACCATTGCAAAGCTAAAGCTAGAATCGCCCGCAGAATCACATAATGTTTCAATCAGGAGATTTGCTTTGGAAAACCAAGCTGCCGCGACGCCTGCTGTTGAGCTTCCAAAAGAAGAAACGAAAACCACAACCACCTCGGCATTGCCCGCCATTCCGCTGGTCGATATTCGTGAAACAGGCCCCGCCCAGCTTGCCAAAGATCACAAGGAAAGAGGCCTGCGCCTGATCAAAACCAGCACCGAGCTTTTTCCTCGTTTTCCGCGCCTTTCAAAAATGCTGAGCGCGATTGTTCTGCCCATCGGCGATTTCTTTTCCAGGCGCTGGCTCAAGAAAACAGATAATCCCTACCGCGAAGAAATCGCAAATATCAAAAAGGAGTTGGGCCATAGAGGTGTCACAACCCTTAACCTCAGTTATGAATGGGGATGCACGACGACCGCCGTTGAAAAAACATCCGGCCCCGTGTTGACGCGCGTTCTTGACTGGCCGTTTCCGGCTCTGGGCGAAACAATGGTTGTCGCCCACCAAAAAGGCGCGGCCGGCGAATATCACAACATCACCTGGCCGGGACTTTCCGGGACGTTCAACGCCGTTGCCAAAGGCCGCTTTGCAGCCGCGATCAATCAGGCTCCCATGCGCCGCAGCTGGATGGGCGTCGTCAGCGACTATATCCGCGGGCAGCGTCGCGTCGGAAAACAAAAAGCCCTGCCCCCCGCCCATCTGCTGCGCAAGGTTTTTGACGAGGCTGCCGACTATGCAGCCGCCAAGAAAATGCTGTCCGAAGCACCGATCGCCGTTCCCGTCATCTTCACGCTGAGCGGCACGAAAGCTGGTGAAGGCTGTGTGATCGAACGCACCGAGAACAAGGCCGCCATCCGCGAAATGAGCGGCGGAAACGTCGGTACGGCCAATCATTTTGAAACTCATCTCAATGGCCATGGCACATGGCGGCCGCGCACGGACACAAGCGGCAGCCGCGCCGAAGCATCAAAGAAGCTCAACGACGCGGATATTGACGATGCGTTTAGCTGGTTCAAAGCCCCCATCGCCAACGAACTGAGCCGCGTCGCCTTCGTGGCCGATGCCGCCAGCGGCTCCTTGCAACTCGTGGGTACGCTGGGCGCAAAACCCGTCACGCAAGTGTTCAAGATTTAAAAATGACCGAGAAAAAGCCCGGCTTTTTTAGAAAACTTAAAGAGAAATACAAAGCCGGACGCAAGCGCTGGGCGGAAGGCACCGTTATGATCTCCGATGTTGTCGGGCATTTCTGGACCATCGGGCTGGGCTATGGCATCTATAATTTTCTGGTCACACCCGCAACAAGCGGCATGGCCGCCCTGGCCATCGGCAGCATAGCCGCCGGCGTTTCTGCCATCGGTATTACAGCCACAGTGACGTCTGCAAGACGATCATGGAAGGAATATAAAAAGATCAAAGCGGCTGAGAAGACTTACCCAGAAAACCCCGCTCCGGCCACACCAACCCTGACGCCCGAAATAAAAGCGACGCCCTCATTTAATGACAAAGCGATCACACAGCAATCGGCCCCCAAGGCGGAACCGCCACTTACACCGCCATCGTCTGGCCCCTCTATTTAAAACTGAAATTATACTTGACAGATTTTTCTGTATTATGTATACTAATGAGCGAAATCAGAGAAAATCGTAATTTTATCAATGATATGGAGAATTGACCGTGACTGCGACAATCACAAATACACCAAAAGCTATGGAAGTCACCGCAGCGCTGCCTGAAATTCCATTCATCGATATCCGTGAAAAAAGCCCGATCGACATTGTAAAAGAATATAAAGATCGCTGCAAAAAACTGGTCAAATCAAACCAGGCAACCTTTGGTTTTATTGCCAAGATCTTAAGTTACTTCATCCTGCCTGTGACGGATTTTTTTGCCGGACGCTGGCTTAAAAAATCAAAAAACCCTTATCGTGATGAAATCGCCAAACTGCAAAAAGCCTCGGCCAAAACCGGCGTCAAAACCCTTAATCTTAGCTATGAATGGGGCTGCACCAGCGGCGTCTATAGCGACGGCACAGCTGCAAAACTCACGCGCGTGCTTGACTGGCCCTGTCCTGCCCTGGGTGAAACCATCGTGGTCGCGCACCAGAAAGGCGCGGCCGGTGAATACCACAACATCACCTGGCCCGGCGTTTCAGGCATTTTTAACGCCGTTGCCAAGGGGCGCTTTGCTGCAGCGCTCAATCAGGCGCCAATGCGTCTCCATAATAACGGAGTCCTATTAAGCTGGCTGCGTAACAGGATTAAATTCTACAAATCTAATGCCTTGCCCCCAGCGCATCTTCTTAGAAAAGTTTTTGATGAGGCAAAAAGCTATGATGAAGCCAAAAAAATTCTGGTCGAAACCCCCATCGCTCTGCCGGTGCTTTTTACCCTTTCTGGCACAAACCCCGGTGAAGGTTGCGTGATCGAACGTCTGGAAAATCAAGCTGTTGTCCGCGAGCTGCAAGGCGGGATCGTCACGACCACGAACCATTTTGAATCGAACTTCAATGGAATCGGTTCCGGCTGGCTGCCGCGTGCTGAGGACAGCTGTGCGCGTTCGGATGCCTCGAAAGCACTTCCGCATGCCGATGTTGACGATAAGTTTAGCTGGTATAAAGCGCCGGTTGCCAATGAGTATAGCCGTTTGGCCATGGTCGCCAACGCTGCAACAGGTGAACTTCAAGTCATGGGCACGCTGGGCGCAAAACCGGTCACGCAAGTGTTCAAAATTTAAACCGAAAACGCCTGCTTCCCGGTCTTGACCAGGACTCTGCCTTGCCCCCTGACGATCCGACCAATGGTCCAAAAACGCTCTCCCGTCTTCTTGAGGGCTCTGATCAGATCGTCTGGTTTTTCCGTCGCCAGCACGAGCCCTATCCCCATGTTGAACGTCTGGTAAAGCTCAGGCCCATCGAGGCCGGAGCGCTGGACCATCTCGCCAAATACTCCCGGAATTTCGCCTAGATCGGGCAGAACGTCGAGCGCGTAATCGAAATTTTCGTTCATGCGCGGGATATTGGCAAGGCCCCCGCCCGTGATATGCGCCATGCCCTTGATCAGCGGGAAAAGGTCCTTGACCGACTTCCAGTAAATCCGCGTCGGGGTCAAGCATTCGGCCATCAGCGTCTCCTCGCCGTCCTTGAGCAGCTTGCGCACCAGCGAAAAGCCGTTGGAATGAAGCCCTGACGAGGCAAGCGCGATCAGAGCGTCGCCTTCCTTGATGTTCTTGCCGTCAAGAACCGATTTTTCATCAACTTCGCCCACCGCAAAGCCGGCCAGATCGTATTCGCCCGGCTTGTAAAGCCCCGGCATTTCCGCCGTCTCGCCGCCGATGAGGGCCGCTTCGGATTGCAGGCAGCCATCAACCACGCCCTTGATGATCTCATCCGCCACGTTCAGTTCAAGTTTTCCGGTCGCAAGGTAGTCCAGAAAGAACAGCGGCCTTGCGCCCGTGCAGATCACGTCATTGACGCACATGGCGACCAGATCGATCCCGATCGTGTCGTGTTTGCCAAGTTTTTGCGCCAGCATGACCTTGGTCCCCACACCGTCGGTTCCCGTTGCCAGAAGCTTTCCGCCCGCCATCTTGTAAAGCGCGGCAAAGCCGCCCACGCCCGACACGACACGGTCACCATAGGTGCTTTTGACGCGTTTCTTGATGTTCTCGACAAACGCATCGCCGCGTTCGACATCGACTCCCGCGTCTGCGTAGGTGATTTTTTTCTTCACTGTCATCTCTGTCTCTTTCCCCCTCACCCGGTTTCGCTTCGCTCAACTTCCCTCTCCCCGCCGGGGAGAGGGGCAGGGTGAGGGGCCTTCTTCAATGCCTAAAATGCCTTCTGCCCGTGAACACCATTGCGATCCTGCCGTCCTCGCACGCGCCGATGACCTGATTGTCATTCACACTGCCGCCCGGCTGGACGATAAAGCGTATCCCGGCCGCGCGCGCAATGTCGATATTGTCCGAAAAAGGAAAGAAAGCGTCCGACACCAGCACCACGTCACTTAAATCCTTGTGGCCGTTTTCATGTGCCTTTTCGACCGCCTGTTTCATGCTGACAAGGCGGTTGGGGTTGCCCATGCCCGCACCCACCATCGAGAGCCCCTTGGCATCCTGCCGGAAAAGACCAATCGCGTTGCTCTTGAGATGCTTGCAGGCCATGATGCCAAAGCGCGCCAGATCGCTTTTGGCCGCGGGAAACCCGGCACTGGTCGCGGGTTTAAGATCATGATCCGCGCCTGTATCTTCCTGCTGGACCAGCCAGCCGCCGGAGATGGAGCGCACGACCGGAGGCTTGTAGCTGCCGTCATAAGGCGGCACAGTCAGAAGGCGCAGATTTTTTTTGGCCGCAAACTGCTTTTTTGCATCTTCGGAAAACGACGGCGCGATAATGACCTCGACAAATTTGTCCTTGAGCCAAAGCGCGATATCCTCGCCCACCTCGCGGTTGAAGGCCAGGATGCCCCCGAAGCTGCTGACCGGATCGCCGGCCCAGGCCATCTCGAGCGCTTCCAGCGGCGTTTTTGCCGCCGCCACGCCGCAGGGGCTCAAGTGCTTGATGATGGCAACCGCACATTCCGCACCCTCGATGCGAAGGGCCGCCAGATCGCCGCAGCAACGCCACGCCGCATCGGCGTCAAGCAGGTTGTTGTATGAAAGCTCCTTGCCCTGCAACGGCTCGGCCCCCGCGAGGCCCGGATTGAAAGGATCGGCGTAGACCCAGGATTTCTGATGGGGGTTTTCGCCATAGCGGAGCATCTTGGCGCCCGCAGGCGACAGCACCGCCGTGCGCGGCTCGGCCCCCCGTTTTTCTTCCATCTTCGCCGCCACCATGCCGTCATACCGCGCCGTATGGCGGAAGGCTTCCATGGCGAGTTCCTCGCGCACGGACAAATCCGTCTGGCCAGCAGAAACAAGCGCATAGTGCGAAGGATCGGTCGCAACCGCGACATGCCTGTAGTTCTTGGCCGCTGCCCGGATCAGCGTGGGGCCGCCGATGTCGATGTTTTCGATCAGTTCGTCCCAGCCTGCGCCCTTCTTCGCCGTTTCTTCGAAAGGATAAAGATTGCACACCACAAGGTCTATGGGGCGGATGCCCAGAGTCTGGGCCTGCGCCACATCTCCCTTGTCGTCGCGGCGGAACAAAAGCGCGCTGCCCACCTGAAAGCTGAGCGTCTTCATGCGGCCGCCGAACGCCTCGGGGTTTCCGGTCACTTTTTCAATCGGCGTGAAGGCGATGCCGTTCTCCTGCAGGAACTTTCCGGTCCCACCGGAGGATATGATCTCGACCCCTTTTGCGGCAAGCACCTTGCCGAGATCGGCAAGCCCCGTCTTGTCGCTGACGCTGATGAGCGCCCTTTTTATCTCAACCTGAGCCATGTTTTCTTTCTCCCTCTCCACGCGCAAGGGGCGTACCCCAGTAATCCTTGCCTTCCAGAAGACGCACGATATTGTCGAAAATCAAAAGACCGTCGCCCCTGCCCAGCGCGTCGCGCTGCGGCATGCGATAGGTTGCCTTGGCGACAAACGCCTCGGGATGCGGCATCAGGCCCAAGACCACACCCGAAGGATCGGTCAGCGCCGCGATGCGCCCGTACGATCCGTTCACATCTTCGGTATAGACGAGCGGAATCTGTTTCTGCCGCAGCAGCATGTTGTAGATCTTCTCCTCCTCGCCCTGCCGAAAGACAATGCGCCCTTCGCCATGCCGGATCGGAAGTTCAAGATATGAGGCGGGCAGGCCCTTGGTCCAAAGGCAGACGCTGTCCTTGTTGACGTGCAGTCCTACCCAGCGGTCGATGAACCGGCCGTGGTCGTTGGCGGCCAGCGCGGCCACGCGTTCCTGATCCTTCGGGAAGGGCAGAAGCCCCAGTTTGACCAGTACCTGAAAGCCGTTGCAGATGCCGATAATGGGTTTCTTCTTCTCGACCATCGAAAAGAACGCGTCACCCAGCTTGTGACGGATCTTCAGGGCCATGATCTGGCCGGAACCCAGCTCGTCCCCGAAGGAAAAACCGCCCGGAATGGCAAGGCCCTCGTGATCGTTCAGGATTTCGGGCGACGCCAGAAGATCGTTGATATGTACGATCTTTGCCGACCCGCGCGCCAGTTCGATCGCGCGCGCCGTCTCGCGCTCGCAATTGATGCCGTCACCGGACAGAACAATGAAGGAAGGCGTGTTTCTAGACATTGAACAGGCCCCATAATTTTTGCGCCTCAAGACTGGCTTCAAAGCATTCTGTCATGCCCGCCTTGCGCGGGCATCCGGAAGACAGTCTTGTCGTCATACAACTTACAAGACGCGCGGACGCGAACCATATATTGCGGCTCCGCCGCTGGCCAGACCCCCGCGTAAAGCGGGGGTGACAAAGTAACTTCTTCACACCCCGATGTCCCATCCTAAAATCCCTTTTTCCACGCTTCGACGATTTTTTCCAGCGGCACGTTGACGCCCGCGACAGACAGGTTTTCATCGTCCGTGACTTCACCTATCAGCGTAAACCCGACATCCCTGAAATGCATCTCGAACCGCGATTTCATGTCGGGCGAGACGCTGACCAGTATGCGGCCCGGGGCTTCGTTGAAACATACGTCGAACACATCCCCTTCGGGAAGATCGAGTTTTGCGCCCAGCCGCCCGCCGATCATGCTTTCGGCAACCGCGACCAGAAGCCCGCCTTCGGAAAGATCGTGGGCCGAGCGAACAATCCCCTGCTTGAGAGCCTTGTGATAGGCACGGTAGAGCGCAATGTTCCGCGCCATGTCGATCCCCGGCGCTTTCGTATCGGTCAAGACAAAGCTGTGCGCAAACTCAGAAAGCGCAAGCCCATGCGGACCAGACGGACCCAGAAGATAGATCAGGTCGTCGAAGGCCTTGAAATCGGACGAGACGCTGTCGCCCAGCGTGACCCGCGCCATCGCAGTTATCATCAGCGTCGGCAGGACACTGACCGCAATGTCGTCGCCGCGCCTGTCCTTGCCCTTGAAGTCGTTCTTCATGCTGTCCTTGCCGCTGACAAGGGGCATGCCGTAGATCCTGCAAACGTCATAAAGCCCCTGACAGGCGCGGACCAGCTGGCCCAGCTTGTAGGCGCCATCGGGATTCTTGGCCGACAGAACAGGATCGGGCCAGCAGAAATTGTCGAGCAAACAGCACATATCGGGATCGCCGCCCGCAACCACGACATTACGCACGGCTTCGTCCACCGCCGCCACAGCCATCAGGCCCGGGTCCATCAGGGAAAGGCGCGGCGCCATCCCGCAGCCAATGGCAACGGCGCTTTTTTCGGCCCCGCCATGGGGATGAAGCCAGATCACGCCGCCGTCGGCGGGGCCGTCGCCCTTGACGCCGACGAAGGGTTTCATATGCGTCGCAGCCTGCACCTCATGATCATATCCCCGCACCCATTTTTCCTTGGATGTGATGTTGGGTACGGCCAGCAAGGTCAGGAGCGCCTCGCCCACGTCCTTTGGAGATGGCTGGCGGCGGTCCTTCAGATGCGTCGTCGGCGACCACGCGGGACGCGGTTTCGGCCCCGTCCAGTGCGCTTTGAGTTCCAGTGGCGGCAAGGAATCGTGCAAAAACTTCAGATCCAGTTCGCCCACAATCCGGTCCTTGTAGAAAACGCGGAGCCTGCCGCTGTTTTCAAACGCCCCAATATCCGTCGCCATAACGCCGCGGCGCGCCGCAAGATCAAGAAAAGCCGCCTTGTTCGTTTCAGGCACCGCAACCGTCATGCGTTCCTGGCTCTCGCTGACCATCAGTTCCCATGGCGAGAGGCCCGGATATTTGACCGGGCAAAGGGCAAGATCGATGAAGGCGCCGTTCGTCATGAGCGCCATTTCGCCGACGCTGGAACTCAAACCGCCCGCGCCGTTGTCCGTGATGGCGCTGTAAAGCCCAAGATCACGCGCCTCGAGAAGGAGATCGGCCATGCGTTTCTGGGTCAGGGGATCGCCGATCTGCACCGCCGTGGCGGGCGCGTTCTGGTCCAGTTCCAGCGAGCTGAAGGTCGCGCCGTGGATGCCGTCCGCGCCGATGGCCCCGCCCACCATGAAAACCCGGTCACCAGGCGAGGGCGTTTTTTCATGCGACAGGCGACCGTCGGGCAAGACCGGTGGCAGCACACCGACCGTGCCCACGAACACAAGAGGCTTTCCCGCATAATCGCGGTCGAAAAAGAACGCACCATTGACCGTGGGAATACCGCTTTTGTTGCCACCATCCTCGACGCCTTTGTGGACGCCTTCCAGTATGCGGCGCGGCGATTTCGGGCCTTCGGGCATAAAGGCTGCTTCGCCCAGCCCCGGCAGGTCCGGCGGCGCAAAGCAGAAAACATCCGTGTTGGCGATGGGGCGCGCGCCCAGCCCCGCGCCCAGAATGTCGCGGTTGACGCCCAGAATGCCGGTCAAGGCCCCGCCGTAAGGATCAAGGGCCGAAGGGCTGTTGTGGGTTTCAACCTTGATGCAAAGATCGACATTGGGATCAAAACGCACGATCCCCGCGTTGTCACTGAAGACCGAGACAAGCCAGCCGAGCTTGCGTTCGGCTTCAACCTCTTTCGTTGCACGCTTGATATAGGTCTTGTAAAGGCTTTCGATTTTTTTACCGTTGCCGTTGGGATCCGTGTAGTCGATTGTGGCGGCGAAGATCTTGTGCTTGCAATGCTCGCTCCAGCTCTGCGCAATGATCTCAAGCTCGACATCCGTCGGCTGCGGCGGCAGGCGGCGGGCCGCGCGATCCGTCAGCCTCCTGTAATGCTCGCGAATATGTTTCATTTCAGAAACGGACAGCGCAAGGCAGCGGTCCTTGCTCAATTTTTCCAGCCCCGCGTCGTCAAGGTCGAGCGACACGGCATCAACGCGCGGCGCATGGCCGAATGTCACTTCCGGCAGGGACACCTTGGAAAAACGCGGCTGCTTGTAGAAATCGTTCGCAGGCCAGATATCCGCTTTCTGGATCAGGTCGTTGGCCAGAAGCTCTTTTGCCACCTTTTCGGCCCCGTCCTTTGTCAGTCGAGAACCAAAGAGGAAGTAAAGCGAACCCGACGCCACCTTCGCGCGGATGCCGACGAGATCGAGTGCCTCCTCCGCCGCGCGGGCGGCATTGTCGGTCACCCCGGGACGGCAGGAGACTTCGATCACAAAAGAAGGTTCGCCCGACGGGAAGGTATATTTTTCAGCATCCAGATGAAGCTTTTGCAGGATCGGGTCGATCAGCGCCTGTGCGCCCTTGCCAGCAATATCAGCCTTAAGGCCGGATACATCGGCCTGAAACTTGTAAACCTTGATTTCGTCAAGCGTCTCGAGCGGGACGGATAGGTATTCCCGCGCCGCGCGCGCCCACCCTTCCAGACGGCGGTCGGGGATTTTTGAAACCACCTCGGCACGGATAACCGTCATAAAAAAACATTCCCTCTCATTCAGCATCACCGTACTCCTGCGGAGGCAGGAGCCTATTCTTGAACCTCACAATGGGTCCCTGCCTTCGCAGGGACACGGCCCCTTACACTCTACTTCCCGCACAAGCAGACGATGCGATTGTCCGTACCGGGGATCACCTCGATCGTCATTGTGCCGTCAATCAGGTTCTGCAGAAACTCACGGAACAGAGCGTATTCCAGTTCCATGCCGCGGGCCTTAAATTCCTCGAAGCTTTCGCCGCAGCGGCGGTCGAACGCCTTCTGCCCGATCAAAAGCCCGGTATCCACTCCTTCATCGACAAAGTGCAGGCTGACCCCCGCCATCTTGACGCCGGAATTATAGGCCCGCTGGTAACTGTCGCGGCCCGGAAAACTGGGCAGAAGCGAGGGATGGATATTGACAATCCGGCTTACCCCCAGCACGGGATCGGAAAAACGCTCGATAAAGGAAGCGCTGATGATCTGCATGTACCCCGCCAGAAACACCCATTCAACCCCGTGTTCCTGCAAGATACCCCAGATTTTTTCTTCCTGCGCGGCCCGCGCCTCCTGGTGGGTCGGAAACTCGCCGCGCACGACGGGCGCAACTTCGCATGGAACACCCAAGGCCCTCGCCTTTTCAATCACGGGCGCACCGGGCACGTCACAGATCACGACCGGGATCTCAATCTTCCCCGGATTCTCCTGCGCAAAGCGAATGATATTCTCAGCGTTCGAGCCATTGCCCGAGGCAAAAGCCGACGCAATGATTTTTCGGTTAGCGGCCAATGTCTTTCCTCCAATGCGCGCCGTTGAAATGAATGCGGCCGATCGTTTCATAAGCCCGGGCCCGCGCGGTTTCCATGTCCTGGGCCACGGCCGTCACGCCCAGCACACGGCCCCCATCATTGATCCATCCGCCGTTTTTATGCTTTGCGGCAGCGATAAACAAAAGCGCGTTGTCATTTGATGACAACAGGGTCTCGGGGAACTCGATTTTCTCGCCAAGGCGCATGCCGGAGCCGGATATTTCGGGATAGCCCTCCGACACCATGACAACATGCACGGCTGCGCCGGAACGCAGCGAAACCGGCCGCGATGAATCAAGCTTGCCACGCGCCGCCGCCTCGAACAGCGGGACAATGTCATTCTCGATCAGGGGCAGCAGAATCTGCGCCTCGGGATCGCCGAAACGCGTATTAAATTCGATCACCTTCACATCGTCGCCGTCGATCATAAGCCCCGCAAACAAGATGCCCTTGAACGGCGTACCGCGTTTATTCATGCCGTCGACGACACGGCGGAAAACATTTTCCTCGATGAATTTTTTGGCCTTGTCCGATGGCCAGTCCTTGGGCGCAAAACCGCCCATGCCGCCCGTGTTGGGGCCTTCGTTGCCGTCCCCGACGCGCTTGTAGTCGCAGGCATAGCCGATAGTCAAAAAACCGCGACCGTCGCAAAGAGCAAAGGCCGACACTTCACGGCCGGTGATTTTTTCCTCAAGCAGAAGGCGCTGTGTCTTAACGGTGCAGGCAGGATTAACCATGAAGTCGTGGACGGTTTTCTCGGCCTCGGCCCTGTCATGCGTCACGACGACGCCCTTGCCCGCAGCCAGACCGTCAGCCTTGACGACGACACCCTTGCCTTCAACATCCCAGTTCTTAAGCGCCGCAAGCGCGGATATGTGATCATCGCACACCTTGAACGGCGCGGTCGGGATGCCAAATTCAGTCATAAATTCCTTGGCGAAGATCTTCGAGCTTTCAAGCCGCGCCGCGGCCTGCGAGGGGCCGAAAACGACAAAGCCTTCCTTTTCAAGCGCGTCGGAAACACCGTCTGCCAGGGGTTTTTCAGGACCTATGACGACAAGATCTGGCCGGTTTTCACGCGCCGCCAAAAGGGCATCTTTTCCCGCAAGGCAGGTAACCTTGGCCACGCGCGCGATCCCGTCGCTTCCGGGCAAAACAAATATTCTCGCCACGTGCGGCGATTGCGCCATCTTCCACGCCAATGCATGCTCGCGACCGCCCGAACCCAAAAGCAATATCGTCTTGCCCGGTACGCTCATGCCACCTCTTTCTTTTTCTTCGGCTTGCCCGAGAAAGAAGCCGCGACCTCGGAAAGATCCCATGCGTTTTTAAAGATCGCGCACCCGCAGAATTTGGCGGACAGCGCGCGGGCCAATCCTTTGTAAATCATTTCAGCCTTCTCTTTGACCGCGGGCGACAAAAGCGGCGGACGGGAATTAAGCTCGTCCGTGCAGATTTTCTTCCAGTCTTTCTCTCCGCGCTCGTCCGCCAGTGCCTTGGCCTTATCGACATTGGTGCACCACGCCGTCGGGCGGTAAAAGGAGCGCAGATTTTCCTTGGAAAGCGCTACGCCATTGCACATCAGGCGCAGTTCGTCAGGACCAATCGAATCAACCAACATGAAGTCGCGAACGCCGTTTTTGCCCGCCGGACCAAAAGCAAACTCCAGCTTGCCGTCCCACAGCTCGACGCCAATTTCAGCAAAAACATCCTTAAGACGCGACGCGATTAAAGCCGTCAGGTTTTTTAGGGCGTCAAACTCATCGCCTGAAAGCCCGGCAATCTCGCGCGCCTCCGCCCCTTTAAGATAACGGTCCTTGTTTTCAAGCTTGGTTGAAAGCTCGATCACCGGAATGTCGAAGCGGTCGCCCGTTTTCGGCACGCCATCAAGCCCGATCTCGCGCCGATAGGCTTCATCGCCCGCACGCTTCAGAAGCGAGCTGCCCTCGGGCACGCCGAAGCGGAAAATAACTTCAAGCGGCACCAGCGCCTGGACCGGCTTTTTCTGATAGGGAGTATAATCCCAGACCAGTTTTCCGCTCTTGACCGCGCTTTCGGGGCGGATGACGTTGATCGGCTGTACCGCCAGGCAGCGCGACGGCGACAACACCTCGCGTTCAAGCCCCAAAGGCTTCAGGTCGTGACTGACCAGACCGATGGAGTGATGGGCAACGCCTTTTTCACGCAGTGTTTTAAGAAGGGCAAGACGGCCCAGGCCCGAAGGCGCCTTCCAATCCTTCCAGTTTTCCGCTTTGCCCAGAAAATCGAAGAAGAACCAACCCATGAAGGCCAGCGCCTCGCCCTTGTTCTTGAGCTGGTCGGGCATCTCGCCCCAGTCGAACACGGAGTAACGATCCGAATATTCAAATACGTAAGGCGATTTTCCTTCGATCCCGCGGATGTCCTTGACCGAGCCGCGATAGAGCATTTTTGGTTTTTCCGTCATTTTTAAGCCGCCCCTTTCAACCTAAGCACCGACTGAACCGCGTTGCGCGTGTTATTGACACCGAGCCACAGACCGCCCTTTTCCGCCATTTTGAGGACGGAGAGATAGTTTTCCGGGCTGTTAAGATCTTTTTTGCCGAAGAATGGCACATGCAGGCAAAACTCCGAAGATTTCACGTCCTCGGGCTTTGTCACCAAAAAGACGTTGAAGGCATCGTCACGCTTTTCCGAAGAAAACGTGACATCCATGCCCTTTTCACGGACAACCGCCGCAGCTTTTTCAATTTCGGCGGCAAGATCGGGATGCGACAAAAACGCAGGATCGGTCACGACGAAGTGAATGCCGTTGCCGCCTTTGTCCTTCCACGCCTTGTATTGCTTAAGAAACGACACGATAGCATCCGTCTTGTTGGGACCGCAGCTGATAACAGGAACCCCGGGCGGCATCTGCGCGATGGAACAAAGACTGTCCAGCCCCCCAAACTGCGAAGCGACCGGCACGCCGAAAACGGGAAGCTTGGTCATGGCGGCAACGACGCCCGGCAATGCTGCGGCAAGCCCCGCGCCCGCCACGATGGCATCGCCCTTCCACGATCCTATTTTCTTTTGCAGCTTTTCAAGATCGCGGTGAGCCGAGATCACCTCGAACTCGACCTCGAAATCCTTCGAGAGTTTTTCAACCAGCGGCGCCGAGACCGTTTCATCCGACTTGCTACCGAAGACGACGAAGATTTTCATGACGTTTCTCCTAATTCCCCAAAAGACTGGTATACGTCACCCCCGCTTCACGCGGGGGTCCAGAAGCGCGTCTGCGCGTCTTATAACTCATATGACGGCAAGACTGTCTTCCGGATGCCCGCGCAAGGCGGGCATGACTGCATGGTAATGAAACACTCCCCCTCACCCCGCGCCTCCCCCGCCGACAGCGCGCAGTTTCTGACGCGCACGGGCGAAATCCGCACCTTCGATAATCGATGTCGGGTATTTGCCGTTCAGGCACGCCATGCACATGTTCCTGATCCCCGTCGCTTGCCGCAAGTCATCCTCATCCAGATAGATGACCCGCGCCGCACCCAGATAGCTTGCGATTTCTTCTTCTGTCCGGCCGTTGGCGATCAGATCCTTGCCGTCGGGAAAATCGATCCCGTAAAAACAGGGGTTGCGCACCGGCGGGCAGGTAATGCCGACGGTCACTTCCTTCGCACCGTATTTCTTCAAAAGCGCCACGATCTTGCGCGACGTCGTGCCGCGCACGATGCTGTCGTCGACCAGAAGGATGCTTTTGCCCTCGATCTCGCTTTTGATGGGGCTCAGCTTAAGCTCGACCGCCGCCTCGCGCTTTTCCTGGCTGCTTAGGATGAAGCTGCGGTAGACATAGCGGTTCTTGATCAGCCCCTCGCGGTAGGGAAGCCCCAGCTCGTGCGCCAGCGAAATCGCGGCAGGCCGGCTGGTGTCGGGCACGGGCATGACGACATTGGGCGCGATCTCGCCCGCTTTGATCGCATTCCTTGCCTTGAGTGCCAGTTGCTTTCCAAGGTTAAGGCGCGCGCCATAGACGGATTGATTTGCATGCGCGCTCTCGGCGGCCGAAAAATAAACCCATTCGAACATGCAAGGCGCGGTTTCCCTTTCCTGCCTCACAATGGCGCTTTGCAGGCGGCCTTCCGTGTCGATAAAGACGACCTCGCCCGGCTCAATATCGCGCAGGTAGCTGTATCCCAGATAGGTCATGGCGATGGTCTCGGAAGCCAGGCAGTAGGCCTTCTTGCCAAAGCCCAGATCCCGTTCGCCCAGCACCAGCGGACGCAGACCCTTGGGATCGCGGAAAGCCACCAGCCCTTGTCCGGCCATCATGGCAATCACGGCATAACCGCCTTCGACCGTATCGAAAACGCGTCCAACCGCCCGTTTGATGTTGTCGAAACGGAACGTCTTGGGCCCCGGCATGCCGCCCGTCTCTTCCAGTAAAAAATGGCTCCAGTAATGGATCAAAACCTCAAGATCGTTTGCGGTCAGAAGCTGGCGCTTGAAATCATCGGCCAGTGCCTTTGCAAGACTGTAATAATTCACCAGATTGCCGTTGTGGACCATGCCCAGACCAAAGGGTATGCCTGTGACCATCGGCTGGATGTCACGCTTGCCATCGGTTCCGGCTGTCGCATAGCGCGTATGGCCGATCGCCATAAACCCTTCAAGTTTTTCGATTTTCGACTGGCTGAAGACCTGGGCTACCAGACCCAGATCCTTTTCCTGGGCAAACATGCGGCTTTTGCCGTCATAGGCCAGAATGCCCGCCGCGTCCTGCCCGCGATGCTGAAGCGCCAGCAATCCTCGGTATGCCTCGTACGCCGCCCAGAAAGGCACGTTTTTGCCGCTTCCATGTTCCTCGGGACCGATGATTCCAACAATGCCGCACATGGCGTTTTGAACCCCCAGAAAGAATCAGAAAAAAGCGGAAAAATTCCGCTCAAAATATCTCCTGTTTCAGCCCGTCAATCCAGCGTTTTTTTAACATTTTCAAGAAGAAGTTTCCTTGTGTTATGAACGAAAAATATGGTAAGGTTGGCGTTAATATCAACACTCATGAAATTTTCCCTTGCATCCCGACGGCCCCCCTTTATAACTCGCGACAGAGAGTTATTTCCCCGAGATATTCAGAAATGGCTCCGGCAGCAACAGATAGTTTTCGTAATTAATTCTTTACAAAATTACCTTTTTGTTGTAATACTTTAATTAGGTGGACTCGGCATTCAGGTGATTCTGAAAACCGGGTCTTTGCATTAAGGTTTTCAGGGGCTCCGATAAAAGAAATGGACGAATACCCAAGTCCGATAGACCTTGTCCGTAAATTGTTACCCGACGTGCCCGTGGCGTGTTTTAGACCGGATTCCGTTGAGACGGCCGCAGCATGGTTTTTGAACAATTTCCCCGGAAAAATTCTCTACGCGATCAAGGCCAATCCTTCGCCTTTGGTTATCGACACGTTGTGGAACGCGGGTATCCGCGCCTTTGACGCGGCATCGCTGCCCGAAATCAAGTTGATCGCCGAAAATTACCCGACTGCCGAAATCGGCTACATGCACCCGATCAAAAACCGCAACGCGATCGAGCGCGCCTACGACATGTACGGCGTACGCACCTTCGCTTTCGACAGCGCGGATGAGCTTGAAAAGATCATGGCGGCCACCAACAACGCCAAGGACCTGCAACTGGTCATGCGCATCGCCGTGCCCAACACGAAATCGGAAATCCCGCTGTCGGGCAAGTTCGGCATTCACCCCGAAGCAGGCAAGGATCTGCTGATCGAAGCCGCACGGCGTTGCGAGCGCGTGGGGCTTTCCTTCCATGTCGGATCGCAGGCGATGGACCCGCAAGCCTATGCCACGGCGCTCTCGCTCGTCCGCGATATCCTGAACGAAACGAAGATCGATCCCGCCGTCGTCGATGTGGGTGGCGGCTTCCCGTCGATTTATCCCGACATGCAGCCCCCGCCGATGGCGCATTACCTGGCGGCGATCAAGGCGGCCTATATCTCCCTGCCGCTCAAGAAACATTGCGAGCTCTGGGCGGAACCCGGCCGCGCGCTTGTGTCGGAAAGCACCTCGGTCGTCGTGCGCGTCGATCTGCGCAAGGGCGACGCCCTTTACATCAATGACGGAACCTACGGCAGCCTGTTCGACGCGGGCCAGCCCGCCTTTCGCTTCCCCGTGCGCCTGATCCGTCCCGAGGGTGAATCTTTTGCGCCTTTGGCCCCTTTCCGCTTCTTCGGCCCCACCTGCGACAGCATCGATTACATGCCGGGCCCCTTCTATCTCCCCAACGACATTGGCGAGGGGGATTATATCGAGGTCGGCCAGCTGGGATCGTATGGCAGCACGATGCGCACCAATTTCAATGGTTTCTATTCGGATGAGACGGCGGTTGTCTGGGATCCCCCGATGGTCAGCATGTACGCCGAAGACGAAATGGAAGAAGAGCGCGCCGAGATTGACCAGATGGTCGCCGTCGCTTAAAAAGAAAAATCTGAAAGGAAAGAAAAAATGAGCAAGAAACAACAGGCCGTGAAGAAACTCGCGCCCAAAAGCAACCGCAAAGCGGAACTCCTGTCCAGCCCGGTCGAGCATATCGACATCACGTCCTTCGACGCGCGGCCGATCATCAATTCGATGAAGAAGATGTCCTTCACCTCGCGCGATCTGGCGCGCGCGACCGACATCTACAACAAGATGCTGCAGGACAAGAATTGCTCGATCATCCTGACGTTGGCGGGTTCGACCTCGGCCGGCGGCTGCATGGATCTTTATGCCGACCTCGTGAAATACAACATGGTCGACGCCATCGTGGCCACGGGCGCTTCCATCGTCGACATGGACTTTTTCGAGGCACTGGGTTTCAAGCACTATCAAGGTACGCCCTTCATCGACGACCGCGAGCTGCGCGACCTTTACATCGACCGCATTTACGACACCTACATCGACGAGGAAGAACTTCAGGCCTGCGACCATACCATTGGAAAAATTGCCGACAGCCTGGAGCCGCGCCCCTATTCGTCACGCGCGTTCATCCATGAAATGGGCCGTTACCTGAAGAAACACGCCAAGAAGGAAGGCTCACTCATCGAGACTGCCTATGACCACGGTGTGCCGATCTTCTGCCCGGCATTTACTGACTCCAGCGCCGGTTTCGGCCTTGTCGTGCATCAGGTAAAAAACCCGAAGAAGCACATGACGCTGGATTCCATCGCCGATTTCCGCGAACTGACCGAGGTCAAGATCAAGGCGGGCACGACCGGCCTTCTCATGATCGGCGGCGGCGTGCCGAAGAACTTCACGCAGGACACCGTCGTCTGCGCCGAGATTCTGGGCAAGGAAGTCGACATGCACAAATACGCGGTCCAGATCACGGTGGCCGATACGCGTGACGGCGCCTGCTCGTCCTCGACGCTCAAAGAGGCTTGCTCGTGGGGCAAGGTTGACATTGCGCTGGAACAGATGGTCTATGCCGAAGCCGGCAGCGTCCTGCCGCTGCTCGCCAGCGACGCCTATCACCGCGGCCACTGGAAAAAACGGGAAAGAAAAAAATGGGCAAAATTATTCAATTGAAAAAATCACCCTCATTCGTTTCCGCCCGCGCAGTGCAGGCAAAAACTCCCTCTCCCCCAAAGGGGGAGAGGGTTGGGATGAGGGGTTTAGAGTTTCTTCCCCCATCCAAGGCCTTTCTTGGTCTTGATCCCAAGGACGCCGTATCGCCTGCAAAAGCAAAAGCGGTCGTCATTCCCTTTGGTCTCGAGGCCTCCGTCTCCTACGGCGGCGGCACGTCAAGGGGGCCTCAGGCCATGATCGACGCCAGCCACGAGGTTGAACTGTTCGACGACGAACTGTGGTGCGAAGCCTTCCGCAAATACGGAGTCGCCACGCTCAAGCCCGTCAAGATCGTCAAACCCCTCGCCAAGGCGCTGGACCAGCTGGCGGCGCTGACCGGCGCCGTGCTCGACATGGGCAAGTTCCCGATCACCTTTGGCGGCGAGCATTCGATCACCCCGGGCGCGATCCGTCCTTTTGTCGAACGCTGGCCGGACCTGATGCTGTTGCACTTCGACGCGCATGCGGATCTTCGAGACGGATTTGAGGGCGAGAAGTTCTCCCACGCCGCGGCCATCCGCCGCTGCCTCGACAACCCCGGCGTTTCGGTCGTGTCGCTGGGCATCCGCAACATCTCGCAAAGCGAGATCCCGTTTCTTGAAAAGAATGCTCAGAGGATCAAGATCTACTGGGGCCGCGACCGCGCGAAATGGGATGTGAATGAAATCGCCCGCAGGTTCAAGGGCAAGACGGTCTATATCACCTTCGACGTCGACGGGTTTGACGGCAGCGTCATGCCCGCGACCGGCACGCCCGAACCCGGCGGCGTCTTCTGGAACGACGCGATGGAGATCATCCGCGCCGTGACCAAGGTCGCCGGCAAGGTCGTGGGCGCCGACGTCAACGAACTGGCCCCCATCAAGGGATACCACGCGGCCGACTTCCTGGCCGCCAAGCTGGCGTACAAGATTTTGAACTATTCCCTGATCAGGAAATGATCACGGCACCGGCTGGCGTGTGGACGCCGTCAATGTCATGTTCTGCATTTCGGCAGGCAAAAGCGGCACCCACAGTTGATAAGCGTAAGTACCATCCACTTCGATAAAATCAATACCCGACACGGTCGTATTTGTCACGACGACATTAAGATCCGTTGTATCCACCTGGACACCGGTCATGCTGTCCGCCGCGACATCCGTCAGTTCTTCGGCCGTCGCATCGGAGTTTACAAGGGCATAACGCGCCGTCTGCTCAACGGCATACTGTAATGTATTCATGGTCCAGAAAATCCGGCCCGTTTCAATGATCCCGAATATAAATGTAAAAAAAAGCGCGGATATAAGGGCAAACTCCACCGCTGTCGCCCCATCACGATCCGCCAAATAGCGCTGCAGCAAAAAATTCCTCATTGCGCCACCTGAAGCCTTGCATGGCCACGCAAGGTCAGGTTTTCAGGGACGCCGGGATAAGAGAAGAGCGTCTGATATTCTTTCTGAATGCTGACCGTATAAAAATGCCGTACATAATCGCCACTATCACACGTACCGGTGTCGCAACTGACCTCTACGCCATCCGCGCACTCGCACATCGTTTCCATTTCCATCGCCAGTGTCGGATCATCCGGGTCTTCGGAGACGACGGGACTGATCAGCAAAACGTCATCCTGAACCGAATCCGCACTCCCGCCCTGCGCCACGTATTGCGCGGCCGCGCGCGCCGTATCCTCAATCTGCATTCTCTTGTTAAGATAGAGGCCAAAATCGACGATACCAATGAGAAGCAGCGCCAGGAAAGGCGCAATAAGCGCAAATTCAACGGCTGCAACGCCGCTTTCTGACTGACCGTACAGTCGCTTTCTTTTCATCGCCACCCTCATTATTACTGCACCAGACTGACGGAGGCCGATCCTATGGTCTCGGCGGCACTATCGTCACAATTGTTCCCCAGCCTCGGATTACCGTGAAGAACGACCGTTTTAGCGATAATGCGCGAACACGGATCGGTCAAGTCGCTCGCCGAATTGGCATTGCCGCCGATCGTAAATTCCCGCGACGGGAAATAGGCCGTTCCGTCCAGCTTGATGTCCGCCGTGCCGGTAATGCCGTTGCCGCTTGAGGATGCCGGGGCGTTGCGATCCTGATAAAATACAACCCCCTCCATATCATCGCCGGAAGCAGGCGCTGAAAAGTCGATGGCTTTTCCGCCGCTGATGTTGACATTGCCGTAAGACCCGCCATCTGAGCTGTTGGTCAACACAAAGGAAACGCCTCACCCGTCATGGAACCGCCACCCGTCACGGTGAAATCACCACCATCCATGGTATAAACGCCGGGATTGAACGTGATGTTGACGTTGCCCGAAATCGTCAAACCGCCGCAATAAACACCGGGATTGAGCGTGGTGCTGGCCGTAATTTTTGTGGGGCCGCTTCTTTTCTGCGCCGCCGTGCACTCCGTATAATCCGGCACATCAAGATCCTCGTAAGGATCCGCTGTTGGTTGCGCGCCCGTCACGAGAGAATCATAAGCAAACTCGACCGATCCTCCGACTTCTTCATAACCGCCGACGACCCGCGCCGTTTTGACCGTCACATCCACGGAACCGTTAAAATAAAGCGCCTGATCGTGGTCCGAGTTGACGGCTATGCCGCAATCAGGCATCACAAGTTCAACGCTGCCGGATGTCTGCATGGCATTCTTGACGCCGCCATCAAGACTTAGAATGCATGTCCCGCCCGCCGGGCCATCCACAGATGCCATGGCTTCCGTCCCGGCAAAAACTGGCTGGTCCATAAAAATACTGCTGAACCACACGCTCACCTCTTGCGTAATGTTCGCTGAAACCGTCGAGTTACCATTATCGTCTTCACCAATAATCACCGTAATAGTATTTGTTCCCTCCGGGTCATAACCGTTGTTCTCGGCTTCTTTCAAAGCTGCGGCTTCAACCGCGTCCGTGTCTGTGATGCCGTTTGCCAGCTCCCAGGCGCCGGCCAAGGCCGCAGCATCCGCCGCCGTCTGCAAATTGCGTTTGGTCATGAGCCAGCTGCTGACATCGACGCCAACACCGGCCATGCCAAAAAGAACAGGGAACAAAAGAGCTGCGACCGGGGCCACAACGCCGCTTTCGCTGAATATGAAACCGGGCCGCTTTAAAAACGGCGTTTTTCCCGCGAAACAGTTTTTTCTGCTCTTTTTCATGAAATCCCCGCGAATCAAAAAGTTATTTTTTCCCACTAATTTTATTCTAGCAAAAGGGGATTACAAACTGATGAAAAGACGATATATTTTTCTTAAAATTGCCGCCTTAGGAAAATAGCGCGCTGAAACCGCTCAGGATGCCCTTCAGACCGTGATCAGTTGACCATTCGTTTCAAGTACATCGACGCTGACACCCGTGAAATTCGAGGTCAAAACAACCGCTACGCTAACCCAGTCCACGCCAAGGCCGTCCTGGTTGATCTGAAGCGTGGCATTTGTTGTTGTATTGACCTGGAATCTGACAAAGTCGGTCAGATTGTCTGTCATCACATCGTAGCCCGATAAAACGTCCGAAACGTCGATCTTATCGGCATCCACGCCCAGCAGACGGAAATCACCAAAAATATCGACGCTGCCGTCAATAACAGTCACTTTGAAAGTATCATTTCCGAGCTTGCCGTAGAGCGCATCCAAACCGCCCTGGCCGTCAAGCGTATCATGCCCATCGTCGCCCCAGATCCGGTCATTGCCAAGTCCTCCGTTCAGCACGTCATTGCCAGCACCGCCATAAATGAGATCATTGCCGCCATCGCCGGAAACCGTATCATTTTCAGTGCCTGCATAAATAGCATCACTTCCTTCGCCACCGTTAATCGTGTCAGCTCCGGCTTCACCATAAATTCTGTCAAGGCCGGAACCGGCCTCAATAATGTCGTTATCCGCCCCGCCGTAAATAATATCGTTACCACCATCACCGTTGAGCGTGTCGTTGCCAATACCGCCGTATATCAAATCGCTATCGTTACCGCCGCTGACGACGTCATCCCCGGCATCACCCCACAGGCGGTCGTTTCCAAGCCCTCCGTATATCGTGTCGTTTTCAGTGCCGCCGTAAATAACATCAACCCCGGCGCCGCCATCAATGGTGTCCGCACCGGCATCGCCGTATATCAAATCATTACCGCCGCCTGTACTGATTGTATCCTCACCATCGTCGCCGTAGACCCGATCATTACCAACGACCGTCGCCCCCACAGCATAGGTATCATCGCCGTTACCGCCTGTGAACATCGTTTTCATGTAGGCATGTGTTCCATTAACAGTGATATTGATTCCATCGTCTGTCGCGGCAAAACGCATATCGGCTGGCGCACGAAGATTGTTGATGGTCACAACCATTGTCGTGGCATCCGTACGGTCCACCGTGACAACGTCCCCTGTTGCGCCCGTATAGCCGATATTGCCTGCTGTAAAGGTGCGGACGCCCTCCGCTGAAGAGTTGTGGGTGTAAGTTACAAGCCCCCAGCGCAATTCCATGCCGATCACGGGATTGGACGGGTTGGCAACCGCCTCGAGCTGGTTGAAGGTATAGCTCTGGCCGCTGAATGTGAAGTTTTCAACATTTGATATGACGTCCGTTCCCGTCTGCGCCGCGTAGGTCAATGACAGGGACGTAGCGCTGATAATGCTGATCGTATAATTGACCAGCGCATAAGCATAAACAACCGTATCCGATCCCAGACCGCCATCAATCGTGTCGTTGCCCGCGCCGCAATTAACGGTGTCGTTGCCCGCGCCGCAATTGATGGTGTTATTGGCGCTGTTATCCGTGATCGTGTCGTTACCGCTGCCGCCGTTGGCATTTTCGATCGTTACATTGTAAGCAATGGCAATGTTCTGCGTTTGCCCTACGGAACTGTAGCCGCCCGCATTCATGTTCAGGGTCAAGCCGGTTGAAAGGGCCGAACCATCCAGCGTATCGGTCCCGCCCGCATCCCATATCGTATAAACCGCACCGGACTTAAGAACATAATTGTTATTGCCCGTCGCATGATTCATGTTCGCGCCGTACAGGTTTTGCAGTGCCGCAATGTCGTAAAGCATGTAGCTTTCGGGATAGAACGGCCAGGTATACGACATGACCGTAAAGCGCGACGTGTCTTCCGCACCGGTCAGAACGGTTCCGCCCTGAAAGGAATGCTTAAGTCCCAGCGCATGGCCGATTTCATGCAGCAGAACCATGAAGCCGTAGGTGCCCTTGGCCACGTTCTGCGTACTGGCGGCATAAAGGTTGTTGGTCCAGACGTCGCCGGCCTGACTATAGTTTCCAGGGTAATAAGCCCATGCGCCCGCGCCCGGATCGAGCTGCGCCTGCGCAAATCCCATCGTCGCCGCGTTGGTGTCCGTCGTCTCCGTGAAAGTAATATTGCAAAAAGTGCTGAGCTGTCCCAGCACATCGCGCGTCGCGTCTTTCATCGCGGTCGTAAACTGCTGAAAGTTCGTTGCTTCCTGCTGCCCGACATAATAGCTGGGCAGAGACGTCCAAAACTTATATGTCAGCGTAATGCCCGTGCCGTCGTTGGCCCATACATAGCCGCTTTTCAGGGCGCTTATATAATAAGGGTCCGTCGCCTGCGGAGCTACATAGGCGGCGGAGCCTTCTGTCGTCGTAATCGCTTGTTGTGAACCTGTCCCGATACATGCGGGGCACTGGCATCCGCCGCTGTGATTGTCTTCAGCTATCATTTTTTATTATTCCTATCCCGAAAGATTATTTCCCTGTCCTATCTTTAAGCTTATCTGAAGAAAGTTATTAATTTATGAAAACGATGGTGGAAAATAACTAAATATTTTCCTTTTATAATCAATTAGTTAAATATGATAACGTAAGCTTAAAAAGATAAAATTTTATCCGCTTTCAAAAAAATCAGCTCTTTGAGCTGTCCTGCGGAGAGGCCGACTCACCGGGATTCGCAGCAACCGGACCACTCTGGGGTTTGGCCAGGGCCGCAACATCCGGGGCCTTTTTCTGTTGCAACCATAGAGGAATGCGCTTTTTAAGCGTATCGGGCTTTAACGGTTTGGCAAGACAATCATTCATGCCGGCCTGCAAACACTTCACAACGTGTTCCTTGCTTGAAATCTTGCCCGTCAGGGCCACGATCTTGGCCTCATAAGCCCATGTCCGTGAAATCTTACGAATGGCCTGCGTCGCGGCCAACCCGTCAATTCCCGGCATTTCAACATCCATCAAAACAAGGTTATAAAAACCCGTCTTGCATTTCTTGATGGCGTCGCTTCCCGATTCAACCGTATCGACGCGAAAACCCAAGCCTCTTGCCACATGTTCGGCCACATCGCGGCTGACCGGATCGTCGTCGACGACCAGAACGCTGAACTGCCCATCCTTGGTTTTGATCTGCATGATGTATCAGTACCTTGGCGAATACCTTACCAGACGTAAACTATGCTGGATTTTTACCCGGCTTTCAAGTCCGGTCTTCGCCTGTCTTTCTGGTACGCATACTTGCGGATTTAAGCTGGCCGCAGGCGGCCATGATGTCCCGGCCGCGCGGACGGCGAATAGGCGAGTCATATCCTTCTTTTTCAAGAATCCGTGCAAAGCTTTGAATGCGACTGTCATCGGAACATTCAAAATCGCTGCCTTCCCATTTGTTGAATGGGATCAGGTTCACCTTGGCCGGAATGCCGCGCAGGATATTGGCCAGCTTGAACGCATCTTCATCGCTGTCGTTAACACCTTTAAGCATCACATATTCAAAGGTGATGCGACGCATGTCGCTGGCGACAGGATAATCGCGGCAGGCCTGCAGCAATTCCGCCAGCGGATATTTATTATTGATCGGCATGATGCTCGATCTCAACTCGTCCGTCGGCGCGTGGAGCGAAATAGCCAGATTGACGCCCAGTTCCTCGCCGCATTGCCGGATCTGCGGCACGACGCCCGAGGTTGAAAGCGTAATGCGCCGCCTTGAAATGCAAAGACCGTTCCCGTCCATGCAGATTTTAAGCGCCTTGGCGACGTTGTCGTAGTTGTAAAGCGGCTCGCCCATGCCCATCATGACAATGTTGGTCAGTTCCCGCGCCTCGTTGACGGGCTTGCCTGCCGCGGGCCACTCGCCCAGTACATCGCGCGCATGCATGATCTGGAGCAGTATTTCATGCGCGCCCAGATTGCGCACAAGCGGCTGGGTTCCGGTATGGCAGAACTTGCAGGTCAGCGTACAGCCTACTTGCGACGATACGCACAATGTCCCGCGCTCGGCCTCGGGGATAAAGACGGCCTCGACCTGCTGGCCATCGGACATGGCCAGAAGCCACTTGATCGTGCCGTCCGCGGATTTTTGCTCGGTCACGACCATGGGCCGTTCGATCGAATAGCCTTGATCCAGCGTCGTGCGCAAATCCTTGGGCAAATTCGACATCTCGGCAAAGCTTTTGACGCCGCGCTGATAGACCCAGTTCCAGACCTGCTTGGCCCGGAAACCCGGCAGTTTGTGAACGGCAAAGGCTTCCTGCATCTCGGGCAGATCCATACCCACCAGCAAAATACGCCCCTGCCCGTCCGTGCGGGGGGCCGAAAAACGCGTGGCATGGGAGGTGATGCTCATGAATCCTCTTTTCTTTAAACTGAACGTACCATATATTAAATTATCTGGAAAATCAAGACCGTCGTGGTCGGGTATCTGGAACAAACGTCATCCCGGAGATTGAGCGGTTTGATGAACAAACTTTCTTCTCATGGGCTCCTGCCTTCGCAGGAGCACGCGATTTGCGCGTCCCTGCGCAGGCAGGGACCCATTTTCCTTGCAATCAATCTTCCGTTTCTTTCGGATGACACTCCAAAATGGTTGTAGTACCCTGCCAGCAGCTTTAAAGAAGGATATAGGCCATGTCCCAAGCGCCTCAATACCAGTCCGGTTTCGGCAACGAATTTGCAACGGAAGCGCTGCCCGGCGCCCTCCCCAAGAAGGGCAACACGCCGCAAAAGGTAGCGCACGGGCTTTATGCCGAACAGCTGAGCGGCACGGCCTTCACCGTCCCGCAAAAAGCAAACCAGCGCACATGGCTTTACCGCATCCGCCCCTCGGTCGTGGCCAAGAGCGGTTTTTCGCCCTACGCGCAAAAGAACATTGTCAGCACGCCTTTTGCCGGCCCCGCCTCACCCGACCAGATGCGCTGGGACCCGATGCCGCTGCCATCATCCGCAACGGACATTATTGACGGCATGGTGACCATGGCCGGCGGCGGTGATTCTTCCAGCTGGGCCGGGCTTGCCGTGCATCGTTATGCCGCCAATACCTCGATGAAAGACCGTTTCTTCTATAACGCCGACGGCGAGATGCTGTTTGTGCTTGAACAAGGCGGCATCACGTTCAGAACCGAAATGGGCGTCCTGTCTGCAGAACCCGGCGAGATCGTCGTGATCCCCCGCGGCGTCAAATGGACAGCCGAGCTGCACGGCAAGACCGCGCGCGGCTATGTTTGCGAAAACTACGGAACCAATTTCACCCTGCCCGACCTTGGCCCCATCGGCGCCAATGGCTTGGCTTTCCCCCGTGATTTCCTTTATCCCGTCGCGGCTTATGAAGATAAGGAAGGCGATGTCGAGCTGATTGCCAAATTCGATGGCGCACTGTGGTCGCAAAAACTGGGCTCGAGCCCGCTGGACGTCGTGGGATGGCACGGCAACTATGCACCCTATAAATACAGCCTTGACCATTTCATGGTCATCAACACGGTCAGCTTCGATCATGCCGATCCCTCGATCTTCACGGTACTGACATCTCCATCGGGCGCACCGGGAATCGCCAATATCGATTTTGTCATCTTCCCGCCGCGCTGGATGGTGGCCGAGGACACGTTCCGCCCGCCCTATTTCCACCGTAACGTCATGAGCGAATTCATGGGTATCACCAAAGGCGTCTACGATGCCAAGGAATCTGGGGGCTTCGCACCGGGCGGATGCTCTCTCCACAACTGCATGTCAGCGCATGGGCCCGACGGCGGCGTTTTTGAAAAAGCCTCGAACGCGGAACTCAAACCCATCTATCTGAAAGACACGATGGCTTTCATGTTTGAAAGCCGTTTCCTGATGCGGCCGACAGGCTGGGCTCTCAAGAACGGCCTGCAAAAAGACTATCAGGACTGCTGGAAAGGTCTGAAGAAGAACTTCAGAAAATAAAAAAATGAAAGACCTGTCACTTGCCGTCATGCGAAACCACGGCTTTCGCCGCGTGTTTCTGGCGCGGATGTGCATCGCCTTCGTCCTGCAATCGCAGGCCGTCATCGTGGGATGGCAGATCTATTCCCTGACCAAATCACCCTTCATGCTGGGCCTTACAGGCCTGGTCGAGGCCGTGCCCGCGCTTGTCTGCTCGCTCTTTGCGGGACATGTCGTTGACACCCATCATCCCTACAAGGTTTTTGTGATGGCCACCGGCCTTCTGGCGCTCAACACCCTTGCTCTCTGCCTGATCGGGGGCGGTTTTGTGGAGACGGGCAACACTCTCCTTTGGATTTACGCGGGTATCTTCATATCGGGAATTGTCCGTAGCTTCATCATGCCCTCCAACTTCGCGCTTCTCCCCCGGCTTGTGTCACGCGACAAGATCCCGGCAGCGATTGCCTGGAACATGAGCGGCTGGAACATCGCTTCGATCACAGGCCCAGCCGTGGCAGGTCTTCTGTACGGCGGCTATGGATCGGAAGGCGCCTGGCTGTTTCCGGCGTTCTTCATGCTTGCCGCCTTTGCCTTTGCCGTGAACATCCACGGCATCGACATGACCCTTCACCGCGAAAAGCGTGAAGCCTTCCTCAAAAGCGTCCATGCGGGATGGAAGTTCATCTGGAACACGCCTGTGCTGTTATCGGTCATGGTTCTGGACATGTTCGCGGTCCTGCTTGGCGGCGCCACCGCCATGCTGCCCGCCGTGGCCGATCAGGTGCTCAACGTAGGGTCGGAGGGGCTTGGCGCCCTGCGTGCGGCGCCCGCCATCGGATCGATCGCCATGTCGATCGTCCTTGTCATGTCGCCCTTGAAAAATGCATCGGGACTCGTCCTGCTCTGGGTCGTGGCGGGGTTTGGCTTCTGCATGATCGGCTTTGGCCTTAGCACATCGTTCTATCTGTCCATGGCTTTCCTGATGATAAGTGGTGTTTTCGACTGCGTCAGCGTCGTGATCCGCGGCATGATCAGCCAGCTCATGACCCCCGATCATATGCGCGGGCGTGTATCGTCGGTCAGCAGCATGTTCATCATTTCCTCCAACGAACTGGGCGCCTTTGAATCGGGCACGGCGGCGCGGCTTATGGGCCTTGTTCCGTCCATCGTGTTCGGCGGTATCATGACCCTGGGCGTCGTGGCGGCCACCACGGTTTTATCGCCTAAACTGCGAAAAACCGTTATTGAATCCAACCACTATTGACATAATTTTATATATATCGTAGACGTTATGTCCATACAACTGTCGGACGAAAGGAACCGTCATGTCTGAACGCCTGCTCGATGCCACCTCTGGTCTTGAATACACAATCGCCGGAGATGCCAAAAATCCCAAACGCATCGTCATCCTCCTTCATGGCATGGGAAGCAACAGCGAAGACGTACAACAAATCGGCGACATCATGGCCATCAACATCCCCGACAGCCTTGTGATCATGCCGACCGGCCCCATCAGCCTGAAATCCCTGATCCCCGCCGACCAGCTGCCCGCGGCAGAAGCCGCCAATCCCGGCGTTGATCTCGAACAGGCGCGCAGCTGGTTCGGCGCTGCACAAGTTCAGGGAGAAACACTTGGTGAAGTCATGGACTCCATGTCCAAGGGCACGCAAGCCATGGCCGATCAGCTCAACAAGCTGATGGACGGCAAGATCGCAGCTTACAGCCTTAAAAACAGCGATGTCGCCGTATACGGATTTTCGCAAGGCGGCGTGCTTGCCATCCAAAGCACCATCCGGCGCAAAGAGCCCGTTTCATCCGTCGTCATCCACTCAGGCTATTATCTGGGCGAAGAAAACATCACCGCCCGCCCGCCCGTCTTTTTCATGCTGGGCGACCAGGAAGAGGCCGGCTGGAAACAAGCTGAAGCGCAGGACAACCCTATGGCCGACCTATATGGCCCAAGCGCGGCACTGGCTTTTCTGGCTCATGATAGAATTACAGCACAAAAGCATGTCTGCCAAAATCTGGGGCATGGCTTCAACGACGAAGCTCTCGGCATGTCAATCAATTTCATGCGCAAAAAATTCGGCATCACTCGCCCGCCCGCGCAAAAACTCTCGGCACCCAAGCCGCCTGGATTATAAGCCTAAAAATTCCTTCACCCGGTAATACCACGCCCCCAGCACGGTGAGAGGCACGCGGAACGTGCGCCCGCCGGGGAACGGGAAATTGCGGATATTGGCAAAGACGTCAAAGCGCGATGTCTGGTGATGGACGGCTTCGGCCAGAAGGCGGCCCATAAGGTGCGAAGTCGTGACACCATGACCGCTGTAGCCATGCGCGAAATAGACATTATCTGACAGGCGGCCGATATGTGGAATACGCGTGAATGTAAAGGCGCAATTGCCGCTCCAGGCAAATTCGATTTTCTTATCTTTCAGGAACGGGAAAGTGCGCAACATGCGCGGATGCAACTTGCCAATGATATTGGCGGGCGTGGCGCCGCCGTAAATAACGCCGCCGCCGAACAGAAGACGCTTGTCCCCGGTCATCCTGTAGTAGTCGAGGAAATAATTGCAATCCTCAAGACAATGATCCTGCGGCAATATCCGGCGCGCCAGATTGTCGCCCAAAGGTTCGGTCGTGATAACCTGAGTGCTGACAGGCATAACCTTGCTTTCGATCTCGCCCACCTCGGTCATATAAGCGTTGCCGCACAAAATCACGATGTCCGCCGTGATCCTGCCGTGTTCGGTCACGACCACGGGCTTCGCCCCTTTTTCAAGGTTCAGAAGCCGCGTGTCCTCAAATATGACGCCGCCCAGTTTTTCAAGGGCGGCCGCCTGCCCCAACGCAAGATTCAGCGGATGGATATGCCCACCGCTCCTATCCAGAAGCCCGCCGCAATAAAGCCCTGTGCCCACAATCTCGGGCATGCGCTCGTGCCCAAACATCTCAAGGTTCTTGTTTCCCGCCTTTTCCCAAATCGCCTTGCGGCGCTCGAGATAGTCCATCTGCCCCTTGTTGAGAGCCGCGAAAAAACCGCCTTCCTTGTAATCGCAGGAAATGCTGTAGGTCTTGATCCTCTCGCGGATAATATCGCCGCCCTCAAACGACATGGACAAGACGGCATTAGCCGTATCCTCGCCATAATGGAATTTTATGCTGTCGTAATCACGGCTGTAGCCGTTGACAATCTGCCCGCCGTTGCGGCCCGACGCGCCCCAGCCGACCTTCGCGCCTTCAATGACCGCAACCTTGCGGCCTTTCTCGGCCAGGTGCAGCGCCGCCGAAAGACCGCTGAACCCCGCGCCCACGACGCAAACATCGAATATTCTGTCCCCTTTGAGGGCCGGGCGTTGCGGCGACGCATTGGCAGACGCCGCGTAATACGAAGAAACATGATCCATGTTACAAATCCCTTAAATAGGCAGCGTATTCAACGTTGCTCACCATACGGTCCAGCAACTCCTTTTCCTGGCGGCGGCAGGCGGTGAAGACATGGCGGAAGCCTTTACCCAGATATTCGGCCACGAAATCGGAATGTTCGAAAAGATCCAGAGACTGCCCCCAGAAGGATGGCAGGCTTTTGGCCTTGGACGCATAGGCGTTGCCTTTCATGGCGGAACCCGGATCGATTTTCTTTTCAATGCCGCAAAGCGCGCCCGCCAGAATGGAGGCAAAAACCAGATGCGGATGAGCGTCAGCACCCGACACCCGGTGTTCGATGCGCGTGGACTTCAAATCGCTCGCTGGCACACGGATAGAACAGGAACGATTGTCGTACCCCCAAGCGATGCGCGTGGGCGCATGCGAGCCCGGCTGGAACCGGCGGTAGGAGTTAAGGTTGGGCGCGAAAACAGCGGCGCAGCCCGGCATAGTCTGAAGAACCCCGCCGATGGCGTGCTTGAGCAATGGGGAACCTTCCGGCGTTTTGGCCGCAAAGATATTATGGCCTTTTTTATCAATGACGCTGAAATGGACATGCATGCCGCTGCCCGATTTGTCGCCATAGGGCTTGGCCATGAAGGTGGCTTCAAGCCCGTGACGGTCCGCCACGCCCTTGATCACGCGCTTCATCATGACGGCGTAATCGGCGGCTTTCAGGGCATCAGGCAAGTGATTGAGGTTGATTTCATACTGCCCCGGTCCGTTTTCCGAGATCGTCGTATCGACTGGAATCCCCTGTTTTTCGCAGTGATGGTTGATGTCGTCAATGACCTTCGCAAACTCGCGCAGCTCGGCGATGCTGTAGACCTGCGCCGCGTCGCGGCTTTCCCCTGTTTTCGGGGATTTAGGCGCTTCAGGTGCGTCCTTCACGGATTTGCGCCGCAGCATGAGGTAAAACTCAATCTCCGCCGCGATCACGGGCGTCAAGCCCCGCTTCGCGTAGCGCGCGAGAACGCCGGCCAGCACATGGCGCGGATCGGCAAAAAACGGCGCCCCGTCGCCTTCTTCCATCGACAGCATGACCTGCGCCGTCGGACGCTCCACCCAGCCGGAACGGTACAAGCTTCCCGCCACGGGACGGCAAAGACCGTCCGTGTCACCCGTCTCCGTCACAAGCCCCGCCCCCAGAACATCCTGCCCCCAGATGTCGACGGCATAGGCCGAACGCGGCAGGCGCAATCCTGCCTTGAAAATCTTCATCGCGCTCTCAACCGGCAGCCACTTGCCGCGCAAAAGCCCGTTCACGTCGATAATGAACGCCTCGACCGTCTTGATGTCCCGGTTTTTCTTGAAGAAGGATATGGCTTCTTTTTCGGTGATAGCCTTCATTAGTCCTCCGTGTCCCTGCGAAGGCAGGGACCCATTAACCGCAAATGGGCTCCTGCCTGCGCAGGAGCACGGATTTGCGCTTGAAATTCCTAAAAATGAATATAACACCCCGCAAAGAAAAAACCCACCCCTTGCGGGGTGGGTTTCATTCCTTGGAACCTTAAAAAAGGCCCGAGGGCAATTACTTGCCGACGGCTTCTTTGAGTTCTTTCGCAGCGCGGAAAGCGATTTTCTTTTTCGCCGGGATTTTGATCGCTTCGCCCGTCATCGGGTTGCGGCCCATGCGAGCAGCGCGTTTTTTAACCTGCAGGATGCCCAGACCCGCCATGCGGATACGGTTGCCTTTTTTCAGGTTTTTCACGAGGTGGCCGATCAGATCTTCCATGATCTCGTTAGCTTGCTTTTTCGACATTTCGTGCTTCTCAGCGAGATCAGCAGCGATTTGCTTCAGAGTAACGGTCGGTTGTGTTGCTTTAGCCATGTTTTTCATCTCTCTCTAATTGATTGGTTACCAATTTTGACATAACGAAAAGCAGCTTGCCCGTAGGCGAATCTCCCCTTCCTCATGCCGATGAAGCCTTTATAACACGCATTTTAGGCCTGTAAAACAGGCTTTTTTGCGATTTATGCGTTTTTTCTGTGGATAAGACCCTTGTTTTTCGCTAACCGGTGATCTTTTTCAGGATATCGAGCGGCAGAGGCAGGATGATCGTATGGCTCTTGTCGCTGGCTATATCCTGAAACGCCGACAGATAGCGCAGCTGTAACGCGCCGCCTTCGGTCGCCAGCTTGCGCGACGCTTCGACCAGCTTGTCGGCGGCTTGCAATTCGCCCTCGGCGCTGATGATCTTGGCCCGGCGCTCGCGCTCGGCCTCGGCCTGGCGGGCAATCGCGCGGATCATGCTTTCGGCAATGTCGATATGCTTGAGCTCGACGTTGTTCACCTTGATGCCCCACTGATCGGTCTGGGCGTCGAGGATCTCGCGGATATCGCGGCTCAGCTTGTCGCGTTCGGAGAGCATCTCGTCAAGCTCGTGCTTGCCAAGGACCGAGCGCAGCGTGGTCTGCGCCAGCTCGGACGTCGCGCGCATGAAATCCGCCACCTGGTTGATGGCCCGGTCCGGCGCCACGACGCGGAAATAGACGACGGCGTTGACCTTGACCGAAATGTTATCCTTGGAAATGACGTCCTGGCTGGGGACGTCGATGGTGCGGACGCGAAGATCGATGCGCACCATCTGCTGGATGCCCGGGATCAGGATGATAAGACCCGGCCCCTTGATGCTTGTAAAGCGGCCCAGCGTATAGACGACGCCGCGCTCGTATTCACGCAGGACGCGCAGCGTGTACCCGAACAAAATCAGAAGGACGACGGCAAAAAAGATAAAAATCCCGATATTCATTTCACTCTCCCTGTTAAAAAAAACTAATCCCTTGGCACCACGGCCAGCTTAAGTCCGTTCACTTCGGAAACCTTGACGTAGTCGCCTTTCTTGAATCCAAACTCCCCGACTGAATAAGCTTGCCAGATTTCGCCCGTGACACGCACGGCGCCCTGATTGCCCCGCCACTCCGTCACCTCGGCGTAAGAGCCGACGATTTCCTCAACCCCCGTTGTGACAGGTTTCTTCTGCGCGCGCAGCGCCATCGACAAAAGAACGATCAGAATCGTGATACTGGTGCCGGCCGCAAGCGCGATCGTCCAGGGCGAAATGCCAAAGCCGGGAATGTCGCTGTCGATCAGGATGGTGGCGCCCAGGACAAAGGCAACGGTGCCACCCACGCCCAGAATCCCAAACGACGTAACGAAAGCCTCGGCCGTCATAAGGGCAAGCCCCAGGAATATCAGCGCAAGCCCCGCCATATTGACCGGAAGCACATTAAGCGCAAAAAGCCCCACCGTCAGGCAGATGATGCCGACCACGCCCGGAAAAAACGCCCCGGGATGCGAAAATTCATAGATGATCCCGTAAGCCCCCAGCGTCATAAGCAGGAAAGCGACATTGGGGTTGGTAATGACGCTTAGTATTTCAGTTCGCCAATCGGGATAGATGTTTTCGATCTTTGCCTTTTCAGTATCGAGCTTGACCTGCTTGCCGTTTTGCAGCTTGATCACGCGGCCATCCATCTTCTTCAGAAGCTCGGGCACGTCGGCTGCCACAATGTCGATGATCTTGTCTTTGAGCGCCTCATCCGCGGTCACGCTCACTGCCTCGCGCACCGCTTTTTCGGCCCACTCGATATTGCGTCCGCGCAGTTCGGCCAAGCCCCGGATATAGGCCGCCGCGTCATTGGTTGCTTTCTTTTCAAGCGAACTTGAACCGTCCTGCGGTTTTTCCTGTTTCTTGTCGCCGCCCATGTCCGGGAAGCCGCCGCCGCCACCGCCCATCATGACGGGCGTCGCCGCACCGATATTCGTGCTGGGCGCCATGGCCGCGATATGGCTGGCGTACAATATATAAGTTCCGGCGGAAGCCGCATGCGATCCTGGCGGGCTAACGTAAGTGACGACCGGCACTTCAGCCGCCAGAATAGCCTGAATGATGTCTTGCATGCTGGTGACCAAGCCCCCCGGCGTGTGCATGGCAAGCACAACCGCCGCGGCCTGCTTGTTTTCGGCCACCTTCAGATTCTTGACAATAAAGTCAGCGGTCGCGGGACCGATGGGCCCCTTGACCTCAAGAACATAGACCGACTTCTCAGCTGCAAGCACCGGCGCAAACGACGTCACCCACAAACCCAGAAAAACGGCAAAACATGCAAAAAGAAATTTCATTGCGCTCACCCCATCCCACTGAATGTAAGGATAGATGGAATAAAAATAGTTAACAACAGGCCTTTTTATCCATGGCTTTTACGGAGTACTCATCAAGCGCCTTCATCACCGCCTGCCCCATCTCGCTGGTCGACAGTTTCGTGCAGTCTTCAGACATAATATCGGCCGTACGAAGGCCCTTGCTCAGAACACCCTTGACCGCCGTTTCCAGCAGATCGGCCTCCATACCCATATTAAAGGAATAGCGCAGCATCATTGCAAAACTCAGAATCGTGGCGAGAGGATTGGCGATGTTTTTCCCGGCGATGTCGGGGGCCGAGCCGTGGACCGGCTCGTAAAGCGCGGCGCGCTTGCCGTCTTTTTCAGCGCCCAGCGAGGCCGAGGGCAGCATGCCCAGCGACCCGGTCAGCATCGCCGCCTCGTCCGACAGGATGTCGCCGAACAGGTTGTCGGTCACGATCACGTCGAACTGGCGAGGATTGCGCAAAAGCTGCATCGCGCAATTGTCGGCATACATGTGGGAAAGCTCGACATCCTTGTAGCTTTCGGCGTGGAGCTTCGTCATCTCCTCGCGCCAGAGCTTGCCCGATTCCATGACATTGGCCTTTTCGGCCGAGCAGACCTTTTTGCCCCGCTTGCGCGCAAGCTCGAACGCAACCGCGCCGACGCGCCGGATCTCGGACGTTGTGTAGACTTGCGTATTGACCCCACGCCGCTCGCCGTTGGGCAGGTTTTCAATCCCGCGCGGCGTGCCGAAATAAACCCCACCCGTCAGTTCGCGCACAATCAGAATATCAAGCCCCTTCACGACTTCGGGCTTTAATGTCGACGCATCCACGAGAGCGTCAAACACGATGGCGGGCCGCAAATTGGCGAAAAGATCGAGTTCCTTGCGCAGTTTGAGCAATCCCGCCTCGGGCCGGATGTTATAATCGACCTTGTCCCATTTGGGACCGCCAACCGCGCCCAGAAGCACGGCATCGGCCTTGCGGCATTCGGCAAGCGTTTCATCGGCCAGAGGCACACCGAATTTATCGATCGACCCGCCGCCGACCAGACCGTGCTTGATCGTGAGTTTTGTACCGCGTTTCGCGTTGAACCATTCGACGATCTTAAGCGTCTCACCGACTGTTTCGATACCGATGCCGTCGCCGGCCAAGGCCATGATGCTTTTCATGCTTTATCTCCCTGACGGGAGTGTGCGGCAAAACAGATGATTCGCAAAGATATTAAATTCTGAACCAGGACGGGCTGTTCGGGCTGCCCACAGGCAGTCCGTCATCTGAAAAGAAATTGAACGGATTGGGCGCCAGCGCATCTTCTGGCGAATCCGCATGTTTCATCTTTACGTCGATATTAGCCTCAGCGCCGAAACGCTCTTTCAGACAGCCCTTGGCCGCCTTATCAAGGCGTTGCATAAGGGCAGGTTCCTCACGGTCGTAACGCGCACTGAAATCCTTTTCGGATATAATCTTGTCAATGCTTTCACACGGTATGACCCGGCCATCCAAGCGCAGTTCCATGGCCGAAGATATATGCGGCAGGACCGTCAGAATATTGAAGGCAAAAACGGATGTAAGCGCTTTCTTTTTCAAAGCCCCCCCCTATATCTTAAACCATTTTGGCGTGTTCTTATTCCGCTTCTCTAAATCCAGCTCTTCAAAGGGATCGTAACTTTTTGCCGCCCCCGTGCCCTCCTCACGCTGAGTACGCTTGGAGCAAACTTCGGCCAAAATCTCAATCTCTTGCAGAAGTTTTGGGTCATTGGCCGCGTATTTTTGCTCATATCCCGGCTGTTTTTCGAGCGCATCAAGTTCAGGGCAATGAAACAACTGAACGTCCAGATCCACGTCCGCCTGAGCGCGCCCAAGACCTGGCGACATTCCCGTAACAGCGCAAAAGGCTAAAAGGCAAATTCCTGCGGCACGTTTCATAAGCTTTCTCCTTGTTCATAGAAGTCTACTCTTGAAAGTTTATAAAGTCAATAATTATGTAAATTTAAAAAGCCATAAGACTCATAACTACTTGAAACTAATTAATTTTAAGCGATTAGTAGTTTTTGCTCTTGGAAGCCGCGCCAGTCAACGCGTCGCCGGCGGCACGGGCATCGCGACCAATGCCTTCCATCGTGTTGCAGGAAGCCAAAGGCAAGGTCAAAACGATCAAAAGGGCGAAGGCAGAAAGAATTTTACCACAGTTTTTCAGCACGGTTCAGAAACTCCAGTCCATAAATAAAAGATCCTGCTTTTATTCCTAGCAGGACGGATGTTTAATACAAGCAGAAAAACCGTTTTGGTATTCCGTCAAAAGGACCAGGTCTCGTGACGCGTAAAAGCACCATTGTCCGCTTCAACAATATGCAGGGCCACGCCCTGACCGGACGGCTGGACATGCAAGACGACCGGGAACCCTTTGCCTTCGGGGTTTTTGTCCCCTGTTTCACCTGCACCAAAGATTCTCTGGCGGCTTCCCGCATCTGCCGCCAACTGGCCGACAAGAATATCGCCATGCTGCGTTTCGACCACGCGGGGCTTGGCGAAAGCGCCGGCGATTTTTACGACACGACCACCTCCGTTCGCATTGAAGACATCATATCGGCCTGTATTTTTCTTGAAGACAATTACAAAGCGCCGTCTTTCATTGTCGGTCACAGCATCGGCGGAACGCTGGCCTTTGCCGCCGCCGACCGTTCGCCTGAAATAAAAATGATCGCAACCATCGGCTCGCCGCGGGACACCCGCTATCTGGCGCAGAAATTCATCAAGAACGGGCAAGCCATCTTTTTTGAAGACCGCATGGAACTGATGGCCGCCGGGCAGCGGCTGAAATTCCGCCGTGACTTTATCGATGACATGCGAAAGCACGATATAGCATCATCAATGAGCCTGTTCCCCGGAAAAACCCTGGTTTTCCACGCACCGTCGGACAATATCGTTTCTTTCGACAACGCAAACGAAATTTATACCCGTGCCAGTGGCGATAAGAAACTGATACGCCTTGATCCCAAGGCATCGCATATGCTGGAAAGGCCGGAAGATACCGCACAGGTTGCGACAGTTATTTTTGATGCAGTTTTAAGGCCTTAAAGCCCTGATTTTTGGCTCTTAATCCCCCCTTAATTATTTTACCATATAATGCAGTCGGGGCTGTCAAAGGCGCACGTAACCGAAATCGCAATTGCGTATGAAATGAGCCGAGCAGGCGACACCGAAAGCTGGGATAGCTTGTCTAACGTCACGCCTCCTCATGTCATGAGCACATTCAAGCAAACCTATGAAGCCGCCAGCGCGGCCAACAACACGCACAGACAGGCCCTTGAAAGAGCGGGATCGGCGGCATGGAACGCCATGTTCTTCGATAACAAGGAATGGGTTGGCTTCTATACCGCGCAAACCATCCAAAGCTACATGAATAACTTTGTGAAGCCTTTCGTTTCGATGAGCGCGAGCCCCTCGCCCGTCGATACGGCGCAAGTATCCGGTAAAATCAGTGAAAACCTTAATCTGACACGCTATGTAGAAAAGCCTCGTTTTACGGAACTGTTCAGCGACAACGACAATCTCCGTCATATCGCCGAAGCGCTTGAGTACCAACGCGCGCGACACCTGTTCGACGACGACGATCATCGCACAAAAGAAGCCCTTGCCCGTGCCGTTCACGGAAAAAATCCATATCTTGATATTGATTTCAGAGCTGTCCGCGCTCAGATACAAGGGGCCTTTGCCGCACACGGCATGGCGGAAAGGCTGGAAAACAGTGTTGCCGCAGTAACAGCGGGCCCGACGAGACGCCCCGCCGACCGTTAGAACGATACCCTATAATTTCCTGATAACCTTGCAGTATCTTTCGAACGTTTTTTCCTGCCGCTTGTGATGACGGTCTTTCACCATCCACCTTCCTCCGACCATGACATCCTTGATGGGATTGTCATTGCCCGCAAAAATCATGGAATCCAGAATGTGGTCCCGGACTTTGCCGGCCATGGCCGGCAGGCCTTCATCAAGCACCAGAAGATCCGCACGCTTGCCAACCTCGATCCGCCCGGAAAGACGACCCATCGACTGCGCGCCGCCGGAAAGTGCCTTGTCCCAAAGCGCCGCGCCGACCGAGGTGATCTCGGGCGTCTTGACAATGGTGCGCGCCTTCGACACAAGCCTCTGGCCGTATTCCAGCCAGCGGAGCTCTTCGACCGGGCTGACCGATATATGGCTGTCGGAACCGATAGCAAAGCGCCCATCATGATCCAGAAATTTGACCAGCGGAAATATGCCGTCACCTAGATTGGCTTCGGTCGTGGGACAAAGACCGACAACCGCGCCCGACCGAGCAAGGCCTTGCGTCTCCGCATCCGTCATATGCGTCGCGTGCACAACGGTCCAATATTGATCGAGCCCCACGTTTTCCAGCAGCCATTCGATCGGGCGGCGCTGGCTCCATTCAAGGCAGGCGTCTACCTCGCCCATCTGTTCGGCCGCGTGGATATGAATGGGGATGAAAGGATCGATCCGGCGCACAGCCGCTGTTGCCTCTTTAAGCGTATCGGGCGTAACAGCGCGCAGGGAATGGTGCGCGAAACCGATCCGCACAAACGGATTGCCCGCATGTTTCTTGCGCAGGGCTTCAACAATGTCCAGGATCTCGACAACACTGTTTAAAAAGCGCCGCTGTCCGGACACCGGCGGCACCGCGCCAAAACCGCCGTACTGGTAAAGCACGGGCATGTGAGTGATGGCAATCCCGGTTTCGACCGCGGCATCAATCACCGCGTGCGACATCTCGGCCCGGTCGGCATAGGGCGTTCCGCCCGGCTGATGGTGAAGGTAATGAAACTCACCCACCGTCGTATAGCCGCTTTTGAGCATCTCGACGAACAGCTGCGCTGCAATCGCCTCGACATCCTTGGGTTCCAGATGCTCGAGGAAACGGTACATCGTCTCGCGCCAGCTCCAGAAACTGTCTTTCTTGCTCGTCGCGCGTTCGGTCAACCCCGCCATCGCCCGCTGGAACGCATGCGAATGGACGTTGGACATGCCAGGAATGACCGGGCCTTTAAGGACCTCGGCCCCCTTTGGGGTTTCCGTCTTGCCGGGATGGACGCCGATGATCCAGCCCTCGCCGTCAACCTCGATCAGAACATTGTCCGACCACCCGTCGGGCAAAAGGGCGCTTGTTGCAAAAAATGTCGTCATTTTTTCTTTCTTCCGCTAAAGTACTATAACATGTGGGACAGCCTGATCATCAATGCCAAGCTTGCGACGTTTTCCGAAAAAAACGGATACGGCGTCATACAACAAGGCGCGCTGGGCTCAAAAAACGGCAAATTCATCTGGGTCGGACGAATGGAGGACCTGCCCGCGAAGGCGGCAGCCTCCCATCTCTACGACGCTGACGGGCTTTGGGTCACGCCGGGCCTGATCGACTGCCACACTCATCTCGTCTATGCCGGAAACCGCGCCCATGAATTCGAGATGCGTCTCAACGGCGTAACCTATGAGGAAATCGCCAAAAAAGGCGGCGGCATTCTTTCGACCGTGACCGCCACGCGTCAAGCAAGCGAAGAAGCGCTGTTCGAGCAAAGCGCCGAGCGGTTGCAGGAAATGGCCCATCAGGGCGTCACGACCATTGAAATAAAATCCGGCTATGGCCTTGATCTCAAGACCGAAGAAAAAATCCTGAAGGTTGCAACACGCCTGCGTGACGAAACGGGCTTCCGCATCCAACGCACTTTTCTGGGCGCTCATGCCCTGCCGCCGGAGTTCAAGGGACGGCCCGATGCCTATGTCGATTTTCTTTGCAACAAAGTCCTGCCGCAACTGGTCAAAAAGAAATTGGTCGACGCGGTCGATGTCTTCTGCGAAGGGATAGGCTTCACCCCCGCGCAGACGGAAAAGGTTTTTAAGGCCGCGCGCAAATACAAGCTGCCCGTGAAGCTTCATGCTGATCAGCTGTCGGACTTAGGCGGCGCGGGACTTGCCGCGAAATACAAGGCTATTTCCGCCGACCATCTGGAATACACCAATGAAAAAGCAATCAAAGCGATGGCCAAGGCCGGAACCGTCGCGGTCTTGCTGCCCGGCGCATTTTACTTCCTGCGCGAAAAGAAACTGCCGCCCATCGATTTGTTCAGGAAACACAAAGTCCCGATGGCGATTGCGACCGACAGCAATCCCGGATCATCACCCACGACATCGCTGCCCTTGATGTTCAACATGGCTGCCACGCTTTTCCGCATGACGCCGGAGGAAATCCTGCGCGGCGCAACCGTAAACGCGGCCAGGGCGCTGGGCCTTGAAAAAACCCGCGGCCAGCTCAAAAAAGGCATGGCGGCGGACGCAGCCTTCTGGGACATCAGCGAACCGGCCGAGCTTTGCTATCACTTCGGCCGCAATCCCTGCCGCGGCATCCTGCAGGGCGGTCAGTATCTTTCGTTTGATGCGTAAAACCTATTTCCGGCTCCAGACCCGGTACTGTTGTCTCGAGTCGCGGTAACCCTTGTAATCCTTCGGCAGCGCCGGTTCCGCGGCGTCGTTGAACGGCAAGTCGCGTGGCGTGGCGCCGCCCGCGCCGATATGAAGGGCTTTGACGTCCGTTTTTTGCAGAGCCTTAGAAAATTCATTGATCAGGCTGGTCCATTGCTGCTTGCTGACGCGTCCACCCAGTGTTTCAAGACTGTCAAGCGTCAACTCGCCGTTCGCGCCGCGCCAGGCCCAGCTTTGGCCAACGATCTCCTCGCCCCTTTTTTCATCATTGACGGCAACGACATAGAACCCGCCGTTCGGCGAGGTAAATCCATGAACGGCGCATTCTTCGCCGTTGCTGCCGATCGACTGGCAGCACCCCGTAAGCTCGCCAAGAATAAGACCGCGATAATCGCCGTCGGGTAGTTTTTTGAAAACAGTGCCGGGCATGTCGAAGCTCTTTCCGTCAATCGCGATGTCCGGTACAAGATTGGCTTTTTTCTTCAGTTTCTTTTTAGCATCCACCACATCGAGCGCCCTTTCAAATTCAAATTCATCCTTTCCGTACTTGTTAAAAAGAACAGCCAACGAGGGATTCTTTTCCGCTTTTGAATAAATGAATTTCGCGGCGGCGTCCTGAGTCAGGGTAAAGGACCATTGCTTGCCGTCACCGGAGCGCACAGGTCCCATCTTGTCCGCGAATTTGAGAAGCCTGGCCATTTTCGGACCATGCTGCATCACGGCGCTTTGCCATTCCTGCTTGTTGGGAATATCGATCCTGTCGCCGCGAAAAACGTACAACGCATCATGCATGGGCTGATGGCTCTTTGACGCCCACTTCTCGAAATAATCCATGACCTTTTCCGCCGTGTCGAAAAATCCGATCCCGGCACGGATCATTTTGGAACTATCCGAATCTGCATACCCTTCCATTTTCAACATCTTTGCCAGATCCTGGAAACCGTCGGGATCGTAAAGACCAGGCCTGTCCGTTTCGAATCCATTCAACGGATATTTCCCGGTTTTTTCCAGCCATGCGGAAATGCCCGTAATTTTTTCTGTCAGTATTTTCTGATTTTCTTTCGTGAAATTATTGGATGAAGCCCCATTTTGAAGCAGATAATAACAAACCCGGAAATGTCGTTTATCAAAAGCATCCTGCAAAGCTTCATTATTCTTGGCCGTTATCTCCGCCCCGTTTTCAGTCAAAAATCGAACAGCCTCAAGCTTTCCCGCATCTGCGGCCATGCGCAATGCAAAGGAATGATCTGCTGCCGGATCGCTGCCCATCGACATCAAAAACCTCATGACATCCAAATGGTCGCCTGCCGCGGCGACTGCCAAAGAAAAATTATTTTTTGCATCGGCTCCGTTTTTTACAAGGATTTTAGCAACCTCCAAGCGCCCCTGACTTGCCGCCTCCTGAAGCGCAGCACCACCGAGACAATTGGCGTCCTCGCCACGTGACAGAAGATATTCCACGACTTCGGTATGCCCACCATTTGCGGCAGCCTTCAGGGCCGCATGACTGTCTGCCGCCAGAAAAACGTCTTTCTGATCCAAAAGCTTGACGATCTCTAAATAACCACCTGCGGCCGCTTTTCGCAAGGCATGCGTACCTGCATAACCCAAGGGGGCTTTTTTCTCCTCAATAAAATAACGGGCTATGTCCATATAGCCTTTTTCCGCGCTGATAATCACGGATCTTTCGCCTACATGATCCGTCGGCAGCCCCTTCTCCTCAAGGTGCTTGGCCATATCAAGATGGCCGTTATCAATCGCTTTGACAATTAAAACATCTCTGCCGCCGCGCGGCTCAATTCCCTGTTTGAGGAAAAAATCGATCATGTCCTTTCTATTCTGGGCGACTGCAGCGTCGAACATGTCATGGGCAAATATCTTGACGCCGATACTTGCCATGTAGGGCAAAACGTCCAGATGACCGTTTTCGACAGCATTCGCAACCAAGATATCAAGCTTATCTGGGGCATAACCGTGTTTTTTTGGCAGAAGTTTTTTGAGTACATCCATGTTGCCCGAAAAGCAGGCGCGTTTGAGCCTTTCAAACTCCGGTAAGGACGGGTCATCCTGCAGGATTTTTTCTTTTATCCGGCGGACGGTTTTTGCGTATCTTTCCATGAACGTTTCGGGCGGTTTTTCAGACCGATCCATCACCCGCGATCGGATAACCGTCTCATTCCCCTTCGCGAGCGCCTGATGCAAAATATCTTCCGTCACGTCCTGCCCCTGACGCGCCAGCGTCATGGCATAGGCTGGCAAGGGTTTGCGCAGCTTTTCGGCCCGGACAGGGCCGAGTTCCTTCAAAACAGCCAAAGCCGCCCTGACCGGCGCTGGAATCGCCCGGGCATTTTTGTCACTTTTATCAATCTTTTCAGTGTCTTTTGGCATGACGGACATCATACCATAGGTTATGCATTATGTCAATTATTTTACTTTGGTCGCTAAGAGCCCTTCGATCACCTTCTTAAGAACAACTTCCAGCTTTTCGGCCTTGGCAGTGTCGTAAGTATAAGGCGGGTCTTCGTCCATATAGGCACATTGCGCGATTTCCATCTGGATCGCGTGAATACCGTTCGTGGGATCGCCGTAATGGCGTGTGATGTAACCGCCGACGAAGCGTCCATTGAGCACGTGACTATACCCTGAATCTTTCACGGCGTTCATCACGGCGCCTTCCAGCATCGGTGCACAGCTGGTCCCCTTCGCCGTGCCGATATTCAGATCCGGCAATTTTCCCTCAAACAAAGGCGGCAGAACCGAGCGGATCGAATGTGCATCATATAAAATCGCATAACCATGACGTTTTTTGATCGCGGACAGTTCCTCCGCCAGCGCATCATGATAAGGCTGCCAGTAGGCCGCGATGCGGTTAACTTTTTCCGGACCGTCCGGCTCCTCGCCCTGCCTGTAGATATTCCCCGCCGAAAAGCTTTGCAGGGGACAAAGCCCCGTCTTGACCTGCCCCGGGTAAAGATCTGTGTCGGCGGAATCACGATTAAGATCGATCACATAACGCGAATACGCGGCGTAGAGCATCGATGCGCCCATCTCGCGCGCAAAATCGTAAAGCCGGTCGATATGCCAGTCGGTGTCGGAGAAAGAAAGAGCCTCTTTGCGCATCCGCGCCTTAATGTCAGGCGGAACGTAGGTCGCAATATGCGGCATGCTGATCAGGATCGGCAGATTGCCTTTGATCAGGCGACGGGGCTGCATTTCCATCGGGACTACCCCGAAACCGACGGCAAAAGCCCACGACCGATGAAATCAAGGAAGACGCCTTCCTTAACCATGCGGCTGGCCTGACGGATGTCGGGCGCCCAGTAGTGATCTTCGGTATAGGTCTTGACGCGTTTGCGGATTTCCTTCATCGCGTTAGCAAGCGTGGGCGAGGTTTCAAGCGGCCGGTGAAATTCCACGCCCTGCGCCGCGGCCAGAAGTTCAATCCCGACGATGACCGCCGTATTGGCCCCCATCTCGACAAGCCTGAGCGCCCCGTGCGTTGCCATACTGACATGATCTTCCTGATTGGCCGAAGTCGGAATACTGTCAACGCAAGCCGGATGCGCCTTCTGCTTGTTCTCGCTGGCCAGCGCCGCCGCCGTCACATGCGCGATCATGAAACCGGAATTGACGCCCGCGTTCTTGACCAGAAAGGGCGGAAGTCCGCTGATCTTGCTGTCGATCAGCATAGCGATGCGCCGTTCGCTCAAACTGCCGATTTCGGCCACCGCCAGTGCCAGGGAGTCCGCCGCCATTGCAATCGGCTCGGCATGAAAGTTGCCCCCCGAAAGGGCCAAGGCCGTTTCGGGGAAGATCAGCGGGTTGTCGGTGACGGCATTGGCCTCGCGCTCGAAAATATCGGCGGCAAAGCGGATATGATCAAGGCAGGCGCCCATGACCTGCGGCTGACAGCGCAGGCAATACGGATCCTGCACTTTTTTGCAGCTGTTTTCATTACGATGCGACTCGCGGATATGACTCCCGCGCAGAAGTCTCAGGTAGACATGGGCCACATCGATCTGACCTTTCTGACGGCGCACAAGCTGAATATCGGGATGAAAAGGAATAGAACTGCCGCGCGCGGCATCGACCGAAAGCGCGCCGGCAACAACGGCCGCGGCAAAGCATTCTTCCGCCTCGAAAAGACCCACAAGTGCGAGCGCCGTCGACACCTGCGTGCCGTTGAGCAGCGCCAGCCCTTCCTTGGGTTTGAGTTCCATGGGTTTTATACGCGCCTTTTTAAAATATTTGTCCGTGTCCCAGACCTTGTCTTTCACGCGCACTTGTCCCACGCCCAGAATGGGAAGGCTCATGTGCGACAATGGCGCCAAATCGCCCGAGGCCCCAACCGACCCCTTTTCCGGGATACAGGGGTATATTTCCCTGTTATAAAGCATGATCAGGAAGTCGATCACCTCGCGGCGGATGCCGGAATAACCTTGCGCCAGCGCGTTGATTTTAAGCAATAGGATAAGACGCACAATTTCGTCATCCAGAAACTTGCCCACGCCTGTCGCATGCGACAGGACGATATTGCGCTGAAGCTTTTCAAAATCGGACGTCGGAATCTTGACCTTGGCCAACTCGCCAAAGCCGGTGTTGATGCTGTAGACCGTGTCACCGCGCCTAATAATATCCTCGACCGCCTTGCGGCTGGCGTTGATCTTCTTATTGGCCGAAGCATGAAGTTCGATCGGCACATGGAAATGGGCCACCGCGCGCAATTCCTTTAACGTCAATTGACCGGGTTTCAGAACGAGTTTTTTCATTTAGTCTCCACCATCGGCAAATTCAGGCCCTTCTCGCGCGCGCAGTCGATCGCAATATCGTATCCCGCATCGGCATGGCGCATGACGCCCGTGCCCGGATCGTTGGTCAGCACGCGCTCGATCCGCGCGGCCGCGTCCTTCGTCCCGTCGACGACGATCACCATGCCCGCATGCTGGGAAAAGCCCATGCCGACGCCGCCGCCGTGGTGCAGCGACACCCATGTCGCGCCCGACGCGCAGTTGAGCAAGGCGTTCAGAAGTGGCCAGTCCGACACGGCATCCGATCCGTCCTTCATTGCCTCCGTCTCGCGGTTGGGGCTTGCGACAGAGCCTGAGTCCAGATGATCCCGGCCGATGACAAGGGGCGCTTTCAACTCGCCCTTGGCCACCATCTCGTTGAAGGCAAGGCCGATCCTGGCGCGATCGCCCAGACCAACCCAGCAGATCCGCGCGGGCAGCCCCTGGAACTTGATGCGCTCCCGCGCCATGTCAAGCCAGTTGTGCAGGTGTTTGTTGTCAGGCAGAAGTTCTTTGACCTTTTGATCGGTTTTATAAATATCTTCAGGATCGCCTGAAAGCGCCGCCCAGCGGAAAGGCCCGATCCCCTTGCAGAACAAGGGGCGGATATAGGCCGGAACGAAGCCCGGAAAATCGAACGCATTCTTCACGCCCTCATCGAAGGCTTCCTGCCGGATGTTGTTGCCGTAGTCGACCGTCGGGATGCCCATTTTCTGAAGGTCGAGCATCGCCTGCACATGCACCGCGATGGACTTGCGCGCGGCCTTGATCGTTCCTTGCGGGTCTTTTGCACGGCGCTCGAGCGCCTGATCCCACGTCCACCCGATGGGCAGATAACCGTTAAGCGGGTCATGAGCGCTGGTCTGATCGGTCACAAGATCCGGGCGGTATTTTTTATCTGTCTTCGCGCGTTTCGCGATCTCCGGGAAAACATCGGCCGCATTGCCCAGCAATCCGACGGAAACGGGCTTGGAGGATTTGTGGATGATGTCCAGCGCCTCGTCCAGCGTGGCGGCTTTGTGGTCAAGGTAACGCGTGGCCAAACGCCGCTCGATGCGGCTGGCCTGGCATTCGACTCCCAGAAGCGAGAAACCCGCCATGGTCGCCGCCAGCGGCTGCGCGCCGCCCATGCCGCCTAAACCCCCTGTCAAAACCCACTTGCCTTTGAGATCGCCTTTGTAATGCTGGCGCCCGGCCTCGGCAAAAGTCTCATACGTTCCCTGCACGATGCCCTGCGTGCCGATATAGATCCACGATCCCGCCGTCATCTGGCCGTACATCATCAGGCCCTTGGCGTCGAGCTCGCGGAATTTCTCCCATGTCGCCCAGTGCGGCACGAGGTTGGAATTGGCCAGCAGCACGCGCGGCGCGTCCTTGTGCGTCCTGAAAACGCCGACGGGCTTGCCCGACTGAATCAGAAGCGTCTCGTCGGATTCAAGGTTTTTCAGCGTCTCGACGATCCTGTCAAAACAGGCCCAGTTCCGCGCGGCCCGGCCGATGCCGCCATAAACGACCAGCTCGTCCGGATTTTCGGCCACATCGGGATCGAGATTGTTCATGAGCATGCGCAAAGGGGCCTCGGTCAGCCACGACTTGGCCGTGAGTTTCGTGCCGTGATCAGCGCGGATGACGCGTTTATTGGCGCGTGCGGTTGCAGTTTGTGCGGTCATGCTTATACTTCCCCCCTCACCATCCCCGCGAAGGCGGGGATCCGGCATTCACTTACAAAGAAAAAAGACCAGACCCCGGCCTGACGCCGGGGTGGCGTGATTAAAAAACATTCGCGTCTATTGGCGTCCATTCGTGGTCCGTCCAACTCACATATGTATCGGCTTGCCGTTGGCAACCGCGAGCGCGGCTTCCTTGACGACTTCGTTGAGCGTCGGGTGCGCGTGGCAGGTGCGGGCGATGTCCTCGGATGACGCGCCGAACTCCATGGCCAGCGCCACTTCGGCGATCATCGTCCCGGCCTCGGCGCCCACGATGTGGCAGCCCAGCACGCGGTCCGTCTTGGCGTCAGCCAGCAGCTTCACGAAGCCGTCGGTTTCGTTCATCGACCGCGCGCGGCCGTTGGCCATGTAGGGGAACTTGCCCGCCTTGTAGGCGATGCCCGCCTCTTTCAGCTGTTCTTCCGTCTTGCCGACCTGCGCGACTTCGGGATGCGTATAGACGACGCTTGGGATCGCATCGTAATTGATATGCCCGCTTTGTCCCGCCAGCATTTCGGCAAGCACGACACCCTCATCCTCGGCCTTATGCGCCAGCATGGGGCCGCGCACGACATCGCCGATGGCAAAAATGCCCTTCACGTTTGTTTCAAAGTGATCGTTGATCTCGACCCTTCCGCGGTTGTCGACCTTGACCCCCGCTTTATCAAGCCCAAGCCCCGCCGTATGCGGGCGGCGGCCGATGGCGACGAGCACGTTTTCAGCCTCAAGCGTTTCTTTTTTGCCCGCCGTTTCAACCTCAAGCGCAACGGTCTTCCCGGTTTTGGCCGACAAGACCTTGGTCGAGAGCATGAATTTCATACCCTGTTTGGTCAGGATTTTCTGCATTTCCTTCGACACTTCGCCGTCCATGCCGGGCAGAATACGGTCCATAAATTCGACCACCGTCACTTGCGCCCCCAAGCGGTGCCAGACCGCGCCCAGCTCAAGGCCTATGACCCCGCCGCCGATGACGGCCAGCGACTTTGGAACTTTTGGGAAGGATAACGCGCCCGTGGACGATACAATTTGTTTTTCATCAATCGTAATACCGGGCAGCGGCGTGACTTCGGAACCCGTCGCAATCACAATGTTTTTCGCCTTGACCGTCTGGCCCGCGACCTCGACCGTGCCGGGGCCCGTGATCGTGGCCGCACCCTGAAGATGGGTCACCTTGTTCTTCTTGAACAGGAATCCGATGCCTTTCGTATTGTCGGCCACGACTCTGTCCTTGTGTTCCATCAACTTGGGCAAATTGACGCGGACATATTCGATCTCGATCCCCATGGCCTGAAGGTTATGGCCGACCTCGTCATATTTATGGCTCGCCGTCAGCAACGCCTTGGAAGGAATGCAGCCGACGTTCAGGCACGTGCCGCCAAGGCCCGCTTTTTCGATGCAAGCCGTCTTCAAACCCAGCTGCGCCGCACGGATGGCGCAGACATACCCCCCCGGCCCCGCGCCGATAACCACGACATCATATTGTTCGGACATGGATGATTCCCTTTTCCTAAAACTTGAAGCCCAATTTACCCCATCAAGCCACGGTTGGCGAGATTGAGATTTTTTTCATAATATATAATCGATATTGCCCGTTCTTGTAGATGGGACTTCTTTGATTTAAAAAAGCGCATGGCAGACTGGCAAAAACTCCAAAACGACATCGGCGCGTTTACCGAGGCAACTTTTCCCGACAGCACGGCACGCTCCAAGGCGCTCCACCTGTCCGAGGAAGCCAAGGAAGCCGCTGCCGATCCGAACGATGTCATCGAGTGGGCGGACTGCCTGATCCTGCTGCTCGACGGCGCGCGCAAGGCGGGCTTTGCGACGGACGATATTTATCAGGCCGCCCTGAAAAAAATGGCTATCAACAAAAACCGCAAATGGGGCCAAAAGGATGCCGACGGCGTCGTGCGCCACGTGGAAAACGATGCCGCATAATTCCATCGCCAAGGCTTTCGAGCGCGAGGGCATCGACCGCGCCACCCTGATGACCATTCTGGTGGCCGCGCTTGGCTATTTTGTCGATGTTTTCGACCTTATCCTTTTTACCGTCGTCCGTGTCCCTTCGCTGAAAGAATTGGGTTTCACCGACGCCGAACTTCTGGAGAAGGGCGTCTTTTTGATCAACGTCCAGATGGCGGGCTTGCTTCTGGGCGGCATTCTCTGGGGCGTCATGGGCGACAAGATCGGGCGCAAATCCGTCCTGTTCGGCTCGATCGCCATGTATTCCCTGGCCAATATCGCCAACGCCTATGTTCACGATATTGAATCCTACGCCATCTTGCGCTTTCTGGCCGGGATCGGTCTCGCGGGCGAGCTGGGCGCGGGCGTGACCCTGGCCTCCGAGCTTTTGCCCAAAACCTGGCGCGGCTATGGCACGACTTTTATTTCCGTGATCGGCGTATTGGGCGCGGCGGCCGCAAGCCTTGTCAGCGACCTGACCGACTGGCGCACGGCTTACATCATCGGCGGGGTCATGGGGCTTGTTCTTCTCGTCCTACGCTTCAATGTCAAGGAATCCGGCCTTTTTCATACGCTCACAACAAAAACTAAAAACGTCGCTCGCGGCGACGTCTTGCTGTTTTTCAAGCGCCCCGATCTTCTGCGCCGCCTGATCCTGATCATGCTGGTGGGTGCGCCCGCCTGGGGCATGGTCGGCATGTTCATTACCTTCACGCCGGAATTTGCCAAGGATTTCGGCATGACTGTCCTGCCCTCCGCCGGAAAGGCCGTCTTTTATGCTTATATCGGCATCGCCGCCGGCGGGGCGCTTGCGGGCCTGCTCAGCCAGTTCTTTCAAAGCCGCCGCAAAGCCGTCATGATCCATCTGGCCCTGCTCAGCCTCTTTGTGGCCGCTTACATCACCCTGCCCTATGGCGACAATCTTTCACTTTATTATTTCATCTGCGCGCTGATGGGCGTCGGCACGGGGTACTGGACGATCTGCATCCAGATGGGGGCCGAGCAGTTCGGCACCAACATCCGTGCGACCGCCGCAACGTCCGTTCCCAATTTCGTGCGTGGCCTTACCATCCCGATCACACTTGGTTTCCGCGCGCTGATCCCGCTGCTGGGCGTCACGGGCGCGGGAACGCTGGTTATGTGCACGCTGATCGTTCTGGCCGGCCTTGCACTGCTGTGGTTGAAGGAAACCTTTCACGCCGACATGGATTACGTGGAGAGGTAAATTAACAGCCTTCTTGCGTCGATAATGGGCTCCTGCCTGCGCAGGAGCACGGGGTTTCGTGTCCCTGCGAAGGCAGGGACACATGACTTATTCAATCCTCCACCCACGCGATAGGCAGCATATTTATCATGCCCCCTCTAACCCTTTCGCCGCAATTGACTTGAGCGCGATTATTGAATAGGCTTTCCCTGTGATGGCGCTAGGTCGTGTTTACAATCAAATTAAAGTGTGA
>FRDC01003097.1_pt1 | contig 53350 bp, 47 predicted proteins | sample 1106171 | NCBI WGS metagenome assembly FRDC01 (sample SAMEA3930566, study PRJEB13176) | freshwater metagenome | biome: Drinking water system; feature: drinking water; material: water | place: Singapore | collected 2014-12-20 | reverse complement strand
TTCCTTGTGGTGTGTTGATTCCTTGTGGTGTGTTTCGCGCGCGCGGAGTGGAGGTGGGTGCATGGGCGTTGAGAGAGACAATCCAGGGTTTTGAGTCGGCTTCATCTTGCGAAGACCTATCCAATAGAAAGCTCCAAACTGTCGCCAAACCAAGGACGACGCTTCCATAGGTTATTGCTGACTTCAATGCTCTTCGGTGTTGCCTATTCAGGAAACCCTCAGCACCTCGCGAGTATAAAATCGAGTCGCTCAGGAGTTGGTGGCCCCCCATAACGAACAACATCCCGATCAACAGGACACCGGTTGGCAAGCGACTGCCGCCCAATTCGGAATCGAGGTGCAAGATAGCCGCCGCAGCCGCGAGAACAATACACCCGAGGTTATGTCGAATCAGATATCCCTGTGAGAACAACGCAATTGCCGAAATCTGAATGAGGTAACTCGTAGTCCAACGCACATCATGTCGATTGATGCTGATTAGAAAGATGAGAGCCAACGTGAGTGATAAATAAATTCGAGAAATCCACCGACCGGCAGGTGAAGATAGTTCCTTCAGTAGGTCCACCTCGGCGGCTTCGTCCTCCAGTGCCGTGTATTCGCGCCCCCTGAAAAGGAGCGTGTCTTGTGAGTCGCGCTTGGCTTCAATGCCGAACTCAAGCGCGAGAAATCGCAAAGCAAACTTCGTATTCCGAAGTACCGCCAAAAACAATGTAACTGCTGCAAGCAAAATGAATTGTGTACGGCTTGAATGCCACTCTGTGATCCACTGGCCCACAACCATAAACCCCGCAGTCGCGAAGTTGAGTTGTGCGAACCACTTCTCCTGAGCCTCCAAGGTACTTTTCATGACGTCATTCTCAACGGATTGGAAAAGACAGTCGTCCACGAATCGCCTGAGGGAGTTAAGAAAACTCGACAGTCCTCGGCCAGCATGATTTTGACGGTTTCGAATACGTGGGAATGTCCTCCTCGACCGCCGATCGCTACGTGTTCGATGCCGTAGAATTTTCGGAAGTCTGGAAAGTGTTGAGACACCAGAGCCGCGCCGTCAATCAGGACGACCGTGACATGGTGGCCGAGTGCTCGGAGTTTACGAACCAGTTGAATTTGTCCTTCTGTCAGGTCGCCGATGAAAGGTAAGATCAGAATGACGTTTGATATGTGAGGAATACGATCAAACCTCTCGACTAGAATCTCGTCTATAGGTCTTTGTGTGCGAGGAACCTCTTTATACAAGACTTGCGTGAGGCGTTCGATTGAGTCCACGCCAGACTGGAGCTCCGTTGAAAAATCTTGAGAGATAACTTGATAACTGTCGCCACGATCGACGTGCTGATCGATTAAGGAGATCAGAACATCCTTTGCGATCTCCCAAGTTGAGTTTGCTCTTTGGCCCGCCTGGACCGATCGATCTAGATCCAAAATAAACGTGGTAATGGCGTTGGTCATTTTTTCGTATTCCTTGACCATAAGGCGATCGTGTTTTGCACTGAGACGCCACGCAATGTGACGGAGAGAGTCGCCGCGGCGGTACTCCCTTATGCCTAAAAACTGGGTTGAGTGCCCGACGGAAGGAAGCTCATACACACCGAAGGACTGCGCCGACTCTGTCCCTGACATCACAAGCTCCGTTGCGGTTTGCACCCGCGGGAATACATGAACGGTACTTTTATCCTTCGAAATCAGTTCAAAACAAAAGAGACCTAAAGGGTCAGAGCAGGCGAGTCGAATATCGCCGATCTGCTTTTCACCCATTCCTCCGTCGCATATGAGCTCGGTGACAATCGTATGGGAGCGGTAGGGTAGCACGTCTTCATCGAGGCTCGTAAAAAAGCGATCGTTTTGTGAACCGGAAAATCGGCCCTCGATGAAGCAGTTCGTCAGCAGATGGGGGGTGGGATTGACAATTTGGATGCTAAGCCGGATGCAAGTGCTCTCCACAGCTCGTTCAGGATGAGATATTTTTGCTTTGAGGCCTGACATAAACTTTTTTTGAGTATAAAAAAGATATCCGGAGCAGATTGAAAGACCTAATCCAACTCCGAAGGCAAAACTTTTGAGCGGAGTTGCCAGCGCTACAAAGCCGGTGAGCCCAACCACAGCCAATATGGGCGAAAACAAATGGCGCTTGTCGAATAAAAAATTTGCATTGGAGCCCGGTACAAGGACTCTGCTACGAGTGAAGGTGTTTTGCGACCAAGGATGGCGCCATCTTGACTTGAAAGTAAGCTGCGTTAGGCGGCCATCGGAACGCGGAGTTCTTTGCACAACGCCTCCACAAGGTCTGTTTGACTTCGCCCCTGGAGTTTAGCTTCCGCCGATAGGACCAACCGGTGGGCAATAATGGATTTTGCCAACTGAAAAATATGGGAAGGCTGAACGTGATCCAAACCATCCATAAGGGCCCGCGCTTGCGCGGCTCTAACAAGGGCGATGGTGGCTCGTGGGCTCGCTCCACACCTGAGCTCTTTTTGCCCGCGAGTTTTTTGTACGAGTTGTGTCGCATATTTTAAGACGCTCTCGGCAATGCGGATTTTATTGGCCTCGGCTTTAATGTGTCTAAAGTGGGCCTGGGTGAGAACCGGTTTCAGTGACTGGATAGGGTGTTGAAAGTTTTGTTGAGTGACAATGATCATCTCTTCTTCGAGCGAGGGATAACCCATCGAAATCTTCATCATAAACCGATCAAGTTGTGCCTCGGGGAGGGGAAACGTCCCGTGCTGTTCGATCGGATTCTGAGTGGCGAGAACCAAAAAGTCCTGGTCAAGCGCGTGGGTTGTGCCGTCGACCGAAACTTGTCGCTCGGCCATTGCCTCGAGTAGCGCGGATTGAGTGCGCGGTGTCGCGCGATTGATCTCGTCAGCTAGCAGGCAGGTCGTAAAGAGAGGCCCACGGATAAATCTGAAGCTTTGCTCCTTCTGGTCAAAAATTGAAGAACCTAAAATGTCGCTAGGCAAAAGGTCCGGGGTAAATTGAACTCGAGTGAAAGGTACTGCCACCGAGCCTGCAAGTGCTCTAGCCAAGATGGTTTTACCTGTCCCTGGCGTGTCCTCAATCAGAACGTGACCGCCTGCGATCCAGCTGCACACGATGCTCTCGATTTGGGCCCGCTTGCCCCTGATTACGGTCTCGACATTGTCGATCAAGGTCTTTGTCAGCTCACTCGGTTTCATGGTCTTTATATCGACAACTCGCCGATCTTGCTCGACGTTTAACCTTGAGTGCTAGACTTCGACGCTCTAGTTTTCGAAGTGCGAGGGATGGTAGAATTTGCATTATGCCGTGGTTTGATTCGATGTTGATTCGTTTTTTGTCATCTCCCCGAAAAGTGGCCCTGGTTTGCTTGATGGGCCTCATTTTAGGCTTAGGTCTTGAAGGCACCCTGTGGCGACTTTGGTTGTTATCGGGACAGCGTTCAAAAATGGCGCAGGAACTGCTCGACTTAAGGCAAGAAAAATTACGCCTAGAAAATCGCATCAAACTGGCCCAGAGTCCGGAGTTTTTGGCCCGCGAGGCTCTGCAGCGATTTGACCTTGTATCCAAAGATCAGCTTGTCTTCGTGTTTAGCTTAGATGACGGCAACGACTGATTGGTGCGGAGTACCAGGGGCTTGACCCCACTTTCGCGTGCGCGATAGTGTCGTGCTTTGTTCGCAAATTTTGATTGAGATTTTTTGAGGGGGTTCCCGTGAGTTTGGGAAAGGTCGAGACCGGGCTTGGAGTGGATTTGGGTGCTGGAGTTGAGTGTCAGGGCCGCGTGAGATGGTTTAATGAAAGCAAAGGATTTGGTTTTATTGAACAGGCCGATGGAAAAGACGTCTTTGTGCACTACACTTCGATTCTGGGTGACGGATTTAAATCTTTGCCCGAGGGAGCCTCGGTACTGTTTGAACTTGTTGAGACGGAGCGAGGCCCTCAGGCGTCGCGTGTTCGAGTGTTGGGGAACGCGTGAGTCCCTCAGATTGGACTGCTGATCGAATCCGAGTGCTTCGACTTCGGCTTGGTTGTAATCAGGCCGAGTTTGCCCGACGTCTTGGATTTTCCCTGGGAGTCGTGAGAGAGTGGGAAAACGATCTATCTTTTCCAAGTGCCGAATGCTGCGCCAATCTTGCAGGACTTTGGGAGCTGGTTGAAAATCAATCAGAAGCGCTTTCGAAGCGGGCCTTAGCCGAAACCATCATTAGATCTCAACATTTGGCTCAGATCAGTACCATGACAGCGCAGATTGGGTCAGATCCTATTCAAATTCGAAAGACCTGACCCATTTGGCCTCCCTTTATCTTGTTGATGTCAGCTCGATGTATTTCAGGGCGTTTTATGCCATTCGCCCGCTGAGTAACCGTTCGGGCATGCCCACAAATGCGCTTTATGGATTTCTTTCGATGAGTTCAAAACTCCTGAGAGAAACTAAACCAGAATACATTGCCTATTGTTTTGATACGGCTGCCCCGAATTTTCGGAAAGACCTATATCCTGACTACAAGGCCAATCGAACCGAGATGCCTGCTGATCTTGTACCCCAGGTTCCTTATGTTCGTCGCATCACGGAGGCTCTGGGAATTGCCGCCTTTGAGAAGCCCGGTTGGGAGGCAGACGACCTCATTGGGCACTTTACTCATTTAGGTCGAGGCGCCGGGCTCGACGTTGTGATTGTGAGCGGAGACAAAGATTTTGCACAACTTGTAGATGACCATGTGACTCTATACGACACGATGAAAGACACCAGGCTTGATACAAATGGAGTGTTAGAAAAGTGGGGTGTTCGTCCCAACCAAATGGGAGATTATCTCGCGCTCATCGGAGATGCTTCAGACAACGTACCCGGCGTCGATGGCATAGGACCTAAGGGAGCGCAAAAGCTACTAGCCGAGTTTGGATCCTTACAAGGAATTTACGATAATCTTGAAATGGTCAAAAATCCAAAGCTGCGCGAAAAACTTGAGCTAGGTAAAAAAAATGCATTTTTGTCTCGAAAGCTAATCCAAATCGCCTCGGATGTTCCAATGGGCGTAGACGTCCAAAGTCTAAAGCCAAAACCGATTGAACCCTCGATTCTAAAAAACCTCTTGGACGAGCTGGATTTTAAGTCCTTCGAGCCAAAGCTACTGGGACAGGCTCCCCCGTTACAGAGCACCGAAACGGTCGTCTCAGTGAAAGGAGCTGTTTCCACTGGTGCAAGCTATCCCACTCAAATGGGTTTTGATTTTTCTGAGAACGCCGAGCCAGTTGGAATAGTGGAATCTTGGGATCAGTTTTTCAAGGTGCTGTCGAAGGATGTACCAATTGAATTATTGTGGACTGGCCGAGAGCTTATTGTGGCGCAAGAACATCATTTTGTGGGCGTTACAAGCGGATTCAGAGAGATCGGTATGGCTCTTGCGGGTATAAATCTCCCTGTAGTTGGACACGAAGTGAAAGAGTGTTTACACCGTTTGGAGTGGCCGGTCGATTTGGTCCCCCGGTGCACTTGGGATACGCAATTGGCCTCGTATTGTCTGAAGCCAGGTCGAGAGACAAGTTTTGAGGCTTTGCTCACCGATTATTTGGGTTCGAATCTACCCCTTGGAGCGAATTCAAAAATGTGGATCGACACGTTTCGAGCGATGTCGAAAAAAATTAAGATTGAAGTGGAGGCTACGGGCTCTGGAAGAGTTCTGGAAACGCTCGATTTGCCTCTGATCCCCATCCTGTATCGGATGGAGAAGCTCGGGATGAGCGTAGACCGAGATTTGCTGAAACAGCAGTCTCGCGAAATTGATTCTGATCTCAAAGAGCTCGAAACTCAAATCTATGCATTGGCTGGTGAGAAATTTTTGGTGTCGAGCCCTAAACAATTGGCTCAGGTTCTGTTCGATAAACTTAAATTGCCCCATGGAAGAAAAACAAAAAGTGGATACTCCACTGACCATGATGTCCTTTGGAAATTAGCAAAAGAATTTCCGATTTGTGATCTTTTGATACAGCACCGGGAGTTAGCAAAGTTAAAGTCCACCTATACCGATGCTCTCTTTGATTTAGTTTCGGAACGCGATGGACGAGTGCATACGAGCTTCAACGCCACGGTGACCGCAACTGGAAGGCTATCGTCTACGCAGCCTAATCTTCAGAATATTCCGATTCGTACGAGTCGTGGTCGTGAGGTGCGTAAAGCCTTTATTCCGGCTCAGGGCGCCTATTTACTGACTGCGGACTATAGCCAAATTGAACTTCGTATACTGGCCCACATCTCCGAGGACCCGGGTCTCATCCGTTCTTTTGAAGAGGACCTCGACATACATAGCGCCACAGCAGGAGAGATCTTTGGCGTGGAGCTGAAGCAGGTTACCACCGATCAGCGTCGAATTGCGAAGGCAGTCAATTTTGGTTTAGCTTACGGAATGTCCGCATATGGTTTGGCTGAAAATCTCGACATTTCGAAGGAAGAGGCGGGGCGATTGGTCAATAGCTATTTCGCAAAGTTTTCGAGAGTTCGACAATACATGGGTGACGTCGTCGAATCGGCAAAAAAGAACGGATATGTCGAGACACTTTTTGGCAGGCGCCGGTATCTCCCGGAAATCACGACGGGTCGAACTCAACAGCAGCGAAGTTTTGCTGAACGGGCCGCGATTAATTCACCGATTCAAGGGACTGCGGCCGATCTCGTGAAGCTTGCGATGATCAGTGTTTCAAAAATCTCTGACGCAAAGTTGCTTCTTCAGGTCCACGACGAACTTGTTTTTGAAGTGGAGCAGGAGCTCGCCCAAAAGGTCGGCGAACAAGTGAAGGCCGCAATGGAAGGTGTATTTCGTTTAAAAGTTCCACTGAAGGTAAACATCGGCGTCGGAGTCAACTGGGACGCCGCTCACGGTTAGTCTGTTCGCCAGCCTATAAGCTCGCCCTGTTCAAAATAAAGTGTTCGTTGCTGCGGTTGAAAGCCCTCCGGGGTCGCCAAGTAATCGATGTAAGTCCAGCGCTCATTTTGCCGCGAGGGGTGGCCAGAAATATCAATGGACCGGGGCTCGCCCCAGCTCTCGCGGACAGAGTCTTTATCCATACCCACTACGATATCGCGATCCTGAATGATCGATGCATACTCACGGCGAGGTTGAGAAAATCTTGCGCCTCTTCGCCGAGAATCCATCTGCTGATAAGGCGCATCGCTTCCACTCGACCGTTCAAAAGATTGCTCGTAAGGTGAGATTTCGAGTCCGTTGGAATTTCCAAATCGAGAAGCGGGGCTTCGCTGTAAAAGTGAACAACCCGCAAGGGTCGGGATAATCAAAGCCAAAAACAGTTGCAAGCAATTCATGGCCTCTCCTTAAATGCAGTTTCGGATAGGGCCGCCTATTTATGAGACGCTTTGCTGTTTCTGGACGTAGGTCCCAGCGAGTTTCTGAATTGGATGGGCTATGCGTAGACTGGTGAGGAGATGAACGAAACCAAAGGCCCCAAGGAACTGCAGGATCTGGCCAAAACTCTTGAAGTTGAGTTGGATCCGGAAGCCACCGCATCGACGGCTCCCGTTGACGTAGGTCCCAAGCAGGTCATGGTCAACCCCGTGTTATCCAAAGAAGCACCGGTCGTCGTACCGCCCGCGGCTCCTCAAAAAGCCGAGGACGAAATCTCGCTTGATGATCTATTGGCGGCGACTCCGGAGAAGATCGTGGTACCCGCTGATACCGCCATTCCACCCAACACAAATCAGGATTCCGTCACCGTCGTGGTGACGCCACTCGAAGGGAATTCCGCGGAACCTGCTTCGCCTGCGCCGGATTCAACGCCCCCAGCTCAATCCAAAAAAATAAGTGGTGCGACTTCTATTCCCGCCCGAACCTATGACTGGACCTCAAAGGGCGGATTCTATTTTGTAAAAATCGTTCGAGGAGCAGGGAAGCTTGCGATCTCACAGAGTCAACAGGCCGGACTCTGGATTATCGAACTTGGCAAAAAAGTAGCTCGTGTTCGGAGCTGGAGCATTCGCGACAAAATGATCCTCTTGTGTTTGATGATCGTGTCGTTGTTGATTCTTGCGGTTTTACTAAAGGATCAACTTCGAAGCAAAAAGAAGGTCGCGGATATCATATCGGAAGCGGACTCGGTGGAGGTTCTGGAGGAGGGGGCTGAAGAAGTTCAGTTTTTGGGCGGCGAACCGGGTTTTGAAGATGTGGTGCTGCTTCGTAAAGTTGTCGTCAACATTAAGCGGTCAGAAAATTCTGGAACCACGCCCATGGTGGCGTACGAGCTCTATGTTCAGGGAAGCAACCAGGATGTCGCGGTTGAGGTTAAAGAGCGCGAGCGCGATCTGAGAGACAGCGCTGCGCGCGTGGCGGAAGAGTTTACTTACGATCAGCTGAGTTCCGCAGAGGGGAAAAACCGATTCAAGGTTGTTCTGCGTAAGGAGCTTAACAGCAAGCTCGAGCGAGGTCGGATTGTGGGTCTGTACTTTAAAACGTTTATCATTAAACCCTAGAGTAGGATCAGGTTGGAACTTCTTCGGGGATGCGATCTCGCTTGCGTTTTACGATGTCATCAATCCGAATGTTGTAGGTTCGAAGCCGATCATGCAAAGTGCTCTTGGGCATGCCCAGGTCGGAAGCGGTCTTTCTCTGGCTTCCGGCGTTGGCAATCAACCGTTTGATGATAAGCTCCCTTTCAATTTCTTTGATCACTGAAAGTCCATTGGCGTCTACTCCTGCAGGTGGGAGAGTTGTGGTGCCGGCCGCGGCTCCATCTTCGGTCAATGGAAGAATTGTACTGACCTGTTCCGGCTGTATGTACTCGCCGGGGAAATATGCAGAAAGCCGCGCGATGGTATTTCGGAGCTCCCTTAAATTGCCGGGCCACGAGTACTCCTGAAGTTTACGAATCGCCAGTATCGAAAGCCTCACTCGGAACATTTTTGAGAAGTGAATGATAAAAAACTCGATATCCTCAAACCGCTCCTGCAAAGATGGAATTCGCATCCAAATCACATGGATGCGGTGAAAAAGATCCTCGCGGAACTCACCAGTTTCGACTTTTGCTCGAAGATCTTTGTGGGTGGCACAAACTAGCCGGATGTTCGTTTGTATTGTGCGATCCGCGCCAACGGGGCGTATCTCTTGATTTTCAAGAGCCCTGAGTAGCTTGGGCTGGAGATCAATTGGCAGGTCGCCAATTTCGTCGAGAAAAAGTGTGCCTCCTCTTGCGGATTCAAAAGCACCCTTTCGGTCGTGGGTCGCTCCTGTAAAACTTCCCCGAACATGACCAAACAATTCTGATTCGATGAGCGTACTTTGAAGAGCGCTACAGTTAACGGCAACAAATGGCCCTCGGTTTCTTTGAGAAAGTTCATGAATAGTTTTGGCCAAGACCTCCTTTCCACAGCCACTAGGACCGGTGAGGACCACGGGAAATTCGGTTCGCGCGATCTTGGGAACTCGTCCGAGCTCCTCTTGAAATTTTTTATTTTTTGACGAGAGCTCCCGAGGAAGTTGAGGAGTGCTATGGGGCTGTCGATAAAAGAACTCAAGATCTCCGATCCGCACAATGTCGCCATCGGTAAGGATGCACTCCAAAATCCGCACCTCGTTGACAAATAGCCCGCTTTCCGATCGTTGATCGCGCAAGTAGTGGAGCCGACCTCGCTTTTCGATTCGCGCATGCTGTGGAGAAATTCGTTCGCCCATGATCTGCATCCGGTTGGATGGGTCGGTTCCAATGCTCAAATAGTCATCAATTATAACCCCTTGAGCTTCGGAAGAACTCACCGGTACCAATAAGCCAGAGACCGTCGTCGAAAGGCTTTCAGCTTGGCTCGTTTGTGTTTTGATGTTTGAGATTTCTTCAGTCATATCGACCTCCTTGGCGGGCTCAAGGGCAAGAACAATGCCCGGCATTCGAGCGGCGGATTAAAACACATCGGCAAATGGTGACTTTTAAGCAACTGTACTCGTAGAATCTTCCAAGAATCGAGACGACTGAAACTCAAGATCTCGAGGTGGTTTGTGCCTCAAAAGCAGATGACCTTTATCACGAGTGCGGCGGGTCCCGAGGGTTATCCGCCCGCGGACCAAATGGAAGTCGTGGTTTTGGGTCGATCAAACTCAGGGAAATCGAGTTTAATCAATTCCGTGGCGGGATCCGATATCGCAAGGGTGTCCAAGCGACCCGGCAAGACTCAGCTCTTGAATTTTTTTGCGTACGGGTCGTCGTACCGGTGGGTGGATGTCCCGGGCTATGGGTACTCCTCGCGCTCGGGCCACGAACAGCGCTCGTGGCAGAGACTAATCGAAGATTATTTGGTACAGCGAGAATCGTTGGTCGGCGCTTTGATTTTGGTGGACTGCCGTCGCCCGTGGCATCAGGACGAGGATGATCTGGTGGATTGGTTAAAGCAGCAGCGGCCTGGCCTTCCGGTCGTAGTGGCGATGACAAAATGTGATCAGCTGAGTAAAAACGAACTTTCGAGCAAACTGAAGCTCTGTGCGGAACGAAGTGGTCTGAAGGTTCTGGCTTGTTCGTCCCGATCTGGGGAAGGGATTGACGAACTTGAGGAGTTCTTGTTTCGAAGTTGGATCAAGGAGAGCCGTTGATGATTCGAAAGAGTGTCGTGGGCATTATACCCGCTCGGTTTGGGTCCACCCGTTTTCCAGGAAAGCCCCTGCATTTGATTGCAGGGAAGCCTCTTTTACAGTGGGTGCTTGAGGGCGCAAGCGCCTCAATAGTTTTAGATGAAGTAGTTGTAGCTACCGACGACGCTCGCATTGAGAGCTTTGCGAAGAGTATTGGCCATAGGGTTGTGATGACGGCCCGCGATCTTCCCACGGGCACCGATCGCGTTCGCGCCGCAGTGCTTGAACTTGAGTCGCAAGGGATGTCGATCGACAGAGTGGTGAACGTGCAGGGAGATGAGCCCCTAATTTCGGCGAGCCAAATCGATCCGCTTATTGCGGCGCTCAAAGACCCAAACGTTAAAATGGCGACTTTGGGGCGTCCAATTGCAACAAGCGATCTTGGTGATCTGAGCGCCGCGAAGGTCGTTGTGGATCGTCATGGATTTGCGCTGTACTTTAGCCGATTGGGTATACCCTTCACGCGGAAAGCATTTCAGCCTGGTTCAGATGGCACTCCTGTTTTGAAGCACATAGGAATTTACGGTTATCAACGAAGCTTTTTAGATGAGTTTTGTGACCAAAAGCCGGTGCCCCTCGAGGAGGCGGAATCGCTGGAGCAACTGAGAGCACTTTGGATGGGGGCTAAGATTAAGGTTGTCCCCACTCAACAAGAAAGTTGCGGTGTCGACACACCCGAAGATGTGGTAAGGGTAGAGTCGCAATTAAAGCTGATGGGGAGAGCATGAGAAAGCGGCGTTATTCATTTCAGCGATTTATCTTCGTAACCGGTGGAGTCGTCTCTTCCGTGGGGAAAGGTTTGGTGACGGCGTCGCTGGGTACTCTGTTGGAATCTCGAGGGCTAAAGGTTGCGATCATGAAATTTGATCCCTATATCAACGTTGACCCCGGGACCATGTCCCCATTTCAGCATGGTGAAGTGTATGTGACAGAAGACGGTGCGGAGACCGATCTTGATTTGGGGCACTACGAAAGGTTCACGGAGACCGTCCCAAGCCGCTCAAATAGCGTTTCGGCAGGACAAATTTACGACACGGTGATTTCGAAGGAACGCCGTGGGGATTATCTTGGTGGAACGGTACAGGTGATCCCGCACATCACGGATGAAATCAAAAATAGAATTTACGAAGTCGCACAAGGCGCTGAAATCGTCTTGGTCGAAATTGGGGGCACCGTCGGCGACATCGAAGGTTTGCCTTTCTTAGAAGCGATTCGGCAGATGCGAGTTGATGTGGGAATCGAGCACACGGCCTTTGTACATGTCACGCTGGTGCCTTTTATTGCGGCGGCGGGAGAGCTCAAAAGTAAACCAACTCAGCACTCGGTAAAGGAGCTCCGAGCGATTGGTATACAGCCTGACTTCCTGGTTTGTCGAAGCGAAAGGCCGCTGTCCTCGGAACTCAAATCTAAATTGGGATTGTTTTGTAGTGTGCAAGCTCAGAATGTGATTGGCTGTCCTGACGCGAGTTCTATATACGAAGTCCCTTTGATGCTGCACGCAGAAGCCCTCGACGAGAAGCTCCTCGACCGGCTGGGACTCAGCGTGGATTTGCCTAAGATGCAGGGTTGGAGTCGTATGGTGACGACCCTCAAGTCGCCTCGAAAAACCTGTCGCATCGGAATTGTGGGTAAGTATGTGGGGCTAAAGGAGAGCTATAAATCTCTTCACGAAGCGCTCGTGCATGGTGGGATAGCCAATAACGCCAAGGTCGAGTTTCATTATATAAACTCGGAAAATCTCACCGCGCGTGACTTGAAATCCCACTTGGCTGGCGTCGACGGAGTTTTGGTGCCGGGAGGATTCGGCGAACGAGGAAGCGAAGGGAAAATTCTTGCAATCCGTTATGCCCGAGAGCGAGGAATCCCCTTTTTCGGTATTTGTTTTGGTATGCAGCTCGCCGTTATTGAATATGCAAGGCACGTTTTAGGTTTAACTGACGCGACCAGTAGAGAGTTTGAAAAATCCGGTCAAGGCCCTCGCAATTTTGTGATTGATCTCATGGCGGATCAAAAGCTGCTGAAGGCCAAGGGCGGCACAATGCGTTTGGGTGCCTACGACTGTACACTGAAGAAGGGGAGTCTCGCGGCGACAATTTACCGTAGACTTAAGTTGAGTGAGCGCCATCGACATCGATTTGAGTTTAACAATCAATATCGAGAGATTTTTGAAAAACGAGGAATGAGCCTTTCCGGAATAAACGAAGAGCGAAACTTGGTTGAGATCATCGAGCTCGAGGGGCATCCGTGGTTTTTGGCGGTTCAATTTCACCCCGAGTTTAAGTCAAAACCGATGTCCCCCCACCCCTTGTTTACTGCCTTCGTTGGGGCAGCGCTGAGTCGAGGTCGGGCTAAGGGACGTAAGGCGAAAAAGTCTTCCGGTCGGGTGCGCAAATGAGTCAGTCGTTGAGTCAATCCGTTAGTCTTGAGGAAATGGCAAAAGAAGCTCGGAAAGTACTCGATGTCGAAGCAGCTGCGATCTTGGACATGAAGGATCGGGTTTCCGATCATTTCTTAAAAGCCATCCAGGTTTTAGAAGCGCGATCAGGTAAGGTGGTCCTTACGGGAATGGGTAAATCTGGGATCATCGCGCGAAAAATTGCGAGTACGTTGAGCTCGACGGGCACGCCAGCATTTTTTGTTCACCCCGGTGAGAGTTCTCACGGTGATCTGGGAATGATCGACGTCGGAGATGTCGTGTTGGCTTTGAGCTATAGCGGTGAAACCGTGGAGTTGGGTGCTCTTTTAAATTACAGTCAGAGAAAGAACATTCCCATCATCAGCATGACGAGTGACCTCGCGAGTTCCTTGGCGCGAGCCTCCCAGGTCACCATTGACGTGAGCGTGCGCAAGGAGGCATGCCCTTTAGGACTGGCGCCTACGGCCTCGACGACCGCAACGCTTGCGATGGGAGACGCCCTTGCGATGGCGTTACTTCTTCGTAAAGGCTTTCGGCCAGAGGATTTTGCGGAATTCCATCCCGGTGGCCGCTTAGGTTCTCGACTGTTAACAAGGGTGCGGGATGTGATGCACGTGGGAGAAGGCCTTCCGCTTGTGAGCGAAAGTGCGCCCTTAAAAGAAGTGGTGACGTGCATGACCTCCAGGGAAGTTCGCGGCATTGCCGGTGTTGTCGATGCCCGTGGGAGTTTAATTGGTTCAATAACCGATGGGGACATCCGAAGGCGCCTTGATAAGAGCCTCGATCTTTCAAAAGATTTCGCTCGAGATCTGATGGCGAGGAACCCGAAAACTGTGGGTGCCCAGGAGCTTGCTGAGCGCGCGATTTTTTTAATGGAAGAGCACAACATCAGGGCTCTTTTTGTTGTTGAAGATTCGAGTTCAGAAAAACTTCTGAAACCGGTCGGTCTTTTGCACCTTCAAGATTTACTTCGCACGAAAGTGCGGTAACCCGTCTTTGAGTTCTAGACTTTTGACGGGTCCAGGATGCTTTGAGTCCGGTTCTCAATTTTGTTGGGGACCGCTACACTGAATTCCAATCGTTCGGTTTTTCGAGATTTTACAGCGAGTGATTCAAGCAGCCGGGAGAGCCTGATGGTGTTCTATTTGCGATCTATCTCATTAGCACTCCCCACAGCTCTTATTCTTCTGGTAGTGACGGCGCCGTCTTGGGTTCACGCGGAGGAGCAAGAGATTCGGTTTTCTGAAGACGATCTTGCTCGTGAATCGGTTTACCCAGTCTTTGACGAAAAAATCGCAGTCCTGAAACGTAAAGTGACCACCGAAAAGCGCTTCGAGTTCAATCTCTCCGGTCTGTTATTGTTTAACGAACCCTTCTTTAACCCGACAGGGTTTGGCGGTAGCGTGGGCTACCATTTTACCGAGCTTCACGCGGTTCATATCATGGGGGGATTCTTATCAAACGCCCCATCGCAGTACGTGGATTCAATCCGAATTGCTTCCGACCAGAATTATACGTATGCGCCAGCGCCCAAGAACTACATCGTGGCACTTTACGAGTTCACACCCTTTTACGGAAAACTCAGCGTAACCAAAAATACGATCTGGCATTTGGGTTTAAATTTTACAGCTGGAGTTGGAGGCTATTCGGTTGGAACAGAAATGTTACCTGCGATAGTCGTGGGGCTAGGACAAAAGATTTTTTTTGGATCCCGTTGGGGGCTGAACGTCGATCTTAAGACTTTAACCTTCAATGGTCCCGACGCCGCCTCCCGCGATCTTCGTCCCAACCCACCAGCCCCCCCGCCCGGGACGACACAAACGCCGCCCAACTCAGCATTCTCAAGTCGGTACCAGACTCACTTTCTGCTCAATGTCGGCGTTGTGTTTTTGCTCTAGAAGTAGTTCACGATCTTCAAAACAAATTCCCCGTCTAGTCTAGTTCCCGCGTTCTGACCTTCATTTCTTTGAGTGGGTTCTTTAACCTAAAATCCAGGCGTCTTCAAAGAGTTAGCATCAAGGGGCCCACATGATGAAGCTGGTCAGTCTGCTCGTATCCCTTTTTATCGCGATGAATGCGTATGCGCAGACTTCGCGAGGGAGCAGAACCAACACGCCGAGCGAACTGGATTCGCTCCTCTCAGATTCTGCACCGGCCGAAGCGGATACGGTGAGCGAGCCGACCCCTGAAAATCCAGAATCCGTTCCACAAGTGCAGGCTCCGCCCCCGCCAGAACCCACAAAGGACGTCAAAGTCGAACCGGGAAAACTCAGCAACTTGGCGAATCTGGCTCCCCACGAAGACATTGTGGTGTTGCAACGAAAGTTTCTGCCAAGGACGGGGCGGCTCGAGCTGGCTCCCAGTCTTGGTATGATCATCAACAACGCGTTTTTTACGAGTTTTGCTTTCAATGGCCGAATCGGTTACGCGTTTAGTGAAAAGTACAGCGTTGAAGCGCAGGTCGCCCAGCTCGGTAGCAACGAGCGACAGATCACTTCGGACCTGAGAACCAAGCGAGACGTTATCACTCGAACGCTTGTGAATCCCGAGCTCTATTACGGTCTCGATTTCAGGTGGACGCCACTGTACGGAAAATTTGCCAGGCTCGGGACCGGCATTGTCCCCTTTGAGTTATTTTTCGTGGGTGGCGCGGGAGTTACAAAAACCAATCAAGACGAGAGCCCTGTTACGATTCATCTTGGAACCGGGCAGCTTTTCGCTTGGAAAAAGTGGATGGCGTTTCGGTGGGATTTGGGCTGGTACATGTACAATTTGCGGGGTGGCGCTGGACGACCTTCAGGAAATTTTACCGATGTTCAGCTGTCCTTTGGAGTTAGCTTTTTTGTTCCACAGGCAGGTTATCGATGATGGGTAGAAGTTCAAAAGCGGTGATGTTGTTTTCTTTTGTTTTGGTGGGCGCTTGCCTTCTGGATTGTTCGGTGGCGAAGGCTCAGGAGCGAAGGCGCACCGCGCGACCCGTAAGTGTCGATGCTCAAATGCAGCGGGCACTTGATTTAGGGAAAAGTGGAAACTACGAAGACGCAAGTATTCTTCTTTATCGGCTTTTACAAGGTCCATATAGCCCCGAGCGTAGGATGCACATCCGCTATGTCCTGGGGCTGATGCTCTACGAGTTAAGGTTGGATCAAGTCGCGGCCTTTCAATTTATTGAAGTGATTCGGGACGGCACAAGTGACTATGTTAAGAAGAGTTTAGAAAAGCTCTCTCTTGCCGCCAATGCCCTCAACAATGACATGCTGTTAAATTTTGCACTAAACAAGGCTCAGCTTGAGGACTTCCCCAAAATTTATCACGACATGCTGTATTTTAGGATTGGGGAAATTCAGCGCAAACGGGGAGCTTACGAGGAGTCGATGGTGAGCCTCCGCAAGGTTCGCCCCTCGAGCGAGTGGTATCCGCGGGCAAGGTACCTCCTCGGTTTGACGCTTGCTGAACAAAACAAAGTATCGGAGTCCGAAAAGGTGTTTCGAGACTTAGTGGGACACTTGTCTCGAGAGTCCGTGACGAACCCCAATCTCGTGTCGGCTCAGATGGGTCTTGCGCGTATTTTATATCAAGGCAAAAAGTGGGATGAAGCGATTGAAATTTACCGCAATATTCCGCGCGACAGCCCCGCGTGGCATGATTCGATCTTTGAAGTGAGCTGGGCCTTTATGCAAGCGGCGCAGTTCCGAAACGTGCTGAGCCAACTCCACTCTCTTCATTCGCCTTACTATGAGGACCACTACAATCCTGAGTCCGTACAGCTTCGTTCGCTAGTTTATCTCTACATCTGTCAATACGCCGAAATGGAAAAAAGCCTCGAGTTCTTTGATCGAACGTTTAGGCCTATCCAGCGTAGAATTTCGGAGCTGCTGAAGACAGAGCGGAGTGCGACTCGGTTCTTCCTAGAGTTGACTGCGAGTTCGCGCGCGCGATCGGCCATACCACGAAATGTCGCACGAACCATTATGCGTGAAGGAGATGTTCAGCGAAGTCTCGAATACATCGACCGACTTGAGGACGAGGAAAAGCGGATTCGAAATTTGCCTTCGGGATGGAGGCGTAGTTCGCTTGGAACCTACGCAGAGAAGGTCGTTCGTTCGCGCCTTGGAAACGCTCGAATCGTGGCAGGTCGTCAGGTACAGGCCCATTTGATTCGCGTGCGGCGCGAACTCGACGAGTTATTTGAACAGCAGGGGTTTGCTCGATACGAGTTGGCGCGTGGCCGCAAAGAGTCTGTTCAAAAAGAGATCGCACAGCGCGGAGTCGGTAGACGTACGATCGATGAGGCCCGCGATCGAGACTATTACATTCAGAACGGTTTTGAGTACTGGCCCTTCCAAGGTGAATATTGGTTGGATGAAATTGGGAATTATCAGTATGTCGGGGTGTCATCGTGCCAGTGAGAATATCGCCCGCGGTCGGGCCTTTGAGTTATTTTTTAATCTTTTCCACTCTACTTGCTCATTCGGTTGGCTTGAGTGCTACAAAAAAGACGGTCGGCGATCTTCTGAAACAAGTTGATGCTCAAGCCAAAGAGCGCGGCAATATTTCAATCGAGAAACGTAAGTTTGCGCTACCCGAGATCGATCGATCAAGTTCGGCCCCGCGAAGCCTGCGCGTGGTCAAACCACCTGCTTCAATTGAAATATTCAAACCTGATAACACGGACGAAGGTCGTTTGGAAAAGGCCGTTGATCAGGAGATCGCAGAGCTGTTTAAACTGACCCGAAAATATCGGCAAAGTCCTCAGCGGGGCGAGCTTTGGTTGAGGTTGGGTGAGCTTTACATTGAAAAAGCATCCCTCGTAAAACTTCGAAACCAAAATGAGCATGACGCTAAAATGGCCGCCTGGGAAAAGAAGGGCCAAAAGGGTCCGCGCCCTCAATTCAATGTGAAGATCGGCGACATTTATCACAAAAAGGCGATTCAACTTTACGAATGGTTTGCAAATGACTTCGCTCGCGATCCCCGATTACCTCAGGCTCTCTTCTTCCTGGGGTATAACTACTTCGAAATTGGCGAAACACGTAAAGGTGCGTTTTTTTATAACCGAGTTACAAAGGAATTCCCCAATAGCCCCTACGTTCAAGAGACGTACTTCGCGCTTGGCGAATACTATTTTGAAAACGAAAAATGGGACGTGGCGGCCGAAAACTATCAAAATGTGCTGAAGTCGAAGCGTGCTGGAACCTATGGATTTGCGATGTACAAGTTGGCTTGGTGCTTTTATCGGCTGGGTAAGGTCAACGCGGCGCTCAGAACTCTTGAGGATGTCGTCGCGTTAAGCAATGCCAAGGATGCCGCTGCGAGAGCGAGCGGACTTAAGCAAGTAAATCGTGTACGTTTAGGAAACGAAGCCTTGCGGGACATTGTTCCGTTTTACGCCGAGATCGGAGACTACGAAAAAGCCCGAGCTTACTTCCGAAAACTTGCAGGTGAGCCCCGAGCGACTCAGATGTTAGAACTGTTGGGTCAAGCCTATGCGGACCTTGGGAAAAAACAAGCGGGCCGCCATATCTTAAGACAACTCATCGCAACGGCTCCATCCTCACCTAAGGCTTTGGACTGGCAGAAGACGATCGTCAGCATGTACACAAACGCTGGTGAGCCTGAAATTTTTAGAGAAGAATTGGAAACCTGGATTCGGGACTATTCGGCCGAATCAGCCTGGTACAAGGCCAACAAAGAGAGTTCGGAGCTTGTCGAGAACGCCGTCAAAACACGCGAACAGACGCTTCGAAATTATGTATTGAGCTTGCACCAAGTGGCTCAAAACTCTCAGGCACCCTTTTCGTTGCAATCTGCTCGAGAGGGCTATGATCTGTATTTGAAGTACTTTCAAGAAGGTGACCGAGTCGCCGAGATGCACTTCTTTTACGGCGAGCTTCTCTACGACATGAAGAGGTACGAAGAGGCTGGGATTCAGTACATGTGGGTCGCCGACAATGCACCTAAAAGTCGATATCACGAGGAAGCCGTTCTCAACACGGTGCTGGCATTTGAACGGATATTGTCCAAGGAATCTGATATCAGAACAAAAATTGGTTCGACTACGACTCCCGTGCCATTTGGCAGAAACGAAGAGCGTTTTGCAAAAGCTGCGGAGCGATTTATCCAGTCCTTCACCAAGTCAGAGCGCCTACCTGAGGTGAAATTTAAGTTGGGGCGGCTACACTATCTCTACAATCAACACGATGAGGCTTTGGCTATTTTTGAGGACATCGTAAAAAATCATCCTGGATCAAAGGTGACCGTCTATGCTGCAAACTTGATTCTCGATATCTACAACCTGAAAAAGGATTACAAGTCGCTTGCCAATGCCGGTCGACGCTTTATGAACAATCAATCGCTTGTCAAAGCGGGCCTCGACTCAGACGTAAAGGGCATTGTGGAGAGGGCAAGCTTTAAACAAGCTCAAGAACTCGAATTGCAAAAGGACTACTTGGGTAGCGCTAAGGCCTTCCAGGAGTTTATTCGTTCGCAGCCGAATTCAAAATTGGGGGCGAGTGCTACCTATAACGCCGGTGTGAATTTTGAACGAGCCGGGGAGTTGGGTGCTGCCATTGCGATGTACGAAAGTCTGCAGAAGTTCAAGGACCCAGCGGCGGACAGCATCAAACAACAGAGTCGGCAGTTAATTGCCCGCCTCTACGAGAAGACCGGTCAATACGAGCGAGCGGCCATTGAGTTCGAAAAACTGGGTACTCAGAATCCCAAGGACCCCAAGGCTCCCGACTATCATTACAATGCTGCCATCATTTTTGATGCCCTCAACTTACAAGTTCGCGCAATTAAAAATTACGAAACACACTTTTCATTGAGTCGCAAAAACTCGCGAGCTGATGCTCTTCTGAGGATTGCTGAAATCTACGAGAGGACTGGGAAGATTGGAATCACGACAAGGGCTTACGAGAACTTTATCGATTCCAATCCGCCGGACTGGGACCAGTTCATCGAGGCGCACCTCAAGGTGGCGAAGCTCAATCGACGCGGTGGTAATGCACCAGAGGCCGAGAAGTGGTATCGCAAGGTGGTTTCGGTGCAGTCAGCTCTGAGTAAACGCAAAGAGGGCGTTGGAACTCGTTATGCTGCAGAGGCCAAGTACGAGCTTGCAATCGGTTCCCTAACTCAACTTCGCTCGGTCCGCATTCCTGCAAACCCGAAACTTCAAGAGGTCGCAGTTCGAGAAAAGTTGGGTTTATTGAACCGTTTGAATAAAGATCTAACCGAAGTGATCAAATACGACTACGGCCCCTTTGTAATTGCCGCTCTCTCTTCAAACGCACAAGCCTACGAGCACATGAGTGAGGCACTATATAATGCCCCGGCTCCTCAAGGTTTAAATGCCGAGGAAAAGAAACTTTACGAAAGTGAAGTGGACCGAATCGCGGGTCCTCTGAGACAGAAAGCAATTGAAAACTATCGATCAGTAATTGATAAGGCGTACCAAATTGATGTTTATACTGACTCTGTGAACCAAGCCCGAACGGCTTTGCTCAAGTACGATAAGGAACAACTTGTGTTTAAAGACTCGCGTTTGATGGGCATACAGAGTCTTGACAGGATGGGCCTATGAACAGAATGCGAGATCTTTTACTACACCTCTCGTGTATCGGAATTTTAACCGCGTGTTCTTCCAGTTCTGAAAAAACGCCGGCTCACAAGGGTCATCAAACCGAAAGCGCACCGGGGGACGACGCAGATCCGCAATTTGAGCGCATGTCCAAAGATACAGGCGCCGAGAGTCCTAAAACCAACAGCGAGGATCCTAAAACTCTTGCTGCCTCTCAAGCGCTCTACGCGGATCTGGGTAAAGCGATTGAGTTTTCCAGCGAACCGATGGCGAGCGAAGCGGCCATGAAGTTGCTTGGAGCCAATCCGAATGATGTTAAAGCACTTAATGGTCTGGCACTTACTTATCTTAAAAATAATAGGCCGATGATGGCTCGCATGGTTTTGCAGCGAGCACTTTCGATCAACAAAGACGTTGCGGCGGTTCATAACAACTTAGGTCAGGTTTACCAAAGGCTTGGGGAACCTCACTTGGCGGTGGAGTCGTTTAAGAGGGCCCTCGCCCTTGATAAGAATAATCTTTCCGCAAGTGCAAACATGGGCTTCGTTTTTCTGAGGTACGGAAACTACCAAAAAGCCGCAGATATGTTGGAGCGCGTGTTTGATAGCAATAGCAAAGACGAAAACGTTGCAAACAACTTTGGTCTTGCTCTGAGAGGATTAAAAGAGTTTTCCGAAGCAGAAAAAGTATTGCGCGACGCAGCTTCAAAGACCAAGAGTCCCGCGCTGCTCCTAAACTACGCCGAGGTTTTGGTCGAGTTAGGCAGGGAACCGGCACGTGTTAAGCAAATTTTGAATCGAGTCAGAGTATTATCTACTGATCCGGCTCTGTTGCGTGAAGTGGACAGCTTGTCAAAAAAGGTAGAAGCATCGTGAAGCTACAAGAACTACAAGCAAACCGCAGATTAGGCCCCAGTTTATTTGCCATGAAAATTATGGAATTAAACTTATTGGCTTTAGTGTTGTTCTTCGGACTACCCAGTGCCCGAGCTGCAGAAAGTTCCGATCAAAAGAAGCGCACCAACATCAATTTTGAAGATCAGTTGGTCGAAGGGGAACTAAAAAAACCCGAACTGTTTTATCTCATGCAAAAGAAGCAAATTAACTTTGGGCGTTTAATCCGCCTTAGAGAGAATTTTATACCCGAGATGCGTCGATCCACGGAAGATTTGCAACGAGGTAGCCGCCAACAATGAGCAAGCCTGTTTTTTTAAGAATATTCAAAGGCACTGAACTTGTTGGCGTAAAACAGATGACCTCCGATCAGGTTGTTTTTGGTCGAGAGGGCGAAGTTGACATTAAACTCGAAGACAACTCGGTTTCCCCCATCCATGCATTGATCGAAAAGCGCGAGACCGGTTTTTACGTCAGTGATCTTGGTTCTGAGGCGGGAACTACAGTCAACGGGGCTGTAACGTTGGATCAAGCCCTTAAGTCTCAAGATCAGATCAAAATGGGAATTTTTGAGATCGAATTTTTCCTTGGAATTCCAAAACCCAAGTCGACCCCGCCTAAAACTCAACACTCAAGCGAAGCTCAGTCCTCCGATGAAGACGAGATCGTTCCGGCACCGTTTGTCGAGCAAGCAGCACCTATCGGACCGGTATCGGATCGTCGACCCCCAACGACTGTGGTCGTGGAAACCGTTGCGCCCGCACCTACATCCAAACCCAAGGTGCCGTCACGGGCGCCAGCGAGTTCGCCCGGCGAGACTATTATCGCGAGTGGGGGCGAAGAGCTCATTGTACCGGTCGTGGCGTCGCCTCGAACTTTCGCACCAGGAAGTGCTGTAAAGGATCTTCGCGAAACGATCCACCCCGGAAAGGGTACGATTGTCGAGGTGATCTTGGGTTGGCACGACCGGGTGCTTAAGACTTTTCACTTTGAGCGGCAAGGCGGCATAACCGTCGGGAGTCATCCCAAGAATGACATCGTTTTGCCGCCGCTGGGTGGGGTGAGGATTTCGCATCTGCTCATCCAATGGGAAACCGCTCCGGTGGTCATCATCCCGTCGGAGGTTTCAGGGGAGGTCACGAAGTCTGGGCAAACTGAATCCATTGAGTCTCTTGTCAAAAAAGGACAGCTTGTCATGGCGGGAACGGGGTATCGCTGCCCGTTGAACCAAGACGAAATGATCCGGCTTGAGTTTCAGGAAGGTGTTTGCCTCTACATCAGGTTCGCGACCGCCACCTTTAAGCCAATTGCAGCGCCCATTTTGGGTCTTACGCAAGGTGAACTGACAGCCCTGGTTTCTGGAGCCGTGATCTTGGGGGCTTCGTTGATCTATATGGCGTTCGTTTCTCCCAATAAAACAGACGAGGAAACTCAAGAGGATCTTCTCAAGGAGCAACGTCGCGCGGTTTTTGTTTATAAGCGCTCAGAGAAATCGGCTGCTGAGCAGGTGGCGCAGACAACCGTCGATACTCCCAAAACTCAAGGCCTTCAATCGGGAAATCCCGTTCCCCAAGAGGGAACAAAGCCGGCCGAAGCAAAGCCTAATAATTCAAATTCGACTCGAAAGATTTTAACGGGTCAAAATGTTGGTAAGGGAAACGGCAGTCCTCAGAACCAAAGCAGTAAAGGGGATCTCACTAAAAAGGGAAGCCCTGCCCCTCGACCTGATGTAAAAAAGACAGGTTTACTCGGAGTGTTTGGTAAGAGTGGAACGCAGAACGAATTGGAAAAGGCGTTTCAAGGCGCCGACCAAGTTGGAACTTTGGGTCAATCGGCTAGTGGCAAGACGGGCTTAGGTGTCGGCGACAATGCCAACGCTAAAAGCCCAGGCCTTCGTGAGGTGGGTCAGGGCGGGAGTGGTGTCGCCACGGTCGGCATCTCGGGTGTCGGTACAAAGGGTAAGGGCGGCGGTAACGTCGGGTACGGCGAGGGAGCCCTGGGAGGAAAGAAGGGTGTGCAAATTGTTCCCGGAGGAGCAGAAGAGGCTTTCACGGGGATGATTGATCGCGAAGCGATTCGTCGTGTGATCATTTCTCGTCTGAGGGAAATGAAGGCCTGTTACGAAAAGGGTCTCAATCGCGATCCCAGTTTAGGTGGTAAAATTGTTTTGGAGTGGACGATTGCGGATCAAGGCCGAGTCTCTGAAGCGGCCGTAAAGAGTTCGACCATGAATAACTCTGAGGTCGAACAGTGTGCATTGTCGCGTTTGAGAACCTGGCGGTTCCCCGAGCCGCCGGTTGGAAGAGAAGCCGTGGTGACTTATCCGTTTGTATTTGCAGCTCAGAATTAGCATCTAAGGAGGTTTGAAGTGGAGCCAACAACAGTCGAAACAACAAATTGGGTCGTAAAGGCCTTTCAGGACGGCGGCGCGACGATGTATTTCATCGCGATCGTGGGCCTTGCCACCGTGGGGCTTATCGTAGTTCAGTTCAACAAACTACGAAGCCTAGTCCTAGACAAAGATGATTTTGTCGAAAAGCTCTTCGCCATGCTTTTGCGAGGAGAGCTTCGCCAAGCTATCGCGTTCTGCGACGCTCGCACAGCACCCCTTTCCAGCACGATCAAGGCGGGGCTCGTTCAGGTCCTCAACAAGCGGCCCGACGAAGAAGTCCAAGTTGCGATGGATGGCAACGTCCTGAAAGAAACTCCTAAACTCGAGGGATGGAGTGCCCTGCTTGCAGTGCTCGGAAACGTCGCCACTTTGCTTGGGCTGCTTGGAACGATCATTGGTCTGATCAGATCCTTCGGCGCCATTGCCGACATGGACCCCGCTCGGAAGGCCCTCGAGCTTTCCACAGGTATTTCACATGCGCTTAATTGTACGGCCTTTGGACTGGCTGTCGCGATTCCAGCTCTTGTGTTTTATGGGTACTTCCAGATTAGGATTGGGCGAGCGGTCAACGACATGGTTGAGGCGAGTATGAACACGATGAATGTAGTGGTCGCAAATCGCGATAAGATGAAGGGCTAATCTCCTATGGCTCAAGTCGAAGAATTAGGTAAAACCGAGCGTCCCGTCGCGGTCGACGTGAACCTGGTACCATTCATCGACTTGATGAGTGTCTGTATCATTTTTTTGCTGGTCACCGCGGTTTGGACCCAGGTGAGCATGATCCAGTTAGGAAGTTCCATTTACGCTAAACGGAATGACTCGGGCGCGGTTGAGCCACCTCCACGCCCGGACGTGATCATCAAGGTCGATGTGAAACCTTATGGCTATGTTGTGAATGTCGGTCGCAGTGCCACTTCCATTGCCAAGCTTGCAGGCGAATATGACAGCAAAAAGTTGCGAGAGGTTTTGTCTCAGATCAAACTTCAGTATCCAGATAAAAACGACGCAATTTTAAGTGTTGCAGACGAACTGTCTTATGAGGAAATGATTCGTGGCATGGACTCGATACTCAACTCAGGCTATGCAGAGGTCTCGATTGCGACTGGAGAGGAGGGTTAATGCCTATTCACGCTCCGGGTAAGCGAGATAAAAATAACAAGAGCAGGGGTTCGATTAAGCGTAATGTGGTTGCGGCTCTCTCGTTAACTGCAATGGTCGACATGTTTACTGTTTTGACTATATTTTTGCTTCAAAATTACAACGTCACGGGACAGGTGATTCAAATTCCAAAGGATGTTCAACTTCCCAGCGCCTCTGCGGTAAAAGAATTAGCCCCAGCAACAATCGTCGTGGTCACTCCCAAAGACGTTCTTGTGAATGCTGAAAAAGTTCTTCCGTTTGTTCAAGTCCGTGAACAGCGCGACTGGATGATCCCTCAGCTCAGCCAGCGCGTAATCGATTCGCTCAAACAAGCGCAAGCCAAGGCTGAGGCCGACTGGAAGAGCAGAGTACGCCAAGCCGTAACCTCGCCCAAAGAGGACACCAAGCCAGACGAGGGCTGGAGACGAGTCACTCTTCAGGCTGACAAGGAAATCGACTTTTTATCGATCAAAAAAGTGATGTACACCTTGACCGAGGCCGGTGCGAGCGAGATCAACTTTGCCGTGATTCGCGAAGAATCACCCGAAACCAGCATCAAGAATTAGCTCGTGAATGTTCAGAAAATTGAACGGCATGGTCCTTCAGCATTTTTTGGTCTTCGTCGGAAATTTTGAGAAATTTAACCGCTGTTTTTTGGTTTCGGGTAAACAGAACCTGACCTAATCCTGAAATGGAATGTGGAAGACCAAAAGCTAAAATTGTAAAGTTAAATGGATTTCCGGCCAAACCCTCAGATTCGGCCCGAAAGCTAATCCCTTCTTCGCTGACGGTGTCGATTTCGAATTCCTGAACTCGACCTGGAATTTCCGAGCGAAATCGACCATGCAAAGGAGCTCGCGGGAGCGCACGCATTCGAAAGTTCAAAGGAGTTGCCAATTCCAAAATTTGAAATGGGGACTTCCAGCCGTTAAATTCGGGGCTCCAGACCTCTGCCTGTTGCAGCTGTCCATGGTTTTTGAGTTCCGAGATAAACTGACGCTGATCAAAGGGACCTTTCAATGTTGGACCATGGCGAAAGTACCATGGCGGATTTTGTAGAGTTTTGATTTTTTCGCGAATGTTCGGGAGGTGTTCCAGCCAAACTTTGATTGGAGCCCAGTCTTTTTGCCCCTTGGACCATACAAGGCTGTGCGGGGGCCATCTTGAAGACTTGATACCGTGTTCGAGTTCGTCTAACTTGAAGGGCCCTTCGATATTCTCTTGGTAGTACACAAACCAGGCACTCAACATGAAGGTGATATCGGATGAGGTACGCGGAACTTACAGAATCGGTTTGAGATTGCGAATAAAGTTTGACGAGGAGCTATGCGTTCCATTCTGAAATCGCCAAAAATGCGTCGAACAATCAGGCAGGTGCTCGTCGGCCTGTTTTTTGGGACTCTCGGGCTAGAGGTCCTTATGGTTTCTCCCGAAGCCGTGAACTCTCGAGTGATTTCAGATCTTGGATCCGCGGCCGACCTTCCGGGTCAGGCGGGGGCTCAACACGTGATGACCGGAGTTCATCTGGTGGAGGCGTCAGACGCCGGAAAAGAGTGGGAGCTTTGGGCCGAAACGGCCTTTGGGTACAAGTCGGATTCTCGTTGGAAACTCAAAACGGTCCAGGTTCGGTTCTTCGGCGAAAACGAAACCTTTTATGTCGTGACCGGTGACGAAGGCGAAATTTTAACTCAAGCTAAGGACATGACCATCAGAGGCAACGTCCATCTGACCTCGAGCAATGGCTATAAGTTCAAAACCGGCGAGGCGGTGTATTCTTCGTCTCGCAAGCTGCTCACGTGCCCCACTCCTGTTGAAATGTGGGGACCGCCGGATTCTGAGATTGGCGACTTCACACTTCAAGGTCAGCGCATGGAAGTCGACCTCACAACGGATCGAATATCGGTGTACGATAAGGTGGCTGGGCATCGAGTTATGGATGACGGCCGGGTGTTAAAAATTCGAAGCGGAGAGGCGATTTTTTCAAATAAAAGCTACTCTGCGATTTTCAGCACCGACGTTGAAATTGAGTGGGGCGGACAGTTTATTCGGGGACCTCGAGCCGAGTTTCAGTATGACCGCGATACCAAAAAATTATCTTCGATGATGGTCGATGGCGGGGCAACTCTCACGGACCCCGAGAGGCAGGCCAGTGCTTCACAGGTGCACATACAATTAATTCGGCAGCAGATCACACTCAACGGCTCTCCGATAGTGACCGAAGGAGACAACGAACTTCACGGGGACGAAATCATCATCTCCAACGGAGGCAAAGACATCCGAGTTATTAAGGCCAAAGCTCGACTTGAGGAACCGACCCCCACGCCAGCGAAACAAGCCGGGGGTGGCACTTGAGTCGACTGCAAATCAAAAATATTTCCAAATCTTTTAAGGCTCGTGCAGTTGTCAAGAGCGTCAGTTTTGAAATCGAGAGCGGCAAGGTGGTCGGACTTCTTGGACCCAACGGAGCTGGTAAAACGACCAGCTTTTACATGGTCGTGGGACTCATACGGGCTGATGCGGGTTCCATTCGTCTAGACGATGAGTCGATTTCTGATCTTCCAATGTTTGAGAGAGCACGCATAGGACTGAGTTACCTTCCTCAAGAGGCTTCCATCTTCCGGCGCCTTACCGTCGAGGAGAACTTGATGGTCGCCCTAGAGTCCTTCGCATTTGACTCCAGTGAACGGAAAGAGCGGCTCGAAGCGTTGATTGAGGAGTTTAGGATAGGTCATGTGCGAACAAGTTATGGCTACGCGCTTTCGGGTGGAGAGCGCCGTCGCGTGGAGATTGCGAGAGCGCTAGTGGCTTCGCCCAAGTTCTTGCTTCTGGACGAACCCTTTGCGGGGATTGATCCCATTGCTGTCAGCGAGATTCAGGCCATGATCGCAAAGTTACGCGACAAAGGTATTGGTGTTTTGATAACCGATCACAATGTGAGAGAAACGCTGAGTATTTGCGATTATGGGTACATACTTAAGGACGGAGAGATCCAGGTCCAAGGAAGTCCTTCAGAAATTGCAAACTCAGAGCTTGCGCGCAAGTTCTACCTTGGAGAGAATTTTAAGTTGTAGGGGCTTCATGCCCAGAGGGGTTGCATGGCGAAGATGGGGATGGTGCAAGGTCTAGGTTTGCACCAGACGCTGCGGATGACTCCTCAGTTGCAGCAGGCGATCAAGCTTCTGCAGCTGTCACGCATGGAGTTTGAGGTCGCCATCCAAAAAGAGATGGAAGAAAATCCCATGCTGGAGGAGTTGACCGGGACCCCTGAGGATGCCCCGCCCACCTCTGAAGCTTCTTCGACCGAAAAGCTGGAACTCGAAAATCAGGGCGCCTCCACCGAGCAAGGACAAGATCCAACAAAACAAGATGAGTTTGAGTGGGAAAGTTACTTAGATACTAGCCCCAAGGCGCCTCGCGAAGGCTCTGGCTCGTCCGAAGAGATCATGAACTACGAAAATGTGATCTCGACCAGTCAAACCCTTTACGACTACCTCATGTGGCAGTTGAGTCTTTCGGGGTTTAACGATGAAGAGATGAAGTTTGGGGCAATTCTCATCGGTTACGTGGATGACGACGGGTATATCAAAACTCCTCTGGAGCAGATCGCAAAGGAAGAAAACGTAGAGGTTGAAGGATTAGATGAGACCCTGCCCCTCGTTCAGGAGTTCGATCCCCCTGGAGTGGGCTCTCGAGACCTTAGAGAATGCTTGTTGGTACAAGCGAAGCATCTGCAGGAAGACACAAAAGATTTAGTGTTCTTAATCAACAACCACCTAAAAGATCTCGAAAAAAAGAATTACGAAGGCATTGCAAAAGGGATGGGCCGAACGCTCGAAGAAGTCGTTGAGCTTTGTAAAATCATCTATGAGATGGATCCAAAACCGGGCCGAGCCTTTGTTTCGAACGAAACCCAGTATGTTACTCCTGACGTATATGTTCACAAAGTGGGAGACGAATATGTCGTTTCTCTTAATGAGGACGGTCTGCCACGACTGCGCATTTCGAATTTCTACAAAACCGCAATAAAGGACGAGGGAACCAACAAAGTCGCCCAGGATTACATCCGGGATAAGCTGAAGGCTGCGATCTTTTTAATCAAGTCGATTCATCAACGGCAGCGTACGATTTATCGGGTTACCGAAAGCATTGTGAAACATCAGAGAGATTTTTTTGAGCGCGGTCCGGAGTATATTAAGCCGATGATTCTTCGAGACATAGCCAACGACATCGGAATACACGAGTCCACGGTTTCTCGAGTGACGTCAAACAAGTATGTGCATACGCCTCGGGGAATCTTTGAACTTAAATATTTCTTTAATTCCGGTATCAATACGACAAGCGGCGAGAGCCTTGCCAGCGAGTCGGTCAAAATGAAGATTAAGGACCTTGTCAGCAAAGAGGACCCTCGCAATCCGCTTTCAGATCAGGCCATCGTGGATACCTTAATGCGAGATGGAATCCAGATTGCGAGGCGCACCGTTGCCAAGTACCGTGACGTGCTTGGGGTTTTACCTTCGAGTAAACGAAAAAAGTTCTTCTAAACTTCTTCTTCTCGTGAAAAATTCGACAACACTTTCCCAGGCTGGTTTTGAAATCGGCGAGTAACTCTTGTGAAAATTTGGGTCTTGGTCGTCGCTGAGCTCCCAAAACTGAACGCGCGCAACGTGTTGGTCTTTTCCGAACGCTTCCGTTACAGCCGTATACCCACAGCGCTGTTCCTCGTAGGAGACCTCGATCTGATTTGATTCGATAGCCGCAAAGTTCCATGGCTCTTTGGTGCCAATTTCGGTCGAGGGGTAACCGATTTCAGTGATGTGGATGGGGCGTAAAAATCGGATCGCGGCATTTCGCAATTCTTGCGCGTACCCCTTGAGCAGATTCTGGCAAGATTGATTCAAAAAATAGCGAGTTAGCGGAATGTAAGCTGAGATGGAAATGGCATCGCTCGCGTAAATGAGATCAAGGGGAGCAGTTTTGAGGCTATGAAAGGTCACAAATACGGGCCCCAAAAACTTCTGGCGAACGTTCTGTATGATCTTAACAAAGCTATTCTTGTGGGCGTTGTAGAGCTGATCCATTTCCGATGCCACACTCAGCTCTGCAACCCCGTGTTCCTGGGCCTTTTCTGCGACTTCGGTAAGCCAGGCTGAATAGCTCGCGAGCCAATCCCCTGGATTTTTCGGTTGAAAATGACCCCGCCACGATTGGTCTGAAACTCCGTAGAGGATCGGAATCAATGAGCTCGTGTACCCTAGGGATCGCAGCCGTTGAATTTGCCGAAACACCCATTGATTTTGAACTCGATCAGGCTGAACTGTTGACGAAGTCCGATCCTCTTGAGTCGCCAAGATGCCAAAAGCAAAATGCCGGATTGGAGTCTTTTGAATTTGGCTCAAGATTCGTTCAAACTGACCATCTCGCTCCTTCGAGTTGTGGAGTGTTACAACAAAGCCATCGGAAAAACGTGATCCAAAGTTTCGAGTCGCTTCCGAAAATTTAAGCGTGGAAGGGTGGCTTGCAACGCCGTGGGTGATGGTCAACCATAAAGTCATCGTTCGCAGCCACTTCACAACAGAGCCCCCCTTTGCCATGGCAGCCACCTGCTCAGGACCCTGTTTATGCCCGGTGGGGCGAGCGTTCTCAATGGGGTGAAGAATCATTCCGAGACCGTGTAATCTTTTCCCCTTAAAGGTTTTCAAGGGCCAACTGTTGCACCTTGAGACATGAACTAAATGAGAGTTTATGCTCAGGACCTGAGCCGAGTTTACCGAAAGAGAGAAGACCCTCTTCTCTGATTTGAGCCAGGTAAAGGAGTCTTTCGATGAAATTGCACTTCACGTTCAAACACATGTCTAGTTCCTCTGCTCTTGTCGAATACACCGCCGACAAGCTCTCTCGTCTGGAAAAATTCGAAATGAAGCCCTCTCAAATTCAATGTGAATTTTGGGTTGATCGCCACGAGTGTGGTTGCGATTTGGTCTTAAGGAGTGCGAACGGGCAAATGAAGGCCTCGGGAGTTTCCGGTGAGATCCATCAGGCCGTTGAGCAAGCAATAGACAAACTCGAACGGCAGCTCCAGAAGAGGAAGTCTAAAGTGCAACACCACCGGCGACCTGAATTTAGTCAGGATGGTCAGCTGGCTCGAACCAATGAGTCTTTAGAGGTCGAACACGCCAAGCTCCTAAAAAAACGAACCTCGCGCGAGGCGTCCTAGGCCCATAACGTTGACCTGCCAAAGGTTGACGCACTTCAACCCCCTTGTTAGCTTGCGCCGTTCAACTTAGCGGAAGGACGGAGGGGTGGTATGAAAGACTATCTATTTACAAGTGAATCTGTTTCCGAAGGGCATCCCGATAAGGTGGCGGATCAAATTTCTGATGCCGTCCTGGATGCCATACTAAGTCAGGACCCTCGCTCTCGCGTAGCATGCGAGACTTTGGTGACAACCGGTTTAGTGGTTGTCGCGGGCGAGGTGACCACTCGGGCTCAGGTCTCGATTCCAGAATTGGTCCGCGACACGGTGAGGAGAATTGGCTACGACAGCGCAGAAAAGGGTTTTGACTACCGCTCTTGTGGAATTGTCGTGACCCTTGATCGCCAATCTCCTGACATTGCAATGGGAGTGGATACGACTGCTGGTAAGGAACAAGGTGCCGGCGATCAGGGCATGATGTTTGGCTACGCCGTCAACGAGACTGATGAGGCTATGCCCTTGACGATCAGTGCTTCTCATAAGCTGGTGAAGCGCCTCGCAGAATTGCGCAAATCTGGTAAAGCGCCCTTTATCTTACCAGACGCGAAAAGCCAGGTTACGGCTCAGTACGAAGGTGGGAAACTCAAGAGAATCGACACCATTGTGATTTCGACCCAGCACACGGAATCGGCTCAGCCGAACGATATCCGAGGTCTTTTGATGGAAGAGGTGATCCCGAAGGTCATCGACACCAAGTGGCTCGACAACAAAACGAAGTACTTCATCAATCCGACAGGTCGTTTTGTGTTGGGTGGCCCGCACGCGGACTGTGGACTTACAGGCAGGAAGATAATCGTCGACACTTACGGAGGCCACGGATCGCATGGTGGTGGAGCCTTCTCCGGTAAAGATCCTTCCAAGGTCGACCGCTCAGCCGCTTATGCCGCCCGTCACATTGCCAAAAATATTGTGAAATCGGGTTTAGCGGAAAAGGCGTTGGTTCAAGTGGCCTATGCGATTGGTGTAGCCGAACCCGTAAGTGTCATGATTAACGATTTTGGCACAAGCCGGGTTGGCTCTGAGAAACTCTCCCAAGCGGTTAGAGCGATCTGGGATCTCAAGCCCGCCGGAATCGTTGAAAAGTTTGATCTTTTGAAACCTCGCTATAGCCCTTCGGCGGCCTATGGTCATTTTGGTCGGACTGAAGCAAGCTTTACCTGGGAAAAGACCGAAATGGTCGAAGCACTAAAAGATCGTCTCGCTCATTGAAGGGGGACTGGAACTCGTTGATCGGGGTTGAGTGGCTGAATGGATCCTAAGTACATCCGGAATTTTTCCATAATTGCCCACATTGACCACGGAAAGTCGACTTTGGCCGACGCAATTTTGCGTGAAACGGGCGCTTTAAGTGCCCGTGAAGAGCGAGAGCAATTTCTCGACAACATGGATCTTGAGCGTGAGCGAGGGATTACGATCAAGGCTCAAACCGTCCGTCTGCGATACACGGCTTTGGACGGACAAGAGTACCAGCTCAATTTGATCGATACACCGGGTCACGTGGATTTCACTTACGAAGTTTCAAGGTCTCTTGCTGCTTGTGAAGGAGCCATTTTGGTTGTGGACGCCTCCCAAGGGGTCGAGGCACAAACTTTGGCCAACGTTTATCTTGCACTTCAAAACAATCTTGAGCTTGTGCCGGTATTAAACAAAATTGACTTACCATCGGCCGATCCGAATGGGGTAAAACAGCAGATTCAGGACACCATTGGCTTAGACGCCTCAGAAGCGGTTTTGGCGAGTGCCAAAGATCGGGTTGGTATCCGAGATATTCTCGAGGCCGTGATCAAGAAGGTGCACCCCCCGAAGGCCAATCGTGATCTGCCGCTTCGAGCATTGGTCTTCGATTCCTGGTTCGATTCGTATCGGGGTGTTGTGGTGCTCTGTCGTCTTTTCGATGGACGTGTGAAAAAGGGCGATAAAATTCGCTTCATGGCCACTCAGACCGACTACGAAGTCTTGGATCTCGGGGTTTTTGCTCCATTTGCTGCGGGTAAGGACGAACTCCTCGCGGGTGAAGTGGGATTTTTCATTTGTGGAATTAAGAACATTCGAGACGTTAAAGTTGGCGACACGATCACGATGGCAAAGCTGCCTGCCACGGAACCTCTCCCAGGTTTTCAGCACATTAAGCCCATGGTGTTCTCGGGAATATTCCCGGTTGATGCTTCCGACTATGAAAATCTAAAAGACGCTCTGGAAAAGTTGAGCCTCAACGATAGTAGCCTATCCTATGAGCCTGAGACCTCGGCCGCACTCGGTTTTGGCTATCGTGTGGGGTATCTGGGGCTCCTCCACATGGAGATTGTCCAGGAAAGGCTTGAGAGAGAGTTTAATCTTTCCCTGATCACGACTGCGCCCAGTGTGGTTTACCTTGTGGATAAGACCGACGGGACTCGCCTGAGACTTGAAAATCCAGCCGATATGCCTGACCCCTCCAAAATTGAACGAGTCCGCGAGCCCATGATCAAGGCCACGGTTTACACTCCTACGGAATACATCGGTGCGATCCTCAAGTTGTGTGAAGATAAACGTGGGCGCCAAATCAAGATGGATTACGTTAACGAGAAAAAGGTGATCATCGAGTATAAGCTTCCAATGGCGGAGATGGTCTTAGACTTTTACGACAAGCTGAAGTCGGTATCTAAGGGCTACGCTTCTTTAGATTATGAAATGTTGGATTTTGAGGAATCTAATTTGGTTAAACTCGACATTCTGATAAATGGAGACCCCGTTGACGCATTGTCTTTGATTGTTCATCGGGATAATGCCTATCATCGTGGAAGAGAGCTCACTAAGAAGATGAAGGAGTTGATCCCAAGACAACAGTTTGAAGTGGCCCTCCAAGCTGCAATAGGCTCCAAGATTGTCGCGCGCGAAACGCTTGGCGCACTCCGCAAGGATGTGACGGCAAAGTGCTATGGCGGGGACATCTCGAGAAAAAGAAAGCTTCTTGAAAAGCAAAAAGAAGGTAAAAAGCGAATGAAGCAGATCGGAACAGTTGATGTCCCTCAGGAGGCTTTTCTGGCAATTCTGAAAGTGGACGGATAGAGACTGTGCGATGAGGAAGAGAGTTTACAATGTTTAAAAAAGGCAAAAATTCGAGTGAAGGTTCGGTGGATCGGCCCCGAAATGGTGACCGAGGCGGCGATCAAAAGGGAACTTGGCTTGAGGGCCTGGGCTCGTTTGCTTTGGCGATTTTTATTGCCCTATTTATTCGATGGGCGTTTGTGGAAGCCTACGTCATACCTTCCGGGAGCATGCTCCCTTCCCTTCTCATTCATGATCATATTTTTGTAAATAAACTGGTTTATGGGGTTCGAATTCCCTTCGGGAAAACCTGGCTCATGAAATTCCAAGATCCCAAGCGCAATGAGGTAATCGTTTTCCGATGGCCGCAGGACGAGAAAATCTTTTTCATTAAAAGAATTATAGGCTTACCGGGAGACAAAGTGTTCTATGAAAATGGCACTCTGTTTATTAACGATCAAAAGGTCGAGAAGCGAGCTCCAGAGTCGACGGTACCCATGGATTATGTAAGGGACTCAGAGCTTCGTCCTGGGGGAAAAGAAGACTATGTTCACTTTGAAGAAATGTTGGATGGCCAGCCCCATGACACTCTTTTAAGACGCGGCGATTTACATCTCGGAGCGGGCCCCGTGACGGTGCCAGAGGGCAAGCTCTTTGTAATGGGGGACAACCGCGATAATTCTAATGATAGTCGCTACTGGGGGTTTGTTCCTCAGGAAAACATTTTGGGTCGAGCGATGTTTGTTTGGTTATCTTGCGAGGAAACTCTCCCCTACGTTTCGTTCCTCTGCAATCCGATCACCTTAAGATGGAGCAGATTTTTCCACGGCATCAGGTAGGAAATTGAACACCTATGGCTCGAGTTCACAGGACGAGAGAGTTAGTTTTACATTTCTTTCGTGACTACTTCGAGACACTGGGTGTCGTTTTGCTTTGCTGTCTTGCTTTGAGATGGATTGTCATTTCCCCTTACCGAGCTTCTGACGACTCAATGGCTCCTACGGTATTGAGGGGCGATGGCGTCCTCGGGTTCAAGCTACCCTACGGGCTCGATTTACCCTCGCTTAATTTTCGCTGGCCTACGACTGGCTCCATGGAAGTGGGTGACCTGGTGATTCTGAGAGACCCCGAGTCAAAACGCAGTTTTTTAAGGCGCATCATCGCCGTTGAGGGTGACCGGGTCCAGGTGCGCGAAGGGCGAGTGTTTCGTAACGGTGAACGTCTTCGAAACGAGTTGCTGCCAAATTTGGCTCAAGAGCCGGGTTCAGGTTTGGTGGATGTAAAGATCGAGGGGGAATCCTTCGAGGGTAAAAGTTGGTGGATCTGGATCAAAAATGCGAACTCTCGGTCGGAGGAACTCCTTGTGCCACCCGGGCAAATTTTCGTGCTCCCCGATCGGCGAGAGGATGACGCACCGGAGGATTTAAGGGGGCTAGTCCCCTCAAATTGGGCGGTGGCAAAGCTCCTAGCGAGGTACTCCTCGCCCGATGGCCTGCCGCGCATTTTGAATGATAGGAAGCGCGACTGGTTAAATTGACAGCTATGCTTCCGGGTCGCTAGCATCTGCAATCGATGTCGCGCTTCGGTCGTTCTCTCATTGATGTCGCTGTCATGAGTAAGTCCGACGTCAAGGCGTTTTTCGAAGCCGTGCGCGCAAGATCCCAGACTGCCGATCCACCCATTTCAGGTGTTTTGAACCGTAAAAAAATGCGCAGGGCGAGCTTGCTATTTCTCGAGCCCAGCACGCGCACTCTGAGCAGTTTTGCAATTGCCTGTAGCAACTTGGGTATTGAGACGCTCACATTGATCGGCGACCAAAGTAGCGTAAGCAAGGGTGAGTCCCTTGAAGACACGCTTCTCACGCTTGAGGCGATGGGGGTAGGGCTTCACATCGTAAGACACAAGGGAATCGAAGAACTACAGCAAGTGTCGGCAAAGCTCCAAAGCATTGTCATCTGCGCGGGGGAGGGTACGAGTTTTCATCCCACTCAAGCCCTAGTTGATGGTTACACGCTTTGGAGCGAGGGTTTAGATCTTTCGGAATTGCGTCTTCTATTTGTAGGAGATGTGCGACATAGTCGTGTTGTACGATCGAACGTCGCTTTGCTGAGCCTTTTTGGCGCCAAGTTCGGCTTTTGCGGTCCGCAGGAACTGCTTCCTTCGGCCTCCGACTATCCAGACGTCTCTCGTTTTCAAGATTTGGAGGAGGGGGTAGGTTGGTGCAATTCCATCATGGCCCTTCGAGTGCAATTGGAGCGACATGATGAGCTGCTGTTTTCACGCGAAGATTATCTTAAAAAATACCAACTTCGCGAAGAAGTATTGGGGAATATAAACAAAAATGCAATACTCTTACACCCAGGTCCTGTGAATCAGGGTGTCGAGATCAGTCGCGAAGTGTTTTTGAGTCCAAGGTCGCGAATTCTCAAGCAGGTCGAGAATGGGGTCAGCGTGCGTACTCAATTGATTTTCGAAATGTGTAGGGAGTGGTTCTAAAGTGAAAAACTTGGGATACTTGGTACTTGAGACGGGAGAATGCTATCAGGGGGTCGCACAAATTTCATCGGCCCCTGTGGCGGGAGAAGTCGTCTTTAATACCTCGCATTCGGGTTACGAAGAGATTGCAACAGATCCGTCCTACTATTCTCAGATTGTGGTGATGACCACTCCCATGCAAGGCAACTATGGCATCAATCGCAACGAATGGGAGCATGATCGTTTGTGGTTAAGTGGATTTGTTTGTCTCGAAATTCAAAATTCTGAAAAAGACGCTTCTTGGATGAGGACTCTCAGAGAGTTTAAAGTGGGCCTTCTGAGCCAGGTCGACACTCGCTCGGTAACCCTGAGGATTAGATCTGGAGGAACCCCGTGGGGGGCGCTGGTGGCAGCTCAATCGAGTGCTGAAGCCAAATCGCTGGCTCTCGAGCAGATCGAAAAGGCTAAGAACAAGGATCAAGATTGGTGTTTTGCGGTCTCAACACCTCAATCCTATTCTCTCCCCGGACATATGCCAAACGGGCCTCGAGTTGCCGTGATCGACTACGGTTGCAAAAAAAACATACTCAGAAACTTACAATCCCGATCGACTGAGGTCCGCGTTTTCAATTCGAGGACCAGCGCAAAAGAAGTTCTGGCGTTTTCTCCTGCTCTTGTTGTGCTCTCCAATGGTCCTGGCGATCCCGAGAAGGTCGTTTCGGCGCGCGAAGTGGTCCGAGAATTATTAGGGCAAGTTCCCTTATTTGGAATTTGCATGGGTCACCAAATTTTAAGCCTTGCGCTTGGTGCACAAACCTACAAGCTGCCGTTTGGCCACCGAGGTGGCAATCACCCAGTTCAAGATCGACTCTTGAATAAAACCTACATGACCAGTCAAAATCATGGCTATGCGGTCCGGCACTCCACATTGCCTGCAGAGGTTGAGTTGACGCACACCAACCTCTACGATGGGACACTAGAGGGTTTTTATTTAAAGTCGAAAAAAGTTTGGAGTGTGCAGTTTCATCCCGAGAGCGCTCCGGGGCCACACGAAGCAGTCCGTCTTTTTGATTTCGTTTTTGAAGGGATTTCGAAATGAGCTACGATCAGTGCATGGATCTCCTTTTGGCACATTTCACCGGCGGAGATTATGTGCAAGAGGTTACCGAGGCAAAAAGGGAATTCTTCGAACAGGCCGGGATTGTCGACGAGGATTCGTCGCAGTTTGAAGTCAGAATGGCTCAGTTTTTGGACTGGTACATTTTTAGCCGCGAGCTATCAAGAGAACATTTAACGCCCATCCAGTATGTTCTGGACCGCCCTCCATTTACGGTTCCTCCTGAGCTCCAGGCCGATTTCGAGGCGATGGCGAATCTTCGACATAGCTTGTTCGAGTTTCTAAAAATTAAAGGCTCGGATATCACCATCCGCGATCTCTTTGACGGAAAAAAGCTCGTGCTCAAAGAGTCGGCCGTGACCGCCGGTTTTAATCAGGATGAAGTTTTTGAAGCTCGTGTTTTTGCTGGGAAGTCGACCTTCACGTTTAGCAAAGGATTTTGTTTTCATCCTCCTGAGGCCCGAGGGTTTATTCTCAAAGAAATAAAGAAAATTAAAAACTTGGATAAAAGCCAAAAAGAAGCGCTGATTCTTCGTCTTCTTAAAATGCGCTACAAGTACGAACAGTATCGCCACATTCGATTGGAATTCATTTATACCAACGACTCGAAACTAAGGATCTAAGGCATGCCAAGAAGAGCGGACATCAAAAAAGTGCTGATCCTGGGAAGCGGTCCGATCGTGATTGGTCAGGCATGCGAGTTTGACTATTCAGGAACACAAGCTTGCAAAGCTCTTCGAGCCGAAGGTTTAGAAGTTATCCTTGTAAACTCCAATCCTGCGACCATTATGACGGATCCCGAGGTGGCAACAAAAACCTACATTGAGCCACTGACGCTCCCATTTCTCGAAAAAATCATACAAAAAGAGCGCCCGGATGGCCTGATTCCCACACTGGGTGGACAAACGGCACTCAATGCAGGACTTGCATTGGCCGATTCGGGAATACTTTCCAAATACAGTGTGACCATGTTGGGTACGACTCCCGAGGTGATCCGAAAAGCTGAGGACCGAGGTCTTTTTAAATCGATCGTGGATTCCGTTGGGGGCCGAGTACCCAAGAGCCACCTCGTTCGAAACTATGCTGACGCCATCGAATCAGCTCGGGAATTGGGATTCCCTATCATCCTTCGGCCCAACTACACGCTTGGCGGTGGAGGCGGGGGGATTGCTTATTCGCTCGAAGAATATCAAAAGATGATTCAGACCGCCTTGGCGGAAAGTCCCACGTCAGAGGTCCTAGTCGAACAGAGTATTTTAGGTTGGAAGGAGTTCGAGCTCGAGGTCATGCGGGATTCTTCGGGCACTTTCGTGGTGGTTTGCTCCATTGAAAATATCGACCCTTGCGGCGTTCACACGGGTGACAGCATCACCGTTGCACCTCAACAAACGCTTTCTGATTCCCAGTACCAATCGATGCGTGACGAAGCCCGCGCCATTACAGACGCCGTCGGGCTTGAGACGGGCGGGGCCAACATTCAATTCGCAGTTCATCCGGAGACAGGCGAGCGCGTCGTGATTGAAATGAATCCCCGGGTTAGTCGTTCGTCGGCGCTTGCAAGTAAAGCAACGGGTTTTCCCATTGCCAAACTTGCCGCTCTTTTAGCAATCGGTTACCAGCTTGACGAAATTCAAAACGACATCACCAAGACCACGCCGGCTTGTTTTGAGCCTGCGCTCGACTATGTTGTCACAAAAATCCCTCGATTTGCATTTGAGAAGTTTTCAGGAGCACGCGACATTCTCTCAACTCAAATGAAGAGTGTGGGGGAAGTGATGGGCATAGGGCGCACGTTCCTCGAATCGTTTATGAAAGCGATTCATAGTCTCGAACTTCATCCTGAGGGACTGCCGGACATTCGGGTGAATCGAGATTTGCTTTCGAATCCCAATAGTCGAGGCGTCTTCCATGTCATTCAAGCTCTTCGCGACGGAATTGACACCGAAGAAGTAAGCCGGCTGACTCGGATCAACATTTGGTTTTTAGAACAGCTTTCCCGTTTAGTTGCGACTGAGCGGCTGCTGGCGGCACAGAAGATACCCGATGCCGAACTGTTAAGGTTGGCCAAACGCATGGGACTGTCAGACGCGCGAATCGGCCAACTTTGCGGACAGTCAGCTTTAGAGATTTCAGAATTGAGACGGAGTTTACAAATTTTTCCAGGTTTTTGTCAGGTGGACACCTGTGCAGGTGAATTCGCTTCGTCCACTCCCTACTTTTATTCGACGTATTGGTCCCCTCGAATCGAGTTTTTACAACCGGATGAAAAAAAGCGAGTTGTCGTGTTGGGGAGCGGTTCCAACCGAATCGGACAAGGTGTCGAGTTTGACTATGGTTGCGTTCGAGCGGTGATTGCATTCCGCAAAGCCAATTACAACGTTACCATGATCAACTCCAATCCCGAGACGGTCTCCACAGACTACGATACCTCCAATCAGCTTTTCTTCGAGCCTCTTACGGTGGAGCATGTTACCGAGGTTCTGAATTGGGTAAATCCAGATGGGGTGGCGACGCAATGGGGTGGGCAGACTTCACTTAATCTTGCTAAGTCTCTTCAGGATTCGGGATTTAAGTTGCTGGGTTCTACTTCTAAAGTCATCGATCTGGCCGAGGATCGCGCTTTGTTTGGAGAGGTGTGCAATGAGCTCGGAATCGCAATGCCAAAGGGAGGTATGGCAGGTTCCCTTCAACAGGCTCAAGACTTGGCAAATAGATTGAGTTTCCCCCTGCTTTTACGGCCCAGCTATGTTTTGGGTGGTCGAAGAATGGAAGTTGTTGAATCTGTCCGCGAAATTGAAGAGTACTTTGAAAAGTATGGCGATCTCATCGGGGCCGATGCGCCTGTTTTAATGGATGAGTTTCTCGAGCGAGCTTTGGAAGTCGATGTCGACTTAGTTCGAAGTTCAAGTTGGGCTTTGGTCGGAGGAGTTGTTGAACACATCGAGGCCGCGGGAGTCCATAGCGGTGACAGCATGGGTGTCCTGCCCCCTCAGCGTCTCAAGCCCCAAACTTTGGATAAAATTGAGAGCCTAAGTTTGGCGCTTGCGGAGAGACTCGGAGTGATCGGTCACCTCAACCTTCAGTTGGCAGTGAAGTCCGACGAGGTTTTTGTTCTCGAGGCCAACCCTCGCAGTTCCCGATCGGTCCCCTTTGTTGCTAAAGCAACAGGGATTCCTATCGTTGATCTTGCGGTGTTGGCGATTTTGAACTCTCCGAAGCCAGCGATTCCCAGTTGGAAGTCTACAGCGGTGGTGAGTGTCAAGGGTGTGGTGTTTCCATTTCGCAAGTTCCCTGAGACCGATAATCTTTTAGGACCCGAAATGAAATCCACGGGAGAGTCCATGGGTCGTGGCAAAGACTACCCTGAAGCTCTGCTTCGGGCTTTCATATCAAGCCAAGTTAAGATACCCAATAACGGAACCGTGTTTTTATCTCTTCGCGACAAGGACAAACCACTGTTGTTGCCCTTAATTCGGGAGCTCAAAGAACTTGGGTTTTCGTTAGTGGGCACTCAAGGGACCGCGGATTTTGTAAACGAGAACGGCGTCGTGTGCGAGTACGTCCGTAAAGTCAGAGAGGGGCGGCCCCACTGCGTGGATAAAATTCGATCGGGCGAGGTATCCCTGGTCATCAATACCGTTTCGGGGCGCCAAGCCATCGAGGACAGCTTCGGAATCAGACGCAGTTGTGTCGACTATTTCATTCCCTGTGTGACTGAAACAGATGCCGCGGTCGCACTATTGCTTGCCATTAAGCGCCAAAGATGGGGCATGATCGAAGTCTTTCCATTGCCGCAATATTACGAAGCCTAAGTTGGGATTTACCAAACCCAACCGCCTGCCAGACGTTTGGCGAGGTGACGGAAAGGACATATACGATTTCATCTCGACGTGATGGAATCTTGCCTAACATGGGCGTAGTTCAGAGAAAAATTCGACCCTCATTGCGAAATTCGTTTTTAAGGTTTGCTTCAACTTTAATCCTCACATTTTGGATTTGCTCCATTCCCACTTCGATTTGGGCCGCGACTTCTGCGTCCCAGGCTCCTGAGCAGATTACGATCGGTCTCAGCCCAGGTGAGGACCCAGAACGCCTAAAAAAGAACGGCCTGGAACTGGCGAACTATATCCAAAAGCGTCTGAACATTCCGACAAATATTTTCGTTTCAAAAAATTATCAGGGTCTTATCGATGCAATGAAGGCAGGAAAGGTCGACTTTGCATTCTTCACAGCCATGAGTTTCGTCTTCGCTGAAAAAGAAGCCGGCGCTAAAATTTTGTTAAAAAAAGTTTGGCAGAATCCTTACTACTACTCGACCATCGTGAGCCGCAAGAAGGGCCCCAAAATTCGGAATCTCAAAGACCTCAAAGGTAAGTCTTTGGCATTCGTGGACGAGCGCTCAACATCGGGCTATCTTTATCCCAGAGCGGCCCTTGAAAAAGCTGGAGTCTCACTTTCTCAACTCAAGTCTCACATTTTCATCGGAAATCACGAGAGTGCCATTAAAGCAGTGTCGTCAGGTCAGGTGGACGCTGCGGCAGTCTTTGCAGATGGAGCAAAGTCTAATGAAAACGCTTGGAAGCGATTTTCACCCTCCAACTTAGGCGACATGAATCTTGTTTGGATCAGCGAGCCGATTCCCAACGATCCGTTTTGCGTGGCGAAGTCCTTTTACGAGCAATATCCCCGTGTAACGCACGATCTTATGTTTTCGCTGATTGAAATGAAAGATGGGCCAGATCAAGAGAATGTATTGAAGCGTCTGTTTGGCGTACAGTCACTTGATCTCGCGACCACGGCTCAGTACGAGCCGGTTCGCAGCTTAGTCCGACAGTTGAAATTGGGGTTACAGGAATGAAGGTTCTCAAAGTCAGCGGACTGACCAAGAGCTATAGAACTGGATTTTTTAAAAGGCGGCAACAGGTCCTTTTTGGTGTCGACTTCGAGGTCGAAGAGGGGCGTGTTGTCGGTTTTTTAGGTCGAAATGGTGCAGGAAAGACAACCACGATCAAGTGCTTGCTCGAGATGGCGTTTAAGGATTCAGGGAACGTAGAGTTTTTTGGGTCTAAACATCTTACATTTGATGTCAAAAATAGAATTGGCTTTTTACCCGAGCGGCCCTATTTTTATGACTATCTCACAGGAGTCGAGTTTCTACAATTTTATGCTCGTTTGTCGCGAATCAAGTACACGTCAGCCTTGGCTCGTCACATCGACGAGCTGTTAGAGCGGGTGGATTTGACCCACGCCAAAAACCGGCCCCTTAGAAGTTATTCGAAGGGCATGCTGCAGCGAGTAGGCATAGCCCAGGCACTCATTCACAACCCTGATTTTGTCCTGCTGGATGAGCCCATGTCGGGCCTTGATCCTGACGGTCGGCTCAAGATTAATCAGATCATCAAAGAGATAGGTCAGTCGGGAAAAACCGTTCTCTTCTCGAGTCATCTTTTAAATGACATGGAGCGACTGTGCCAGGATCTTCTGGTTGTGAACGCGGGACGTACGGTTTTTCAAGGTACCACCGAAGCTTTACTCGGTCAGCTTCAGCAGGGATATCAAATCGTGTATCGACTGGCTGGTAAACAACATGTCGAAAAGTCACCAACGGTTGAAAGTGTTCAAACCCGCCTAGATCAACTCCGCGGGCAGAAAGCCGAAATTCGAGAAGTGGAAGTCATGAAGCCGACCCTGGAGGAGGCCTTCATGAAAATCGCCCCGATGGTGTCTGCGCCATGAATTCAATTTTAACCATCGCATCTAATACGTTTCGAGAAATTATCCGCGATCGAATTTTGTTCGGACTTGGCGTATTTGCTGTGTTGCTCATGGGGATGAGTATTGCTCTCGGCGAACTCACTTATGCTGAACAGGTTCGAATTTCTGTGAATTTTGGATTGGCGGGTATTCAGCTGAGTTCCATCATTTTATCAGTCTTCATCGGCAGTACCCTCGTTGCTAAAGAAATCGAAAAACAAACGGTCATGACTCTTCTGGCCCGCCCCGTCTCCCGAACGCAGTTTGTTTGGGGAAAATTCTTCGGTCTAACACTTGTTAACCTCGTGACCGTATTTCTTTTGGCTTGCGTGCTTGTGGCGATCGTTTACTACCTCAAATTTTCGATCACTTTCACATTCATCGTATCTCTTCTAGGGGTTTGCCTGGAGTCGTTGGTGTTGCTCTCAGCCACAATCTTATTCGGAATGATCACAAAACCTCTTTTGGCGGTAAGTTTTTCGATCGGTTACGCGCTCATTGGTCACTGGATGCGTGACCTCGAGTATTTTTCAAAAAAGAACAACGACCCGGTCCTGACTGCAATGCACTCCATTTCAAAAGTGATTTTTCCGGATCTCGAGGCCTTTAACTGGAAGCCGTTCGTGGTCTACGGAGATCTAGTTCCCTTGAATCAGGTTGGCCTTGCTGTCGCAGTTGCTTTGGCTTGGTGTCTTATCTTGCTCTCGTTAGGAGCTTTCATCTTTAGACGAAAAGACTTTATGTAGCCCTGATTGGGGAGTACCAACTTTGAACCCGATTTACGAAGCCGCTCTCCCTTTGATCATTTTTTTCATAGGCACCTGCTTTGGCAGTTTTGCGAATGTGATCGCATTGCGCTGGCCTCAGGGACAAAGCTTTATTCTACCTCGGAGCCGATGTCCCCATTGCCATAAGCCAATTGGATGGACCGACAATCTTCCTCTGATTTCTTATCTGATCTTGCGCGGGAAATGTAGGTGGTGCTTTGCTCGTATCCACTGGAGGTACCCGGCGACTGAACTCCTGCTTGGGGTGCTTTTTTGTGCTGTCTATTGGATCCACGGAGAAAGCTGGTGGACCCTGGAGTTATGTCTTTTGGTTTTTGGGATGGTTACGGTTTCGATAATTGACCTTGAGCATTACCTGATTCCGGATGTCCTCAGCATTCCGGGAATGTTTTTGGGCTTACTCGGTGGTTTTCTAAATCCTGAGCGAGGTCTTGTTGATTCCGCTCTCGGATTGTTGCTGGGTGGTGGATTTCTTTGGGCGACAGCGGTTGTTTACTCGGCCATTCGTAAAGAAGAGGGGATGGGCGGGGGAGATATCAAATTGCTTGCCTGGATCGGTGCGGTCTTGGGTTGGAAGGCCGTGCCGTTCATCATTATTGTCAGCAGTTTTCTAGGTGCTGGGGTTGGCGTGGTGTTAGCCAAGCAAAGGGGCTCAGGTTTAAAGACAGCCTTACCCTTCGGCCCCTTCATCAGTGCGGCTGCCTTGATTTACATTTTGGGGGGTGCCGAGTGGGCTGGCTGGTATCTCCGTCTCTTTTGGATGGATGTCACTCCGTTTGACAATTAGCGGCGTGTTCGCTGCAATGTTTAAAGGAGTGGAGAGGGAGCATGTTTCTTTGGGGTGGAAAGAGTGTAGTCGCACTCGATATTGGATCAACTGCTCTCAAGCTTATTGAATTAGCTTCGAGTCGCGACACCTACACACTGCAGAATTTTACGATGGTTCCCATGCCCCAAGGAGTGATGTCGGGTGGTGAGATCGCAGATCCCGGAGCGTTGTCAGAAGTCATTAAGGGCGCAGTCGCTGCTGCGAAGTCAAAACGAAAGTCTGCTTCAGTTGGACTCTGGGGTGCAGCGGTCGTGGTCAAACGGATTTCGATGGCCAGGATGGACACCAAACTCATTCCCGAGCAGATTCGTTTCGAAGCCGAACAGTACATCCCTTTTGATTTAAACAATGTGAATCTCGACTATGCTGTGCTGAAGGACTCCGGTGGAGAAAACATGGATGTCCTTCTGATTGGTGCTCAAAAAGAATTGATCATTAAATACATTGAGTCGGTCGAGAGCGCAGGACTTAAATGTTCCATCATCGACGTGGAAGGCTTTGCGGTCGCAAACTGCTTTAACATCAACTACAGCTTGACCAATGAAGTCATAGCCTTACTCAATATCGGAGCCAGTAAAACCAATATGGTGGTTCTCCAAAACGGAGAAGCTATTTTTTGCCGAGATGTCCTTGTCGGTGGCTACAATCATTCTGCGGACATTTCCAAAGTCATGGGCATTACGATCGAAGAGGCCGAAGCGCTTAAAATCAGCGCCTGCCGAGGAAAAGAAGCGCCGACCGAAGTCCTAGAGGCGATCAAAGGCACGAACGAAGTCGTCGTTGAGGAAATTCACCGTACTTTCGACTTCTTTGCCGCCACGGTGCCCGATACCGCCGTCAATCGTGTATTTGTGACAGGCGGAGGCAGCCTAACAAAGGGGCTAGTCGAGTCCTTAAAATCCACTCTTCAAATTGAGGTTGAACCCCTCAACGTTTTCAAAAAGGTCGCCGTCACCGCCAAGTTGGCTTCTGAATTCGATACGAACTTTTTGAACTCAGTTCTTGCTGTGGGTATCGGCTTGGGCTGCCGCCAGATTGGCGACAAATGATCAAAATTAATCTAGCGCGTGATGTCACTCAGGTCGGATCTAAACTGTCTCTGACCGGATTTACCTCTCTTACCCAAGTTAGTTCTCAGGCCGCGGTCAATTCCAAAGAGGTTTTGATTAAGCTGGGCATTTTACTGGGTCCGGTTATTTGTTTTATGATTTACGAAGAATACAATCTCGATGGAAAGCGCACGGAGCTCGCTACACTTCAAAGCAAGATTGCGACAATACGCGCCAATGTTGAAAAGCTTAAGCCTGAAATCGAAGAGGTCCGACGGTTCAGCGACGAAAAAGGCCGACTTGTAAAGCAGATGGATGCAATAAAAAAACTAAGCCGTGAAAGGTTAAAGAACATCCAAGCGTTAAGTGCATTGCAAAGTCTTATCCCTCAAAAAGTCTGGCTTCGAAACCTCAAAATCCAGGGAAGTAAGGTCACGATCGAAGCCAGTGCTGTCGAGGATCTCGTGGTCTCCGAGTTCATGCAGGGGCTCGATCAGAGTATTTTTTTCTCAAACGTGGATCTCAAGGAGAGTCAGGATGCCAAGGGGCAAGAGGGTTCAACGTTTAAAGACTTCACGGTCGAGTGCCAGTTGGAGCAGCTCTAAATGGAAGCTTTGATTGACAAGATCAACAACACCGCCCGGAGTATTTTTCTCCTCGCAGGTATCGTGTTAGTCGGATTTTACTATTCATCGTACTTCAACGATGGATCAACCCTCGACACCCAGATTGAAGCCATTCGCCAAGAGACCGCTAACAGCGAACGAGAGCTCGAGGCCGCATCAAAGGTGGCCTCCGAAAAAGCGAAATTTCAGGAAGAAGTGAACGTCGTGAGTGAGCAACTCAAAGCAGCCTTTGTTTATCTTCCGCCGACATTGGAGTTGCAAGACGTGATCAAGCGAATATCAAACGAGGTGCGATATTCGGGCGTCAATTTATCAAAAATTACGCCGCTCAAAAGTGAAACAAAAGGTTTTTATGAGGAGGTTCCCGTGCGCATCGAAGCTGAAGGAAGTTTTCAGCAAGTCGCTACGTTTCTTGCGGCAATCGCTCGAGTCGACCGGATCATCAGTATCCGAAATCTCGAACTCTCCAGGGATCGCGTGACTGATTTTGGAGTGTCGATTCGGATGCAGGGGCAACTCGTCGCCTATCGGTATCTGGATGAAAATCGGGCAGGTCAAAGTCCTGCATCACCCAAATGAGGATCGTCTCGATGCCCGATTGCTCTTACCTCACTGGGCTTCTCGTTTTTCAGCTCTTCTGGTCACTCAGTACTCAAGCTCAGCAGCCTAGCTCGGGCGACTCGACTAAAGGCGTGTCCTCGTCGGTTTTGCAGGCTAACACCCCCTCCGGCGAAGCGACTGGAAATCTGCCTTCGAATAGTTTACTTGAGGGAATCATTGAGACTTTCGAATATGATCCGACCGGAAAGCGCGACCCGTTTCAGCCATTTCAGACAAAGAAGTCCTCTTCGTCGCAGGTCCCCCAAGGTCCCATTTTACCGCTTCAGCGGTATGACCTAGACGAGCTCCGCGTTGTCGGTATCATCTGGGACGTGCCCAATCCGAAATCAATTGTCCAGACTAAAGACGGTAAGACGTACTATGTCGGTCTCAACGACAAATTAGGCAAATATAATGGTTACGTTGCCGCTATCAGAGAGGGCGAAATTGTGGTGATTGAAGCTGCCGAAGTTGATCAACGGTTGCTCTATCAAAGCCGCATCTTGAAGCTTCAAAAGGATTAAAGCTTCAATCAAACGCTCTCAATTCGGCCAAAGGAGCGTTCGTGAATAAAACAGCTGCCGTCTCATTCTTCAATTCAGGTGGGCGCTTAAGCGTGATGTTCCTGTTTGCGAGCGCGATGTCACTTTTGCTTTGGTCGGGGTGCACCAGTTCATCGCGATTGGGGAGTGACGGTGGAGATTTAGATGCAGAACTAAATCCATCGAGTTTAGAATCCGAAGATTCAGAATCAACCCCCGAAGTTGCCGACGCATCAGATTCTGATATCGAGGAAGAGCTTGCTGATGACGAAAATTCCCAGGTTAGCAAGCAAGCCGCAAATCAGCAGGATGACGAGTTAGACGATGCGATTGAACCGGAGCCAGAGCCAGTTGCACCCAAACCCTTCGCACAAGCTCCAGAAAAACCTGCCCCCCAAGTGATCGCTCAGGACCTCTCCGGGGCCTCCTCTGGTGAGGTCGCTACGATCGCGTCTCTTGACTTTCGCGGGAACGAAGCTGGCGGAACAGTCGTGATTACCGCTGACAGGCCCCTCTCGTTTCAAACCCGCCGGAGCGGAGATTCCCAGGTCATCGTGGAAATTCCAAATTCCGTATTACCCAAAAAATTTCAGCGTCCTTATGATACTCGCGAGTTTTCGAGTCCCATTTCAGCTATCAATGCCTATCAAAAGCCCGGCTCTACCATCTCAAGGGTCGTGGTCCAACTGCGAGATCCCATCGAACTGTCAGTTTCAACCGAAGGAACCTCTTTGTTGATGATGCCCGGCGGCTTAATGAAAACCTCTGCCGCGAGTCAAGTTGCGCCCAGTCAGAAAAGCGGTGGCGCAACCAATCCAGATGATGGGGATGCAATTCAACTCGATTCGCAAGTTCCCGTTGCTCAAGATTCCACAGCCGGAGGACGCACGCCAGGATTGATGCAAGCCCGATCCTTAGACGACTTTCTCAACGGTCGGATCGCCTACACTGGCCGCCCGATCTCCATACAGGTGCGAGAGGCCGATGTCCGCGAAGTTTTCAATTTCATCGCAGAGGAGAGCGGACTCAATATCTTGCTTTCCGAGGACGTCGCAGGAAAGGTTACGCTTAAACTCCGGAAAATCCCTTGGGATCAAGCGCTTGTAGTTCTCATGCAAAGCAAAAATCTCGGATACGTGCGGCAAGGTAATATTCTCCGAATCGCCGCAATTTCAAGTATCCGAAAAGAAGTCGACACAACTCGCGAGCTCATCGAATCTCAAAAGGCATTGCAATCTCTTAAGACAAAAGTTGTCCCCGTTAGCTTTGCCCAGGCCAACGCACTCCTCGTGTCCATCCGCGATTTCTTATCCCCGAGAGGCAAGGTGCAGACTGACGTTCGAACCAACACCATCATCGTGACCGACATCCCTGAAAACATCGAACGAGTTGTTGCCGTCGTAAAGAGGCTCGATACGCCCACCCCTCAAGTTCTCATCGAGGGGCGTATAGTCGAGTTTTCAGAGCAAGCTTCGGAGGTCATTGGATTCGACTGGAACTACTCTGTGGATGGCTACCAATTTGCGACAACTCTTGGCGGGACCTCTACTGGAGCTATGGGGGTGAGAAGAGATCGACCAATCTTCAATAACTCTTTCGGAAGCCTTACAGCCCAATTGGCACTTCTTGAAACTGACACGAAGGTCAAGGTGTTGTCAGCACCTCGCATTCTGGCGATGAATAACGAAGCTGCGGACATCAACCAAACCCTCTCGATTCCGGTCCAGCAGGCCGTAATCGGAGGTATTGGCGGAGCTGCTCAAGTGACGTTCGTATACCGAGACGTGACTCTCCTACTTAACGTGACTCCTCAAGTTTCTAACAGCGGATCCATACTTATGAACATTAACATCCAGAGGCAGTTTTTGGGGGCAGCCCCCAACAACAATGCGCCCCCACCGATCAATTCGAGGAGTGCTCGAACGCGAGTTTTAGTTCGAAACGGGGACGTTGCCGTAATCGGCGGGATCTACCAAAGCGACACTTCGGAAGGTTCAACTGGAGTACCCTGGCTCTCTAAAATCCCCATCTTGGGAATGCTCTTTAAGAACATTAACAATATATCAAGTAAAAACGAACTCGTCATTTTCTTAAGTCCAAAAATTCTTCAGTCGGACAATCGAGTGACAGCTGCGACGGCTCAACCGTCGGACATTCAGTGAACATGACGAATCTCATTCAGGCTCGACACGTTTCGACACAACTGCGTCTCAAGCAGATCGCTAAGGGGATTGGTCGAACGCCATTAGTTGAAAGCACGCGAGAGCTGGGCGTTGCATTGGGTCCTCAATCTTACGTTTACGTCTATAATTTTGGCGTTGTGGTTTTCTTTAATGTCAGCGTTTCCGAGCGAGAACGCCTGCTTCCCATCATCCAGCAGGGAGCCGCTGGAGGAGAAGTCACGACGTCTGGCACTGTGTCTGAAGATTTTACCGTTGAAGTTTCAGAATCCTCGGATCTCGTCGGGCTCCATGAAATCGGCTTCAATAAAATCAAAGTGAAGGATCTAAACGAAGCCAAAATTCGCTTTATTTGTGGTGTCGTCGCTGAAAGCGCCGCTTTAGATTACTTTGAGCAAACCGTGGAAGAACTTCTTTTGCGTTCTCAGCGCATCTCAAAGAACCTTCGAGACACGGGGGACGCGCAACTTTCCATGCGCGACATGGCTCGATTCGTGGGAGTCTGCCTCAACACCAAGCAAGAGATCATTGCCGATCTCTATGTAATCGACTCACCCGACGAGACCTGGGACGATTTGGCATTGAGCCGTATGTACGAAGATCTAAAAAATCTATTCGAAATCGAAACCCGCTACAAAGTTTTAGACTACAAACTTAAGCTCATTCAAGAAACTGTTGAAGTGATTCTCGAAATGCTTCGTTTCACAAAGCAAACAAAAATGGAGTATACTATCATAGCTCTCATCGCGATCGAAGTTGTTTGGTTTGCGATGCGTCTGATCTTTCCCGGTGCGACTCTTACTTGAATTCTAAGGGCCCTATTCGCGCGTCCTCTGAGGTCGTTGCCAGTTTGGAATTCAACCCAGCCCCCGTTCGCAATTTTAAGCGCTTGCTTTCCGTCCCGCCAAGAACGTGACCCAGGCGCGCTCCTTGATGAGGTCAAATCCAACCGCTTCTCCCCCCAAGAGAATGGCGAAATAAATCTTCCTCAAAAGTTCCACTTCTGATGGCTCCGCTTCGGAGGCCATCGAATCTTCAATGGCTTCAAAAACCGACATCAAGTCGGGAGTTGTCACAACCTTGGGAAGCTTCGACATGTCGAGGCCATCAAGTTGGGCCGGTTTAAAACCCACGAACGCATCGGTCAGTAAAATTTTTTGCCCGGCCTGAAAATTAATCTGCAAGAATTTTTCACCGCTCTCGTCCCGCCTCTGTAGGACCTCACCAACTGTGAACGGGTCAATCTTAATGGCTTTGGTGTCAGTTTTTTGCACGACTCCGATCAGCTCTGCTTGCGTTCCTCTCAGCAGCAGTCCTGAACTGTCTCGTATGAACTCGACTATCGTCGAAACGATGGCCGAGCTAGATTCTGCTCTCACGCAAAGACCCACCTTCCAAACTGGAATCGTCCTTCGCCATCCCCCACTTGAGTCGCCATCAGGTGTGCGGTCAAAATCTAGATGAGAGGCCCGTAACTCTCGTTTACACTTTTTATCGAGAGATACGAAATTGTCTCAGTATCAGTCGATAAGTTCCAAGTTGAGACGCAATTCTTGTTTCCCAATCGACAGGGTTATAGTACAAGTTCGCTTGATGATATTCACTCGCTGGCAAGCGCCCATTCTGCCGACCCAAGACCAGATTCGGATGATCTTCGAAGCTGAAGGACTCGTTCCCTTTGAAGAGCGCTATCCTCCAGGAGTCAAGATCATAGAACACCGGCATCCGTTCGACGAAGTTCGAGTTGTCGCCAGCGGCGAGCTCTTCCTCAACGTTTCGGGTAATCATATTTTGTTGAGATCTGGAGATAGGGTCGAAATCCCCTCGAACACCAAACACGAGACCGAAGCTCGGGGAGGCACTGAATGCATATGCATTTGCGCCCACCGACCCTTTAAGTCGACTTTGGCCTGACAGTCGGTACCAGAAGTGGTTCTGCGCATGAGCTGCGGTCGGATTAGCCCCCGACTCCTTAATCGTAAGTGCTTAATTTCACTATATATTTATCAATAATTCTGGATGATCCGTTTTTGGAGGTTTTTTGCTTATCGCGGCCAAAAGTATTTTTCAAAAGACCTTGACGGAACTCCACGCTGTAGAGCACATTCGCGCTCACCGAAAAATGCCGGGGGCATAGCTCAGTTGGGAGAGCGCCAGCTTTGCAAGCTGGATGTCGCAGGTTCGATCCCTGTTGCCTCCACCAAGCACCCCGAGAAATCGGGAAATTGGTTTGCCAAGCGAAAGCCGATTGGCGTAGATTTCGGGGCTCGCTCTTTGAAAACTAAATAGCTGGAAGATGCTTTTGACAGAGTGAGTGAGTGTTTAGAAATAAACTCTCGCCACAAGCTTGAATTTTGAACTCGTCCAATTTCTTTTGAAATTGGTTTGGAATTTTAATTGAAGAGTTTGATTCTGGCTCAGAACAAACGCTGGCGGCGTGCCTAATACATGCAAGTCGAACGAGGTAGCAATACCTAGTGGCGCACGGGTGAGTAACGCGTGGATAATCTGCCCTCGAGTGGGGGATAACTCTCCGAAAGGAGAGCTAATACCGCATAAGACCACAGTGACTAAGGTCACAGGGGTTAAAGGAGCAATTCGCTCGAGGATGAGTCTGCGTCGGATTAGCTAGTTGGTAGGGTAACGGCCTACCAAGGCGACGATCCGTAGCTGGTCTGAGAGGATGATCAGCCACACTGGAACTGAGACACGGTCCAGACTCCTANNCGGGAGGCAGCAGTAGGGAATATTGCACAATGGAGGAAACTCTGATGCAGCAACGCCGCGTGAGCGACGAAGGCCTTCGGGTCGTAAAGCTCTGTTGCAGGGGAAGAAAAAAATGACGGTACCCTGTAAGAAAGGACCGGCCAACTTCGTGCCAGCAGCCGCGGTAAGACGAGGGGTCCTAGCGTTGTTCGGAATCACTGGGCGTAAAGCGTATGTAGGCGGCTTTATAAGTCAGATGTGAAAGCCCTGGGCTTAACCCAGGAAGTGCATTTGATACTGCAAAGCTTGAGTATGGGAGAGGGCAGTGGAATTCCTGGTGTAGTGGTGAAATACGTAGATATCAGGAGGAACACCGGTGGCGAAGGCGGC